>Ga0180437_10008168_pt1 | contig 13369 bp, 24 predicted proteins | sample SS_ome_4_FD_132410 | JGI IMG/M metagenome (GOLD analysis project Ga0180437, IMG submission 132410) | Hypersaline lake sediment archaeal communities from the Salton Sea, California, USA - SS_3_D_1 metaG | ecosystem: Environmental > Aquatic > Non-marine Saline and Alkaline > Hypersaline >...
AGGAGAATCATCTTCGTGCATGGTTGTTTCTGGCATCAGCACCAGAACTGCCCTGCCGCCAAGCTTCCAGCATCCAACCAAGACTATTGGTCGTCAAAGCTCGAGCGCAACCGGAAACGATTCAAGGCGGTTCAGGATCAGCTGAGGCAGCAAGGATGGAAAGTCCTGGTCATATGGGAGTGTGAGACCAAGGACCAGCACCACCTAAGGGAACGCATCAAGAGCTTCATGAAAGACGGCGGAAATGGCTAGCCCACAGTTTGGATTCTACGAGTTCTTCGCCGGGGGCGGAATGGCCCGGCTGGGGCTTGGCAAGAGGTGGCAATGCTTGATGGCGAATGAATGGTGCCCCAAGAAGGCAAGAGCCTACGTTGCGAATCATGGGCCCTCGCCAAGACCTCTTGTGGAGGACATCCGCAGGCTTCAAATCGATCAGTTGCCTAGAGGAGCGTTGTTGGCGTGGTCCTCGTTTCCTTGCCAGGATCTATCGCTGGCCGGAAACGGCAAAGGTCTGCAGGGTGAACGGAGCGGAACTTTCTGGCCGTTCATGAACCTGCTTAGAAATCTCCAGAAGAACAATGCGCCTGTTCCGCTTCTTGTCATTGAAAACGTCGTTGGAGCAGTGACCTCACACGGGGGCCGGGACTTCGAGGCGATCTTGAGTGCGTTGCATGATTCTGAATATCGGTTCGGCCCATTGGTGGTTGATGGGGCCTGCTTCGTTCCTCAATCAAGACCACGGCTCTTCATCATTGCGGTTCAGAGACGCTTCCCGATACCCGAAAAGATCCAAGCCGCCGCCCCTGGCGATCGCTGGCACACCAGGAACATCAGAAACGCCTACGATTCACTTGCTCCAAGGCTAAGAGCAAATTGGGTCTGGTGGAATCTCCCGAAGCCAAAGAGCAAGAAACTCTCGCTCAGAGATATCATCGAGGAAAACCCTGAAGGGGTTGTTTGGCACACCGTTGAGGAAACCAAGCGGCTTCTTTCACTCATGTCCGACCTGAACAAAGAGAAGGTGCGACAGGCGCAAGCAAGAAGAACACGTGTGATAGGCACGGTATACAAACGGACACGACGTGACGCAGATGGCCATCGAGTCCAGAGGGCCGAGGTTCGGTTCGATGACATAAGCGGCTGTCTGCGAACGCCCGGCGGCGGGTCCAGCAGGCAAACGGTGCTCGATGTGGAAGGCAACCAAATCCGATCACGTCTGATGTCCCCACGAGAAGCAGCACGCCTAATGGGATTGAAAGACACCTATAAGCTTCCGGGAAACTACAACGAAGCCTACCACCTTGTTGGAGATGGTCTTGTGGTTCCTGCTGTATCTTGGTTAGAGCGACACATCCTTTATCCTCTGGCGACCGCAAATGGCGGTTGACCTGGAGAGCGATTTGTGCCGAGGAATCCGATAATCGCCTGTGAGTTGCTGCCGCAGGTGAAGAAAACGATCGAGAACTATGCAGACGAATTGGTCAGGGATGCTCACACGATCGGCTCCCATGGACTCACCCAACAGCAGTTTCAGGAATCTGGCATTTTTCGCAGTGCACTGGAAAGGCTCCGTGGCATCCAAGCTGCGTCAATGGCGGAGAAGCGTGCATTTATGGAGGCGATCCTGGATTATCTCCAGCGAAAGGGCAAGGTTAGGAGATGGAAGTTCACGGGTGCAGGCGAACGCCACGATTATCAGATCAAGATGCCGGACGGTCGCATCAGCATTGTAGAGACAAAAGGTTGTCTTGACGGCAACAACACCAACATCTTCGAACGCCCTCCGAATGCGGACGAGTTCGTGATATGGTCGTTGTGTCAGAACCCCGGTTCTGATCCTCGGAAGAACGCCTGGTCTGGCATCCATACCAGATTGGGTGCCGAGGTCATACACCGGAGACAAAAGGTCGATGGGGTTGTGATATGGGACATGGTGTGTGGGACTCCTGGGAGGCCATGCCCGAAACTTCAGAAAGATCCTGCGAGATCAATTAGGCTTGACCGAGGTGTTGTTCCGCCACCTTGCATCTATCTGTTTCCTAGAAGCATACCCGACCCCCGCAGCAACCCGGATCCCCCTTGCTGGAGCTTGACCGAGGTGAGGCTTCTCCAAGCCCTTCATGAGGCCTTCAAGGGCGACGACGAGGATGTGGTTCAGGTCCACATAGAGGCTCGCATGAGTGGAAGCGATGTCGAAAGAAGAACGAGATTCCTTCGGCATGCCACGGAATTCTCCTGCTCAAGCTGGTCTCCACTCAGGAGGGCTAGAGCCTGAGTCAGTATTGATATGATTTCCTGCTAGAGTATCCTTGACACGAAGGCGAGCCCATGATACTCGGAGGACTAGACAGGCGTTTTTGGTTCCATACAGTTACTGTGCAGAGCACCATATGGGCGGGGGACAGCCATGTCAGCTGCAGGAAAGAAGAGCAAGGCACAGGCGGTAAGAGACTATGTGTCTGAGCATCCTGAGGCTTCCATTCAGGATGTTGTCGATGCTCTTTCAAAGCAGAAGTTCGATGTCAACCCGAGATATGTGTCGAGCGTTAAGTCCCGTTCGAAGGCCACCAAGTCCAAGAAGAAGAAGCGATCTAAAGTCAAGAAGACCAAGAAGCAATCCTCTGGACGGACACCGAGGTATCCTCGGCACACCCTCGAGAGAGCGCTTCGTATCCCTCAGGCAATTCTTGAGCAGAATGCGGGCAAGGAGTGTACGGAGAAAGAATCTGCCAGCTTCGTTGGTGTAACATACAATAAAGGGCCCTACGCTCTTGAACTCAGTTCTTCAAGCAAGTTCGGTCTCCTTGAGAGGGATTCCGGCAAAGTCAGGCTCACCGACCTTGCAAGAATGATCTTGCGTCCTCAGGAGGAAGGTGCTCGCATCAAAGGTCTTCACACGGCTGTCCTTAGGGCTCCCGAAATATCAGATGTATATGAGCACTACAGAGGTGAGAATCTACCGGATGAGCAATTCCTTGATAATGCCCTGGTCGATAAGTTCGGTATCCCCGAAGACAAGCTTCAAGAGTTCAAATCGATATTCATGGACTCACTCACATACGCAAAGCTCATCGAAGACACAAATGGGAAGTTCCGTATCATAGATGTCTCCGGTGGTGGGGATGTGTCGGTTGATAGCGAAGCTCGTCTAAAGAAACTGGGGAAGGGCGTGAGTGTTAGTTCGGAGGACACGTGTTTTGTGATGATGCCTTTTGCTGATCCTCACGGCAGTTACTATGAAAAAGTATTCAAGCCAGCCATCCAAAAGGCAGGACTTCGTGCCGTGCGGGCGGATGCGGAGATATTCGCAACGGGAAAGATCATGGATCAGGTTTGGCGTGGCATTAGTTCCGCCAAAATCCTTGTTTCGGAGCTTACTACTCGAAACCCCAATGTGTTTTATGAGCTAGGGATAGCACACGCCCTTAGGAAACCAGTCGTGCTCGTATCATCCAATGAAGAGGACGTTCCGTTTGATCTTCATCACATTAGAGTAATCTACTACGATGTCACGGATCCTTTTTGGGGAACCAAACTGATCGAAAAGGTCGCTGAGAATATCCTTTCGGCGATCAAGAATCCCGAAGAGGCTATCTTCAAGTCAGAAGAAGATTGACTGGACATTTCATGTAAGGTTGCGACCAGAAACCTCCTGGAAACGTCCGGCAGCTATGCCCTTCAGATCTAGCGTTTCCCCCTCCCCTCCCCTTCTTCTTTGCCGACTACGGCTTGTCGTTGCCGTGGGGGTTGAGGATCGGATAGTTCCGCTGCAACGCCACGTTCTCGGATTCGGCATGACCCAGGTAGACCTGCGTGACGGCCACGTGAGAGTGCCCCAGGCTCTTGGAGATCGTGAAGATATCGGCACCCCGCTGCCTTCGGAGCCAGGCTGAAGTCTTTCGCATCGAGTGCGTCCCGATCCTGGCGGGATCCACGCCTTCACGCCCGGCATAGTGCTTGAGCCGGTTCGACAGGGTCGAGACGTGCGCCGCCTGGCCGTCGAAGCGTCCCGTAAAGAGGAAGTCATGGTCCTGGAGTTCCCGCTGCGCCACCCAGTGCCGGAAACTAAGCAGGATGGCATCATCCACCACGATCGACTGCGTTTTGCCGCTCTTGTGGTTGTGGTAGTTCATGACCTCGCCTGCCTTGAGGCCCCGGAGATCCCGGACCCTGAGGCGCAGCAGGTCCTGCGCCCTCGCCATCGAGGCCGTCGAGAGGGCCATGAACAACGCCATCATGTAGTCACCCCGGCGCAGGGCATGTTGAAACATGTTGTTCAAGATCTTGGTCGTGCCCTCGACCGTCCTGGCTTTATCGAGGATCGGGGCAGTCGTCTTGCTGCCCTTCCCGGTACGTCTCGGTTTCATGACTGACTCCTTGGCTTGCCCGGCAGGCCCGATTCATCATATCAGTAGTTCGAGCCTTCGGAAAGGGTTGTCTCCAGTGAGATCCCCTCCTTGGTAGCCTTTAGGCCCTGGCGGTCCACCAGGGTCTCTTCTTTATCTGACTGAAATGATCTCCTCGAGCGTCCTGTCCGCCAGTTTTTCCCAGTGCCTTGTCTCCCAAGGAGAATCAGTCGGTTTAGGTTTATGTGGCTTGGTGTACATGAATTTTTGCCATTTGGGAAAACTGCTATGATCAATACCGGATGACAAACACTCGAAGCCTGCTCGGATGTAAGGATCAAAAATACCCATCGCTTCCTCGAATGGCATGTCCCCATCTTTCTTGAACAACCTCACGAGGGCATGGTGAACATAGTTATGAACAACAAGAAAGTTCTCTTTGTTTTGGTCGTCCCACGTGTCAGCCTTTGCAAGCTCCACTATCGAGGGGAACCCGTGGAAGTCCTGATAGTCCCTTATCAAGGCATTCGTGACTATCGATATTTGCTGCTCATCTGACTTCCGCAGGAAGCTCTTGCCGTCCGTCAGATTCGCTGGCTCCACCTGACGTAGCTGAATTGAAGCGACAATCGCACGACACATCCTGTAGGTTCCCAAGCCCGTTACCTCGCAGAAAATAACGAAAGGGCCCACCAGCAGTATCAAGAGCTTGATTCCGATCAGGATCTTTTTCATGGTATTCTCCTTTATGAAAACCGAGGGGGTTCTACCTGGAACCGGGGGGGTGGGGTATCCTGCCGGTACTTCGGCCTCCCCCACAGTTCTAGCACCTCACGACCGACACAAGCCTTGCGTTCACAGGTCCATGTTTCTCTTCGGCCATTCGTGCCGGTCGACCTTAGCCTCAGGCTGTTGCCGCATTTGTCGCAGAACACGGATTCCTCCTTTCGTTGGGGTGACGGCCAATAACTTTGGAGTTTCTCAGAACGCCGACTGCAAAAAATCTGTAGAATTTCCGAGGCCGGACTGCAGCCGGTCAGGCCCCTAGGCTTCAGGACCCCTGCCATCTAAACCCTTCAGACCAGGAGGCAGGCCTCCAGCAGGACCTGCAGGAGCAGAGCAGGCCTGCTGCTGGCCTCCTGCTCTGCCAGGGCAGAGATATGGGCCAGGGCCCTCCTGGCCTCTTGCTGCCCTCTGGGCCTCCTGGTGGCCTCTGGGCCTCCTGCAGGCCTCCAGGCCTCTTGCTGGCCTCTGGGCCTCCTGGTGGCCTCTGGGCCTCCTGCAGGCCTCCAGGCCTCTTGCTGGCCTCTGGGCCTCCTGCAGGCCTCCAGGCCCTTAGGAGGCCAGGACCTCGAGGTGCTTGGTCTCCACCAGGATCTTGGTGCCGTTCTGGCCTGCAAGAGGCAAGGTTCTGACCAAGGCAAAATCAGGGTCCAGGGTCCTGTACAGGAAAATCACCAGGGCCTCGAAGCCTGACCCAGGTCGCCATCGGCAAACATCAAGAGCCTGAGGTGCTGCGTTCATGCTGCTGCTAGTGGGTCTTGAGGTGAACATCAACCCTGCTGGCAGAAAAACATCCTGCCTGGCAGGTCGAGCAGGCACCCTTCCGGCCTTGCCAGGTCTTGGGGCAACGGTAGGATCCTGTTCGTTCCGTGTTGTCGCCGAAAAACATGGTGCTCCACCCTGAGGCCCGAAGGCCTTCAATCTCTTGCTGCGTGTTGCTCGGGTCGATCGAGGCCAGGACCCTTGCGTTCTTCTCCGGCAGGACGTGCTGCTCGATCATGTTCCTGAGGGCCTTGTTTCTCCAGGCCCTGGTGGGAATCCAGAGCAGCACCCTTCTGTTGGCCCTCAGGATCTCCAGGACCTTGAGCACGTCCTGCTCTGTGCTGAAGGGCTCGCCTCTGGTGCAGAGCCTTAGCCTGCCGTTCGGGCCCTTCCGCTTGCGCTTGAGATCCTGGCCAAGGGCCTGGCCCGTGAGGCCCTGCCAGTATGTTTCGTTCTTCTGGTCTCTGGTTTTCATGGCAGGGTAAAGACGGTAAAGCTTCCGGTTGTAGCAGTGAGCAGCACAGAACCGGGTCCTGTGCAGGCAGGAAGAAACAGGACGATCCAGGGCCCAGAGCCCTATGTCTTGGCAAAACCTGATCATGATGCGCTCCTGTATCTATGGTCTTGATGATACAGTTGGTAGTGCAAGACACGTGCCTGAACTGCAGGAATCCTGTAAGTATCTTGTCTGGCAGGGTTTTTTCAGGTTCCGAGGCAGGAGCCTGCCTGGCAGCAGGCCATGTTTTTTCTCATTTTGGGAACATTACTTCTGTAAGTATCTTGTTTACAATGCTTTTTGAGATGTTCTCAGTTCGAGATGAATTTATCATTCTGAGAATCTTCCTAGGGTTCTGTTGCCTTGAGGAATCCAGCAGGCAGCACCCTGTCTGATGGCCTATGCTGTTCTGATACCGGGCATGCTGGCAGGCAGGGCCCTGCCCTCTGCCTCGTGGCAGAGCCCAGGAGGCCAGCAGCAGGCCTGCTGTCCCGTGCTGAAAAACCCAGCAGATCACGTCAGCTGGCCTGTGTTGCGTAGCTATTTATCTTGGTTTAAAGGGTTTTTTATCTTATTAGGAATTGATCTCAGGTAGGGATTTCGCCTGTTACGCTAACGTAACTGCAGGTTTTGGGGCAGTTCCTGCTGGCCCTCCTTGTTCCCAGCAGCAGGCCAGCTGGCAGGACACGAGGCCACCTGATACGACCAGACAGCAGGAGAACAAGGAAGGCCACCAGAGGGCACAGGATGATGCAGGAGCATCACCAGGAGGCCATCAGGGCCCTCTTGTTCCTCCAGGACCTGAGACAGGCCTGAGGGCAGGCAGGAGCCCTCCTGGCAGGGCCTCGTGTACCTGAACTGCATGTTTAGCCCAAACATCCAGTTGTAAATAATTGACAAAACAGGGAAATAACGATTTTTGCTCGATTTTTTCGCTCTGGTTAACATTACTCACCAAGATCACGGCAGTACAGGCAGCAGAGCAGGAGGCCAGCAGCAGGCCTCGTGTTGCCCTGGGCAGCAGAGCAGGCCAAAGGTAAGCGCAGCAGCACATATGCACAAGATTCTGGCATCGCCTGGGGCTGTAAGGGTGGTGATTTACACCCGAGGAAAACAAAATCCACCTTACAGGTAAGCTAAGTATCTTGTTTAATTGAAGAAAATCGGTATTCCGTTTAGGATTTCCTGTGTCACGGTACAGACCCCAGATGAAGACCCACGTGACGGCAGGATCCTGCTCAAAGATTCAGTAGGCAAGTATCGAGGTACATTGAATAAAAAGTAATTTTTCTTTACGTAGTAAAGAAAAACGGGCTCCCTTGCCTCCTGCAGGCCTGCTGTTGTCCCCCCTGGGGTCGGGTAGGCCAGGCCATCAGGCATGAGGTTGGTGCCATGTTGTCGGTCATGATCTCGAGGGGATTTCCGGTACGGTTGGGAACCCCGAGAAAAAAGGGCCTGGGCCGGTCCTGCCTGGTGCCGTGGTCCCGGCCCTGCCGAACAGGCCCGGTGATCATGCTGGCTGCTGGCCTGGCCGCAAGATGGCGGCTGGCCGGTAGGTCATGGTTCCGCTGGATAGACCTTTGGTACATTGTACCAAAGGTCCTGGCTGTAGGTCTGGACCATTGACCCAGACCTTCATAGGCAAGTGTTGCTGAATCAAGCCCCGTGGCCGGTATTGTCAGCAACAGGCTTGTGCGAACCAGGAGGCCCTCTTTGACGCTCGTAAAAGACCCGATCCTGCCGAACCTCATGATGCCCCGGATGATCACCGGGCACCTGATATGTAATGAATTCAAGCACTTACAAATTTTGTTTTGCCACCATGATTGACGTTTTCTTGGCTATATGTCAAAATCGAGGTTGAAATAGTGGATAGCTTTGACCTCAACAGGAGGACGATGGTTGATACAAGGTAGTATTGGGATCTGATCTGAACCTTGTCAGGTCGGATCCTGGGCCGCCCTAACCGGTCACAGCCGCATGGGAGCCACTCAGGGTCCGAAAACCGCTCACCGGCTTTTCAGCCTGGCAGAGGGTTAGTAAGACAACGACGGCATCATCAGCAGGCACCTGGCCGCTCCCCCGGCCAAGCTGCTCAGGTATTTGTACGCCTCAATGGACGCTTCAGTAAGCGTCACGTAGTTCACGCCAAGGGCGCAGTGCCGCCCGTTCATCATTTCTCTCGAACAATATCAAGCGCAGTATCACTCCGCACACGATCGTCATGTCTTTCGTGCGTTCGGAGCACGGTTTCGGAAACGCAGCTGGTTTCCGAATCGGGGCCGAGGCCTGGGCTTCCAGGGGCGATTCACCACCTTCACAAAAAGGACAAAAAAGTCCCCCATAAAGGGGACAAAAAAGTCCCCCTAAGAAGGACAAAAAAGTCATCTTTGTTGGGAGTCCGATCATCGCTACCAGCACTGCTAAATATCTATGTCAGCAGCGTTTTTCGGAAATTGTATTCCAAACAAAAAGGACTAAAAAGTCCCCCCCATAAGAGTTTAGTAGAAGAGTTGTTTGTAGAAGAGTCACCCAGAAATGGCCCGTTTCCACCGGGTACGGGCTACGCAGGATCGGGCCTCAGGGCTCGCCCAGAGGGCTCGCCTCTCGGCCCGATCGCCCGGCTTCGCCGGGACGGGACCGGAAGAGAAGTGAGAGCAGAACTCTGGTCTCTGAAGAACCTTTCACCGAGAGAGAAAAACCATGGCAAAGAAAAAACCAGACCAAGAGAGAAGACGTGGAAGGAAGTTTTACGAAGAGAAGTACTCGGACCCCAAATCAAAGGTTTGCGTTCACCCCAGGTCATTGTCCGAGTGTCTGTGGGCCCTGACCGCCACCCAAAGAAAGATGGCGGACGTGATCCTGATGTCACGCCACTACGATTCGGGCACCAAGGAACTTCGCAACAATGGTTGCCTCTGGCTCACCCCTCAGAACTTAATCGATGCCGGGGTCACCGAGAGACCGATGGACAAGGCTCAGTTCAAGAGAAACATGAAGGCCCTCGAGTTGAGTGGTTTCATGACGAGGGTGCGAAGGGGAGACCGGCGAACAGGCCTGCACAGTGAATATTGGCTCCACCATCAGGATTTCAATGACGAGCCCGAGGAGGAGCGGATGCGGAAGGCGATTGAAAAGCGGAGATTGGAACTTGATGGAGGGCTTACCGATGACGAGGACGATGACTATGAAGACGAATGACAAGATTCCATTGGATCCCAGGATTGTGACCTTGGGCGGATTTTGGTTCTTGCCGGTGGTCGCCATGAGGATTTACTTGATCTTACTCAGTCGCTCACAGAACAACGGCAAGGGAATCGTCAGGGCTACGGTTGATGAGCTTTCGAATGCTGGACGTATGAGGCAGTCCCAAGCCCTGGCCGGTCTTGACGCCCTGCGGGAGCATGGATTCATCAAGGATCTCGCCCCCGACATTTACCAACTGACAGATCGCTGGACCGACATTACCAGTGATGATCATGCGGCGATCGTCAAGAGGCGGAAGTATCGGCTTCATGAACTCAAACGGGAGCATGCAAAATGAACGTACAGATGAAACCACAACAATGCCGTCTTTGGGGCAACTATTATCAGCATGATGCTCAGTGCGAGGCATGCGAGATCAAAGATCAGTGCAAGGAACTGACTGAGAAAAATGAGGCCGCAATGGTGGCGAAGCTCACGGAGAAGGCCGAGGCGAAGCCGCAGCGAACACCTGTCTTGCCGGAGCCGGAGTCGGAAGGGTGCCGTTTCTTTGGGGATTACTGCGACGGGGATGAAGATTGCGCCAGCTGCCCGGACAGAGTCAAGTGCCAAGCCGAAACAAAGGCCCAGGAGAGTGAGTGATGTCGAAACAAGACAAACTTGAGACCTTCCCGGCATATATCGCTCTGGGGAGCAATCCAAGAGACGTTTTGAACTTCTTTCGTAAATTCGAACCTTCTCCTGGTGAGGCCTTCGAAGTTGGGTACGCCGCCATCAGGAAGCACGTGCCCGGCCTCGCAGACAAGACGGATGCCACCCTAAGTTACGTGTTACAGACGCTCCGAGATTTTGGATTTATCTCCATTGAGCGAGTGAAGAGCCGGTTGCCGCAACCGGTCCGTTTGATCGATGCATACCAAGAAGTGAACGTCGAGGCAGTCAAGAAAATGCGAGGAGCCCGGAAACAGTATAGCTCACGGGCCCAGGAATTTGAGCCCCCCGAGGCGGCCCCAGAGGCCGAGGGCGAGGGTGACGAAAAGGAATCCTTCCTCGATCCGCAGCCTCGATCACCCACTGGTGAATTCTTCGAGAGGTTTTTCGATGCTGTCGATAACGGCGAATTTGGGCAACGTGAAGTTCCATACCCAGATCCAACCGAAATTCTCGAGGAACGCCGGGCCCCCGAGACAGGAGGCCCTCGACGTTATCGACCTTGGTATTCACGAGGCTTCGAGAACATCACGAGGAAGGACGTAGAGGAACACTCAAGAACCGGCCAAAGAGGTCTGACAGTTTTCGGTTCGGGTTTGCCGAACAGGCTGGGCCGTAACAGAAGGAGGTAATAGCAATGCCAAGAAGGAAGAAGACAGAAGAAGCAACACAACGGCGAGATTATCGAGGGCCCTTGCTCCGGGATCGCAAAGGGGGTCCTCCCATGCAGATCAGGCAGGCGATCGATTTGTTCGCAGAGGGTATGGAAGTTAAAGACATCGCCGACAAGCTAGACATCCCGGTCGGAACTCTTCGGTGGTGGTTCAGTAGGGAAGATGTCCAAAACCTTCTAGATCAACGTTATCTCGATTGGCGTGATGAGGTTCTGGGCTTGAAGGAAGAGAACAGGCGGCTGCACATCCTGGAGAGCTATCTGCTTTCCAGGATCGAGATGAATGACGTGGGTGACCTTTCGTTTCGTGAGGTAACTACGTTGTACAACAAGATTCGCTATCGCATCGAGCAACGGCGGCGATACAGGAGACCCCTGACGATTGCGGAAGAACGCAAGAGGAGAAGAGCCCGGTATGCTGAGTGGAAAGCAAATGATGGCAGCAAGAAGGCTAGCGGCGGGAGCGAGCAAGTCGGCAACGGCTCGTGAGGTCGGCGTGTCCAGGAGCACCGTGATCACGTGGTCGAAGGAGCCTGAGTTCCAACAGGCCGTCGAGGCACTCGAGCGTGGTGTGCCCATCGAGGCTGGTAAGCTCGACACCTTGTCGCAGATTCAGCAAGAGCTACAGAGGCGTATCGACATGCGAGGCATCGAGAACGTTTCTGATGCAAACTTGATAGCGATGCACAGAACCCTGTCGAAGAAAATCAACAAAAAAGGCATCGCTTCGATTCTAGGAGGCGAGGCCTTTTTCAGCTGGCGAAACATCGACCGGGGTGATGGCAAGACGCTGCTGGACGAGGTGCTGAATAAATTCAAGAGTGACCCGAAGTTTCGTAAGGAGATCACGCAGCTGGTTGAGGCGTACCGTGCAGAGCCCGAGGTGTTGCGGGAGAAAATCGAAAGGATGATGTTCAGAGGCCGAACCGCAGATCAACATCAACAGTCATTCATTGATCACATGGTCTTGATCATCGAACGATTGCGCTCCGTGGGTGACTCCAAGCAACTCACGAGGAATCCGGCCCTGTTTGCGCTCTATCGATGGAAGCCCCAAGTCTGGCTCAAGGTCTTTCCTGATATCGAAGATAACGAAGCAGGCCCATGGTTAACGCTGTACGATTTTCTAGCGGGGAAACTGAGTAAGCGATTCCCCCACGATAGGATCCCGCAGTTCGGGAATGAACAAGATCTAAAGGCAGCACTCACGGTGCTGATCAACAAAACAAGAAGGAGGAACTGAAATGGACCAAACAATCAATGAGAAGAGCCCCGGCCGAAACAACATCGGGGCAATATGTGAAGCCTGTACCATCTTGCTCGAGACGGTCGGAAAGTTCATGTGCGTCAACAGTGCCAAGTTCGGGTTGAGCCAGAAGTACCCGCCCAACCCGTACGAGCACGGAAGAGGCACCAACAGGTTGGAAACGATTGCAGGGCATCGGCCCTACAGTGATCCACCCACGAAGGCAGAGCGGAAGCTCGTTTATCATTTTTTCAAGAGCTATCCATCGACTCGCAGTTGGGTCAACTACCAATGCGTGTTTCCCGACGAAGGTGTCTTTATCGACGCCATGCAACCAGAGGAAATCATCGCCCTCGATCAGATGCCACAGGAGGTGTTCTAGGTGTCGATCGTGACGAAACAACAGATCCCTTCGAAGCCACCGTGCTTCGGCAGCTATGATGGTCTTGTGAATTGCGAAGGTGGCGGTCGCCTTTGCCGTTATTGTGATCTCCGAAACGCCTGCAAGGGCGTGACCATGATGGATTCAGATCATGAGCGGTATGCGACACGCATGATCGAAGTGGAAATTTACAAGGAGGATGAACAGTGAAAACTTTTGAAACATACAGTGGGCCTATTCGGCTCGACGATGATGGAAACATCATCGGGAAAATCGATCGGGCCTTTCGGCAAGTTCAGAGGAACGTCGAGAAGGTTGCCGATATGGCAACCAAATCGAAAAATGCACAGATCGCACGTGAACAGCAGACCTTGGAGAAGCTCCAGGAGCAAAACAGGGAGTTGCTTCGAAGGAAGGCACGGCAGGATCTCGAGCAAAAGGCTCGTGATGATCTTGAACGGTACGGCATGGCCCAGGACGACACAGGTGAAGTTGTGTTGAGACCCATCGAGATCGAGGACATCGCTCGGTTCGATCCTGAGAAGGCAGAAGCTCTCAGGAAGGCAGGCGTGAAGAGCGGTGAAGCTCCGGCTCGTCGTGATGAGGTCCTCCGGCCCGAGGACTTTGGGCTGACCGAAGAAGACATGAAGAGGGCACAGCAGCTTCCCCAGGGTGAAGATGATGAAGATGAGTGACAGATTTTTCCTGTGGTTGTTGTCTCGCCTCGAGCAAGCCAAGTATAGGCGAGACAAGATGATTGCTGAAC
>Ga0180437_10008170_pt1 | contig 13367 bp, 14 predicted proteins | sample SS_ome_4_FD_132410 | JGI IMG/M metagenome (GOLD analysis project Ga0180437, IMG submission 132410) | Hypersaline lake sediment archaeal communities from the Salton Sea, California, USA - SS_3_D_1 metaG | ecosystem: Environmental > Aquatic > Non-marine Saline and Alkaline > Hypersaline >...
AGGAGCAACATTGTTGTTTATGCAGAAAACTAAAAAGTTGATAACATTATCTCTGAAGTCAATATAAATATTCATAAGTTCTTTATATCTATAAGTAATTGATTTTAGGTTTGTTTGATCTATTGGTTCTTCGTCCCATTTTTTGAGCCTGTTCTCAAGCTCATCAATATGGCTATGTATCATTTCGCGCAATAGCATTTTTCCATTTGCTGTTTTGTTGAGCAATATGTTGTCAGTGTAACGAAGTTTACAGCTCATTTTGTTTACCTTGCCAAGTCGTTGGAGTTCATCTAAAAAAAGTATGCATGCCTTTAGATTTCCTCTTTGCAGGGATATGGAAAAAAAATTTTCACCATACTGGTTGTTTTGGTAGATAGATGTTTCGTGCATGTTTTGGATGCGAGTGTTGAGATCTTCGGCTTCTGGAAAATAACAGTTGTAGTTAGCTCTCAGGCACTCAAATAACTGTTCGAATCTTTGATAATTTGTTTCTGTTTCTCCATTCCAATATTTAGCCAAAAGAGTTGCAGGATTTTCTCCATCAGCAAAAGATAGGCTGCTGATGTTCACAGATGGGCAGAAATGATATCTTTTATCTAGGTGTGGGTTTTCTTCTTTCCATTCACTTATTTTGGTAAGAAGCATGCCGAGGTCTTCGACGCGTTGTGGGACATTGCTTTCAGAGGCCGTGGCATATTTCACAATCTCTTGTTTTATATCCTCTGGTGTGGTGACCATAGCGAGAGAGAACACGGGTGTACAGATTATTGAAACAACTAATAATTTTTTTACAATATTCATCTTGATAACCTCACAATAAAAAATGGATCAAACACGGGGATTAGAAATAGTCTTACAAAAATTAAGAAAATTTTCAATCAAAACTTTTTTGCGTTGCCAAAGAATTACAAATAGAATTACCCCCTTGCCCTGTTTTTGTTTAATAGTAAGAGCAGGCCCAGGCATGTTGCTAAGCCGACTGCGAGTGGAACAAATATGTTTATCCATGGTGAGTAGTCAGCAAGTAGCCCAGAAAGTAAAAATGCCAGTGCGGTACTTACAATTGCTGGGGCAGCGTAAGGAAATTGTGTGTAGGCATGGTCTATTGGATCAGAACCAGAACTTGTTGCGGCCATAATTGTTGTTTCTGAGATTGGAGACACATGATCTCCACAGATGGCACCAGAAAAAATTGCTCCTAAAGATGGAAGCAAGATAGCAACCTTATCGAGTGTTGTTGGCACAGTAACCTGGGATAGCGCTACAACAAGGGGGACTGCTATTGTTGGTGTTAAAAGTGCTATTGTTCCCCATGATGTTCCTGTTGCAATGCCACATGTTGCTGCGGTGATAAATAACATAAACGGTAAAAATTTTATGCTGAATGAGCCCATTAAGAGATTTGCGAGGTATCCTCCGGTATCCAAATCTTTCATCAAAATATTTCCTAGTGTGATTGCCAGTATTAACATTAAGATTGGTTCATACATCATGCTAAAACCATTTTTTATAACTGTTACCGTAGATTTTATTTTTATTTTTTTTCGTGCAAATGCAAAAATAAAGCTTATTGCCAATGTTATTGCACCTGCAACAAAAATGGTAAAAGAGGGATCGCCATTATTTTTTAGTGCGCCTAAGAGGGATTTGTTTCCTCCAAATAGGAAAAATCCTCCGCTGTACAAAAAGCCGATTATTATTGAAGCTATAAGTGTTGCCACAGGAACTATAAGATCTGCAAGAGATGATTGGGCGTAATGGGTATCAATTTCCTTTGTTTTTATATCTGTTCTTCCCCCAAAAAGGTTCCCTGTTTTTTTTGCGATGTCTTCATGTTTTTTCATTGGGCCGTAAGATATTCTTCTGTGAACAATAAACCATACTGATGGGACAATTAAAAATGAGTAAAAGATATATGGGATTGTTTTTATGTAGGTGAAGAATGAATCTGTGAGAACCTTTATCATTTCTGTTGGATCGGTTGTTATTCCTGCAAAATTTAATTGCCCTGTTATCATTGCGCCCCAGCTGGTCAGTGGAACTAAGATAACCAATGCTGCTGGAAAAGAGTGAACCAAAAATGCAAGTTTCGCCCTTGGTATTTTAAACTTATCGGTGATCGGACGCATAACATAACCAACCGTAAGGTTGCTGAGATAATCATCAATAAAGAGAGAAAAGGATAAAAGAATAGAAGATTTTTCTGCAGCCCGTGAATCTTTTACTTTTTTTGTTACTATTTTTGCAAATGCTGCAGCACCTCCTGTTATTGCCAATAACGCAACGATTATACCGAGTATAATTAAAAATGAAAAGATAACAATTTGATCATAATCGGTTAATTTTTCCCATAACCTATAGCCAACAATAGAAAACATTTTAAAAATTGAGAAATTGGAGGCGATCAAGCCAGCACTCAAAATCCCTAAAATTAAAGATGTATTGAGCTTTTTAATGGTAAATGCAGATGTTAAAACAATTACTGTTGGTAGCAATACAAGCCAGGTATTGGTCATAATAATCCTTATCTTTAATAATTTATATATGAAAAATATACAGGTTTTTACAGATAAAATGAAGCCTTTTGATACAAGCAGCAAATAGGGGTGCTAGAGCCTGGGTATAAATGCGCAATTTGAATTTTTTGACCCTTTTTTGCTTAATTTATTAGACAAAAGTATAAATTCGATTATCCTACTTTAGATTATTTTTTTTATAGGTAAGAAGCCTGTTTTTAGGCTTATTGGTGAAAGCTTATGAAGATGAAGAGGACTATGATTGTCGGAGCAATAGGTTCTGGCAAAACATATTTGGCAAAAAATCTTTCGAGGCGGCTATCTGTCGAATATGTTGATCTTGATGAGTTGTATTGGTTACCTGGATGGAGGGAAAGAACAAGAGAAGATTTTGAGATGCTTATTGAAAATGAAATTAGCAAATCACAATGGATTTTATGTGGAAATTATTTTTTTGTTTTGCCAACAATTTTGGCAAACGTAGATACCGTTATTTGGTTAGATTATCCTCTTTGGATTTGTTTTTGGCGATGTTTCAAGCGTACCATGCGGAGAATCTTAAAAAGAGAAAAATTTTGTAATGGGAATTATGAAACATTTGGAGGTGCATTTTTATCGAAAGATTCAATTCTGTTAAGGCTTGTAAGGAGTTACGGGTGCAGAAAGAAAAGATATGAAAAGTTGATTCGTGATCCTAGATACAAGAAAATACGTTTTTTTAGATTTGTTTCTCAAAGTAAATTAAATTCATGGCTGAAAGGTCTGGGAATAAAAAATGAAAGTGATGTCGAAAATAGAACTTAGCATGATTGAGGTTTTAAAAGATATTGCAGAGACGCTAGAAAAAAATAGAATTAAATGGTGTGTTTTAGGTAGTTGTGCTTTGGCGTTGCATGGGGTAAATATTAGGCCAAGTGATATTGATATTTTGACAGACAACGATGGTGTATTGTTTATATGCAACTTATTCAAAAAGTATAAAGTTAGTTTTGTTCAGAATGAAACTTCTTCCGGAATGTTTGAATCATCTCTTGCGAGATTTTTTATCAATTTAGTTTTTGTAGAAGTTATGGGTGATTTGAAATACAAATCAAAATTTGACAATAAATGGCATAATTTAGATATTTTTTCGGTTGCCCCAACGATGGTAGAAACATATGGGTTCAAGATTCCTGTTGCTCCTCTATGTTTGCTGTTAGTCTTGTATGAAAGATGGAGAAGAGATAAAGATATAATTAAAATTGAGATGATTAAAAATGAAGAAAGAGCAATCTGCTGTCAAAATTATTGATCAATTATTCAAGAGATCGCTTTTTTGCAACTCTAGAGGTGTTTAAAAAAATGCAAGAACCGGAGAAAAAAAACGTATTATTAAACATAAAAAATCTTAAAAAACATTATCAGGTTGGCAAACAGGTGATTGAAGCATTAGACGGTGTTTCTTTTGATATTTACGAGGGCGAAATTATTGGCCTTCTTGGAGTAAATGGTGCAGGCAAAACAACCCTTTCTTCAATTCTTGTAACATTACATCCGCCAACAAGTGGGCATATTTTGTTTAAAGGTGAGTCGATTTACAAAGACGTTAATAGGTATAGATCTTTTGTTGGATTTTGTCCGCAAAAGCCAAATATAACGTATGATTTGACGGTTGGGCAAATTCTTTATTTTGCAGGAAAATATTATAATATTTCTGAAAATGAAATAAAATCTAGAATGCATCAGCTTGTTGAAACATATAACATGCAAAAATACAGGACATTAAAACCGTATGTTTTGTCTGGCGGTTATTTGCGAAGATTATTGATTGCACGTTCATTGATGCATAGTCCGCGGCTTCTTATTTTAGATGAGCCAACAGTTGGTTTAGATCCAAATATTAGAAGAAAAATTTGGCAGGATATTAAAGATTTAAAAAAAATGGGAGTGACTGTTATTTTAACGACGCACTACATTGATGAGGCAGAAATGTTATCCGATAGAATTTGTTTGTTGGATAAAGGCAAGATTAGGCTGATAGATACGCCTGAGAACCTTAAATCTTTCTATCAAAAAAAGAGGCTTGAGGACGTGTTTGTGCAACTCGTTGAAGAAGAGGCGATACAAAATGGTTAAGAATTTTAGATCATACATAATGTTGTTTTTTTGGATAGTAAGAACAGATATAACAATTTTAAAGCAATTTATTGTTGGGAAGATAATCAACATACTTTTTTGGACTGGCTCTATTGTTACAATATCAACCTTTATTTTGCCAAAGCTTGGAATGACAAAAAGTTATGGTGAATTTATTGTCGTGAGTTCAATTGTTTCTAGCAGTTATTGGGGAATTTGGGATGCTTCCTACAAATTAGTTTCAGATATATGCGGCAATAGAACAATTTCTTATAGATTGGCTTTGCCGTTGCCTTCCTGGTTGGTGATATTTCAATATGCTGTCAAACATGCGATTGACAGGTCTATTCCGGCTCTCATTATATTGCCACTGTACAAGCTGATTCTTTGGAACAGAATGGACTTGTCTCATTTTTCATTGATTAAATTTATTTTTATTTTTACAACAATAAGTTTGTTTACCGGGTTTTTCTTTTTGTTTATTTCCAACTTCATAAACAATGAGCATACGGTAGATACTGTTGGAATACGTGTTTTATTTCCGCTTTGGTTTTTTGGCGCATCAAGTTACCCGTGGAAAATAATTTATTCTATGAGTCCTACATTGGGTTATATATCTTTGCTTAACCCGGTGGTGTATGCGATGGAAGGAATACATTCAGCAGTTTTGGGTGCGAACGGGTACCTACCATTTTGGATTTGTGCAATAGTTCTGTGGTGCTTAATAATAATTTTTGGATATGTTGGTATTGCAAGATTTAAAAAACGGTTAGATTTTGTGTAGCTTTTTAATTTCTTCTACTTCCTGGGCGCCTTCTTGATAATATTTTTCTTCTTCAGGATCAAGATGTCTTAAAAGTTGAAGGAACTCTCCTGCATGCACACGTTCTTCGTTTGCTATGTCAATCAAAACTTTTTTTGCAAATTCATCATCTATAGACTCGGCAAGCTGCATGTACAATTGTACTGCTTCGTATTCAGCTGAAACCATAAAACGTATTTCGCGAATGAGCTCTTCTTTTGTTAGTTTTCTTTTTGCTTTCATCCCGCTGAAAGCGCGTCCAAATTCTGGCATTGTTATACCTCATTAAATTTTTGGAATCTTTTTTTCTTCAAGTTTTTTTATCTCTTCTTCTACTTCGGTAGAACCTTCTTTGTAATGTTTTTCCTCTTCAGGGTCTAAATGTTTTAACAGGCGTAGAAATTCTCCAGCATGCACACGTTCTTCATTTGCAATATTGATTAAAACTTTTTTTGCAAGTTCATCATCAGTAGATTCTGCAACTTGTGTGTATAGTTGAACGGCTTCGTATTCTGCGGTGACCATTAATCTAATTGCTCGAATGAGCTCCTGTTTGGTAAGTGTTCTATCAGCCTTCATAACCCCAAATGGATTTGGAACATCTATGGAATATAAAATCATAGCTACAAGCGAGGCTGCAAGTAGTAAAGATATTATTGAGATCGATTTTCTCTGCATAGTATTTCTCCCCTTTGAGTTTTTCTTTTTGTTTTATAAAAATGGAAGTCTGGTGTCAACATTTTTAATTTCCAAAAAGAGGGAATTCTTACCTTATGTTGGTGTACAAAGGGATTTGTATTTGACCGGGGGACCTTTTTTAGCTACATTTAACATAAATACCTGTTCGTTTAGAAAAAATAGTAATTTTTTAAAGATTTTAATGATTTAGAGGGATTATCCGTGGCGAAGAATAAAGATATCGACTTTAATAAGGCGTTTAACTTGAAAAAAGAGGAAGCACAACCAAAATGGCGGCTAATAGACGCCGAAGGGCAAATTCTTGGCCGTATGGCTACAAAAATTGCGAATATTCTTCGCGGTAAGGATAAGCCTGTGTATACGCCACATACAGATTGTGGTGATTACGTTGTAGTCATAAATGCAGAAAAGGTTGTTTTATCTGGCAATAAAATGGAAGATAAATTGTACGACAGATACACAGGATGGATGGGTGGTTATAAAGTAGCTACAGCGAAAGAATTAATGGAAAAACATCCTACAAAAATTGTCGAACTTGCAGTAAAACGTATGTTGCCTAAAAACAAGTTAAACAGACAAATCTTTAAAAAACTAAAGGTGTACACAGGTCCAGAACATCCACACACAGCTCAGTTATCAGAGTAATTGCTCTACTTGCCAGTTTCTCCAAGCTAGTTTCCAAATAGTTTTTTGATGGTGGTAAGGTAGGGGGCCGTTAGGCGCCAAATATCTCTGAAGGATACCAAAACAAAAAGAGAAAGCATAAGTATCCAGCTTGCAATAAAAATATATTCCTTTCCCTTTTCAGACAGGGGTCTTCTAATTATTGCTTCGATTGTGTAAAGAAGCGCTTGTCCACCATCTAAAATGGGCAAAGGTATTAGGTTTAAAACGGCAAGGCTTACACTTATTAGTGCAAGTAAGATGAGAAACACCTTAATTCCTTCACTTGCGCTTTTTACGGTTGCCGCGATTATCATGATAGGGCCGCCGACTCCTGATACGTCCCGTTTTGTAAATATTTTTTTGAACATAAAAAGTGTGAGATAGATATAGCCATTGGTGAATTGGATGCCCTTTTTTATAGCGGCAAACAATGGAAGCCCTTTTTTTGAGCTATATCTAAACTTGATTTTTAGTGTTCCAAATGCTTTGATCAGCTCTTCTTTAGGGAGTTCCAGTTGTACGATTTCTTCATCCCTTAAAATTTTTAGGGTTGTGTTTTTTGCTTCAGATTTTCTCAGTTGCCTAAAAATAATACTCGTTTCATCCATTATATCTTTATCATTGATAGCTATTATTTTGTCACCAGGAGTTATTCCCAATGTTTCCGCCTCTTTAGAGACCGACTCTACTATCGGGGAAGTATTTATTGGATAGAGAAAATGTGTTTTCGGGATGCCAACTATAAACAACAAGCAAAATACAAAGTAGGCAAAAAACAGGTTAAATGCTATTCCTCCGAAGATAACCATCATTTTTTGATAATATGGCTTAGACTCGAATGAGTCCTTGTCTGACTCTATGTATCCACCCAGTGGTATAGCACCTAAAGAGAATTTTGTTGACCCAAATTTTTTCTGGTACAGTTTGGGGCCAAACCCTATAGAGAAAGACGGGACATTTATCTTGAAAAGCTTGCTGAATAGAAAATGTCCAAGCTCGTGAAATCCTATTATGAAGCCTATGCCAAATATGCCTAATAGTAAGAAAATTAGATTTTTGGATAAGAGAAAACAAGGGTTAAATATGCTCACTGGAAGCTCCTTTAAGGTATTACTGTTTCTTGAGACGTCGATATGTTCAACTTATCAAATTTTTGTTGTCCTTACAAAATGTTTTGTTTTTTGGGCTGCTAGAGCCAGTATAGTTTGCATTTTTTTATTTATTTTTGCTTGAAAAAAATTTTTAAAAATGTACAATACTAATAGAGTTTATCTTGCTTCTTTGCGGTTATGTCGCGCAAAGGGGTTTATTTTTGAAATGACCTTGTATTTTTCACTGTTAATAAATTTTAGGAATTTTTTATTATGCCTACGATTAGTCAGCTAGCTAGATTTGGAAGAAAACGAAAAAAAACTAAATCTAAGAGCCCTGCTTTAAAGGGCGCTCCTCAGGCAAGAGGCGTTTGCACGAGGGTGTTTACTGTAACCCCTAAAAAGCCTAATTCGGCTTTGCGTAAGGTTGCTCGTGTTAAACTTTCAACGGGGATAGAAGTTACTGCCTATATTCCTGGAGAAGGACACAATTTGCAGGAGCACTCAGTTGTTTTAGTGCGGGGGGGCAAAGTAAAAGATTTGCCAGGTGTTAAATATCATATTGTTCGTGGTGCGTTAGATACTGCAGGTGTGGAAAACAGAAAGCAGTCACGGTCACTTTATGGCGCTAAGCGCCCCAAAAAATAGAAAATAGTTCAAAAGGATTAATACTATGCCAAGGCGCAAGAAGGTTAGTTTAAAACGTGAAATAGGTGTTGATTTGAGGTTCAAGTCTAGCCTGGTTCAGAAATTTATAAATGTTGTGATGAGAAAAGGCAAAAAAAATGATGCGCGAAGTATCGTTTACGGCGCTATAGATATTTTAACAAAAAAAGTAGCGGGCGGTGATGAGAAAAAAGCGCTGAGGTTTTTTATGGAGTCTTTTGAAAAGGTTGTTCCTTTTGTTGAGGTTAGGTCGCGCAGGGTAGGGGGTAGCGTATACCAAATACCAAGAGAGGTTAAGGTCGACAGAGGGCGTGCCTTAGCTATGAGGTGGTTGATAGCTGCTGCCAAAGCAAGGCCAAATAAAGCTATGGCAGAACGCTTGGCGTTTGAATTGATGGATGCGCATGAAGGTCGTGGAAGCGCACATAAAAAAAAGTTAGATATTCACAAAATGGCAGAGGCGAGCAGGGCTTTTGCTCATTATGCTTGGTAATTTAGAGGTAATTTGATGAGTTATCCGCTGAAAAAATACAGAAATATAGGGATTGCGGCGCACATTGACGCTGGAAAAACGACTGTTACAGAAAGAATTTTGTTTTACACTGGCATATCTCACAAAATCGGTGAGGTTCATGAGGGCGAGGCTATCATGGACTGGATGGAGCAGGAGCGTGAGCGTGGCATAACGATACAATCTGCTGCGACAACTTGTTTTTGGAAAGATCATCAGATCAACATTATCGATACTCCAGGGCACGTTGATTTTACCATCGAAGTTGAAAGGTCTTTGCGTGTGCTAGATGGGGCGATACTAGTTTTTTGTGGTGTGGCAGGTGTGCAGCCACAGTCTGAGACGGTTTGGAGACAGGCTGAAAGGTATAGCGTTCCTAGGATAATTTTTGTCAATAAGCTCGATCGTGTGGGTTCGGATTACTTTAAAGTCGTAGATGATGTTAACAATAAGTTTGCTGCTCGTGCTGTTCCTATGCAGGTGCCTATTGGTGCAGAAGAAGATCTTATTGGAATAGCAGATGTTTTGACTAGAAAGATGGCTACATTCGGGGGCAAGAGGGGAGAGTCGATAGAGTGGTCAGAGGTTCCTGAAGAATATAAGGAGAAGGTTGAAAAAGTTAGAAATTTAGTTATAGAGGCAGCTGCTGATTTTGATGACGATCTGGCTGAAAAGTATTTGAATGAAGAAGAAATAGCTATTGAAGACATTAAAAAGGCTTTGCGCAAGGGTGTTTTAGAGAGAAAGGTTACGCTTGCGTTTTGTGGAACAGCGTTTAAAAATAAGGGCGTGCAGCTTCTAATGGATGCGGTAGTAGATTATCTTCCTTCGCCGCTTGATGTTCCGCCTGTTGAGGGTGTGATTCCGAGGTCGGAAGAAAAGGTTGTAAGAAACACTGATCCCAAAGAGCCATTTTGTGCTTTAGTTTTTAAGATTGCGACAGATCCATTTGTTGGTGTTTTGAATTTTATAAGAGTTTATTCGGGTGAGCTTAAGGCCGGCTCCTATGTTTATAATGCAAGAACAGAATCTAAGGAGCGAGTGAGTCGTTTGGTAAAGATTCATTCGAACAAGCGGGAAGAGGTGCCTTCTGTAAGGGCGGGTGATATCGCTGCGGTTATTGGTGTAAAAGATGCCATTACGGGTGATAGTTTGTGTGCCGAAAAACAGTTGATTCTTTTGGAGCCAATAGTGACGCCAAGTCGTGTTATATCATCTTCTCTTGAGCCTAAAAACAAGGGCGACTATGAAAAGATGACTTTGTCGTTGAAAAAAATGATGCAAGAGGACCCGTCATTTATTTTTTCTTACAACGAAGAGACAGGGCAGACTGTTATTGAAGGTATGGGGGAGCTTCATTTAGAAATTATTGTTGATCGCCTTAAAAGAGAGCACAAGGTTGAGGTTGTGCAAGGTAAGCTGCAGGTTGCCTATAAAGAGACCATACAAAAGGTTGCAGAGGCGGAGGGCAAATACATTAAGCAGTCTGGTGGTCGAGGTCAATACGGTCACGTGTGGATAAAGTTTGAGCCTCTAGAGAGAGGTTCGGGTTTTGAGTTTGTAAATAAAATTGTTGGCGGTGCTATTCCAAGAGAGTTCATCCCTGCAGTTGAGAAAGGTTTGAATGAATCCATAATGTCTGGAGTCCTCGGTGGCTATCCTGCTGTTGATATACGGGCTACTTTGTATGATGGTACGTATCATGATGTAGATTCGTCTGAAATCGCATTTAAGGTTGCAGCTTCTATGGCATTCAGGGCGGGTGTTGCAAAAGCTTCGCCGGTATTGCTTGAGCCTATAATGAAGGTTGAGGTTGATACTCCGGATGAATATATGGGTGATGTCATGGGTGATCTCAACAGTAGGCGAGGCAGGATAATGGGCATGGAAGAAAAGGGCGGAAAGCAGCTTATTGCCGCGGAGGTTCCTCTGGGGGAAATGTTTGGATATGCAACTGAGCTTCGTTCTATGACCAAGGGAAGAGCTGGGTATGTTATGGAGTTTTCTTGTTATAGGGAAGTTCCTGCTAACGTACAGGGGGATATTCTTGGAAAAAAATAAAAATTTGAAGTAAAAGTTTTTCGTTGGTATTTAGTGGAAGATAAAGTATAGTTTGATAAAATGATTAATTATTTGGGAGAATAAACGATGGCAAGAGACGTATTTGAGCGTAAAAAGCCTCATGTTAATGTTGGTACTATTGGTCACGTTGATCATGGGAAGACAACTCTAACTGCAGCTATAACAAAGGTTTTAGCGGAAAAGGGTGGAGCTAACTTTAAGGCGTTTGAAGATATTGATAATGCGCCAGAAGAAAAGGCACGAGGTATTACGATTGCGACTTCGCATGTTGAGTATGAAACGGCCAAAAGGCACTATGCTCACGTTGATTGTCCTGGACACGCCGACTATGTTAAAAATATGATCACTGGTGCTGCTCAAATGGATGGTGCTATTTTGGTTGTTTCTGCGGCTGATGGTCCTATGCCTCAGACACGTGAGCATATTGTGTTAGCACGAAATGTTGGTGTGCCAGCAATAGTTGTTTACCTTAACAAGGTAGACATGGTTGATGATCCTGAAATGATAGATATGGTTGAGGAGGAGATCAGGGAGCTTTTGAGTAAATATGAGTTTCCCGGTGATGATATTCCTATTGTAAGGGGATCTGCGCTAAAGGCTCTAGAGGGCGACTCAAGTGAAGTAGGTGCGGGCTCAATAGACAAGTTGATGGAAGCGCTTGATTCATATATTCCTGAGCCAAAAAGAGATATTGATAAGCCATTTTTAATGCCTGTAGAGGGTGTTTTTTCAATTTCTGGGCGTGGAACAGTTGCCACAGGTCGTATTGAAAAAGGTAAAATTAAAGTTGGTGACGAAGTTGAGCTAATTGGTTTTGGCAAGACCTTAAAGTCTGTTGTTACCGGTGTTGAAATGTTCAGAAAGATTTTGAACGAGGGTCAGGCAGGTGATAATGTAGGGCTCCTTTTGCGTGGCACCAAAAAGGAGGAAATAGAAAGAGGTATGGTTATTGCTAAACCTGGATCTATTACGCCTCACAGAAAGTTTAAGTGTCAGGTTTACATTCTTACAAAGGATGAGGGTGGAAGGCATAGCCCATTCTTTAATGGGTATAGGCCTCAGTTTTATTTCAGAACAACAGACGTAACCGGTGTTGTGACACTTGAAGGTGGAAGAGAAATGGTTATGCCTGGGGATAATGTTGAGCTTTCTGTTGAGTTAATTTCACCAATAGCAATGGAGCAAGATTTAAGATTTGCTATACGTGAAGGTGGAAGGACGATAGGATCCGGAGTTGTTACTAAAATTACAGAGTAATTAGGTGATTGATGAAGAAACAAAAAATAAGGCTTACCCTAAAATCATATGATCATCAATTGCTTGATAAGGCAGTAAAGCAAATTGTTTTGACAGTGAAGAGAACAGGTTCTGATGTTGTTGGGCCTGTTCCTATGCCAAACAAGGCGAGGTGTTTTACCGTTTTGCGTTCTCCGCATGTAAACAAAAAATCTAGAGAGCAATTTGAGATAGTTGCGCATAGAAGAATTTTGGACATAATATCCCCTTCGGATCAGACGATGGATGCGTTGATGAAATTAAATATTTCATCTGGTGTGGATGTGGAAATTAAATAAGCATGGAGTTAAGGCAGATGATTACTGGTCTTTGGGGTAAAAAAATAGGAATGGCCCAGATATTTTCTGGTGAGCGTGTTGTACCAGTTACAGCAGTGGATGTATCAGGGTGGATTGTAACTGATATTAAAACAAAAGAGCGTGATGGTTACAGTGCTGTTCAGGTTGGATGCATTAAGGGCAAATACTCCGCAAAAAAGTTTGAAATGAGTTGGTTGAAAAAGCCAAAGCAGTATTTTTCCATCCTGAGAGAAATTCGTTTAGGCAAAGATGCTTCTGAGATTGAGGGGGCTTCTATCGCCATAGGAAAAGCTGCAAATTTTCTGGCTCATATTGCGGAGGGTGATTTTGTTGATGTGTTTGGAAAATCTAAGGGTTGTGGGTTTGCGGGAGTCTACAGAAGATATAATTTTGGTGGCGCTCCCAAATCTCATGGTTCCAAGATGGGAAGAAGAACCGGCTCTTTAGGTTTTATGGCTACACAGGGAAAGGTTATAAAGGGCAAAAAGATGCCTGGCCAGATGGGTAACAAAAGGTGTGTTGCCAGCAATCTCAAGGTTGTTAGAATTCAGAAGGATTCTAATCTGATATTGGTTAAGGGGTCTGTTCCTGGAAAGGCTGGATCTTTAGTTTTTCTTAGAAAAG
>Ga0180437_10008171_pt1 | contig 13367 bp, 10 predicted proteins | sample SS_ome_4_FD_132410 | JGI IMG/M metagenome (GOLD analysis project Ga0180437, IMG submission 132410) | Hypersaline lake sediment archaeal communities from the Salton Sea, California, USA - SS_3_D_1 metaG | ecosystem: Environmental > Aquatic > Non-marine Saline and Alkaline > Hypersaline >...
CAGGTACTCAACTTCCTGGAAAGGGTCCGACGCGGCGGGATCTTCTTTGTCAGTGTAAAGCCGACCGAGCTTCTAACCTATTCGCTCTATCTCAGAGAGACGGCTAAGACGCCGAGATCTCAAACGGCTCGCTGACTCAGTCTTCCGGTCGCTATCCTCGTGTCGTGTGTGGATCTTTAATAACATGGTGGTCACTTCACTCCAGGGTACTTAAAGGTGGCTCGCGCGCCATGCCACGGGCCTTGGCTCTTCCACCCACGGCAAAACGCATGGTGGGATCAACACAAAGCCGCTCGGCGTCGTTCGCGTCTTCATAGCTTGCAAGACGACTGAAAACGGACTGGCGCAATAAGGCCGTCAGCGTATGCCGTGTGTTCTGCCCTGTCCGCCAATCGTCAAAGATGTCGTCCGTGATGGCAGTCAATCCGAGAGCGTCATCCAACTCTCGGTACGCCAGCAATCCCGCATCCTACTTTGGCTTTGCTTCCCTGCCGGGCATGACGGCCTATTCTGCAGCCGAAGTGTTTGAAGCATAGACCCTTGCGTGCCACACGGGTTTGCGCGCCAAGGCTAGCAGTCCCGGCCTTGCCCGTGAGGAGGCACTGGCCATGGTACAAAACCGTCTAGTTTCAGCGAGTTTGGGACAAAAACGAAACGTATGCCCCCCGCCTCAGCTCCCCGCAGCCGGTTGTCTGTCATTTGACAGAATCATCGGGCGGCAGGCCAAGTCTCTTGTACAACGAGCGCCGTCCGGTCTTGTCTTGCTTGAGCGTTGCGCGCGCGTATTCGGCCACTTCTCTCGCCTTGGCGCGGGGCACAACAACCACACCGTCTCCGTCCGCAACGACGACGTCACCTGCCTCAACCAGGACACCGCCACAGACCACGGGGCGGTTCACCGATTCGAGTTCGTTACGTCCTGGCCGAATACCGCGTCCGACGTTGCGAAAGTACAACGGAACCTTCTCGGCGGCTATTTCGTCGGTGTCACGCGCCGTTCCATTGGTGACGACGCCGACGCAGCCACGCACCTGCCAGACCATAATGTTGTTCGATCCGATCGAGCCCACGTCTGTATCAGGATCCTCGTCAATAACGACCACCGTCCCTTTCCGGATGAACGGCGGTTCGGAAGACAGCTTCTTATACCATTCGCCCTTCCATTGATCGAAGGCTGCCTTGTCCATGCGAGGCGCATGGGGCTTGTTCGTCGGCACATACCTCACTGTCGCGGCGACACCGGCAAAACGATGGGTGAAGTGCTCCGTGTCCTTCCAGAGCGGGTGGATTTCCGGTGACATCAGGCCAATATTGAACAGGCCGGCCTTGTCCATTCCGTCCGTCACATCGGCAACGCGCAAGCCTTGGAACAATCCGAGGATTTCCTCGTCTTCTTCTTCGCTGTACACGTTGGTCATAATGAAGTTCTTCCCAGCCCTGAGTTCTTCGCTGTCCACTTTTGTGTTCTCTTGTCCGCGGGCGTTAGGAAGCCAGAATATCAATACGGCCGCCGCCACTGCCATCGTCCAACCAACCGCTTTGTCGTTTCGAGTTTTCATGAGCCTTTTCTCCAAATCCGTCAGAACACCTATTCCCCCACATTTCCAATATGAGGTTGCCCGCGACCATCACGGACAATAGCTTTTGAGTGTAGTAAAGACCGCCGGCGCCTGTCAAGATCGATCCTACCGTTACGAATCCTCTCCGAGGTCGTTTGCGGTTCAATAACATCCATCGGAGACGATCTTCAGCGCCGTTCACACGAGTTCGGACACGCCCCCCATCGTGTTTTAAGTAAGCTAGTTCCCTTATTGCGAATACCGTACCCGGCATGTCGGCACGGGTGCCAGTGGCGCGAGCCGCGAGATTCGGCGTAGGATTACCTTGAACAGTCAATCCAAGTGCGTCATCCAACTCTCGGTACGCCAGCAATCCCGCATCACTCGTAACCTTGGGACCATGAAACTCCAGCTTCAGACTCCAGGCTTAGGGAAGAACGTGACGATAGCTGACGAACGCTACCTGCTTGCTATCGGGGGACCAGGAAGGCACGTTGATGGTTCCCTGCCCGCCGAAGAGCGTGGCGATCACCTTGGGCTTCCCGCCTTCCATCGGCATAAGACGCAGCATCACAGTCTTGTTCGGGGGATGCCCGGTAACGCTCTTGTCGTACGACAGGAACACAATCCACTTCCCGTCGGGCGAGGGGTGCGGGAACCAGTCGGCGTAGTTCTCATCGAAAGTCACTTGCTCCTGCTCCGTACCGTCAGGATTCATACGCCAGATCTGCATAATCCCGGTGCGTTCCGACTGGAAGTAGATCTTCTTGCCATCGGCTGTATACTCCGGGCCGTCGTCGAGTCCTTCGGCGGAGGTAAGCCGCGTCTCCTCACCTCCCTCGGTCGGAATCGTATAGATGTCGTAGTTCTCGTTGCGCTGCGCGCAGTACGTCTGCGTCTTGCCGTCCGGCGACCACCCATGCCACCAGGAAGGAGCCTGCGGCGTCACCAGGCGCGGTGTTCCACCGGTCGCTGGCAGAATATAGATCCTCGACCCCTTAGTGGGGTTGGGGTCCGCAGCGCTGATGGCCAGCCATTTGCCATCGAACGACAGGCCGTGGTCATTGTTGCAGCCTCTGATATCACCGGTGTCAAGCAGGGTTGGTTCGCCGCCTTCCACGGGGATCGTACACATGGCCCCCTGCCGATTGACGTAGAACAGCTTCCCGTCCGGCGACCAGTTGGGTGCCTCGAATTTGTTTCGTTCCCGAAAGACGACTTTCCGCTCGCGCGTCTCAATCGAGACCGTTTCCAGACTGGTTTCCCGTACGCGTTCTTCGTTCGGCCGCGCGACGCGATTCTTGAGGACGACTTTTGAGAAGATTGCTATTTCGGACACACTGGCATCGTGCGAGCAAACCGCCAGGCCAGCATACACAGGGTCGGGCAACGACAGCGACATGGCCCCAACCGGCTGGAAGGACCCTCCATTCTTGGAAACCGACGCCGTGAAAACATCGCCATCGCGCTCCAGCTTGACCGTCGCCGGCGCTTGAATCGGCGTCTGAATGCCCATCGTCAACCCGCCTTTTTCCTTCCGATACTGCAACGCGATCAGGCCGTCGCCGTGAACGGCCACATCCACATACGGCGAGTCGGGCGACAAGTCCTGGCGGATCATCGCACAAGCCTTGCGGTGATTTACTTTCCCCTCACCAACCCACTCCACGTCCATGATGAACACGATATCGCCGTCTGTCTTCTTCCAGAGGAACTGAAATGCGTCCTCATCGGCCCATATGTTCGCGCCGCTTCCCTTGATACGATACTGCCCCGTGTCCGGCAAGAATTCCGAGGAACCCTTTAGGTCGATCTTGCCGACGTCCGTGGCGTTCTCAAAGTCGCCCATAATAAAGTTTTTCCCAGCCCTGAGTTCTTCGCTGTTCACCTTTGTGTCCTCTTGTCTGCAGGCGTTAGGAAGCCACAATATCAATACAGCCACCACCACTGCCATCTTCCAACCAACCGCTTTGTTGTTTCGAGTTTTCAAGAGCCTTTTCTCCCAATCTGCCAGAACACCTCTTTTCCTAAATTTCCCACCTGAGTTTGCCCACGACCATCACGGGCAATAGCTTATAATTATAGGGAAAACTGCCGGCGCTCGTCAAGATCTATCCTGCCGTTACGAGCCCTGAGGTCGTTTGCGGTTCAATAACAGCCGCCTGCTGACGCCCGTGGTGCACCTGATGTCTACTCACCTCCGCGTCAATGCGGAGGCGCCCGAAGGTACCCCGCAGGTGCGCCTGGAAGCGCCCATCGCGGTGCGGCGCATGAAGGACCGTATTCTACACACAGAACTTGACATTACCCCTTCGTACTTTGCTTGATCCTCTATCGTAAAAAGTGGTACCATGGGTGTGGGCAGGTAACGGAATAAGGAGTGCCATCAAATGCGCAAGTATATTCTCACAATGACCATAGGATTCGTGTGTCTTTTCGCGACAGGCAGCCTGGCGAAAGGAGCCGGAGTGCAGGAACGCGGCGCCACATTCGACAACAATTTAATTACGCACATTGGTATTGTTGTGCGCGACATCGAGGCTTCGGCCAACGCCTACGCCGACGTGTTCGGCGTCGAGGTCCCAAAATGGAACCTTACCGAGCCCGAGGAGAAGGCCAAGACGCGTTACAAGGGTGAACCGACCCAGGGCCAGGCCAAGCTCGCGTTCTTCAAATTCCAGAACACGACTATTGAGTTGATCGAGCCGGTCGGCGGACCGAGCACCTGGAAGGACTTTCTCGAGGAGAAGGGCGAGGGCGTACACCACATCGCGTTTAAGGTCAAAGGCATGGACAGTCAGATAGCCCTGCTCGAAGACAAGGAGCTTTCGCTCGTGCAGCGGGGCCAGTGGACGGGCGGACGCGGCGGCCAGTACGCCTATGTCGATGGCGTGCCCAAGCTAGCCGTCATCCTCGAGCTTCTAGAGAGCTTCTGATTTCTCTGCCTCAAGCGTGTTCAGGCTAGAGATCTTGGTGAAGAAAGGGCAACAACGCGTCTTGCTTGCCGTCGTATCCCTGGCGGTTCTCGTTCGAGTTGTTTTGGCCGCGGAGTTTTTTGGCCAGTGGACGCGACGCCGCTCGATCTGTAATTCGCTCTGTGAAAGGTGTCACGGGGATGACAGTATGTTTCATAACGCAGGAGTAACATTATGAGAAGGAGGTATTCACGCCGCCAATTCCTTTGCACTGGAACGGCCGCTGCCGTGTCAGGTTGCCTCTGGACATTCCCCTCAGGCAGCTATGCTGACGAAGCACCGCCCGACGGATTTCGTTTACTGTTTGATGGGAAGACGCTCGCTGGCTGGCATCCCATGCCTCGGAGCCAGAGCGCCAGGCCGCCGAAGGGGGCGAAATCCGATAACGGAGATACATTCTACGAGCGCGCGCAAAAGAGTTGCGGGCGCTGGGCGGTGCAGGATGGGGTGCTGACGGGCGGGCAAGACCCGCCCGGTTCGGGACTCGGAGGTTACCTCGTTTCCGATGAGGCCTTCGGCGACTTTGAGCTGTTGATCGATGCCAAACCCGATTGGCCCGTTGATACGGGCGTACTGGTGCGCACCAATCCGGCGGGAAATGTTGGCTATCAAATACTTCTGGATCATCGGAGGGACGGCGGTATTGGCGGTTTTTACGGAAATGGTCTGGCCGGTTTTCATGCCATTCCTTATTCCCTCACCGCTGTCTTGGACAGCTCCGGAACGCCCATCGGGCTCGAAGAGGCGGATCCAAAGACCGCGTTTCAACCGGTGACGGAGGAAAAGCTCCGTCTACTTGCCTATGCGGCACCCATTGAGACGTTTCTGGCGGTTTGGAAATTTGGCGACTGGAACACCTTCAAGATCCGGTGTGAAGGCGAGCTTCCCCAATTGACCACGTGGATAAACGGCACGAAAATTTGCGAAATGGACGCCGCCACGATCCAGTGGCCGGGCTTTGATCCCAAGGCGGTGGCATCGCTCCTCGGACCGCGAGGTCATATTTCGTTGGAGGTTCATAGCAATAGCCCCAATGATCGCCTTGGCAAGGATCGCTGGGCCCCCGGCGCGGTATGCCGCTGGCGCAATATCTTCATCCGGCCGCTCTAAGAAAAGAGAGGCGAACATCATGCATCCGAACACCAGGAAGCATTCACGTGCACTCGGAAAAGGCCGCGCCTTATCTGGGCTTTGCTCTTTTGTGCGGCCTGGGCCTACCATGGCGCGGCGCTGAAGACCCTCGAATACACTGGACAAAAGTAATCTCCTGACGAGATTAATGTCGTGGGATAAGGCAAGATTAAGTCCAGATTCAATCATGTTTTCGGGGACTTCAGCAGGTACCTCTTTGCTTCTGCTACGGGAGGCTCAGTCGCGCGTTCTTGAACCGTCTTTTGGTCACGCCTTCGGGTGAGGTTTTTTGCCAGGGAGAACTCCCTCAAGAACAAGTACATCCTACTACCGTTCATAGATATGGAGTTGCCGCGTTGCAGTGTGAACGCGCGTGCGACCCCATTTGTTTGTTGGTTTCACTGTCCTGAGTGTGGGAAAGATGATATAATTCGCTGTTTTTGTCGGGACGGTGATGTTTCAGTCATCCTGGCTCGGTCATGGGTACTGTTAGATATCCGAGACAATTGCAGGCAGAAAGGGCATCTTTATGCGAACCGGAGTAACCTTGGTAATTCTTAGCGGCGTTTTCATCGCAATGGCGACCACAGGCGCGGAAAGAGCTTCGAATGACGATAACTGGCCTGCATGGCGCGGGCCAAGCGGCAACGGTGTGGCCGTCAAAGGAGATCCGCCGATTACCTGGAGTGAATCCGAGAACATCAAGTGGAAAGTGGAGCTTTCCGGCGGGTCGGACTCTACACCCATTATCTGGCGAAACAAGATCTTCATCCAGACGGCGATAGCTACGGAGGAAGACACCGAGGCGAAGGTCCCCACCGCGACCCCAGGCGGCAGGGAAATATTCACTCCCACTCCAACGGTACGATACAAGTTCAATGTGGTTTGTCTGGACCGTGAGACCGGCAACACGCTTTGGGAACGCACCGCGCGCGAAGCAATTCCCCATGAAGGCCATCATCCCAGTTCGAGCTTTGCTTCCTACTCACCGGTAACCGACGGCAACCATCTTTGGGTGAGTTTTGGATCCCGCGGGCTTCACTGCTATGACCTTGACGGAGTCCATAAATGGAGCACCGATCTTGTCGAAATGTTAACCTTCCGTGCTTTCGGCGAGGGCAGTTCTCCCGCATTGGCCGGCGATGCCGTTATTGTCGTGGCGGATCACGAAGGCGACTCGAAGATATTCGCGTTCAATAAGAACACGGGCGAACTGATCTGGCAAAGGGACCGAGACGAACCCTCTTCATGGGCAACGCCCTTTCCACTGAAGGTAGGCGACACCTACCAAGTGATTACCAGCGCATCAAACTTTGTCCGCAGTTACGATGTTGCCACCGGCGACATTGTTTGGAGATGCGCGGGCCTGACGCTCGGTGCCATCCCTTCCCCTGTGGTTGGATTCGGCAAAGTGTATTGCATGACCGGATATAAAGATCCCAGATTACTGGCCATCGAACTGGGCCGCACCGGTGATCTGTCCGATTCCGACGCCATTGCGTGGAAACTCGAAAAGGGCACACCGTATGTCCCTTCGCCCTTGTTGTATGGAGACAAGATCTACTTCACGCAAAACATCAGAGCCGCCCTTTCTTGCTACGATGCCCGAACCGGAAAGCCATTCTACGAGCGACAGAGGCTCGAAGGCTTGAAACAGATTTATGCATCGCCTCTCGGTGCGGCAGGCCGGATATACATCGCAGATCGGAAAGGCACGACGATTGTCATTAAAGCGTCGGACACGTTCGAGGTATTGGCCACAAACACCCTGGACGATGTGTTCGACGCGTCTCCCGTCGCGGTAGGCGATGAGTTGTACCTCAAAGGCGAAGCATATCTCTATTGCATCGCGAAGCAGTAAGTCGGAACATCTTGTGCTGAGCGCCGGAGCGTGAGAGAAAGACGACCTGGAAGACCTTCTTGAAAGCGCACTGGCAGGTCCTGCGTGCAGCCGACTTCACTACCGTCGAAGTCTGGACTCGGTGAGGCTTGGACACGTCCTACGTTCTTGTTGTGGTGAAGATGTCCACGCGTTTTATCGAGATTGCCGGAATCACGCCGAACCCGGATGGCAGAGAATCAAGGAGCTGGTTTTGACCCTACGGTCCCCTCAGTCGTCCAGCGGCTCGATGTAGATATTTCTGAACTGGATTCGCCCGCCTTCGCTTTGCAGGCCGATCTTCCCGAACTGTACGTTGCACTCTGTGGCGATGTTCTTCAATTCGCCGTTGATCCGTACGATGATGCTGTCGCCCCTGCATACGATGTCCGCCGAGTTCCACTCGCCGCTGGGCTTCTCCACCGACTTGCCCTGCATGGGCACGATCGCCCTTTCCCGCCCGGCAGCGGCGACCAGGTCTCTGTGCTCCTTGAAGTCGGCCCCCCTCATGGCGGCCAAGTCGCCCGCACGCTTATTCGCCAGCTGTATCTCGATCAAGTACGGCACGCCGTGGACGAAGATGCCGCTGTTCCCTGGTTTGTCCGCCCAGCGCCATTCGACGTGCAGCTTGTAGCTCGTGTAGTCCTTCTCCGTCAGCAGAGTGCCCGTCGGCGTACCAGTGCAGTCGATGACGCCGTCCTTCACCGACCAGGTCTTCGGCGAGTTCGGCCTCGACCACTTCCAGCCTTCGAGATCCTTCCCATTCCAGAGCATGGTCTTCTCGGTCGGTGTGACTGCTTCCTCGGCGAGGGCGACACCCGCAATGGCCAAGCACGCAACGGCAACAATATAGTGCATACGCATGATTCAGTTCCTTCCTGAGTCCACCCCGCCCCATGCAGGGTGACACTCCAAGCATAGCGCGCTATCCAACTCCGGCAGGGGCGCAAACGTAGGCTGTAGCACGCGACTATACTGATCACCATCGTTGACTAGCATTTGACCAGAATTCACGGTCGATCTTCTGCCGCTGCGGCAGCCTGAAAAGTAGCAGATGCCAAAAACTCAAAGCAAGCCCACGGGTGCAGAGGTGCCGCGCCTCCGCGCCATCGATGCTAAACCGTCCGAGAAGTAGTAGCGTCCAAGCGCCTCAACGATGGCCTTCTTGAGTGTCAGGGGATCAAACTGGTCGATGTGGCGGTAGAGGATTTCACCTCCAGGCGCGATGATAACGGTATAGGGCAGGCCGCCAGGCCATTGCCTGTCGAGGGCCTCGGCGAGGGCATCCCTGGAATCGTCGTTGTACATGTAGTTCTGGAAGGACGCATGGTGCTTATTGAGGAAGGCAAGGACATTATCCCGATCGGCAGGATCGTCCATGCTGATGCTGATCAGCTCAAAAGGCCGCTTGCGATACATCCGGTTGATCTCGACCAAGTAAGGAAACTCGGTGACACAGGGGTCGCACCACGTGGCCCACAGATTTATGACGCGGAGTTTGTCGGTATCGTTCTTGGCCAGGGCAGCGACCTCCTCGGGTAAGATCATCTTGAGTTCGGCTTTCTCCTGATTCCACTGTTCTAAAGCTTTTTGGACCCGGGCCCGCTTATCAGACCATTTGATGGAACAGCCAAAAGGCCTGGTTTTCGGCGTCGTGATGGCTTTGCCGGCCAGCAGACGATCCAGGGCGTCGCGGGTGTCCTGCGTCTTGGTCTTGGCCGGGTTTTCGTTGTCCGTGAGCCGACCCGAATAGCGGAGTTTGCGTTCGGCGTCGAACAGGAACACATGGGGTGTGGCGACGGGGCCGTAAGCCAAAGAGACCTTCTGGTCAGCCCCGTCGTACAGGTAGGGGAAATTGAAGTTGCGATCCAGGGCGCGAACCTTCATGTCCTCGAAGGAATCGCCCAGATCGCTGTAGCCCAATTCGGCGAGACTTACGGCCTGGTCATCGTTCGGCGAGATGGCCACCACGGCAACCCCTTTGTCCTGGTAATCCTTGGTCAATTCCATGAGGACCGATTCATAGGCCTGCGCCGTCGGGCAGTGGTTACAGGTGAAGATGAGGCAGAGTAGTTTGGCCTCATCGAAATCGCTGAGCTGAAAGACTCGCTCTTCGATGGACGCGGGTGTCGTGCCGCCTTTAACGACAATGCCCGGAAGTCGAAAGTCGGGGGCGGCGCTTCCTATTTCCAGCGTGGGTGGAGCGGCAGCCAAAGCCGCCACATTGAGGAAAAGGTACGTCGCTATACTCACTGATATGCTGCCGAACTTCGCCATGTCTATTCTCCTCTGTTGTGCCTACCCGGTAAGGTGCCACGGTTGCGCGCACTATTAGGTCTGCCAGAAGCGGGACGGTCTGTTGCCCTGCTTCATCCTCGACCTGCAAGTTGCCGATATCCGGCAGCAGCAATCACGAAGCCTCACGATAGTAGCTCTTAATAATGGCGCCGAGTTATTGCCTGCAGGCAGTTCATTCATGGTCAACCTACGTTGTACGTACGCTCCCTCCGTTTCGTTCATGGCTCCACCCGCTCCCTAAGGGACAACACCTGCCGATGTCACGCGCAGGATAACATGTGAAGGGTTGCGCCTGTTGTGGTAGACGGTGTTGGTGGCCTGCACGGTGCGGGTGTGTTGGTTGAAGGGTTCGCCCGTGTTCGGATTCACTTCGTAGCGCGGGAAATTGCTGCTCGATACAGACACACGGATGCGGTGACCTGTATTGAACACGATACAGGTCTCCGACAAATCGATAGTAAACTCGTAAACTTTCCCCGGCTCAATGAACTCTTCCTTCCGTAGGGTATTTCGGTGACGCGCGCGGACAGCGCCATCGCACACAATCATCGACCTCCCGTCAGGATACACGTCGCAGAGTTTCACCATGAAGTCCGTATCCCTCGCTGAACTTGATGCATAGAGCTTGATCAGCACCTTTCCGGTGATCTCGAAGGGTTCCTTGAGCACGGGCGTTGTGTACACCAGCACATCGTCGCGCGCTTCGAGTTCGCGTTGGTCGTAAGGCCCTTTATCTTCTCTCAGGTTCGCCCCGCCCAGGGTCGGCACGGGGTTTTCCGGGTCGTACACATATTCGTCTGGCTTCTCGCCGCGCGAGGGTCTGTCGCTGCTGAGCATGCCGTCATCATGGAAATAGAGGTTGGTTTCCTTTGCTGGTACGGGCCAGCTATCCGCGAAACGCCATGTATTGCCGGGGCCCGCCGGCGCGTCTACGTCCCCCAGGACGTAGTAGGCGACCGCCGGTTCATCTGCGCAGCCATTGTCAATACCTCGCATCCAATAATCCATCCACATTTGGGGATTGGCACACTTCAACGGCGGCTTCACGGAACGCTCCGGCCAAAGGAAACCGCCCTCCCCTCTGCCGTGGCCGTAGGGCCCGATGATAAGCTTCTGCTTCCCGCGGGCGCCCGGTCCACCCTCGGCTTGAATCTTCACAAAGCTATTGATAGCACCTTGCACGAAGATGTCGTACCATCCGCCAACATGCACAATAGGCCAATTCACGAGATGATAGCGGTTCTCGGGAATGACATAGGACCAGAATTCATCGTCCAGGAGAGGGCGTGCCTTCATCTCCTCTTCGAGATATCGTCGGACTTCCGGACCCCGGCCGTCACACCAACCCTCTACCGCCCTCTTTCGGAAGACGCCGCCGGGATTAAAGAAGGCCTGCGTGAACGCGTTGGAGACAGCGACCGAGATGTGCTGACAGACCAGGCCCGGAGGGGAAGGCTCGGTCACGGCCATATAGGCCTGCACAATGCCGCGCGCCGAGCCACCAAAGGTACCAATCTTCCCGTTGCACCATGGCTGTTTAAGAATCCACTCACACGTTTCATAGCCGTCCCGATGTTCGCCCCAACCGTCGTCGCGAAAAAGGCGGAAGATGTCTTCGGAATCGAACATACCTCGGCAATCCTGCGTGACGATCGCGTAACCCCGGTCATTCCACTGCGGCCAGGTGTCCACGTTGTCCTTGACCCGGCTGTAAGGAGTCCGATAGAGGACCACAGGCCAGGGCCCCCCCTCTTTTGGAAGATATACATCGGTGGCCAGATGTATTCCGTCGGACATCGCCACCATGTGGGTTGTCTTCGTGCTGCGGGAATCGGGCTTTTGGCTGGAGTCGGTCTCACTGACGTCTTCGCTGCGGGAATCGGGCTTTATGCTGAAGTCGATCCCGCTGACGTCTTGTCTGAAGTCGACCATCACGACGCCAGGCCGTGCGGCGTCGGCTGCGGTCGGCGTGCGACCCTCGAAGGCGACGTCGTCGTACAGTTCGTTGAGGCTCAGGTGCTGGGTGAAGACCAGAACGCGATCGACACCCGGGAGGCCATCAGCGACCTTGATTGCATAATGACCCGAGGCGTCGGTCTTCGTGGACGCCTCCGCCGCGATTGGACTTGGCCCAGCCGGGGGCAGGTTGCCAGAACGTGCTGCGGATATTGTCACCCCCGCGACAGGCGCGCCGGTATCTACATTCGTTACCGTACCCGAGAGGGTGGCGGAGTTCGCCGGGAGCGAAAGGGCGAAAACGAGCACTGAAAGCAGTAGCCATCTACATTTAGCGGTTGAGAAACTTCCAATAGCCATTTAGGGTCTCCTTTTGGCCGTTCCGTAAAGAAACTTGATCAACGTCATAAGTATATACAATATGAAACCTGTGCTATCTCATCCAATATCGGATTCATCGTTGGGTCCATGCAGAGCCTTGACTCGCACACTACGCTATACTTAAATCGTATTGCCATCCCCGATAATCATATCTCGACAGACGCCGTCTACCGGAATAGTCCCGCGATTACCGAACGGAGTGAAGGGTCCCCGCCCTCGCCAATGACTTCAACGAGGGCGGGATACAACACTCAGAATCTCCCGTGTATCGGAGGCACACTCCTGTGGACATCAACCACAGAAGCAGGCGTCACACGAGATCAGTTAAACCCGTTTACATCCCATATACCCGAGTGTCTGCGGGCGGCACTGGCGGCAGTTCATCTCCTGCCACACGGGCCATAAGCTCCGTACAGGGGAACTTCCCGGGGTACTTTATGAACTCGACGTGCCCATCCATATAAAGCACGTTGACGCCGCCGGGTACGTGCGAGAACTCGTTTAACTGTGTGGATACGCCATCGAAAATAAGTGGCAGTTCGGATTGCGCCGCCGCCGAGCCCGCCGGATTGTTGATGTCCGTGATAAAGAAGCGCTCGATACCTTCACGAAGGCGATAGAGTACATCCCCGCCGATCGCCGAACCATACCCCGCGTAAGCCGGATTAATGTCGGCCGTGTTTATGTCTTGATCGCACCTAGCCCGGTTCAGCAGTCTGAAACATGCATACGCCGCAACGCTGTCCCTTAAGGCGTAGGTAAAGAAGAAATAGCTCGCTCTGTTGCCCACGAAATCCGGCACGAAGGCGTCGTTCCGGTCTAGCCAGTTTCCCTGCTGAGCGTTGGTCATCGTGCTAAGATTGGTGCTTGTGCCGTCCCAGGTCCCCCGCTCGTTTCCGGGTGCGTCCAATGACTCCCTGGTGTCGCTGTCAGACGGACAGATCACGATCTTGGCATCCGTTAGATACTCCGGATACAGGGAGTTCAACTGGAAGAGCACCGCCCCCGTGCACGGTTGTTCATTCCCGAACAGCTGCAAACACGTGGGCGCAAAGAACTGCGCGTGGGGAAGCCTCCCGTTCCACTCGTTCGAGTACATCTTGCACACCAGTCCCCACTGTTTCAGGTTGTTGGCGCAACTGGCGCGCCGGGCCGCTTCACGCGCACGCGCTAGCGCCGGCAGCAGTA
>Ga0180437_10008172_pt1 | contig 13366 bp, 13 predicted proteins | sample SS_ome_4_FD_132410 | JGI IMG/M metagenome (GOLD analysis project Ga0180437, IMG submission 132410) | Hypersaline lake sediment archaeal communities from the Salton Sea, California, USA - SS_3_D_1 metaG | ecosystem: Environmental > Aquatic > Non-marine Saline and Alkaline > Hypersaline >...
GGAAGTCATGTGCAACGTGACGATCCTTGATCCAGATAGCAAGAACTTGGTGGTGAGCGTGAGGCAGCATCCAAACTGGCATGGACAGATGCCTTACCAGTTATGCCGATGGATTGCCTTGCATGAGGAGCTGTTCGGAATCGGATTGATTGAGCCGGTCGCGCGCATGAGCTTCGAGCTAGACAGCAAGAAGAATCAGTATCATGTAGCAACGGCTCTCGAGGCCAACCCGATGATCGTCATGGATGACACAGCGAACATCCACGACAACCAGTTGATCGCTACTCCGGGCTTGGTGATCCGCGGGGCTACCTCTGATGCTGCCAAGCCATTCATGGTTCCTAGGGTTTCTGATGCTGCCCTACAAGCCATGGGTGAGCTCAAGAACTCAATCAGAGAAACCCACGGAGTCACTTCGCCGATCGCTGGATACCAGACAGCTGCAAGCAAGACTCTCGGGCAGCACACATCGGAGGTCAACGAAGCTAGCCTCAGGATCCTCGGTGGTCTCAAGCGATTCGAGAAGGAACTCGAGTTGCCGATGATCAACCAGATGGCATGGAACAACATGCAGTTCCTGAGTCGCCCCAAGACGGTTCGGATCCTCGGAGCGCAAGGACTGCGTTATCAGGATCGATACACAGTCAAGCCAGAGAACATCACCGGCAGATTCAAGGCTTATGCGGTAGCTAGTGAGAGGTTGACGACCCAGCTAGTTCAGGTCCAGCAGTTGATCAACCTGCTTGACCGAGCTCCTCAACTCAATCAGGTTATGGGCGAGGAGATCATCAAGGTTCGACCGCTCTTGATGAAGATCTTCCGTGAAGGGTTCGGGTTCAAGGATGCTGCAGAATTCATCACGATCGATCCTCGAGATGCTGGATTGCTGGCCAGTGAAGAAGAGCACGAAGCTTGGATGAACGGAGTGGTTCCTCGCGTCAATGAGTTGGATGCGCATGTGGATCACTACCAGAGTCACTACCAGTTCATGCAGTCCGAATCGTTCGCCTGGCTTGAAGCGAACATGCCGAATGTTGCTGCAGAGGCGATCAGGCATGCGGTTGAGCATCTAGCCAAGATGACCGGAGATATCGAGATTTACAGCTCCAAGGCGCATCGGGCTGCTGATCAGGGAGCGCTATCGCAGCTTGCCCAAAATGGGCAGATGGGTGGTGGCGGCCCATCTGCGGGAGGCAGGGGCTTCAACGCTCCAGGTCAAAGTCCAGAAAGTCCCAACTTCAGAAGAGAATCTCCAAATGACAACATGCCTCAGACAGAAGAGGGCATGAACAAGTCTGAGGGCACGAGATCAGGCCCTAATCCGGGAGCATCTTGATGGAGCACAGATTGACAAGCTTGGCTCCCTTTACGATCGAGGACGATCAGAGGAAAGCTCTGAAGTTGCGGGTCGATTATCTGAAGGGACAACTTGGCATTCAGAAGCAAGTCGAGATGCTGATCGGCAACGCTGCGTTCAAGGGAATCCAAGAGAAGATCCGCAAAATTCTAGATCGGAACATCGAGGTTCTGACTACAGCAACTGACGAAGCGTTGATGAGGCAAGCCCAGGGTGCCGCGCAGGTGTGCAAGGATATCCTGGATTCGATGAAGATTGATATCAACAGATCCAGCACGATCGAGCAGGAACTAGCTCTCACTCAGAGTCGTCTGGATCAACTCCAAGCGCGCAAGGAGCAACTGACATGAAGAAGAGTTCAGCAACCAACAACTCGCAGATGGGTGGGGCAAGCCCGCACAACGCATACATTGCCAAGGCCATCGTTCGGTCTGCTGGTGATGCTTGTGCCAGCGAGTTTGAGTCCAATCGTACGCGGTCGCCATACAAGGCCACCGAGAAGCAGAACTTGTACCAGAGTTCTGGCGAGGGCTGGGGTGGCAACGTCCATCGGTAATCCAAACCTGGCTGGCGGACTACCGCCACCATTGCGTCGTAACGTGGATTCGCGCACCACATGCAGCGGAAGTCTGGGAGTCGTGCCCCGGAAGCCATGGAGACATGGATGAGCAATCTAGAAGAGAGGACCGATTCAGCAGCTGAGCGACTGAAGCAAAGCATGGGGTTGCCACTTTCCAAAGTAGACAACAGCCAGGCGTATGCTCAACAACAGCCTCCAGAGGGCAGTTACGCAGCTCAGGCTCGTCAGCAGCAACAACAGCAGGCGCAAGAGAGACCTGCTCAGAGAGTTGTTGATGAGGCGAACTCCGTGGCGGCTCAATACGAGACGGCCCAGCAAGCTGAAGAGACCGAACTCTCCCCTCGAGCAAACGAACGGATAGCCGAACTAGCTAGACAGCGACGTGAGTTTGAGCAGCGAGCAGCGATGGCTGAGGCCGAGCAGCAAAAGATCCTTCAAGACAACCAGAGGCTGAGCCAGGAGTTCCAGAAGCTCCAGGAGCAGTATCAGCAAGTCTTGGAGAACAATCTCGAGAACCTCGACCCAGAAGATCGAGCTCGCGTGATGGCTGAGGCGAATGCACGACAGGTCGCAGACTCTGTTGAGCGAAGGCTACTAGAGAAGATGCAGCCGATCATGGCCGCGATAGAGGGCAACAACTTCCAGATGGAGTTGCAGTCCCTTGCTCAGAAGTATCCTGCGTTCCAACAAGATGTTCACGCGAGCAAGATTGCTGCCTTGAAGAGATCAGCTCCAGCGTTGTCGGTAGAGCAAGCTTTTCGAGCGATTGCTTCTGATGAGGAGTTGCGCGAGTCTGCTGGTCCTCAAGTGCCACCCATAGTGGCCCCCAGAGGGACACGAGGGACTGCACACATCGCGGAGCCACCGAGGAAGGATCCTGAAACTGAGTTAGCAGAGCAGCAGTCTCAGTGGATGGAGCTGAATCGGTCAAGGAACCCTGATGATCAGAGAAAAGCAGCAGCTTTGCTCCAGCAGCATCTCAAGAACCGTCTCTTTGGGGGCTTGGGTGGTTGACCTGAGAACCCAAGAGACCAACATTGCCATTTGTTGCAGACCAAGCAATCCTACACTCGCATGAGGTAGGAACGGGGAATCGCGAAGATCTCCTCAACATCATCACCAACGTTTCTCCCATGGACACTTTGGGGTTGTCCATGTTCGAGAAGGTTCCGGCATCGAATACGATCCATGAGTGGCTGATCGACAGCCTTCAGGGATTCGGTGATCCGGACAACGGTAACGCGGATGTTCGAGCAACTCCGGAAGGCAGCGATGCCAACTTCGATCCGCTCACTCCGCGCAAGCGTCTGTGCAATCTGACGCACATCATCCGCAACACGTTTGATGTGACAGATACGCAGCGTGACATCAACACCGCGGGCATCCGCGATGAGTACGTGTACCAGCTGCGCAAGGCTTCTTTGGAGCTTGCGCGTTGGATCGAGTTTGCCATCTGGCACAGCCAGAGGCAGTACCAGGTTGCGCAGGGCAACGCAGTTGGCACCGCTCCGCGCAAGATGGATGGATTCCTGCAGTTTGCGGTATCCAACGATCCGACCTGTGTGACGACTCAGGGTCTGAACGCCAACGAGATGGGCACTCAGACCTCAGCGACAGGTTCATCCCCAGACAGCTGCATCAGTGAGTGCTTGATCAATGAGCACTTGCAGGCGATGTGGGACAAGGGGGCGATGACCGACACTGCTTTCGCGAATGCGGAGCAGAAGCGGGGCATCAGCAATCTGACGCTGAATGCGAACAGCAACGTTCGCTACAACATCGATGTGGACGAGAAGACCGTGATCAACACGGTCGACTATTTCCAGTCGGACTTCGGGACGATCAGGGTTCTCCTGCATCGCTACCAGCCGACTGCGACAGTCTCGTTCTGCGAGATCAACAAGGTGAGGCTTGCTGTGCTGCGGCCAGTCCTGGCGGTGGAGTTGGCGAAGATCGGCTCCAGCACCAAAGGGATGGTGGAATGGGAGGGATGTTTGGAAGTCCTGTCTCCCAACTGCATCGGCATCATCGATAGCCTATGCACAGGAGTTGCTGGTTGCCCATAAGCTGACGATTGGTATGCTTGGAGTGTCATGACGAGTCCAAGCATACCAATCAAAGCTGGAAATGGAAAGATCGTCAGAAGTCTTGTATCCCCAGAGGATTACGAATGCTTGAAGAGCTACGTATGGAGACTCAATCCGTCAGGTTATGCGCAGCGAACCGTGTGGGTTTCGGGCGCGGGCAAGACGGCGAAGGTCTACATGCACAGGCAGATCGCTGGGTGTCCCAAGACTCTGGAGGTCGATCACATCAACCGCGACAAGTTGGACAATCGAAGGGACAACCTTCGGTTGTGCCTTCGGTCTCAAAACAACGCAGCCTCTCGACGAAAGGGGGGCAAGTATTCCAAGTTCCGTGGGGTGACTTACGATCCCAGTCGCAAGGGGACCAAGAAGTGGATCGCTCAGATTGGCTTCAACAACAAGATGCGGCGCATCGGGTACTTCTACTCTCCAGAGGATGCGGCTCGAGCCTACGACTTGGAGGCCAAGAAGCTGCATGGCGATCTTGCTACCTTGAACTTCCCCAATGACTCATGATCCCCAAACGCATCTGCCCCAAATGCAAAGGTACGAAGTTCTGGGAGAAGGTGGAGCCCAACGTGACGACATGGAAGTGTCTCACCGAGGGTTGTGGACACCGAATCCAGAAGTACTACCGCAGAAAGGGTGGGTGATGCAAAGGCAGGAGACCTGCCCGGGTGGTAGGTAGAAGATGATCTTCCAGATCGAATGTCAGTCCTGTGGGCAGGTCGACATCGACCTACCGATGAGCACTCCTGCCAAGGATGGTGTGCCGTGCCCTTCTTGCAAGGGCACGGCCACTATCCGGCTTTGGACCATGCCTAGCATCTGCACGGTTGGATGTAGTGGTGGTTCAGATCCAAACGACATCCCGTTGGGATCGAGGGTCAACCAGACGCCTTGGAAAGACGTTTCTCCCGAAGAGGGATTGAGAGTCGAAAAGGCATATCACCAGAACATCGAACGATTGAGGAAGAGCAAGAAGGCGTCTGGGAGTCTTCGAATGCTGGCCTCAATCCCGGGTGAGCTCTACCACGGCAAGATCAGGGAGACCGGCGATCAGAGCTACTGGGATGATCCGAAGAACCGGTCTAGGCACAAGGACTTCGAGGTGTAGACATGGCAACGCATCTGTTCCTCGACAAGTTCGATCGCACAGATGGTGAGATCGGAAGCAACTACACCATCGCTTGCGGTGGAGTAGCTTTGTTCGATGAAGTCATCCTGCCAGTCAACATCGATCTGATCACCAGTGGGCAGTCCCCGGTTCTCGAGGGAACGACTGACCAGAAAGCCCAGGTTCTCTACACGGCTGACACTCTAGACAACAACGACTATGCGGTCAGGGCTGTGTGGTCGAGGATGAGTGCCACCTACACGGATGAATCAGCCACCCAGAACGATCCGAGCTTCACAATCCTTGCCAGGATGAGCAAGGATCCGGTCCTGCTGGATCTTGGGGTCGACGAAGAACCCGCTTGTTACGATCAAGGTTACGGTCTGAGGGTTACCTGCCCGAGATCAGGTGCTTCTCCGACAGTCAAGATCGTCAAGTACACACCAAACGCACTCGTTCCCGGAGTCTCCCCGCCCGCATCCACCGAAACTGACCAAGCGGTTGTACTGGCCTCAACCACCCTGGTGTCAGCTAATCTGAACACCAACCCCGAATGGGATGGCTCCGGGAACATTCAATATCAAGGATACGTGCAGGACATGCGATTCCGCATTCGTCGTGCGGATGACATGGTGATCCTGGATGCGTATCTGAACGATCGCAATCGAAACACTCCGATCCTCAGCTACACGGACTATCACCATCCGATGTGGGGCGAGACTGGAGTTCCTGGATTCGAGTTCATCTCAGCAGCAACCAACTCTCAGGGGAGTGAGAACAGCCCGTTCGAGTTGAATGCTCTACCGCTGATGATGTGCCACCTGTTCCAGGTGGAGACGGTCAAGGACATCGCTCCTCCAAGAGTCTCCACACCAGCGAATCGTTGGACCTACGGTCGGGTAGCGGAACGAACGATCCTGTTGGTGGAGAAACAGGGCGATGCCAAGTACACGGCGTCTCTGAACGGGCAGACCAAGAAGACTCACTTCCTCGACTTTGTCTATGAGGCAGAGCGCGAGATACTTGCTGCCGAGGGCTATTGGTGGTTCATGCTCCGTGAGGGACGCCGTGTCTATCTCAGTGACGGTGAACAGAACTACGAGCTTCCAGAAGACTGTGGCGAGGTGATTTCGATCCGTCCAGGCAACTGGGACAGCACCCCTCTGGTGGTGATGGTAGACGATGCTCAGTGGGGTAGGTCGCTAGCCGGATCTTCGAACACTACTGGGTTTCCCAGGATGTTCCGCTACATCACATCGGAGGCAAACGATCGGAGAACGGTGCAGCTCTGGCCAACTCCAGCTATCGATGACAGCCAGTACACAAGTGGCCTGTACATGCTGATCGACTACTATGCTCGGCAGTTCGAGCCAGCTAATCCAGACAGCCAAGTGCCTCTGATACCTCAGGAGCACATCGATGTTCTGACCTACAAGGCAGCATCGCTAGCTCTGACTCTGGATACAGACCCAAATAACATGCAGTTGATGAGCCAGATCGCCACAAGCAAGTTCATGGTGATGCGAAGGCGCAACAACCGCAAGGTAGGTGATGGCAGAACGGTCATGCGTTACGAGGGCAACGTTCTGAATGCCGATCGTCACTCCCTCATTCCATCTACAAGACTCTCCAGCCTTGGACACAGGATACCGTGACCGATTGGATTGAAAGCCCGCTTCGCCCTTACCAGCAGCCATGGCCTGGTCTGAACACTCGTGGTGGACGCACCATGAAGATGGGCGGAGAGATGGAGGACTGCACGAATGTCATCATCAACGAGATGGATATTCTGCAGAAGCGTCGTGGGTTTGTGCGTGGGCTTGATGAGCGCTTCAGTGGGGTGGTGTGTGGTCTGTTTACCTACATGGATGACTGCGGAACCGAGTGGTTGTTGGTAGCTGATGAGGACCAGATCAACATTCGTCAACCGTTCACGCTCCCATCGTTGCAGACGTTGGATTGTTACCCGACTGATGGCTTCGAAGAGGGTTCGGCGCTTGATCCAGACACATGGAGGAATACTAGTCGATACCAGATCACGGACGGACAGCTGCGGCTTTCATCAGCGCAAGAAGAGACCAGTCTTGCGCAGGGAGTCACGAACGCCACTAGGTGGTTCAAGGAAGCGTGCTCGCGTTCGTACCAGGTTACGGTCCAGTTCAACTTGGCATCTTCCGGTGATCAGCGGGTCTTGGTGATCATCCGCGGGAATGGAGATCTGTCATCTGGTCCTCTGCTTCTTGCATCTCTGGAGTACATCAGCAGCAGCTACGTGCTTCGGTTGATGTATCGAGATGAGCTCCTGGTGCTGAACGAGCTTGCGCGATCTACCTTCACGGCAGCAACCACAGGATTCATGAGCCTGCGCTACAACGCGACTACTCGCGTTCCATCGATCAACACTACCATCTCTTCGGGGGGAACTCAGACGCTCACAGCCGATGCGCTTTCTAGCGTCCAAGATGTTGAGTTCGGTTTGATCAGCGCAATCGGTCTCGGCCAACTAGGCTCCACCTTCCCATCTGATCTAGGACTCCTGCAGGTGTCCGGGAGTTCGTTCTGATGCCTCTGGGGATCAGGTATCCGAAGGGGTGGGAGACCGGGCAAACGAAGAATCCCTCGTTTGCTGATCAGTGGTTCTTTCAGACCACAAACGTCAACACAACTCCATACACAAGGAATATACCAGGAGCATCGATCCCGGTAGCACCAAGGAAGTACTCAGACGCTAGGACAGTAGTCTTTTGGTGTTGCGTCAAAAAGGATACCGGAACGTCTTACCGGGCAAGGCTCAGAGTTGCCCCCATCGTAGCAACGCCTGGTAACAGAAATGTCGAAACGTTCACCTGCGCTGACAACCAGACCGTCAAACTGAATGGGACTAATGACGTATGGACTAGCCCAGGATTCGACGCTAACGACTTGTATCCAAGAACTGGCCCAACCACGGATACTGTTCTTCCGGTAGGTACGGATGAGCTCATAACTCCAGGTCATCTGATCTACGTTGAGTTTGATCGATTCGATCCTGTAGATGAGAGGTTCTTCACAGACTGGGATGGCCCGTTAGGCATCAACGAATACATAGGGTATCGGCTTGTCATCGAAAGAAGGGATGGCAACAATTTCACCGACTCAGGCACGACAGAACTCCAGATTCACAGCATGGGCGTGACCGTGGTTCAGGCACCAGCCAACCCGAACCACGCAGCAACGTATGTCTCCTTGACTTCTGGATTCATACAGTCCGCGCAGTGCCCGTCAGCTTATGGCGACCTAAATATGAGGCCGCATTACTTTAGATGGGTGCCAGGTAATTGGGACAACGTGCAGAGTGCCCACTTGAATGTGATGCTGTTGTGCTTCAACGGTAATGCTAGAGAAGCCCTTGTTAGGCTTACTGAGATAGATCCACTCGTGTCTGCTCCTCCTGGAGTTGAGACAAGAAATACAAGGGCTGAATACACGTTTGAAGATCCATTCGTTGGAGATGAGCAGACTGGCGATGTCGTTTTCTGGAGGTCTCCAGATCTAAGCGTAGTCCTTTCCCCGACACAAGACATGCTACTTGGCGTGGATTTTGACGAACAAAACAGTTTGTCAACAAACATGCCGCTTGTCTGGATGGAGATTATCCAGAGAGACTTCAATCTAACAGAGACGTTCCATCCAGCGAGCAACGGTGCTCGGATCACTTTTGCAGTTCTAAACGATTACTCGACTCCACCTTGTTCGCTGTTCGATCCCACTTGGTATCAGTCGATGCCGGATGATCGGATTCTGAGTCGCAAGATCTATGCTGCATTTAGACACCGAGAACCAGCCAATCCAAGCACCGTCACCCTTTGTCTAGACAGCGATCTCGAAAGCAACCATCTTGGTCTCGAAGGCACCAGCCTCACTCTCGTTCGGACTGGGCAAGAACTCAGCAGCACTCCTAACGCTGACACTGGCGTCAAGAATCGATATGGGCCCATCACCCCAGTCGATCCTCTTGAGCTTGCTGGTAGACGGAAACTCATCTGGGGATTAGATGACAGCACTGCGACTTCCGGCCAACCAGGCGATTGCGGAGTAGCGTACGCTCTCAACGTCCCCAACTCCGAGTTCTTGGATCTCGGCGATCTCTTTGAGGTGGGAGCCTTTGATCCAGAAGGCTGTGCAGCCACATCGGCCGGTCTCGGTGATCCAGGCAAGCTGTACATCAGCAACGGATCCAGCCTCCCCAAGATGTTCGATCCGGAGGAGGGAGCGATCCAGAATGCAGGAGTCCCCACCCCCTTCCCGGATGAGCTCCCCAGCTACGTCCTCGAGGACACCTCTCAGAGCCCCCAGGGCGGCCTCCCCGATGGGACCTACATCTACCGCTACACGCTTCGCAACTGCTGTACAGGCCAGGAGAGCGACCCCAATCCGGACGATATCACGGTGGTCATCCTGGGAGGCAACCCAGCCGCGCAGGTGAGGTTCAGCTTTGCGGGGGTGCGTATTCCCGCGGACGACCAGATCTGCGAGATCTGCCTGTATCGAACTGTGCAGAACGGCGCATTTCCGATCCTAGGTAAAGTGGGGTGCTTCAACCCGGACGAGACCACGGTCTTCGTTGATGATCTCGCAGACTCTGAGTTCTTTGACGATGACGGAGTCACTTTTGCGGATCCGCTGAGTCTCCTGAACGCACCGATGCCGTGTGTGCCCTACATCGTGGAGTTCCGCAACCGGATCTTTGGGGCTGGAGACATCCCAATCTTGACCCCAGCTGGAACCGTCTTTGTCACCAACGGCTCGGACATCATTATCGGATCCGGGGATGTCGACTGGGATCGGTGCCTGGAGGGCAAGTACATCCAGGTTGGCTCTGACTGCGCGAAGTACGAGATCGACCGGGTCCTTCCCCCGGAAGTTGGAATCAGCCCACCTCTCGGCCGACTCCAACTGGTGGATCCCTACGAGGGCACCACCAAGGGTGACCAGACCTACCGGATCTGCGGTCGACCTAACCGCCTGTACTACTCCGAGCCTCTGGAGGGCTGTGCATGGCCGGTAGTCAACTTCATCGATGTGGAGCCAGGAGACGGTGACCGCATCATGGGGTTGTCCTCCAACTTCGATCGATTGGTGATCTACAAGCGTCGCAAGACCTATGTGATGACCTTCGGAGAGATTCCTGCCCTGGAAGTCGTGGTACCGGCTCGCATCTCTTCGGACATCGGAGGAGTTGCTCCCAGATCCTATGCCCAGATCGAGAACGGCACAGTTGGTCTAGCTGACCGAGGGTTGGCTCTCTTTGATGGTCGAGGGATTTCCCACGTTCCCGAGTCCGATCAAGCTAACGACATCTTCGTCAACGAGAACAACCCCAGATACGTGAGGCGCGATGATCTTGGCCGAGTGATCGATGCAGTAGGAGTCTTCTACCCCAAGCGAGAGCAGTACCTACTACTCCTTCCCACGGTCCAGACAGTACGTGGCTGCAACCTCATGTATGTCTGGGACACCTCTCTCCGCAACGTCACCATCCTCGAGTTCTGCCAGGAGTTCCAGTCGATGGTTGTGGGCAAGGACTCGGAGGGAAACCAGCGAGTCTACCTTGGAGACTCCAACGGATTCGTCTGGGTCTTTGACATCGGAGATATCGATGGAGTTGGTACGCCAGGAGCTACAGGAACTGTTCGAGGCACTATCACTGCTTCTGGAATCGACAACGGAGCAGCCTACATCGAAGACAGCTCCGCGACCTTCCTTGAGGGCGGGCTCCCTGAGCTTGCGGCACTTTCCGGAACTGTGGGACTTACTCCATCCTTGGCTGGAGACGAGCTCGCTCTTGCAGGAGTCTGTATTTACTACCGGGAAGTTGGCACAGACGTGTGGGTACAGAGAACCATCTACGCATCGACCAAGACCCGACTCTACGTAACTCCATCCATCGGAACTGACGACATCTCCGGTTACGAGTACATGATCGGCGCGATCCAGTTCGAAGCAGTTTTCAAGCCATTCAACTACGGTTCAGACGACTACACCAAGCGCAACTGGAGATACTCCCTGGTCCATGAGATCGAGGAGTACAGCAGCGATCTGGAGATCGAGCTCCGTCCAGACTTCAGTTCAGAAGATCAGTTTGCTGGGGACATCGTGAACGAAGATGGCACTACTGGCCGCCACTTCAAGATGGACTACAAGACTGGTAGGCAGATCGGTCGCGTGGAGAAGGTTCCACATACCTACATGCAGGTTGTCCTGAAGAACTTCGCTCCAGACGAACCTGTGCGAATCATCAATCACGTACTTGCGGTAACTCCGAGGCAATCGAGATGAGCGATTTCAAGGGTGCCAAGAAGATCAAGGGTGGCCGAGCTTCTCAGAACGAAGCCGAGGTAACTGCTACCGGAGCCATCCGAGTGACGTTGGATGCTGTGCCAGCGATCGAGTCTCCTGGAACTGGAGAATCACGTATCAAGGGCGGTGTGGCCGCACACAACGAAGCAGTTGTTGTCAACGGCATGTTGAGAGTGAGGATTGTCTGATGGCTGGTGGAGCATCATCGAAGATCAAGGGCGGAGTTGCAGCGCACAACGAAGCAGTCGTAACGGATGGGGCAATCCACGTTCAGATCGAGGGTGGTGGAGGAAGCACAACCAACCACAACCTCCTTTTGAACCTAGTTGCTCCCAACGATGACCACACCCAGTACTACCACATCGATGGTAGGCGTGCGTTGACTGGGGACATGGATGCGGGTGGGTTTGACCTTGCCAACATCACGCTGCTGGGGGTGGGGGTGGCGGCTCCGGTGTATCCGATCGATCTTGTCGGATCCAACGGAGTGATCAGGTTCGCATCAGTTACTACCGATGCAACATACAAGCAGTTTCAGATGGTGTGCAGGCACTACACCAATGCTGAGGAGAACATCATTGCGCTGCAGCTATCTGCGTTCGCTGCGGAGAATCGGTTCTACTGGGGTGGCGGATCTGCCTCGTTCAATACTGCTACAAGTCAACGTTTTTACGCGGCTGCCAACAGCACGACTACCACTGGCACCGAGATGGCCCGTCTTACGACTACGGGCCTACGTCTGCAATCTGGTGTTGCTGGCAACGCCTCCTACCTCCTGCACGTTGTGAGCGGGGCGAGTGGGGGGGCTGCAGGTGCTAGTGCTGACGATCTCGTGATAGAGAATGCTGGGGCAGTAGGAATCGGACTCCTATCAATGACTACGTGCTCGATTTTCATGGGTGATGCAGCAGCGTCAGCTCCCGGGCGCGTTGTATATACCCATGCTACAGATCATCTTTCTTTGTTTGCTCAAAACTCGGAGCAAATCCGTCTCGACGGAACTGGAGTCCGCATCCAAGACGGTGTAGCTGCAGCTCCCAGTTACCCACTCCACGTAGTAGGCCAAACCTACATCAACCAGTCCAACGCATCAGGCGCTATCCCCTGCCTCGAACTCGACCAAGACGACACAGACGAAGAGTTCATCGAGTTCGATGGAACCTCAGCAGCATCCGCGGCAGCCAGCATCAGTAGCTGGACTTCTGGCAACACAATTCAAGGTTTCGTACGTGTAACCATCAACGGAACGGATCGATGGATTCCGTTCTACGATGATCCGACTTCCTAGATCCGACTTCCTAAGGAGGAGTACCCATGGGTCTTCGACAGACACAACACAACACCACTCACGAGCCGACCAAGATCATTGTTGGAGTCGTTCTTCAGGAGTTCGTGACTGCTCAGCTCGCTGGCGCTGGTCCGACTGGAGAGGATGCGCAGTTGGTATCTGCGATTCTCAATCGAGGTCGTGAAGCCATCGATTCAGCGACTTTCAAAGTGGTCTCCGATGATGGCATCACCCCTGACTCAGACGATGCGACCATCCGAGCTGCGGTCAACCAAGCTTCGACCAAGACCCATCTCCTATGGGCTCTCGGGATTCGGCCAACACCCTGATGACCAACGACTGCGGATGCAATGAGGTATCGGGATTCCCCCCGTTCCGGTACCAGTCTACCCCGCAGGATCCACCAACTGCCTACCAGATTGAGACCAGCCAGAAGAACATCGAGGACTATCTCGGTCGCCTGCTAACAGCCATCAGAGAAGACATCGATTGCCTGTGTGTTTTGATTGGTGATCTTCAAAGTCGAGTTGAGGAGCTGGAGTAGCATGCCTAATCTTCAAAGTCGAGTTGAGGAGCTGGAGTAGCATGCCGAATCGCC
>Ga0180437_10008173_pt1 | contig 13365 bp, 10 predicted proteins | sample SS_ome_4_FD_132410 | JGI IMG/M metagenome (GOLD analysis project Ga0180437, IMG submission 132410) | Hypersaline lake sediment archaeal communities from the Salton Sea, California, USA - SS_3_D_1 metaG | ecosystem: Environmental > Aquatic > Non-marine Saline and Alkaline > Hypersaline >...
CATTTGCTCGGGGCGAGGCTTGACGGTCTTCGTCCACCCATCGCCCTGCTTGACATAGGCTACCCCGCCGGGGCAGAGCACCCGCAGCAGCTCGTGCTCCGGGACCTCGCCGGGGTCCTCGACCACGATTAAGTTGACCAGATTGTCGATGTAGGGCAGCCGGCGGCCGTCGAAGCGGTCGATCGACGCGCTGCCGTAAAGCCCCAGCGACTGGACGTGCCGGCGGGCCGACTCCACCGCGGCCGAGTCGGAGTCGAGCCCGTGCACCAGGAAGCCGTCGTCCCACAACGCGGCCGTCAGCCTCCCGTCGCCGCATCCGAGGTGGACCACCACGCCACCCAACACGCCGGTCGATTGGAGGATCTGCCGGGCGCGATCGTCCTGGTTGGGCTGGGGGACCGCACCGGCCGCGGCGGCCGGCGCCGTGGTTGCCAGTGCTATCGCAAGAAAGGAAAGCGTGACCTGCCGAGAATTGCCGACGCCAACGGGACGGTACATCACTCTGGCTCCTTCGCAGAGGGAAAACGGATTGAATCCGATGTCCGGGGGGAGGAGGGGGCATTCGGTCGGCGGCTTTCCCGCCGCCACCTCGCCGGCTCCACGCACGCCATTATGGCGAACCGCCCACGGCCCGCAACTTCTCTCGTTCCGCGGCTCCGCCCGGGCCGAACGCCGCGCGGTGGCCGGCAGCCGTTGACTACCCTTTGGCAGACGAGTGAAATGCCTAGAATGGAGTTGGGCCGGCAAACCGCGGCCGCCCAAAGAGGGGCATCAACCGACTTCGGGGGAGTAAGATGCGCAGGATCTGGATTGCTTTACGAGTGTTTTTTGCGACCCTGCTGCGTGCCGAGGTGGCAGCCGAGGTGGAACGAATCTTGATGCCGACCGAGCCGTCTGCCCCGCCCGAGCCGAGGCCTGCGCCCAAGCCGGCCGCCAAGAAGCCGGCAGTCGCTGGGCGGAGCGATGCCCTGACGCTGCTCGCCACCCTCCAGCGGGAAGCCCGGTTCGTCGACTTCATCAAGGAGCCGCTGGCCGGTTTCAGCGACGCCCAGATCGGCGCGGCGGCCCGCGACGTGCACCGCGACTGCGGCAAAGTGCTGGAGCGGCTGTTTGCGGTCCGCCCCATTGTGGACCAGGAAGAGGGCAGCCCTCTGGAAGTGCCCGCCGGCTTCGACGCCGGCCGCTACCAGCTCACCGGCAACGTCACCGGCGAGCCGCCGTTTTCCGGCCGGCTCAGGCACCACGGCTGGGAGGCCACGGCCTGCCAGTTGCCCTCCTGGTCGGGCAGCCAGGCCGCCGCGCGGACGCTCGCCGCCGTGGAAGTCGAGTTGTAGGAGCATGGAATGACCGCGAAATACATCGTCGGGATCGATTTGGGGACCACCAACAGCGTGCTCGCGTACGCTTCGCTGGAGCGGGAAGATCCGCAGGTCGAGCTGCTGCCGATCCCGCAGTTGGTCGCCCCGGGCACGGTCGAGCCGCGGCCGGTGCTGCCGTCCTTTACCTACCTGGCCGGGGAGCACGAGCGGGGCGGGGGGGCGTTTGACCTTCCCTGGCAGTCGCGGCGGGAGTTCGCCGTCGGGGAAGTCGCCCGGGCGCGGGCGGCCGAGGTGCCCGACCGCACCGTGGGGGCGGCCAAATCGTGGCTTTGCCACAGCCGCGTCGACCGCCATCAGCCGATCCTGCCCTGGAACGCCCCGGCCGACGTGCCCAAGATCTCGCCGGTCACAGCCTCGCGGCGCTACCTGGAGCACTTGGGGGCGGCCTGGGAAGCTACCTTTCCCGATGCCCCGATTGCCGAGCAGCACGTCGTGCTCACCGTGCCGGCCTCCTTCGACGCGGCGGCCCGCGAGCTCACCCGCGAAGCCGCGCTGGCCGCCGGACTGCCCGAGTCGCTCGTGCTCCTGGAAGAGCCGCAGGCGGCGACCTATTGGTGGCTGGCCACCACGGGCGACCGCTGGCGGCGGATGCTCTCGGTCGGCGACACGCTTCTGGTCTGCGACGTCGGCGGCGGCACGACCGACTTGAGCCTTGTGACGGCGGCCGAAGAAGACGGCGAGCTGGTGCTCGAGCGGATGGCCGTCGGCAACCACCTGCTGGTGGGCGGCGACAACATGGACCTCGCCCTGGCGCACCACGTGGCCGGGCTGTTTGCCGAGCAGGGCGTGAATCTCGATCCCTGGCAGTCGGTCGCGCTTTGGCACTCCTGCCGCAACGCCAAGGAGTCGCTCTTTGCGCCGGGGGGACCGGACAAGCACGCGATCACCGTCCTCGGCCGCGGCAGCAAGCTGATCGGCGGAACGATTTCGGTCGAGGTCGACCGCCAGGCGGTGAGCCAACTGCTGGTGGACGGCTTCTTTCCCCGCTCTGAAGTGACAGAGCGGGCGGCACGGCGGCGGGCGAGCGGATTTCGCGAGATCGGGCTGCCCTTCGAGTCCGACACCGCCGTCACCCGGCACCTTGCCGGCTTCCTCCAGGCGCATGGCCGCGAGGGGGCGCCCGTGCGGCCCAGCCACGTCTTGTTCAACGGCGGCGTGTTCAAGGCCGGGGCGTTCCGCCGGCGGCTGGTGGAGGTGCTCGCCGCGTGGTTTGCCGGCGAGCCGGTCACAGAATTGCCTGCCACGGCCGACGATCTGGACCATGCCGTGGCCAAGGGCGCGGCCTCCTACGGCTGGGCCAAGCACCGCGGCGGCGTCCGCATCCGCGGCGGCACCGCCAGGGCCTACTACGTGGGCATCGAGACGGCCGGGCCTGCCGTTCCGGGGGCGCCGCGACCGCTGCGGGCGTTGTGCGTCGTGCCGATGGACATGGAGGAAGGCACCGAGACCGAGGTGCCCGGCGACGAGATCGGCCTAGTGGTCGGCGAGCCCGCCCAGTTCCGCTTCTTCAGCTCCTCGGTCCGCAAGCACGACAAGCCGGGCGACGTGCTGGCGAGCTGGCCGGAGGGCGAGCTGGTCGAAACCGACCCGCTGGAGACCGAGCTATCGGCCGACGAGGCGATCGAGGACGCCTACGTGCCGGTCCGCTTCCAGCCTCGCGTGACCGAGCTCGGCCTGCTGGAGCTCTGGTGTGTAAGCACCAATTCCGAGGGGCGGTGGAAGCTCGAGTTCAGCGTTCGCGAGCAGGCCGCGGGAGAGGCGCCGTGACGGACGCGAAAAAGGGGACAGGTCCAATTTGCCGGGACGGCCCGACCAACCTGCGGTCGGTGCCCGGTGCTGCGCACAAATTGGACCTGTCCCCTTTTTCCTCGCGCTACGTCGTCGGCTTCGACCTGGGCACGACCAACTCCGCCGTCTCGTACGTCGACACGGACGAGCGGCCTTGGCGGGTCCGCACGTTCGCCATACCGCAGTTGGTCGCGCCGGGGCAGATCGAAGCCCGCCAGACCCTCCCTTCCTTTTTGTACGAGCCGGCCGTGGGTGAGATGCCGGTCGACGCGATCCGCTTGCCGTGGGAGAAAGAGCCGGCCGGCCACCTCGTCGGCTTCTTCGCGCGGGATCACGGCGGCATGGTGCCGGGCCGCCTGATCGCCTCGGCCAAGTCGTGGCTCTGCCACTCGGGGATCGACCGCACGGCGGCGGTGCTGCCGTGGCACGGTCACGGCGACGTGGAATTGCTCTCGCCGATCGACGCCAGCGCCCGCTACCTCGCCCACGTGCGAGGCGCCTGGGACGCGCAGTTTCCCGGGCACCCGCTGGCCGGGCAGGATCTCGTGCTCACGCTGCCGGCCTCGTTCGACGAGGTCGCCCGCGAGCTGACGGTCAAAGCGGCCGCCCGCGCAGGCCTCAGCCGGGTCGTGCTGATCGAGGAGCCGCAGGCGGCGTTTTACGCCTGGATCTACCGGCACGCCGGCGATTGGCACGAGCGCGTCGAGCCGGGGCAGAAGATTCTCGTCTGCGACGTCGGCGGCGGCACCTCCGACTTCACGCTGATCCGCGTCAGGGCAGGGGAGGGGGGCAAGGTCCGCTTCCACCGCGTGGCCGTCGGAAGCCACCTCATCCTCGGCGGCGACAACCTCGACCTGGCGCTGGCCCAGCACATCGAAACCCGCCTGCCCGGCGGCGGCAAGCTCGACCCGCGGCAGTGGGGCGTGCTCGTCCGCGCCTGCCGACAGGTGAAGGAAACCTTGCTCGGCGACGACGCCCCCGAGCGGCTCGCCGTCAACCTGCCCGGCTCCGGCGCAAAACTCCTCGGCGGCGGCATGCAGATCGACGTCACCCGCGACGAAGTCCGCCGATTGCTGGTTGACGGCTTTTTTCCCGCGGCGGCGCTGGACGAGCGGCCGATCCAGCGGCAAAGCGGCTTCCAGGAGTTCGGCCTGCCCTACGCCCCCGACGCGGCGATCACCCGCTATCTGGCGGCGTTTCTGACGGCCCACCGCCACGTGGCGACCGACGACTCCGCGGCGGCGGCGGATCACGACCCGGCCCGGCCCGACATCGTGCTCTTCAACGGCGGGGTGTTCGCCTCAGAAATCCTTCGCCAGCGGCTGCTGGACGTGCTCAAAAGCTGGTTCCGCGGCAGCGACGGCCACTGGGAGCCACTCGTGCTGGATCACGATCGGCTCGATCTGGCCGTCGCCCACGGCGCAGCCTACTACGGCATGGTCCGCCGCGGCGAGGGCGTCCGGATCGCGGCCGGGCTGGCTCGCACCTATTACATCGGCGTCGAGCAGGCGGCCGCCGCCGAGCAGGCGGCCGAGGGCGAGGCGATGTGCCTGGTGCCGGCGGGCATCGAGCCGGCCGAAGACGTCGACCTGACCGAGCGGACGTTCGAGGTGCGGGTGTCCGAGCCGGTCGAGTTTCCGCTGTTCGTCTCCAGCACGCGGCTGACGGACCGCCCCGGCGAGCTGGTGCCGATCTTGCGCGACGAAATGACCCCGCTGCCGCCGGTGCGGACCGTGCTCCACACCCGCAAGAAAAGCGACTCCCAGGCGATCCCCGTCAATCTTCACGCCCGGCTGACTGAGATCGGCACGCTCGACGTATGGTGCAGCGAGGTGGCTGGGCGGGGCACGTGGCGGCTGCAATTCGACGTCCGCTCGGCCACCGAGACCGACGTGGCGGCCCACGAAGCCCTCGGCGAGCGGGAAGGCTTTGTCGACGAAGCGACCTGGGAGGAGCTTCGCGGGCTGATCCTCCGCACCTTCGGCCCCGACGGCAAAGACGGCCCCGAGGGGCTCGCCAAGCGGCTGGCGCGGGCCGCCGGCATGAACCGCAAGCTCTGGCCGATGTCGCTCCTGCGGCGGGTCTGGGAGACGCTCATGGACGTCGAGCGGGGACGGCGGCGAAGCCCGGTCCACGAGGCCCGATGGCTCAATCTGCTCGGATTCTCGCTGCGGCCCGGCTACGGCCTGGCGGTGGACGACTGGCGGGTGGGCGAGACGTGGCGGACGCTCTCCGCCAAGCTGGTCCACGACGCCACGATCTGCCGCGCCGAATGGTGGGTGCTCTGGCGGCGGATCGCCGGCGGGCTGGTCGCCGGGCAGCAACAGGCGCTGGCCGACCCGCTGCTGGGCCTCGTCCGCAGCCTGCACCGCCAAGCGGCCGGCGGCAAATCCCGCGGCGGCTTCAGCCTCGGCTCCCACGAGGCGGCCGAGGTGCTCCAGCTTCTCGGCTCGCTGGAGCTGTTGCCCGTGGCGGTGAAAGCGGAGCTGGGCGGCATGCTCACGGACCTGCTCGCGGGGCGGAAGACGCGGCCCTTCCGCGCGGCGATCGTCTGGGCCCTGGGCCGCATCGCCGCGCGGGAGCCGGTCTACGGGCCGTACAACGCCGTGCTGCCGGCAGGGGCCGTCTCGAAATGGCTCGGGCGACTGCTGGAGGCGGCCGACGAAGACCCGGTGTGGCAGTTGGCCGTGATGCAGGTCTCGCGGCGGACGGAGGATCGCTATCGCGATCTATCGGAAAAGCAGCGCCGCAAGGCCGCCGACTGGCTCCAGCAGCAAAACGCCCCGGCGCACTTCGTCGAGCTCGTGCGCGAGGGTGGGCAGCTCGACGCCGACGAGCAGGGGCTGGTGTTCGGCGAGTCGCTGCCGAAGGGGCTGCGGATCCTTTGACCCCGCCCACTCACGGCGAGGGCGGCGAGGTCACCCTGGCGGTCAGTTTCAGGGCGAAGCGGGGGGTCGCCGGATCGTTCGTGGTGTACTCGACGACGTGCTCCATGCGGCCCCACCATTGCATCGTGTCGACCTCAACGAGGAGTTCCTTCGCCTCGTGCGGCGGCACGATGAAGCCGCGAGGGTCCGGCTCCTCGCCGCAGCAGGCCGCCGTCTTGTCGACCAGAATCAAGCGGCGATCGCCCGCATTCTCAACGCGGAAAGCGGTCCGCAGAACGATCCCCTGCGTCACCGTGCCGAAGTCGTGCTCTCGGCAGGGAAGGACCAGCACCGGCGCGGCGGGGGCTTGGCAGCCGCTGTCGGACGAGGCGGGCACCGCCTCGGAGACGAGCCGCCACGCGAAGAGCAATCCGCAGGCGGCAGCAACGAAAACCGCCGTCCTGACTGGTCGCTTGCGGTCCATTTCAATCCACCAGCATGGTCCGCGGCGGGACTTCGAGGTACTCCAGATCCAGCGATTCGTCGTAGTGGGCCGTGCCCGATCCGTTGACCTTGAGCGTGTTGCCCACGATGGCTCCGAACAAGTCGGCATCGCCGTTGAGCGTGATGTGCGATTGCGGCGCGTAGATCACGCCGTAGAAGGGATTGTCGCTGCTGATGTCGATCTTCGGGCCGGTGGAGAGGATTTGCAGGTTCCTGGCCAACTGCGTGTTGTTGTTCACGTAGCAGCCTCCCTCACGGCGGAAGGTGCCGGTTACGTAGAGCGTCGTCGGCCCGCTGATGTTCAGCGTGGCGCCGCCGTTGAGGGTCACGTTCCTGAGGTAATAGGTGCCGGGCGGGAGGTCATAGACCTCGCCGGCGTTGAGGCTGAAATCGCCGTTCGCCTTGATGGGATCTCTCCAGACGCCCCCCTGCCAGATCAGGGGGGCGTTGTCGTTGTTGTTGTTGATGGCCGCTTCGCTTGCGTCGACGGGGGAAAGGTTGAGCGGAGTCTTGCGTTTGCCGATGTGTCCGGTGACGATGCCGCCTCCGCCCACCGTGACCGCGGCGTTCTTTCCGGCAAGCGCGTCGCCCCGCACCAGAGAGGTTCCCTGCACGCTGAGCGGCCCGTCGCTGCAAACGCTGCCCCGGTCCCTCGCCGTGAGCGAACTATAGGCCCCTTTGTACGAGTCGTAGCTGTCGGTGTCCGCGCCACCCCCGATGTCCAGCCACTCGATCCCTACAAACGGCCCGCAAACGCCGTGGTCCGACCAGGCGGTCGCGGAGGACTCGACGTCGGCGGTGTCCCGGCTCAAGACGCGGGCGAAGAAGAGGCCGAGCGGGTTCTTGGTAGCCTCGGTCCTCCGCAGCGTGACGCGGACCGCGTTCGCCCTTCTGGGATTGGGTGAAGGCGTGGTGAACGTGGCCGTGTCGCGGTCCCAGAACCCGCACTCGACCATCATGGGGTCAAGGTCCGCTCCGTTCTGCTCGTCCCCCTCGCCGATCTTCACTCCGGCCGACCAGCCGTTTTCATCGGCGACCGTAAAGGCGGTGCCGACCGCTTCCGACTGGTGCGGGAGCAGGGCCGCGGCGGCCAGCGCGGCGGCGTCCGTCGTCCGCTGAAGCTCGGTCCGCACGTTCACGATGTAGCCGAGATCGACGGCAAACGCCACCATGCCCACCAGGGCGACCATCAGCAGGAGCGTCAACACGATCACGGTTCCGCGGTCCCGCTCCGATCCGAGATGCGGCCGCCGCCTGGAGACAAAGAAATGAGCAAACATCATTCGGGCCTTTCCGCGCGCATTACGCTTTGCACCAACAGATTCGCCTCGCCGACGTACCGCGGCGCCGGCAGCCAGCTTACTGCACCATAGGGGACGGAGACCGTCACGGTCACGGGGCTGCCAAAACCGACTTTGTTGAGCTGAGCGGGAGAGACGTTCACGGTCGCTCCGGAAATGGTCTTTCTGGCGAGATACTCGTTTACGGCCTCTTCGACCTCGACCATTGTGCTCTGCTCCAGGATGCCGCGGCGGGCGCCCTCGCGGGCGGCGTTGGTGAGGACCTGCTCGACCATCATCAGCCGCCCGAATTCGAACATGACGAAAAGGAACAGGAAGAACACCGGTGCCACGGCGGCAAACTCGACCAGCGTCGCGCCGCGGCGGCTCGTGCGCCGCCTGCGGGCGTTCGGTGCGCCGCGGGCCGGCGACGCCGTGGGCACGGGAGGTGAGACAAGCTGCATGCGCATACCGCTACTGCCGGAGAGCATGAGAAGACCACCCAGGCGATTCTGTGAAAGAGGATCGGATGTTGCGCTGCCGGCCCGATGTCGGGCGTTTCGCAGCGCGTGAAGAGACAGTTCGCTTTCGGCAGCCTGGCGATCTCCGCGGGGGAGACCCATGGCTTTGCGTCCCGGCCTCGCGGCCGGTTTGCCTTTATCGAGGAACTCTGCCTGAGTCCCGCGGTCTAGCCGGATGAGCTATTTAAAAAGTACTTCACGATCCGCCGGCCGTCAAACTGGTTCTTCCGGCGCAAGCGAAAAGACTGCCCCAGCCGTCGCTTCACGGCAGCACGACGTCGATCCAGATCAGCTTGATCGGCTCGCCCCCGTCGAACTCGACGCGGATCGTGTTGCCGCCGCGGCGGACGGCCGAGCGGGGGCAGGCGAACGCGGCGTACTGCTCCGCCTGGCCCAGGAAGCCCTCGTGAGGATGCTCGATCGGCTTGCGGACCGCCGCGGCCGGCTCCAGCGGCACGCCGTTGACCGCCACCCGCCAGCGGCGGCCGGCGATGCTCCCTTCGGCCCTCAGCCGCAAGAGGCCGGCGTTTTTCTGATGCTCGGTGGGGGCCATTTCCAGCAGGAACTCGCGGCCGGCGCCCGCCTCGATCGTCGCCTGGAGCCGCCGCGCGGGGTCGCGGGGCTTGTTGCGGATGGCGGCCAGGAAGTACCACTGCGGCTGCCGGGCGAGCCAGGGGCGGTCGCCCAGTCGCTCAAGTACCTGGAAAGGCGGCTCGCAAAAAGGCCCCAGCTCGGGCAGTTGATGCTCGCGGTAGTAGACGAAGTTGAACAGGCTCACCCCGTCCGCCCCCTGCTCATAGGCAAGGTGCGCCGTCGTGTAAAACTGCTCGTCGGTCGTCCGCTGGTAGACTTGCGTGCCGCTGCCGGCCAGCGCCTTGCCGGTCATCGGCGTGTGGGTCATCTCCAGGTAGAGCGGCACGCGCGGCACCAGCTTGCGGATTTGCTCCAGGTCGGTCGCCTGGCAGGTGAAATAGCTCGAAGAGAGGTTCAACATGTCGACCCCGGCCGCGGCAAAGCCCCCCAGGTCGATCCCCGGCTCGTCGCACGCCTCGATGAGCGCAGGCACGCGGGCGCAGAGCCAGCGGTGCTCGCCGCGGCGGGCCGTGCGGTCGAGAACCGCGCGGACCCGGCCGACGAACTCCAGCATGATCGCCCGCCGCCGGCTGGCCGTCTCTTCCGGGCGGAAGAAGTGTGGGTGCCGCATGAAGTCGAGCTCCAGCCCGGCGAAGTCGTACTTCCGGCAAAGCTCCTCGATAAGAGCAAACTTGTTGCGGCGGACTTCCTCGAAGGCCCAGTTGAAAACGCCCTGTGCCCAGTCGGTCGGGTCGGGGCCGAGGCGGTATTTCCGGTAGTTCTCCCAGTAGAACCGCGACATGTTCTGCGTGGGCCAGCCCCGCTTGAGCGCTTCCTGCAATTCCCGCACGTGGTGCCCGTCGTTGAGCCGGTATGACACAAACGGCACGACGCCGACCCGGCGGCAGTGCTCGACGAACGCGCCGACCAGGTCGCCGCCGTCGAGCATGTAGCGGCCGAAGGAGTTCGGCCTGATGCCGTACTTCTCCTGGTGGTAGCGGTAGTGGTCTTCGGCCGGATAGACGTCCGACTTCCACCAGGGAATCCAGCCCAGTCCCGGCTGGAGCATGTGCACGTCCACGCCCTTCGCCTCGTCGATCGTCGCCCGCAAGCGGTCGTCGCTGATCGGCTCGCCTCGCTGGTGGTAGGGGCTGACGCAGGAAGTGATGTTCGTGGTGTCGTTCGAATAGAGGATCTTGAAGGGGGCCCTGGGGCGCTCCACGGCGTCCGGCCGGGCGGCGCGGCGCCCCAGCAGCAGGGCCGAAGCCCCGAGACCCGAGCGGGCGAGGAACTGGCGGCGTGTTGGTGGATTCATGGAACCTCCTGGTGAACGCGCATGACCCCGGACGCTCGCCGCGTCCGGGGCAGCGGCCGGCAATTCGCGGCAAGCCCCAGCCTCCCCATTTTTCGCTACCTGCGCTCTCCCTCCAACAGCCACTCGACCACCGCGACCAGGCCGTCGTCTTGCTGGGCGGGCGCGATGCGATCGGCGGCCTGCTTGACCTCGGGCAGGGCATTGCCCATCGCCACTCCCAGCCCGGCGGCACGGATCATGGGGATGTCGTTGACGTCGTCGCCTACCGCGCAGATCGCTTCGTCGGCGATCTCCCACTCGGCCGCCAGCCGGCGGATGGCCGACCACTTCGTCACGCCCGCCGGCGCGAACTCGCACATGAAGCCGGTGTACTTGGGGCTGCGGAGCACGTGCGTGTGCAGGCTGCCGGGCAACTCCTCGTGAAGCGTCCGCTCCAGCGCGAGCATCTCCGCCTGCGTCCCCATGGCGAATCCGGCAAACACCCCGGCCGGCGGCTCGGCAATCATGTCCGCCGCGATCCGCCCGCAGCCGTCGTTCACCCGAAGGTATTCGGCCAGCGCGGCGTTTCTTGCTTGTGGGCGGGGCTGGTAGTAGTCAAAACCCTGCTCGAACGTGTCGGCCGACACGAGGGGATCGAAGCCGCTCGCGTCGATCAACGCCAGCGCCCGGCGGAGCAGGGGGGTGTCAAACTCCGCCCGGAAAAGCGTGCGATGATCGCAGGCGTCTTTGACCAAGGCCCCGCTGGCGGTGACCAGAGGCACGTCGATTTCCAGCGGCTCGACCAGGTGCAACGCGCGACTGTAACGCCGCCCTGTCGCCAGCACCAGGTGGATGCCGGCCTGCCCGGCACGCCGCAGCGCCGCCGCCGTGGCCTCGCTCAGCTCTTCGCGGCTGCTCACCAACGTGCCGTCGATGTCGATCGCCAGGAGGCGGAAGATGAGGGGAGGCGTTCGTTTCAAGTTTCGGTATTCGGGTTTTGGATTTGTTTCGGATTTCGTGCTTCAGATTTCGTTGGCAAGGCGACCGCCTCGGCGTGCTCGCGCTCCAGGTACGCCCGCCCTTGGCGGATGCCGATGTGGTCCCACGGCAGCCGGTCGGCGGGCGCGTAGGGCGCGTGCAACACGCTATGGACGTCCACGCCCAGCTCGTCGATCACCTGCCACCAGACCTGCGGGCGAAGCTGATCGCTCCAGGCGTCCAGCCGGGCGCCGCGGCGCCAGGCCTCCTCGATCACCGCGCCCATGCGGCGGTCGCCGCGGGCCAGAAGCCCTTCGAGCAGGCTCGAATCAAGGTCGTGGTACTTCAGCTCGACGGCGCGGAGCTTTTTGGCGAACAGACGGCGGCGCAAGCGGCGATGCGCCTCGTCGAAGTACTCCCGCTGTTGCATGCCGACGAATTGCAGCGGCGTCTGCGGCTTGGGCACGAAATTCGACACGTTGGCCACCACCGTGGCCGGCCGCCCGCTCGCCTCCTTGCCGAGCCGCGAGATCGACTCGGCCATGTCGATGATGCCGTCGAGGTCGGCCTCCTCTTCGCCCGGCAGGCCGCACATGAAATAGAGCTTCACTCGCCGAAAGCCCTTCTCAAACGCCAGCCGGCAGCCCTCGATGAGGTCCTCGTTGCGGACCCGCTTGCCGATGCGGCGTCGCATTTCGTCGCGGGCGACCTCGGGGGCCAGCGTCAGGCCGGAGCGGCGGTCGGTGTTCATCAGCTCGCTGACCGCGCGAAGCTGCTCGTTCACCCTCAGGCTGGGCACCGAGATGCTCACGCCCAGCGGCCGGAACGTTTCCTGCAGGCGCCGCATCAGCTCGTCGAAATGCGGATAGTCGCTGGTCGAGAGCGACAAGAGCGAGATTTCGTTGATGCCGGTGTTGCGATACGACGCCAGCGCCGCCTCGACGATCGTCTCGACGGGGCGGAAGCGAAGCGGCCGCTTCAGCGCCGTGCTCTGGCAGAAGCGGCATCGCCAGGGACAGCCCCGCATGATCTCGACGGCGATGCGGTCCTGCACGCACTCGACGAAAGGCACCACCGGCGAGGTGGGCAGCGGCACCGCGTCGAGGTCTCGCACGACCGCCGGCCCGATGCTTGCCGGCACGCCCGCCGCGGCCGGCTCCGGCCAGTGGACACGGCCGTCGGTCCGCAGGTGATAGCACCGCGGCACGTAGACGTGGGGCAGCCGTGCGGCCATTTCCAGCAGTGCCCTTTGGCGGTCGCCGCACGATTTGGCGTCCAGCCAGCCGTCGCAGACCTCGGCGAGGCTCTCCTCGCCGTCGCCGATCACAAAGAGGTCGAAGAACCGCGCCGTCGGCTCCGGGTTGGCGGTGCAAGGCCCCCCGGCGATGACCAGGGGATGCTCCATCGAGCGATCCTCGGCGGCCAGCGGGATCCCCGCCAGATCGAGCACCGTAAGCACGTTCGTGTAGCAGAGCTCGGATTGGAGCGTAAAGCCGAGGACGTCGAACTCCCGCAGGGGAGTGAACGTCTCCAGGCTCCAGATCGGCACTCCCTCGGCCCGCATCAGGGTCTCCATGTCGGCCCAAGGGGCGAAGGCCCGCTCGCAGCACCAGTCGTCCCGCCGGTTCATCAGGTGGTAGAGCACCTGCAAGCCGTGGTGGCTCATGCCGATGGCATACGTGTCGGGAAACACCAGCGCCAGCTTGCCCCGCACGCGGCGGTGGTCCTTCCGCACAGCGCCGAGCTCGCCGCCGAGGTACTGCGCCGGCGTCTGCACCCGCGGCAGGAGCCGGGCGATGACCAGATCTTTGAGCGGCTGGTTGACCATATCCGATCGAGCGACTGCCCTCAGCCCCCCGAAAAAGAGGTATTATCGCAGAATCGGCACCCGGAAAACAGGGCCCGAGCTTGGGAGCGGCGGCCGGGGATTGCATAATAAACAAGTGGCCTTAACAAGACTCCCCTCTCCCGCTTGCGGGAGAGGGGCCGGGGGTGAGGGCGGCATGGTTCTGTTACGGCCTCGAAGCCGAACGGAACGGCACAGAGGCCGTTCCCCACGCCGAGCGGGAGGAGAAACAATGGCATCGACAACGCGCCTTCGATTTGCGGTGATCGCGGGGCTGGCTTTGGGTCTGTCCTCGCCGGCCGGCCTGCCCGCCCAGCCCCGGCAGACGCTGGAGG
>Ga0180437_10008175_pt1 | contig 13364 bp, 8 predicted proteins | sample SS_ome_4_FD_132410 | JGI IMG/M metagenome (GOLD analysis project Ga0180437, IMG submission 132410) | Hypersaline lake sediment archaeal communities from the Salton Sea, California, USA - SS_3_D_1 metaG | ecosystem: Environmental > Aquatic > Non-marine Saline and Alkaline > Hypersaline > Sediment...
CCCCTGCAACTGCTGTCCTATCGGCTCAGCCTGGCCCGGGGCTACGACCCCGACTTTCCCCGCAACCTGAGCAAGACGCTGACGGTGGATTGAAGATACGCATAGAGTCTCCACCCAGGTCCAGATGCTGCCGTAGCTCGCCACTATGATTTTACAATAGCGGTACTTTATGTTACAATATTTATGTCTGCTAGCAAGTTAGAGGCGACTCCGGGGTGAGTCCATTTAACGCGTGCGTGGTGGGTTAATCAAAGGGAGACTTGCCATTATGCTCTCTACACCTGTTCCCAGGCCTGCGTTTGAACTTAAAAGATTGCCGCTGGTTGTGACAGCCGATATGCCGCGCTCTCTGGGAGAGTGAGTGCATCGGCTGTTGTCATTTGGTTCGCCGTAGGCAGGGGACAGGTAAGCCCACGCCTGTACAAAGGAGGCGCTGATCCAATGGGTGAAAGAGGCCGGTAGCCAGGGCTATCGCTGGTCGTCGCTCGGCAGCAGCTTTCAGCGCTGGAAATGGAGGTGCGTTCGCAGTGCGACGTGGTCATCTCCAACGCCCTGACCTTCTTGTCCTTCATGGTAGGCGAAAGTCTCTGACCTTCTCAAAAGGCAGAGCGTAGGTGTAGCTGTGACGGTTCTTATCGTATCGTGCAAACTGACTCAGGACTACCGCCAAATGTCAGACCTAACTATGTGCTCAGAAACCTGTTTGAAGCCGCCCGTTTGATCTTGGATCATTGGGCAAGAAGCAGTTGAGTCAGAGAGCTATGGCCGGAGTCAAATTTGGCGCAAATGGAATCCGTGGCATTACGGGCCAGTGGCCTTTTGTTCCTGCCAGTGCGGTGCGGATTGGCCAGGCTCTGGGCCAATTCGTCTGTGGAAGATCTGAGCATCCATCTGTCGTGATTGGCCGCGACACGAGGCCATCAGGTGCGGACCTATTGCCTTGCCTGGTGGCTGGCCTGACCGGTCAAGGTGTTAATGTGACTAATCTCGGGGTGATGACTACCCCCGGGGTTGCCTTCCTCGCCAGACGACTTCGTGCCGACCTTGGTGTAATTATTTCAGCATCGCACAGTCCGCTTGGGTATAATGGCATCAAGTTGGTGGGGCCGAATGGGCTGAGGTTTCAAAGAGAAGAAGAGATCGAGATTGAGAGTCTGATCAACGAGTTCGCTGCCACAGCCGTCGAATATGCTGCCACCCTAGGGCAACAGACCGACGGGCAGCATCTGATAGAACTCTACATCCAGGATCACGTTAAGCGCTGCCCGGCCAAATCGCTCGAGGGCTTCAAGGTCATCCTGGACTGCGCCGATGGGGCTGCGTCACGGGTTGCCCCTGAAGCGTTCCGGCAACTTGGTGCCGAGGTTGTTGTGGTCAATGACGCTATCGAGGGGAAAAGCATCAACTATCGGTGTGGCTCAGAGTACACGCGAGAAAACCCTCAAGACCTCTTAGAAGTCGTGCGGCGGCACGAAGCAACCTATGGGTTCGCTTTCGATGGAGATGGAGATCGGCTGTTAGTTGTAGACGCGGACGGCGGGGTGTTTGATGGGAACGATCTCTTGTTCGTTTTGGCGATGTACTTTCGGTCTCAGGGTCTTCTCAGAGGTGATGCGGTGGTCACCACTCATTTAGCCAATCGGGGGTTGGAGGAAGCATTGAATCGTGCTGGTATCCGGACGATATACACGAGCAAAGGCGACAAGAACCTTGAAGCGGCGATGTGGGGAGGTGATTACCTACTGGGCGGAGAGACGGGGGGCAACATTATAATCAACGATGGACATCACACCGCAGCCGACGCTGTCTATGCCGCTCTCGTCCTGGGAGGAGTGCTCGTTCAAAATCGAGGTGCAGGTTTAAGGGAGATGGCAGCCCCGCTACAGAAGCGGCCTCAAGTAACCATCTCTTTCAAAGTGCCCACCACAATCACTCTTGAGCAAAGGAGGACGCTGCAAGCGCAGATCAGGGACATCCAGACGGAGCTGGGAGAAGATAGCCGGATTCTGTTTTGGGAATCCAGCACTGAGCCTGAGGTCTTCCGAGTGATGGTCGAGGGGGGGCATCAGAGCATGCCAGAGGAAGTCTCGAAAGCGGCAGATGCCGTTTGCCAGCTAATCCAGCAAGCTGCTAACTCGAAGGCTTGAGCCGTCACAGGGCTTGGTATCTTTGCCGAACAAAATCCGTGACACGAACAACACTGCTGCGATTGAGGTACGAACCGTGCCAACTGTTACCTGGCTTCACATTTCCGACCTGCACTGGCGCGAGTCACAAGCCTACGATGCCAATATAGTTATCGAGGCCCTGCTCCGCGATTTGGCTAATTGGGCTGAAATTGCATCCGAACTCGAGCGCATCGACTTCATCTTTATAACAGGGGACATCGCCTTCGCCAGTCGGCCGGAAGAATATGGACTTGCACAGTGGTTCTTTGACGATTTGTGCCGAACAACAAGAGTCCGCAAAGAGCGTCTGTTTGTCGTCCCTGGGAACCACGATGTAGACAGGAATGCCCTATCGGATGAGGCACGCGACATTGTGAATGGGCTCGCTAACCGCCAAATGGTCAACCGTCTGCTAGATGATGATGTCAATCGTGCGATCATTATGCAACGCTTTCGTCGCTACAAGCAATTCGTCAACGGCTACTTGAGGAGGTACCCATCCTTTGACAGTGGGCGCTATTTCTACGTGGAGACGTGCCAGTGTGCCGGCAAGCGAATAGCAATCTTGGGTCTCAACTCTGCCTGGGCCTCGGCTTCAGACGATGATCGACTCAACCTGTTTCTGGGAGAGCGACAGGTACGAACTGCATTGGATCAAGCCCAACATGCGGACGTCCGCATTGCATTGATGCATCACCCTTTCGAGTGGTTGCAGGATTTTGACCGTGATGATTGTGAACCGTTGTTACTGCGGGGATGTGATTTTGTGTTACACGGTCATCTCCACCGAACGGGATTGATACAACTGCGGGCTCCGGGTATTGAAGCGATGGTCATCGCTGCCGGTGCCGGCTATGAGACACGTCAGCACCTTAACTCCTACAATTTGGTCCACCTCGACCTTGGGACAGGCAAAGGCACTGTGTATCTGCGGACATATAGCGACCAGCATGGAGGGTTCTGGACCAAAGACCTGTTGGCGTACCCAGAGGCTCCAGGCGAATATCACTTTAACTTGCCCGATCGGTGGATTACTGCCGAGATCCCTAGACCCAGGAGATCACCGCTAGACAAATGGTGGCAACAGCGTGGTTACAATGGCGATCCATTTGTTGCGTCCAACAGTGAGGATGCGGAGACAGGACAATTACCAGATTGGCACGTGGACTGTCTCTCCCCAGCGGATAGGCGTAGAAGAGGAACTGACACCCTGGCTGCTATCATCCGTGAAGGCGATAGTAGATTGGGGCTTGTCTATGCCCCCGCGGGTGGTGGCAAGACGTTCTACCGTCGTTTAGCGACACAATGGTGCCGGGAGGAGATCAACAGTCGGGGAGCACTGGAAATCAGCGCTACTGACCTTCATCGGGCGCGGGTATCCCGCCAGGATGGTCTGAGCGCTTATCATCTGGCCGTATGCGTACGTGACAGAATCCTTGCACATCATCCACGGCGGCCATCTCTCGCTGATGCTAGTTTCTGTGAAGATGGAAATGGTCCAGGTTATGTTCTGTCACACTGCGCCACTTTGGCGACTTATTTCAATCCTGAACATGGCCCTTCTAAACTGTACATCTTCTTGGATGATCTGGGCAAAATCTACTACAAGTTGGGCGCGGATAAGCGTAGAGCAGCCCTGGAAGCCATAGCTGAGTTCCTGGGGAGTGTGGCTGGGGGAGCTTGTGGCGAGTTGGTGGCTATGCGTGTGTTCTTGCCTCTAGAGCTGGCAGAGCCGATCCAGCAAGCCCTGAGTTCTTATCTGCGCGAACGAATCTGGCAGGAAAAACTGCTGTGGACTTTGGAGGACTGCATGGAGGTGGCGGAGCGTCGCCTTCAAACGGCATGGAGTGACGAGGCTGGCTCCAGGGTAGGACACCTCGCCTATCTCTTGGACCAAGACGCAGTGGATATGCTCCGCCGTGACCTTAGGAAACGAGAGAGACAAGGGAATTTGTCCCCCCGCTTTATTATTGAAACGCTATCCTCTGTTGCCAACTATGCTGCTAGACAAGGTATCAACGATGAGCCGATACACGGGGATGTCTATCAGCGAGCGCAGGAACCCCCCCAGGTCAGAACACCGCTGCGGCCATCCCGCAGACCATGGCTATGGCTCTTGGTGCTCGCTGGGCTCGCTTTCCTATTGTTGTGGTATTATCCTCAGATACGCACGGATTTGATGACCCTAGTCTCGGTCACAGCCAGTGCTGTTCGCTCGATCATTCAGTGGCTAATGGATATTCTGGACTGGATTGAGGCATTTCTACTCTTAGTTGCTGTGCTCGGAGCGGGCATTTTCGTGTTTTGGTGTCTAAGGGAAAGCAACCGGTTGGGTGAACAGCCAGATTGGCGTAGATGTCTTCAACAAGCCTGGCAGTTCATCCGTCGGCATATACCAGGCGGCTCGTGAAGTTGAGACTCACGAGTACCCCGGAAGTAGATTATAGCGGCCTGGCCAACACATATGACAAGGGTCGCACTCTCTCAGGAGCCAATGAGATGCTCTGGCTGAGTCTCTTCAAGCAGCATCTTGAACCAGAAACAACCTCACGTGTCTTGGATATCGGTTGTGGGACAGGACGCTTCTCCGTACTTATTGCCAGACAATTTCGATGTGCTGTCGTAGGTATTGACCCATCACCAACAATGTTGGCAAAAGCAAAAGCAAAATGCCCCAATGAGATTGAGTGGTTACTGGCGAGAGCTGAAGCGATGCCTTTCTCGGACAATGCCTTTGACGTGTGCCTAGCTTCTCAGGTCATCCACCACTTTCAAGACAAACATCAAGCTTTTGTCGAGATGTATAGGGTGTTACGGTGTGGTGGCCGGCTTGGAATTCGCTATTCATCCCACGCGCAATTGCAAACGATTCTCGACTACCGTTTCTTCCCATCGGCTCTCTTGATAGACCTGCAGCGCGTGCCCGACATACAAGCGGTGATAGACTTGGTACGGACAGTCGGGTTCAGTGTGGTCAAGGAACATCTCGTTCGCCAGCAGTTGTTTGAATCTGCCGATGACTATCTGGAGAAGCTTCGAAACAGATATGCATCGGTGCTATCGCTGATTTCAGAGGAGGAATATCGCAAGGGGCTTGAAGCAGCCACACGGTACTTTGCGAAGTCCCCGCTGAAAGAACGTGACAAATATGCCGAGATAACTCTGCTAGTGGGTACAAAATAGGCCTTAGGCATACAGTTGCCACTGAATGAACCGTTCGCTAATCCTGTTGGAGAGGGATGCTTATGAATCAAATCAAGACACTGTGGGATCGAATTGAGAAGTACGCGATTTATGGTGTTTTATTGACTTTCTTCGCCTTGGAACTGATGTCTGCGTTCATTCCCGCAATTGCCTCGTTCATGGATACATGCGGAGCGCTAGTGTTGATAGCCACTGTGTTGTTATTCCTTTTCCGGTATCTCGATGAACGTCTTAGTGCTCGGAGTCTTGCTGATATATTTCTAACACCCGGATTTACACAAGGTTGTGTCGATATTTTAAAGAAGAAAAAACACAAGAGGATCGAAATATTTGCACATACTAGTTTTATGTATTTACTTGCTTTTCAAGAGAGCAACATTATTGTAGATGAGCTCAAGTTGCTTTTGCACAGAGTCGATCAAGCTGAAGCCGCGCATTCTCCCTCAGATGAATGGAGAAGGGAGCAGTACGAGGCCGAAATAGACCGCCTGGTGAAGATCTGGTTTGAATTGCGGCAAGAGGGACGAATACAAACGTTGACGATAAAGTACTATTCATTTGACCCCCTGTATCATTTTATGATGCTGGACGGAGCGAAGCTACACTTCGGCCTGTTCAAGCCGAAGCGTGATTTCCCAGGTACTGATCTTATGTCTACTTATATTGTGAGTAGTGAGACATCCCTCGGACGCACTTTGATCCATGACTTTAAGACCGAATTTGATTCTGTTTGGGAGGAATTTGGATTTTCGCAAACAACAGAAGATGTTGTCTAGCACGCTTCCAAGACGCGAGCCTATTTGGAGGCAAGTCTGACTGAATGAGTAGCCCTCTTCGATTGTGACCCACTGGCAGGTAAGACTCCCTATGCCAGGATTGTCTGAAAACACATTGGAGCAGCTTGCCCAGTACCATTGCAGGCTGAGCGTTTGGGAGTCTCAGACGTGATCGTGAGCTGCGTTTAAAACGCAGCTAGTCGTGAGGATTAGCATAGCTGTGTGATGATATAGTTGGGGAATGCCACCATGTCTGAAATAACTCTCGACACGGCCCTAGATCGCTGGTTGGACCGACGTAACCTGCGAGAGAATCCATTCGCCGCGTGGAATGCTGAACAGGACCTTGATCTACCTGGCTACTTCGTGGATATGGGGCAGTTCGATGAACTGCTCCGCCGGACAGAACCTTGTATTGTCTTTGCAGGGCGAGGTTGCGGCAAGACAGCACAGCGTCAGATGTTAGCCGCCCAGTGTCGCCCCCTGCAACCCGACAGTCCATGGCTGGCGGTGGTTTACACTTATGCCGGTTTCGAGCAAGCACTGGCAGCTGCAGGCAATGACGTAACTCGGATACAGGTTGCTCACCATGTCGCTGCACTTCTACGCCAGGGACTGACGGCGCTGGAAGAGGAAGCGAAACGCGATCCCAAAGTGCGAACAGCGTTGACGCATCCCAGTGCTGCCTCCCGTCTGAATGCCTATCTCGAACGCTATGCCCCACACCTGGTCGCCCATTCATCCCCTGGGGCAGCAAGTAACTTGGATGGTCTCACCACAGTGGAGCTAATACAGGGACTGGTTGACCTGATCAAGGCAGCTAGTCTGGATCTGGGCATTGTCCTTGTAGACGGGTTGGATGAATTCCTCCTCACGGCCACCGATTCGGCACAGATGGGCGCGTTATTGGCTCCCCTGTTGGGCACATTGCCTTTGATTGAGTGCCCTGATCTGGCTTTCAAATTCTTCTTGCCGCACGAGATTGAACCCATCTTGCGAGACCGCCCATGGTTTCGGCCCGATCGCCTACGCATTTTTCGTATTTCATGGCAAGAAAGTGATCTGCAAAATCTTATTGGTCAGAGGCTGACTTATTTCAGCAAGAAGGGCGATCGTGCCTATGCCCGGCTTGGTCAGTTATGCCAGGATGAGTTGGCTGATCGTATTGATGAAGAGTTGGCCGAATTGGCTGGGGGGTTACCGCGCGGCGCTTTGATCCTGGCTGACACGCTCTTGCGCGTTCACTGTGAGCAACCCGGTCCGCCAGAACGTATCGCACCAGAGATATGGGAAGCGGTCAAGGCCAGGTGGCCAGCTCTACGCGCCGAGATGCTGGAGACACAACCGTCCGGCCCTTTACCGGAGCAGGTTTCGGCAGCAGAGAAGGCACAGCCGCCTTTGAGGCCAGAGCCGTCTCTCTCCGAATGGCCCGCCCTGGTCGTGGACGAGAAAGCCGGTTGCGTTTGGCTTGGCGAACATGAGATCACGCAAGAGGTCAGGGCTCAGGACTTCCGCGTGCTAGCCTGCCTTTATCGAAACCAGAACGCTGTGTGCAGCAAGGACTTGCTGGTGGAACAGGCCTGGCCAGATGCCCTCGGCGGCGTCAGTGATCAGGCCATTGCAGCATCCATTGCGCGTCTGCGTAGAAACCTAGGCCAATCCAGCCCATATAAAGGTTACATCGAGACCGTGACAGGACGTGGATATCGGCTGCATCCGAAAGGTTTTGGGTCATAAGTGTAGCTTTGTCACTGCCTTGTCATATACCTGTGATACACATATCAAGACATTTATTGCAAACCGTGTATAATAAATAATAAAAAGTAGATAGGTCAGCGTAGACCTTTCGTTCATAGCTGGCTTTAGTTTTTTACACAAAATCGGATTCCATGAAACCAGAATTTCAGGAAAAAAATGTTCTCCACTTTTTCCGGCGCGAAAGGCTAAGTCCTTCGGATGTATTGGGACAGAGGAACCTCATACCAAGACTGGCAGCCGAATTTCGGCTCTCTAAAAGATCGGCTCTTCTGGTTTCATGGACTCTCTCTGATCCGTTCACATCCTAGCTATCGTCGAGGCTACAATGGATCCCACTTATAACTTACAACCGTGCCGGGCCCCCGAACCAGGGCGCCCCTTCGTCAATCGTGAAGCCGAGCTGCAATTCATCGAAGAGAAACTGTGCCCTGGCTGCCAGGGGGAACCCATGTCAATGGTGGTGACATGCTTCTGGGGGGCGTTTGGCGTTGGCAAGAGCTGGCTATTGGGCGAGTTGGAACGTCGCTACCGACGTAATGAGCCACAAGTGCACAGCACTCACCCTACTCTGGCAGCGCGGCTGGACATGAACCCCCTCGTCGTACCCACCTTGTGGCAAGGGGGCAAGCTTGATGTAAAGCAAGTGGTGCAAGAACTGCGGAAACAGTTGGCTTTGCAGATGGGGACCACCAGCAGCGCGCCCGATTTGAGGCGGGCCAGCGCCGAAGAGTATGCCGAGGCATTTGTGGAGGAAGTCACTGCCTTGCTGGCTTACGCTACGCCGGTGCTCATGCTGGACACCATGGACATCGTAGTGCGTGAAGACGAAGCGGCTTTCTTCTGGCTGGAGGAGCACTTGGTAGAACGGCTCGCCCTGACTGACCAAGTGCTCTTTGTCTTTGCCAGCCGAGGTGAACTGAGGCGCTGGAGACGGTTTCAGGTGCGCCGGCGGGTGGATTCATACCCGCTGGCGACTTTCGATGCCGATACGGCGGGCCAGGAGGTGAAGGCAAATCCTGGTGTGAGCAAAGCGCTCTACCGTCATGCCTTCGGTCATCCGCTGGCCACCGAGTACCTTGGCAGAATCTTGGATGAGCAGGGTATCAACCTGAGTGCGGCAAGAGCCCAAGAGGTGGAAGCGGTCTTGATCCCCTCCTTGGTGCAGAACGCCTTGGACGAGGTTACAAAGCAGATCTTTGACAAAGTGCCCGAGTCGCTGGCACGGTTAGCCCGGCACGCCAGCGTTCTGCGCTGGGTCAACGTAGAGCCGCTGCGTCATCTAGCAGCGGCCCTAGGACTTGCGGATCCCGGCCGTGGTGACGCCTATTATCTCGAGCTCATTGGCCAACTCCAGACTCATCACCTTTTGTACTGGGACGTTGACACCGCCAGCTACGAGTCTGACCCAGCCGTGCGCCAGCTATTGGCCCATTCTCTGGAACTGGACGATGTAGAGCAGTTCCGCAAGGCTCACCTTGCTGCCTATGAATACCACTGTGGTCATCTGGAGCGATACCCTCAATATCTGGCTCGTTATGTGCCAGAGGCAGCTTACCATCATGCTATTGTCGCGCGCCTTGAGCCTCCGCCACAAGAAGTGCCAGCATTTCAGAGCTGGTGGGAGGGGTTTCTCTCCACAGAGGCGCCTCGCGATTCCGAACCCTGGAGTGAGTTGGCTGACGCACTGGAGGAAGATGCCGAGTTGGGCGAGGTATTGGCCGTGGAAGATTATGAACGCCTGTACTCAAAGGCACGGGAACGCGCTGGTACCGCCACAACCACATGATCGAGAGGAGTGAGCAGCTATGCCTAGCTGGATCCATCGAAAAATCATGCCAGATATACTCAAAGCGATCTATGCCACAGACCGCTCAACACACGTGTTCTACATCACGGGCGAAGGTGGGGAGGGTAAGACCATCCTTCTCAGACAGATTGGGATGGAGTTGGGTAGCCCGGATGGAATGCTCGCCTCTTTTCCCTGGTCGGGCATCCTGGATCTCTACCACTCGGAAGTGAACACCAATAGCGGTTTGGAGGCGCGGCTGAGCCAGGCTTTGGAGACGGCAGGCGAGTTCCAACTATTCCGGGACGAGCGTGATGCGTATGCGGCCCGGCGCGAGGCGGGCATGATCGGCGGCGAATTGGAGGCCGAGCGGGCCCGCATGTCCGAAGTGTTTGCCCAATGCATGAATGCCGTGACCGAAAAGCACCGGGGCGTTATTGCACTGGATACGACCGAACGGATTCAGTACGAGCTGGACGAGGTACAGAAGTTTTGCCAACTGGAGGACGTAAGTACCACTGTAAAGCCTTGGCTACTTGATCAGCTATCTCGCTGGCAGAATTGCGTGGTCCTTCTGGTGGGACGCCCAGAGGAAGAACCATATCTGGAAGCAGCCTTTGCAGAGACTTTGGCCACAGATCCTCGTGTTCGTTATGAGCGCAGGACGCTCGGCGGATTTGATGAAGATGAGACGCTGGCCTACTTCAAAGCACAGGAGCAAGACTTTCCTGCTTTGTGTGAGCTGGATGAGAACGTCCGCCACCGGCTGTGGGAGGTAACCGAGGGACGCCCTATCCGACTTGATCTGGCCCTCGAAGTTGTACAACACCAACTCGGATTTGACAGATTTTGGCGAAAGATCCAGACATCCCCCCCCAAAGAGGCCCGCCAGGAGATTGACCGCCTGCTGATCGAGTACGTGATGAGTGGCGAACCGGATCCATCAGTCCGCGACATCCTTCGCTATCTGGCAGTGGCACGCAAAGGATTGAACGCCGAGCTGTTACACTACCTGGCAGGGGAATGGGACGTCAATGCTTGCCAACAGAGGCTCGATGCCATCGCGGCCCGCTCCTTTATCAAGCAGCGACCGCAGGATGGCCGTCTCTTTTTGCACGATGAGATGTACAACCTGTGTGACAGGTATCTACTACAGCCAGATCAGGTTCAAGACCTGAGCGCTCGGATGGCCAAGTGGTATGATGGGCGAATTGATGCCTGTGGCATCGGAACAGAGGCGCAAGAAAAGCGCAGGGACTATCAAGTTGACTCCTTACCGTACCGCCTGCGAACCGGTCCCCGTGCGGGCTATGAATGGTACGCCAGGCTGGTGGACGGCGCGATCCGTGGCGTGGAGGTAGGCTTCGACATGCGCTTGCGCAATGAGGTCTTGGCTTTTCTGAGGAGTCGAAGCCGAATTGATCGGTCGCTCTTACGTGGCACTTCAACCCTAGAGAGAGAGAGCTATTGTGACTGTGCATCCCGCTGGGCCAAGCGCTACATGATGTGGGGCCAGAATGAGAAGGCTATACACGTTGGTGAGACAGTAGCCACGATTCCTACAGGCCCCTGTCCAGCGGATGATCCTTGCCTCCGGCTGGCGCGCGCTGACTTGGCCATGCTTCATGGAGAAGCCCTAATTTATGTTGGCAGAACGGAAGAGTCAGTAGCCTTATTGAAGGCAACGATTGCCGACCTGGAGGGTGAACAAAGACCAGAGGTTCTAGCCCAGCAGGAACCTCGTTCCTTTGCCGGTTGGCGGCGCAACCTCGTGCTGGGCAGAGGACACAACAACCTAGGATATGCTTACTGGATGCAGGGAAAGTATGAGATGACACTCCGAGAATTTCGCTCGGCGTTGCCCTACTTCCGCGCATCGGACCTGTTAGAAGAGACGGCTAACACTGACGACAACATGGGACGTGTCTATGCGTTGCTCTATCATCGCAGCCGTGCTGAATCGCTGGTAGAAGATGGCCTCCAGTTACGGCGCGATTTGGGTCGCGAGTATCGCCATGCCTTGAGCCTGAATTCGCGAGCCATTGTTCACCTGGCTTTTGGGGAACCCCATCGCGCTCGCCATGTGAGCCAGGAAGCGCTTGGCATTTTCGAGCGCCTGGAAGCACAACGAGGCATTGGCCTGGCCTGCATCACCCTGGGTCGGTCCCTGCGCCATCTGGGTGCGCTGTGGACACTAGGCGTCTACGGGCCCAGTGAGTGCGACAGATTCTTAGGCGAAGCAATGATAAATTTGCAGCGAGCTATCGAAGTGTTTGAGAGAAAAGTTGAAGAGCCAGTGCGTCTGATCGAGGCTTACAACGAAGTGGGTTGCGTATATCGAGAGCGGGCCGCCCTGGCACGCAGCGCCGATCCAGGATCTCCACTGGCTAGAAGCATCGCCCGAGATGCTGTGCGACACTTGACCACGAGCGTTCAATTGGCCGAGGAAAGAGGGGTTCCTGTCTTGTATGTGGATTCTTGTGAAGACCTGGCGCGAACCTACTTCCAGCGTGCGGATTTCAAAAATGCGGAGGTCTGGCTGCGTCGCGCCGAGGAGGGAATTCCAAGCGCGTACAAGATTAAGAAGGGGATAGGGCTACGGGACATCCCCCTCGAGGAACGTATCGAGGAATTCTGGCAGCAAATGGGCAAGATCGAACTGTTGCGCGGTCACCTCATCTATGACCGTGTAAAGAGCAATGGCATGGTCTCCCGCGAGGTTTTGGAGCAAGCGATGCACCATTACGTCTTTGCGGCTGCCTATTTCGAGCGCTTTTCGGAACGAGCCACAGGGCTGGAAACGACCTTCAAGCAACTCTACAGGCGTTTCAAGCTTTGCAAGCTCGAAGACTTGAGACATGTTCAAACGCAAGTGATCCCGGGGCTAGCGAAGACGTTTGCCCTTGATCCATTCACCGTAGGTAGGTTCTTCGAGGACACCCTGGGGTTGGCCCTCCAGTGGCACCCCTGATGACGGCAGGACATCTCCAAGTATAGAAGTGCTGGGAACGAATCCTACTGCAGGCCCAAAAGGCCTGCGTTTTTTGTGCAACTGTTGACGATGTGTCACCTGCTCGTCAAAGCTGTACGCCTCCCATCATACACCGGTCATGACAACACCGTTCTTTATTGGTACAATGGAAGCGCAGAAGCTTAGCGGGACGAGCCCAATATACGACAGAGCCACATTATCCCCCAAGCGCGTCCCGAGCCCGCAGACTGTCTGGCAAGATCACAGTCAGTCCGGCTGGGCCCAAATCTAATCTGGAGGTGAACCATGTCCAACCAATTGCTTCTTGGATTGTTCCTGGGTCTTTTCGTGGGAACGAACTTTGGCGTTTTCCTGATGGCTTTGATGGCCATGGCAAAGCGCTTTGACACGGTGGAAGTGGAGTTGGAGCGCTAAGGGCATCACACACGCCAGTTTCAATCTAGCCAGCCTGTTTTGTCCTCTCGCCACTAGAAGCGCTCAGCTTTCAGATCTAGCTCTTTTCGGTCATCTGCTGGCCAGCGGTTGGCAGACTGCTGGAGGAGCCAGTAAAGCACCGGACAGTACTGACTGTAAGGGAGCAATATGAAAAGCGAGGAGGATTCAGATGTACGGATATCAATACGCACAATCAGGAAGTGCCATGAAAGCCCTATGTGTATTTATAGGGCTGATTCTCGTCG
>Ga0180437_10008176_pt1 | contig 13363 bp, 13 predicted proteins | sample SS_ome_4_FD_132410 | JGI IMG/M metagenome (GOLD analysis project Ga0180437, IMG submission 132410) | Hypersaline lake sediment archaeal communities from the Salton Sea, California, USA - SS_3_D_1 metaG | ecosystem: Environmental > Aquatic > Non-marine Saline and Alkaline > Hypersaline >...
TGACGCCAGAGCGATCTGGCCAACAGCAGTTGGCGGAGTGCGAGGCATGTTCCTAGGGACAAGATCCACAGCCGAGTCAGAGCCGATACAAATCGCGCATGAACATATAGCCTGTGCGCTGTGCGGTGCGGACAACGCTGCCCTGCTGTTTGAGCTTGGCGGGCACAGTAGCCACGGGGTCTACGTCAACGGTGTCTACAGGCGAGTCGCGGGGCGCGAGAGCGTCGTGCGATGCCGAGACTGCGGGCTGGTCTACGTCAATCCGCGCTTTGTGGAAGCGCCGGGAATTGCGGTCTATTCCGCCGAGGAAGAGATGACGTATTACCAGATGACGCAGGCAGACCGGCGTGTGGGCAACGCCGAGTTGCTGCAGCAGATCGAGGGCCGTCTGGCTCGACCGGGAAGACTACTTGACGTGGGCTGCGGCGATGGGCTGCTCTTGAGCCAGGCGCAGCTCCAGGGATGGGAGGCGTGGGGTCTGGAGGTAAGCGGCCGGCTTGTGGCCCAGATCCGAGCTCGTCATAACCCCGCTCGGATCTTTCACGGAGCCCTGACCGATGCAGCGTATCCGACGGCGCATTTTGACGCCGTTGTGCTCTGCAATGTGATCGAACACCTGCGCGATCCTGGACACGTTGTGGCCGAAATCGCCCGGATTACAAGACCTGGCGGGTTTGTGGCTGTACACACACCGAACATCGACAGCTTGGCAGCGCGGCTGCGCGGGCCGACGTGGCACTTGCTACAGCCCTTTGACCACTTGTACTACTTCAATGTGCGCACGCTCAGAAGGCTGCTCGAGCAGCACGAATTGGCGGTGGTAGGCTCCTTTGCCCTGCATGGCCAGTCCAAGGTAAAGCGCTGGCTACTGACGCTTGTCCACTTGGCGGGACTGCGGCTGGACAACGGGCTGGGCCTGCTGGCACGCCGCGAAAGCTGAGCCCTGGAGGTAGTAGAACATTCAATCCGAGGGGCTGGTATGCAGGACGGTGCATCTTCGTGAGGTGAGATGAAGGGAACAGGGGCCGAGGGGATAGAACGCTACTTTCGGGATCTGTGCGCTGAGGTGGGTCGCTGCGGCGTGATCGGCTTTGCGGCTGTGGAGGCGGTGCGCCTGCTACTAGAACAGACGGACTATCTGCGGCACAAGCTACAGCCACTGTCCCCGTCCGAGGCGGTCACGGCCGTGTCTATCGGCCTGCTGTACCGCGAAGATGAGGTACTGGCGATCCCAGCGTCGTGGCAGGCACAGGCAAGGCCCACGGACGCGTGGCATGACTATGCGCGGGCGTACGGAGAGCTGAATCGGCTGCTGAACCGATTTGCCGGGGCACTCGCGGATGAGTTTGGTGGGGTGGCTGAGCGAGCGACAATGGAAGGTTGGGCGGGAACCATCGGGCATGTGGACCAGTACTTCGGTCACTGTGTATCTCACCGGGCGTTTGCCGAAGCGGCACAGCTTGGCTGGCGCGGCCGCCACGGTCTGATCGTGACGCCCGAGGCGGGACCGGCGCTGCGCTTCGCGACGGTGTTTGTACCCCAGCGCATTGCGCCACGCCCGCGGCGATTGCCCGGGTGCGGAGATTGCAGAGCCTGCGTAGACGTATGTCCCATCCTGCACAGCGCGGAGGGCTACCGGGAGGCGTGTCGGCGACGGCTAGCAGCACTGGATCTGGGAGACGAGGTGTGTGGCATCTGCGTACGCGTGTGCTGGGAGCAGGTGTTGCACTGAAGCTGCTCTTGGCGGCAAGGGCCAAAGGCCCGCGGATTACGCGGGCAGACTCAGGATCGTGCCTTGGCACGGAGGCTGGAGCTGTCCTTCAGCACGGACCCATGCGCTCTCTTTGAAAGTCGGTTGGCGTTGATGGGGTGTCAGACTGATACGAAACGGTACTTCAGCAACGTCCATAGCGCCGGCAAGCCGTCTCTCCAGGCGCTAAGCTTCTTCTCCTCGCGCGGATGGTACCAAATCGGCACTTCATGGATGGTAATGCCTCGGCGCAGCAGTTTGGCGGTGATCTCGGGCTCAATCTGAAAGCGAGTGGCCTCTAGGTTCAGGTTGAGCATGACCTCCCTCGGCATGAGCTTGTAGCAGGTTTCCATGTCAGAGAGGTGTGACCCGTAGAGGACATTTGTCACCCAGGTCAAAAGCTTGTTGCCGAGGCGAAACAGGGTCTTTTGCCTTTCGAGGTCACGAACGCCATAGACCACCTGCGCCTTGCCGCTCTGCACCAGCTCCAAGAGGCGTGGATAGTCGTTTGGGTCGTACTCAAGGTCCGCGTCCTGGATGATCACCCAATCGCCAGTAGCGTGGGTGAGTGCTGTTCGAATTGCAGTGCCCTTACCCTGATTGACTTCATGGCGGAATACTCTTACCCGTGGATCGTCGATGGTACTCAGCACGTCCCAGGTGTTGTCGGTTGAGCAGTCGTCGACAACGACAAGTTCCTTGTCGCAGGGCACAGCCAGCACGCGCTGCAAGAGCTCACGCACACTGCTCTCTTCATTGTATACGGGAATCAGAACCGATAGCTCCATCTCTCTCCCAACTGGGCCGGACACTGCCGCGATCGGGTGCGGTCCTCGGCAGGCACAGCGGAGGCAATTCTAGTTGAAAGGCGCGCTGTTGTCAAAAAGGGGGCTGCCTTGACATGATGCTTGCCGTGCGGATGCTGCCGCGTGACCGCACACTCTAGCTGGAAGAAGCCCGACAGTCACTGCAACACCCTATTGTCAGGTTATGGTCCTTGGAGTATAATGGAGTCGGAGGTTACCGGTGACCAACCGAGAAGTCGCCGACCTGTTACGCCTGATCGCTGACATACTGGAGATCAAAGGCGAGATCATCTACAAGTCGCTTGCCTATCGCAAGGCAGCGGACAACATTGAGGCGCTGGGCATGGACCTCAATGAGGTATGGCGCCAGGGCAAGCTGCGCGATATTCCCGGCGTGGGCAAAGCTCTCCAACAGAAGCTGGACGAACTGCTGAGCACGGGGCGACTGGGTTACTTTGAAGACCTCCAGGAGCAGGTGCCGGTTGGTGTGGTGAGCCTGCTGTCGGTCCCTGACGTCGGTCCCAAGACGGCCAAGCTCCTGTGGGAAAGCTTGGGCGCGCAGAGCGTGGCCGATGTCGAACGAGCGGCTCGCCAAGGGAGGCTGCGTCAGCTTCCAGGCCTGGGGGAACGCTCGGAGCAGCGCATTCTGGAGGGCATCGAGTCACTATACCGCCGCACGCCGCGCATACCGCTTGGTGTGGCGTGGCCAGTGGCACAGGAGCTGGACGTCGCACTGCGCCAAGAACTGCACATTCAGACTGTGGAACCCGTTGGCAGCTTGCGGCGTATGAAGGATACCGTCGGCGACATCGATCTGCTGGCCGCCTATAGCGACCCGGAGGTGGTGACATCGGCCTTTGTCCGGCTGCCGCAGGTAGCCGAGACGGTAATGCACGGTCCGACACGTGCGTCCGTGATCCTGTACAATGGTCTGCATGTTGACCTGCGCGCTTTGGGACCGGAGCACTATGGGTCTTTGCTGCAGTATTTCACAGGCAGCAAAGAGCACAACGTCGCGCTGCGGACGCTGGCTCAGAAGAAGGGCTTGAGCCTCAGCGAATATGGTCTTAGGCACGGCGACCGGGAGATCTTGTGTTCGACAGAGACGGACGTATATCAGGCTCTGGACCTGCCATGGATTCCACCTGAGCTGCGGGAGGATCGCGGCGAGATCCAAGCGGCGCGGTCGGGTACGCTGCCCAGTCTGGTGCAGCTTGGTGACATCCGAGGCGACCTGCACGCGCACACGAACTGGAGTGATGCTGTAGCCACCATCGAGGAGATGGCGAGCGCAGCGCAAGCGCTTGGCTACGACTATCTCGTTATCTCCGATCACACACACGGGCTCGGCGTGGCCAACGGTCTTGATGCCAACAGGTTGCGGGAGCAGGGCGCGGAAATCGCGAGACTGAACGAGGGTCTGTCAGGATTTCGGCTGCTGCACGGTGCTGAGGTGGAGATTCGTGGTGACGGAGCCCTGGATCTGGCAGACGACGTGATGCAGAAGCTCGATGTGGTCATCGCGTCCGTGCACTCGGGCTTGCGACAGGACAAGGAGACCATTACCGCACGCGTGGTTCAAGCAATGCGGAACCCGCACGTACACATGATCGGCCACCCATCGGGGCGCTTGCTGGGCCAGCGTGAAGCAACAAATGTCGATCTTGACCGCGTCCTCGAGGTTGCGGCAGAGACCGGCACCATCGTGGAGGTGAATGCCAGCCCAAATCGCCTTGACCTCGACGATGCGCACATACGCCGGGCGATCGGGCTTGGGGTTGTACTGAGCATTAACAGCGACGCACACAGCACCGATGGGCTAGAGGTCATGCAGTTTGGCGTTGCCACCGCGCGACGGGGGTGGGCAGAGGCCAAGCACATTGTCAACACTTGGCCGCTTGGCAAGCTTGCCGAGCGGCTCTCGCGCAAGGAAGCTGGGTCGACGACATAGTGCCAGCCGCGTCTCACTGTGGGGGAGGTTCACGCTCATGTCATCTGATGCACGACGACCAAGGGACCCGCCAGCAAAGGTACTGTCCAACCTCCTGGAGAGACTGAAGAGCTCGTCCAGGGCGCAGTTGGCGTTAGCTGCCACGCTGGTAGTCATCTCCGCCTATGGGCTGTGCAAGATCAGCGGCTTGTCGGAACGTCTGGGGCCGCCTGCGGTGCCCTCGGCGACCCCGACACGCCTAGCAACTGTGACCCCAGCACCGACATTCACTGCCACCGCGACGCCTGAGGTTACAGCTACGGCGACGGACACGCCGGTGCCAGTGGTGATGGTTGGCACGACGGTTGAGGTGACGGGCACCGGGACCGATCAGCTGCGGATGCGATTTGCTCCGGGCCTGACGCAAGAGACTGTCGCTACGCTCGAGGACGGAACCCGGATCCGGATCACGGATGGCCCGGAAGCGTCCGACGGCTACAACTGGTGGCAGGTCAAGACAGAGGAGGGGCAGGAGGGCTGGGTGGCCGAAGACTGGTTGATGCCCCTCGCCCCCTAGTACCTGTCCCGGATTGGCCTGTCTGCCGCAGTGAATCTCTGCAACCCGCCCGCTGAGCGGTACAGAAGAGGGAGTGGCCATGCGGAGATGGGGCTTGGCTCCAGGTAGCGTGGTGGCCGTGTTTGGGCGGCGACGTTGGGTCGATGGCGTGCCCTGGTACCGGGTGCAGCCCCCTGAATTTGGTCTCTTGGGCTGCTGCCGGGGCGCCTGCCCTGTGCCCCTGCCTGCCACGCTCACGCTGACCCCTAGCGTTGCGGCGGGACCGGCAACACCGACAGCCTTCACCAGCGGGCCTGACGCCAACCGCGAGATCTACATCATGGAGGCCGACGGCACAGGCGTGCGCAACCTGTCACGCCATCCTGCTCAGCACAGCGATCCGAGCTGGGCACCGGATCGTGATCGACTGGCCTCTGCCTCCGACCGCTCTGGAAACAGTGACCTCTTCGTGATAAAGGCCATTGGCACTTCGGTCACCCAGTTGACATTCTCTCCGTCGGACCAGATTCACCCTGCTTGTACACCTAGCGGCCCCATTGAATGAGGACGGAGATTGGGAAATCTGTTTGATGAGTGTGAGCGGCAGCGGGGCTCTAGCTCAGTGGCAATGAAGCGTGAGACAGACAGCCCTGCGGCGTGAAGGCGCGACCGCTGGAGAGTCGTGTACCCTTGGCAGCGAGATGGCGACTGTGTACTGCACCTGTGTGCTGTTGCTACCTTCTCGGAGACTCGACTGGCCGACCATCACGCTTGGAGCGCTGTCACAGCCTGGTCGCCAGACAGCGCGCGAGCCGCCTTGACTTCCGCACGCGGTGGGCAATTAGAGCGGTACAGGCTCGATCTGAAAAGTGTTCTTGAACGCGTCATGCGCCTGACCCATTCCAGCTTGGCTCAAGCTGCCAATCGCTATCCCGGCTGGTCGGTCGACAGCTCGTGTTTGGCCTTGCCTGGCTTGATGAAAACGGTGAGAGATCTGTCATGCACTGGGGTGGCTACGGACTGCGCAGCCTGACCGGACAGCCTGCTGCCGGCGTTCGCCAGCCTGAGCAGACTAGAGGGGAGGTAGCTATACACTTGGCGCTCTGACAAGCATGAGAGTGACAACAGCGCGATTGAGGTCGTGCGACTGCTGCTGGATGAAGGAGGACAAACCATGGCGGCTAGAAAGCGACTGGAGCGACTGTTTCGTGAGCAGGGGGTCCGGTTCAGTGTATCAAGACATGATGAGGCCTACAGTGCACAGCGGATAGCAGGAATGCTGCACATCCCTGGCCGCGAGCTGGCCAAGGTGGTCATCGTCAAGGCCGACGACAAGCTCACCATGCTTGTGGTTCCGGCGCCAGACAGAGTGGACCTCAACAAGGCACAGAAGGCGCTCAAGGTAGATCGCGTTCGGTTGGCCGACGAGAACGACTTTGCTCCTCATTTCCCCGATTGCGAGGTGGGTGCCATGCCGCCTTTTGGCAATCTCTACGAGATGGACGTCTACGTGGACCGTGCTCTGTCAACACAGAGCCAGATTGCCTTTCCCGCAGGCACGCACCGCGAGATCGTGAGCATAGCGTACGCAGACTTTGAGAGGATTGTGGAGCCAGTGCTAGCTGATCTGTGCAGGCGCTAGCGCTCAGGCTGGCATATCCTCCCGAGCGCACCACAACTAGTAGAACATCTGCGCCAATGCGCACAGCTCATCACTGACTTGCCGTTTCTTGTTGGCCACTTCTGCGAGTGGCACGTCAACAATCTTGCTGCCCTGGAGGGCAGGCATGTAGCCGAACTTGCCCTCCTTGATGAGTTCGATAGCTCGCACGCCGAGGCGCGTGGCCAGGACGCGGTCGAAGACAGTCGGTGACCCGCCACGCTGAACGTGGCCCAGAACCACGAAACGGGTCTGAAAGCCCGTTCGCTCCTGAATCACAGTGGCTACCGTTGAGCCAAGGCCCCGCAAGTCCAAGCGAATGTGGCCGAACTCGTCAGTGTGCCTGGTGGCCTCGCTCTCGTCGACCGTGATCTCCGCGATCTTGGCCGCTTCGGCAACGACTATGATGCTGAACTTTTTCCCGCGCTCCCAGCGTTTCCTGATGTGCTCACACACTTCAGCAATGCTGGATGGTTTCTCCGGGATGATGATGTAGTCTGCCCCGCCGGCCAGCCCACCCATGACTGCAACCCACCCGGTGTCACGGCCCATCACCTCCACTACGATCACGCGATGGTGCGACTCGGCTGTGGTGTGCAGTTTGTCCAAAGCATCCGCGACAGTGGTCACTGCGGTGTTGAAGCCGATGCAGTAGTCCGTACCGTATACGTCGTTATCCATCGTCTTGGGTATTCCTACTGCTGGCACTCCGTGCTTGACCAACTCAGCGCATACGCCCAAGGTGTCATCGCCGCCGATGGCCACGATGGCGTCGAGACCAAACTCCTTGACGTGCGCGAGCGACTGCTCCATGTCCTCGGGGTTCTTGGTGATGTTGGTGCGCGAGGAGCCGAGTATCGTGCCGCCGCGGTGCAGGATGCCCGAGATGTCCTTGCGGTTCAGGCGTCCAATCAACCCATCGCGGAGGCCTTTCCAGCCATCGAAGATGCCGTAGACCTCCCAGCCATAGTCAAAGGCGCGCCGGCCCACGGCGCGGATTGCAGCATTTAGTCCTGGTACATCCCCGCCGCCCGTCAGGATTCCAATGCGCATATGGTTATCTCCTCCCCTGATCTGTACGGATAAGACAGGATGTCACTCGGCAGGCCCCAGCTCGGTGCCACGGAATTGCGCCGGTGCACTCTGAAAGCCACCTGCGGCGTCAATCAACCCAGAACTGCCGAACAGTCGGATCTTCTCGCGCACCGCTTCTTTCACATAATCGCGGCTGAGCGACAGTGGCTTGCGTGGATCGACTGATTCGGCATACTTTTGCAGGCCCTCTCTCATGCCGCGGGTGAACGCCTGGTTCAAGTAGGTGGCGACGTTGATCTTGCAGATACCGTGCTGAATGGCCTCGACCAGACTCTCCGGTTTGACTCCGGAAGAGCCGTGCAGCACCAGTGGCACGTTGGGGACCTGCGCGTGCACAGCCTGCAAACGTTCAATGTCGAGTTCAGCCTCCTGGGTGCGCATAGCATGCACAGAACCGCACGCCACGGCAAGGGAATCCACGTTGGTGCGTTCAACGAACTCCTTGGCCTGTTCAGGATCGGTCATCAGAGCGCAGACCTCTTCGTATGACAGGCAGTCAGAGGACTGTGCAACGCGGCCAAGCTCCGCTTCAACTGGGATTCCTGCGATATGGGCGATCTCCACGATCTTGCTGGTGACAGCGACGTTTTCCTCAAACGATCGCTTTGAGCCGTCGTACATGAGCGATGTGAAGCCGGCGCGCAGGCAGCGGACGTTCTGCTCAAAGTCATAACCGTGATCAAGGTGCAGTGCCACTGGCACTCTGACGAGGCTGGCAGCAATCTTCACCATGCCGGCCGCGAACTCGAGGCCAGCATACTGAATCGCGCCCTGACTGACCTGCAAGATCACCGGTGCGCGTTCCTCCTCAGCAGCCTCGACGATGGCCTGAATCTGTTCCATGTTGTTGGCGTTGAAAGCTCCCACAGCATATCGATTCTCGAGCGCCGAGAGCAGCATCTGCTTGCTCGTGACGAGGGACAAGGCTTTCCTCCTGTTTGCACAAAATAAGGGGCTATGGCTATAGCCCCGATGGCCACGTTGCCAGTGACAGATTGTGATGCCGAAGGTGGGACTCGAACCCACACAGGGTTTACCCCCAGCGGTTTTTGAGACCGCCGCGTATACCATTCCGCCACTTCGGCACGTGCGGGAGTATAGATGAATCCCCGGATTTCGTCAAGCGGACGCACTTGTGGGCGCGTCACCGCGATTCTGCCTTCGTGAGAGGCGCAAAAAGGCTGGACGCGCCACTCGATTATGGTTGACGGAAGGTACGGGCAAGGCTATAATGCCGCTGTCTACATGACTGGGGATGGGTGTATGTTCTATGGATGAGGAGGGCCTGATCGCTGCGGCACGCCGCGGCGATGCGCAGGCTTTCAACAAGCTGATACTGGCCTACCAAACACTGGCGTACAACGTAGCCTATCGGACGCTGCATGATCCGGACGACGCGGCGGACGCTACGCAGAAGGCCTTCATCTCTGCCTTCCGGGCGCTACCAGGCTTTCGCGGCGGCTCTTTCAAAGCTTGGTTGCTGCGGATCGTCACCAACGCCTGCTACGACGAGCTGCGCCGACGCAAGCGGCGGCCCGCGTCGTCATTGGACGACTTGGCACTCGAGCCCGACTATAGCCCTGTGTTGGTCGATGAGGCTGAGTCGCCAGAGGAGCGCGTGATGCGGCAGGCCCTTGGCCACACTATCCAGTCCGGTCTGGACGACCTGCCTGACCACCAGAGGGTGACACTGATTCTCTCCGACATACAGGGTCTCAGCTACGAGGAGATTGCCGAGGTGACCGGTGTATCATTGGGCACGGTCAAGTCGCGGCTAAGCCGCGGCCGATCCCGGCTGCGCGAGTATCTGCAGCAGAATCAGGAACTTCTGCCGCGGCCCTATCGTCCTATAGGCAAGTAAGAGCAGGTATGATATGCTAGATTCATTGAGGCGCTGGGTAAGAACCGAACACGAACTCTGTCAGGAGGACCTTTCCGCGTATCTGGACGGGCAGCTGACATCGCGCGAGACTGGCCGGATCGAGAGGCATCTTGAAACGTGTGCAGAGTGCCGGGCGGAACTAGAGGCTTTGCGGCACACAGTAGGGCTGCTGCGGATGGTGCCGGAGGCAAGGCCGCCGCGCTCTTTCCTCCTACCTGTCAGCGAGACTGCCCAGCAGCGGGGTGAGCAGCGGTTGCACTTTGCCTACGCCACCTTGCGGCTGGCAACCACCGTGGCGACGGCGTTGCTAGTCCTGGTCGTTTCGGGGGATGCACTGTTGCGCTACGCGTTGCCACGGCCCGCTGCGCCAATCTGGGAGGTACAGGCCGCGCCAACGATGGTGCTGGAGCAGCCTGCGGCCAGCGATGAGGAAACTGCTGTTAAGCTAGGGGAGCCAGCGGCTGCGGGGCAGGAGGCAACTGTTGAGAGCCAGCCACAGGCTGTTGTAGCGTCCGCTCCTACGCCGGGAGCGGCCTCGGAGGTGGCGATTGAGCCGGGGGATTCCGGCGAGATGCAGTCAGAACCGACACCGCTCCCTCCTGGCACCAATCTGGCGGTGCGGACCGTGACCAGGCCGCCCCATACATCAGCGCTTCCAGCGGCGCCACCCTCTGTTCCAACAGCCGAGTCTGCGCAGGTATTTGCGACTCCGACGCCAGAGCTGCAATCGACAGTGACACCGCCTCCGCCCACGGCAACCCGTGTGCCTCCGACGGCTCTGCCAGAGCCAACGGCCACGGCTGTGCCGCGTACCGCGACGGTGGCGATGCGTGAGACTGCCCCTGCGCCAGCTGTCGAAGCGGTGGAAAGACCGCCACGGCAAGGGCTCCTGGAGGTCATTCGATCTGTGCTGCCGTTGCTGGAGCTGGTGCTGGCAACAGTGGCCCTGGTATTGCTGGGCGTCACGCTTTGGATGCGGAGGCGGCAGCGGGCCACGTGAGGGCTTGGGACAGCGATATACAGGCGAGCGCAAGCCATGCTGCATGGCGAAAGACAGCATGGCTTCTTGCTGCAATCGGGAGGTGCGACGTCGCTCCGGTCAGATCCACCCGGCAAGTGATTACGATGTAAGATCTCTGGGCCGACGGCAGCGTTGGGGATTCCCTGACGAGTGTAGACACAGGGGATCACTCGGCGAAGGAAGTAGGTCTGTGACCACTCCTCTGTTGGTGATGCCTTCAAACTGGGATATAATCACGCGCGATGATTCTCAAGCGATCGAACAAACTGCACAGTAGCCTCACTCGCACCCGGCAGTCCTTCTTTGGTCGTATCGCGGGCCTATTCACTGGTGGCGACATAACAGAGGAGACTTGGGAAGAGCTTGAGGCTCTGCTAATTCAGGCTGATGTGGGTCTCGCCACTACCATATCACTGGTAGATGCGCTGCGGGAGAGGGTCGCGCACGAGCGGATTCACCGCGCCGATGGGCTGAGCAGTGCATTGAAGGAGATGCTGGTCTCTGCACTGCGCACCAATGGGCACCGCTACGTGGAAAAGGGAGAGCACCCTCTGTCTGTCGTCTTGGTTGTGGGCGTGAACGGGTCGGGGAAGACGACGAGCATTGCGAAACTGGCGCGCTACCATCAACAGCGAGGCGAAAAGGTCATCCTGGCAGCCGCGGATACCTTCCGTGCAGCCGCCATTGAGCAGCTCGCGGTGTGGGCTGAGCGCATGGGCGTGGACCTGATTGCCCACCAACCGGGCGCTGATCCGAGCGCGGTGTTGTTCGATGCGATCAATGCGGCACATTCACGTCAGGTCACGGTGGTTATTGCCGACACGGCGGGAAGGCTGCACACGAAACACAACCTGATGCAGGAGTTGCGCAAGATCTACCGTGTGGCGGCCAAGCAGCTTCCTGGTGCGCCTCATGAGACGATCCTCGTTCTGGACGCTACCACGGGGCAGAATGGACTGGCCCAAGCGCGAACCTTCCACGAGGCGGTCAACGTCACAGGATTGTTCCTTGCCAAGCTTGATGGCACAGCGAAAGGCGGAATTGCGTTCGCAGTGACCCAGGAATTGGGTCTGCCGATTCTCTTTGTGGGCACGGGGGAGCAGGCCGACGATATCGCCGAGTTTGACGCGGAGAAGTTCGTCGAGGGCCTGCTCGCGTGATCTGTTCTGGTGGAGGGCCGTTGAGCGGCACGATCTGGTCACCAGCGTTGGTCTGGTAAGGAGGTTTGTAGAGCGATGATTGACTTGGGAGCAAGGCTTGATGAGCTAAACGAACGCATCAACGAGATCATGGTGCGTCTTTGACGTAGCCAAGACACAGGAGAAGATTGCCCAACTGGAGCGCCGGTCAGCGGCGCCTGACTTCTGGGATGACGTGGAGCAGGCGCAGAAAGAGATGCAGAAGCTGAACCGGCTGAAGGAGGAAACCGGCGTGTGGCTCGACCTCGCGAAGCGGGTGGGTGATCTGGTGAGCCTTCTGGCCTTGGCTCGAGAGGAAGAGGACGAGGGTATGGCCGAGGAGATCACTGCGGAGGTGGAGCGCGCATACGCTGACTTGGAGAGGCTCGAGTTCCGTTTGATGCTCAGCGGCCCTTATGATCGCAGGGATGCGCTGGTGTCCATCTACGCCGGTGCCGGAGGCACCGAGTCTCAGGATTGGGCATCGATGCTTCTGCGCATGTACCTGCGTTGGGCCGAGCAGAGTGGATACCAGGCGGAGATACTAGACACTACGCCAGGTGAAGAAGCCGGCGTCAAGAGCGTGACCTTGTCCGTCGCCGGACAGTACGCCTATGGCTATCTGAGGAGCGAAAAAGGCGTGCACCGTCTGGTAAGGCTATCCCCCTTTGACTCTGCGCATAGAAGGCATACTTCGTTCGCTTTGGTTGAGGTCATGCCTGACATCGAGGATGACATCGAGATCGAAATTAAACCAGATGACATCCGCGTGGATGTCTTTCGTGCAGCTGGCGCGGGCGGGCAGCACATGCAAAAGAACGCTACAGCTGTGCGTATCACACACGAGCCCACAGCTATTGTCGCCACGTGCCAAAACGAGCGCTCCCAGGCCCAGAACCGCGTCATGGCGATGAGAGTGCTGCGCGCGCGATTGTTCGCGCTCGAAGAGGCAAAGCAAGAGCAGCAATTGGCCAAGATCAAGGGCGAACATGTCTCGGCTGGCTGGGGAAACCAGATCCGTTCCTACGTATTGCATCCCTACCGTATGGTGAAGGACCTGCGGACTGACTATGAGACAGGCAATACTGAAGCTGTCCTCAATGGTGACCTGGATGGCTTCATGCACGCCTATTTGGAATCGACGATGGCCGAGCCAGCAGGAAAGGCCTAGGTTCCTCTGCCCTTCTGACCGTAGATGAGCCACAGGTGCTGGCGACAGCTCGGCCTGTGGGCGTCTATCCCCTTTGCTGGAGGATATGCGGTGCGACCCTATCTTTTGATTGATGCCGGAGGGACGTTGATCTTTCCCAACTCGTCTCTAGTCCGCGGGATACTTCTTGAGCACCGGTACTCGGTTACCGAGGAACGGCTTGAGCGCGCCATGGCACGGGTTGTCTATGAATATGACCAATCCCTGGCCACTGGCCACCGTCGCTGGGATAGCAGAGGCTTTTTCGAAGACGTATTGCAGCGAGCAGGCGTGAA
>Ga0180437_10008177_pt1 | contig 13362 bp, 10 predicted proteins | sample SS_ome_4_FD_132410 | JGI IMG/M metagenome (GOLD analysis project Ga0180437, IMG submission 132410) | Hypersaline lake sediment archaeal communities from the Salton Sea, California, USA - SS_3_D_1 metaG | ecosystem: Environmental > Aquatic > Non-marine Saline and Alkaline > Hypersaline >...
AGCCCGAGTTCATCAACAAGGCCGTCTATGAGGCCATGAAGGAGGGCTACACCCACTACTCCTTCGGAGGTGAGCCCGAGTTCAAGGAGGCCATCGCCGAGTACTACAAGAAGTACGGGGTGGACGTCGATCCCAACACCCAGATAGTCATCGAGTCGGGGGGAAGCCAGGCCATCTTCAGGTCCTTCGGGGCTATCCTGAACCCGGGGGAGGAGATCCTCATAATGGACCCCGCATACGGGGGCTACAGAGGCCCCGCCGCATACTTCGGCGCGAAGATGACGAGGGCGAAGCTGACGAAGGGGAAGGACGGTATGTTCAGGCCCGACATGGACAACATAAGGGACGCCATCACCGACAAGACCAAGGCCATGCTCATCTGCAACCCCGACAACCCCTGTGGGACCGTCTACACCGAGAAGGAGCTCAAGGGGCTCGCCAAGATCGCCGTCGAGAAGGACATCGTACTCATCGCCGACGAGATCTACACCGAGTTCACCTGGGGTGATGCAGTACATCGACCCATAATCAACCTGCCGGGGATGGAGGAGAGGACCATGGTGCTCATGAGCTTCAGCAAGACCTTTGCCTGGACGGGCTGCAGGGCGGGTTACATAATCGCCGGCCCCGAGCTCACAAGGGTGGTCAACGCCGTGCCCACGGGCATCTGCTCGATGCCGGTCGCCTTCCAGAGGGCCGGGATCAAGGCCCTCAAAGACGGCTGGGACTTCGTCGACGAGATGAAGGCGGAGTACAAGAAGCGCATCGACTTCATGGCGTCACGCCTCTCCGAGATAGAGGGGATAACCTGCCCCTACCCGGAAGGCGCCTTCTACCTCTTCCCGGACATCTCCGAGCTGGGGATACCCTCAGCCAAGTTCTCCCAGGACCTCTTCGCGAAGGAGAAGGTCCGCTGTGCCGCGGGCAGCGGATACGGCGAGAATGGCGAGGGGCACGTGAGGTTCGCCCTGGTGAGGCCGGTCAAGGAGCTCGCGGATGCCTGCGACCGAATAGAGAGGTTCGTCAAGAGCCTCCCACCCAAGGCACCGAGCGCCTACCCTTAGGAACACCCCTCACCCCCTTTTTATTCTCCATGCAGCGGTATCAGCCCTTACGAGACAGCCTCTCGGCCGCTTCCCTCGCCGCCTGGAGGGGAGGGAAGACGTCGTCAGGGATGGGGCACCTGTACTTTCTGCCCTGAAGCCTCTCCGAGAGCTCATCCCTTGCCCTCTCCACGAGCTCCGGCCTCGTGAGGAGGTCCAAGGCAGAGCCGGCTATGGTCTTCGCCGCGAAGATTAGGCTCTTGTGCCCTATGCTCGTCCCGCTGCAGGCCACGGCCTGCCACGCGTGGCCGGGGGCCCCGAGGACGAAGGTGGTCGTCGAGAACTCCATGGTGGGGGCGTTCCAGCTCACGTCGGAGACGTCCGAGGACCCCATGTTGACCTCCCCCTCATCCCAGGCGTCGAATATCTCGGAGACGAGGTCGACGTCGACGTAGTTCTTCCAGCCTGGGAGCTTCATGCCCCTCAGCCTGTCGACCTTCTGCTGCCGGGGCACCGACTCGGCGATCCTCCGTGCGAACTCCTGTTCCTCCTCCGTGTACTCGGGGGCTCCCACCTCCCTCATGTTCGCTACCACCAGCTCGCTGAGGACCCTGTTGGGGATCTTGTTGCTGCATCCGCAGAGGTAGTCGATCTTGAGGTCGGTCTCCGTCATCAGGGCTGCGCCCTCCGCGATCTTCTTTATCCTCCCGTAGATGGGCTCCAGCTGGTCGTTCTCGGGTGCCCTGATGTAGTACCAGCTCCGGGCGTAGCCGGGGACGACGTTGGGTTGGTCTCCTCCGTCCTCGGTGACGTAGTGGATGCGGGCCTTGTCGATGACATGCTCCCTGAGGTAGTTCACGCCGACGTTCATCAGCTCCACGGCGTCGAGGGCGCTCCTCCCCTGCTCCGGGGAGCCCGCGACGTAAAAGGTCTTACCGTGGAAGTGGAACTTGACGCTGTAGACGGCGTTGCTGCTCCTGAGGCCGGCCGTGTTCACGGATCCCGGGTGGTGGCTCAGCGAGGCGTCCACGTCGTCGAATAGGCCGGCTCGTGCCATGAAGGTCTTGCCGTCGTAGTTCTCCTCGGCGGGGGACCCGTAGAACCTGACGGTCCCGGGAAGCCCCAGCTCCTCCATCACGTACATCACCGCGATGGCCCCGGCCATGCCCGAGACACCGTGGATGTTGTGTCCGCAGCCGTGCCCCGGGGCTCCCTCCTTCAGGGGCTCCCTGTAGGGTACCTTCCTCTGAGAGATGCCAGGAAGGGCGTCGAACTCCCCGAGGAAGGCTATGACCGGTTTCCCCATCCCCCATGACGCCACGAAGGCGGTGGGCATACCAGCGACGCCCCGGTCCATGTTGAATCCGTGGGACTCAAGCTCATCTGCCAGGAGCTTGGAGGACCTCTCCTCCATGAGCCACAGCTCAGCGTAGTCCCAGATGCTGTCGCTTAACCCTATCAACCTGTCCCTATTCTCGTCTATCCAACTCCAAGCATTCTCTTTCATTATGTTCTAATAGAAAAAGACCAGGGAGGAGATGAGATTTTCGTATAATCCTCCCTGTTCACCTCAGATTCCGGGGTATCTCTGGCCACTGTCAGGCAGAACCGTGACTACGTGGGCCCCTCCACCCAGATTCTTGGCGGTCTCTAACGCTGCGTGCACGTTGGCACCTGAGGATATCCCCGTGAATAGCCCCTCGATTACCGCTAGCCTCCTCCTCATCTCGAAGGCCTCCTCGTCCGTGACGAGGGTGACCTCGTCCACGATGTCCATGTTGTCACTGACTATCTCGGGAACGAATGTCTCCCCTATTCCCTCAATCCTGTGGGGGATCCCCGGGCATATGGGCAGGCTGTTGCCGTAGTGCACGTTGTATAAAGCCGGCGCAGCGGCCGGCTCGACCGCGACTATCGTGGTCTCCGGGTCTACTTCTTTCAGCACCTGACCGACGCCGATGAGTGTCCCTCCAGTGCCTATGCCCGCCACGAAGGCGTCCACATGGCCGGCCTGGCTCAGTATCTCCCTTCCGGTGGCATGGTGGGCCTTCACGTTGTCGGGGTTCCTAAACTGGTCGAGGAGGAATGCGCCTCTCTCATCCGCCTCCTCCCTCGCCCTCCGGACGGTGGCTACTATGCCCTCTTCAGAGGGGGTGTAGATCAGCTCTGCTCCGTAGCCGTGCATCATCCTCGACTTCACGTCGCTTGTCGTGTCGGGGACCACGATCACCGCTTTATATCCCTTATAGGCTGCGATCATGGAGACGGAGACCCCTGTGTTCCCGCTGGAGGCCTCCACGATGGTGTCCCCCTTCTCCAGCAGGCCTTTCCTCTCCGCCGACTCTATGGCGTAGTGAACCATCCGGTCCTTTATGCTCCCGCTGGGGTTGAGAAACTCCGCCTTGGCGAAGATCCTGAAATCGGATTGTTGGCAGATTCTGGAGAGCTCCATCAACGGCGTGTTGCCTATCAGATCGAGAACAGAGCCGAGGTAATTATTCCGAATTATCAATTCGTGTGCAGGGGATCCTGCAAAAACCCTCACCCATATTATTCACCACTCACGTGAGCCATAGGGCGTGTGTCAGTTTATTTATGCGTTTCCCATGTCACGCCTTCTCTACCAACTGAACTCCCAAAGGAGGGGGTTGAGATCACTTTGTGATTATTACCTCGTCGACCTTCATCTTCTGGGATTTGATGGGGGCCTCGTCTGGCCAGCCGACGATGACGTGATTGCGGCTAACGAAATCCTCGTGGAGGCCCAAGTAGTCCCGCACCCTCTTCTGGGTCTCCTCGCCGTGGGTGAGCCAGCATGCACCGAGGCCCAAGGCGTGGGCCATGAGGCAGATGTGGTCGGCGGCAGCGGCGGCGTCGTAGTAGACGTTCTGGGGTACGAGCTCGTCGAACTTCATGGCCTTGTAGAGGCGCATGTCCTGGCAGACGACGATCATGACGCAGTTCTCGACGGGTATGTCGCTGCGGACCAGCTTGAACTCCTCTGGCTTCCTGAAGACCACGAATCGGGTCGTGCCCACGTTGCAGCCGTGGGGCGCGTAGAGGCCCGCCTGGATCACCTTCCGTATCGTCTCGTCGGGGATTGGCTTGTCCTTGAACTGCCGGATGGAGCGCCTCCTGTAGATGAGCTTGTTCACGGTCTCCATCTCCTTGTCGGAGAAGGGCTCCGGGAGCTCCGTGCCCAGGTCCAGTTCCACTCCTGTCCTCAGCATCCTGGCGAGGCCGACGTAGTTGAGGCACCACTGGATGTCCGGGGCGTCCGTGGGGAGCCCCCTCCTCCTCCAGATGTCCATGAGGTACTCCCCGGTCTCCCCGAAGCTCTTCTGGATCCCCCTCTTCCCCGCCATGATGCGGTAGATGTTGACCTCTATGGTGTGGTGGATCCTCTCGTGGAGGATGCCCCTTAGGACCGCGGGGTCCATCTCCATGAGCTCCTCCTCTGAGTACCCGTGGACTGTGACTGGTTCGCTCATGATTACTCACTGCAGAATAGATTGATCACAGGTGTTTAAAAATAAAATATGGGAAAAGGTTGGGAGTCAGCCGAAGACTTTCTCGAACCGCTCTACCACCAGCTTCTCATCGCCGGGCAGAAGCATGAGGCAGTTGAGGCTGAAGCTCGTGCCGCCCCCGCCTCTGACCCAGATCTCTGGGTCCTCCTCACGGAGCTTCAGGACGATCTCCTGGACCTCCTCGGGGGTCTTCTCCTTGAAGTCCAGCATTACACCGAGGGTGTGGTAGACGCAGCCCTCCTGGGAGGCTGGCCTGAAGCTGAGGTCGACACCCTTGAGGCCGGGCAGCTTCTTGATGCGCCTCATGATGTAGCGGGCCCTCTTCCAGGCGGGCTCGAACCTCTCGGCTTCGTGGTCCATCTCCATCCACTTCTTGAATGCGACGACGAGCGCGACGACCTCCTGCCTGTCCAGCTTGTAGCCCCTGCCGATGCTCCTGTAGTAGCCTCCCTGCTCATTTGGGCCTGCCTCGGCCCCGATGAAGCTATGGAGGGCCATGGCCTCGATCATGTCCTTCTTCCCGATGGCGAAGCCCGTGGAGTTGGGCCCCAGCACGTACTTCCCACCGTAGCAGGCGACGTCGACGCCCATCTTCACGTACTTCTTCAGTATCTCGGGGGGGTAGGTCATCCCGGAGACGTCGAGTATGACGGGGACCCCGTGCTTGTGGGCGACCTTGACGGTCTCCTCGACGGACAGCACCCCCGGTCTCAGGCTCCCTGCGAGGGCGTGGTGGATTGCAGCGGTCTTGTCAGTGATGGCGTTCTCCATGAGCTCGGCCGTGCAGCCGTACCTCTCGTCGCCGACGAAGACGAACTTCCCGCCTGGGACCTCCATGCTCCTGTCGTAGATGAGGAGCCTGTTGGCTCTCTGGATGATTATCTCGTCCTTCATCCCGGTGGTGTCCGGGAGCCGCCTCATCTTCTCGGGGTCCTTGCCGGCCATCGCCGAGGCGGCGGCCAGCACGAGGGCGTTGAAGGCCCCAGATGTGATCCAGCCGGCCTCGGCTTCACATGCCTCGGCGATGATCTCGCCGCACCTCTTGATGAGGTCCCACATGTAGACGTAGCTCTTGTTGGCCTCCTCCATGGCCTTCAGTATGTCCTTGGAGAGGGTGGACCCGCCAAGCCTGGTGAGGGCGAAGGAGGCGTTGACCACCCGGTTCACTCCGAGTTCCTTATAGATGCTCATAATATACGGTTAGAGTGGGACTCATAGGAGATAAAACAGTTTCCAACCCAACCCTTTTCATTTCCATAGCGCATCATCCTAGCTGGTCCAGATGGTGGGCAGAGTTCGGGCCAGGGATTTTGGGGTTGTCCTGGGGGACATGAAGACAGGCAGGCTCAACGCAATCACGGATGTGGAGGGCGTGGGGGTCGGCCATTCAACCGTAATTTCGGGGGACGACGTAAGGACGGGGGTGACGGCCATTGTTCCCCACAGAGGGAATCCCTTCGAGGACAAGGTGACTGCGGCGGTGGACCTCTTCAACGCGTATGGGAAGGCGACGGGGCTCTCCCAGATAATGTTCGAGGGGGTCCTGGAGGTGCCGATAATGCTCACGGAGACGCTGAACACGTGGAGGGTTGCGGACGCCACGCTGGACTACATGAGGGAGGGGTACGGAGTGAAGCCCGGATCCCTGAACGTCGTCGTGGGGGAGACCAACGGGGGATACCTCACCGACAACTTCGGGAGGCACGTCGGGAGGGAGGCCGTGTTCAAGGCCCTGGATGTCGCTAGGAGCAAAGGGGGTCACGGGAGGGTGCCCGAGGGAAACGTGGGAGGGGGGACCCCCATGTCTGGCTACGGGTTCAAGGGGGGGATTGGGACTGCCTCACGGGTCTATGGCAACTTCACCGTCGGGGCGTTGGTGCAGCTCAACTGCGGCCGGAAGGAGGACCTCATGATAGGCGGCGTGCCCGTGGGGAGAGCAGCAGTGCTACCGATCCCCCCGGGCAGGAGTCCGGGCAACTCAATTATGATGATCCTCGCTACGGACCTCGCCATGGATTCCCGGCAGCTATGGAAGGTGGCTAAGAGGGCGGCCCTGGGGCTGGCGAGGACAGGTTCCTACGGAGGAAACGGGAGCGGGGACTTCACCATCGCCTTCACGACCGGGGAGAAGGAGATAGGGGGACTCATGGAGGCTTGGCTCGGTGGGAGGCCCCCGCGGGGCGACGGCTTCCTGAACCCCGTCTACAGGGCCACAGTCGAGGCGACGGAGGAGGCTATAGTCAACGCGCTCTTCATGGCTGAGACCATGGTGGGGAGGGAGGGCCACGTGAGACATGCCCTCCCGACGGAGCAGCTCCCCGAGATCTTCGAGAGGTACGGCAGGCCGGTGAGGTAGGGTACCTCAGCCGGAGTAGCCTCGGAAGAACTCCTCCGACGCTGCCAGGTACTCGTCGACGTCCTCCTCAGTGTGGGGCTCGGCCAGGAAGGAGTGGGGCAGCCCCGGGCTGACGTATGCGAAGCCCCTCGGGATCATGTGCTCGTAGTACGCCAGGGCCAGCTTCCTGTCGTTCTTGAGCACGTCCCTGGCGTTGTGGGGCCCCTCCCTCTGGAAGTGTATGGCGAAGCCCGACCCCACCCCTGTGATGACAGCGTCGACGTCGCTGGCGCCGATTATTCCTTCGAGGCCCTCACGCATCTTGCTTCCTAGGGCGTCTACCTTCTCGTATACCCTTCCTTTCCTGAGGATGTTGAGTGTGGTGATCCCCGCGATCATGCTGATGGGGTTCCCCGTGAATGTACCCCCGTGGAACGCCCGGTCGCTGTCCTCCGGGTGCTTCCTGTGGTCGAGGCGCTCGAAGACCTCCTCGGAGCCGCAGAAGGCACCGATGGGGAAGCCTCCCCCCATTATCTTTCCGAGTATGGTGATGTCGGGCTCGACGCCGTAGTATCCCTGGGCGCAGTTCGGGCCCAGCCTGAATCCGGTGATGACCTCGTCGAAGATGAGGAGGGTCCCCGTCTCGTCGCAGATCTCCCTTAAGCCGTCGAGGTAGCCGGGTTCGGGAGCCAGCAGCCCCGCCGCCCCCATCACGGGCTCGACGATGAGGCATGCCTTATCCTCACCCTTCAGAGCCCCCTTCGCCGCGTCTGGGTCGTTGAAGGGGATGACGGCGGTGTCCCTGGTGGTAAGCGGGTTGAGCCCCGCCGAGGCGGGGGCGTCAAAGGGGGCGTGGACAGCCTTGTGGAGGCTGTCGTATCCGCCGTGCCAGCCCCCCTCAATCTTGACCATCCCCATCCTGCCCGTGTACGCCCTGGCGAGGCGGCTGGCGTACATGTTGGCCTCCGTCCCTGAGCTGGTGTACCTCACCATCTCGGCGGATGGCACCATCTCGACCAGGCGCTCGGCGAGCTCGACCTCCAGTTCGTGGGAGAAACCGATGTGGGTCCCGTGGCCCAGCTGCTCCCTGACGGCCTCCACCACCGCGTCAGGGGAGTGGCCGAGGATGAGGGCGCCGTGCCCCACCCAGTAGTCCGTGTAGACGTTCCCGTCGACGTCGGTTAGCTTGACCCCCTTAGCGCTCTTCACGTAGAAGGGGTGGGGGATGATGTCCCTGATGCCGTAAGACACCCCGGCCGGAAGTACCTTCACCGCCCTGGCGTAGAGCCCTTTGGAGGTGGGCGTCTTCTCCTCATAGGTCTTCAAGATGAAACACTGGCAATGTCATGGGGCTCTACAGACTTAGGCTTTGAGGTGGAATCAAGTGAAAAAGGCGGGTTCCAGCACCGTCCTCCCTGTCTGCTCCTTGAGGCTAAGCAGCTCCCCCTTCTGCGCCTCGAGGACCTCCCAGAACTCGGCTGGCATGTCAGGCTCGTCCCCGAAGATCTCCTCCATGCGGGCGATCTTCTCGAGGTACCTGTCGATCCGCACGCTGAACTGTAGGTCGTACTCCTCCTGAGTGTACTCCCTGTCGAAGACCTGCCTGAACAGTCCCTTCAGGTCAGCGTAGTGTGGCAGGTAGCCTATCGGCGTCCTGATGGCGTCGTACTCCCCATGGACGCGCCCCTCGGCCCAGAGCACCCAGACCTTCTTGTCCACCTTCTCGTTGGTGTACCTCCCCTCGTGCTTCAGGAAGTAGTTGGTGGCGAAGACCTTGGGACAGTCCCTCAGCCTCCTCCCGAAGCTGATGTGGTTGGAGAGGTAGAGGCCGAGGGGGACGACCATGAAGTCCATCACCGCCATGGGGCTGCTCGCCCTCACCCCCCTCGCCCCGAGGGTCGCTGATGTGGTCTCGGACTCGATAGTGGCTCCGAGGTAGACGCCGTGCTCCCAGCTCAGGCTCTCTGCGATGGGGACGTTGGTGTCGGAGTCCCTGCCGCCGTAGAATATTCCCCGAACCACGACGCCGTCGGGGTTGTCGATGTTGGGGTCCGCGTTCTCCAGCTCGCTCAGCCGTATTGTGTAGCGGGCGTTGGGGTGGGCCAGGGGTATCTCGTTCCCCTGGGGGTCCTTCTTCCCCCTCCACCAGTCTCCGGAGTGGTTCATCCCCTTTGACGGATACTCCTCGTCCTCCAGGCCCATCCCCAGCCAGTAGGGTTTCCCATCGACGATGAGGACGTTGGAGAAGATCATCTCCCTTGGGGTCTGGAGCACCTCGTAGATGAGGGGGTCGTCGACGGGGTTCACGTCCCTTATGATGCCGAAGACCCCTGACTCGATGTTCACCGCCCTGCATTCGCCCTCCTCGTCCATCTTGAGGTAGGCGATGTCGTCCCCCACGATGCTCTGGCCGGGGATCATGGCGGTGCTGGTCTTGCCGCAGGCGCTGGGGTAGGCCCCCGTGAAGTAGGTCACCCGGTCCTTCCGGGGTGGGTGGACCCCCATGATGAGCATGTGCTCGGTGAGCCAGTCCTCGTGGTTCGCCTTGTAGATGGCGAGGCGGAGGGCCAGCTTCTTGAGGCCGAGGCTGTTCCCGGCGTACTGGTTGTTGACGCTGTAGACCTTGCCGTCCATGAAGTCGATGTAGATCCGCCTTCCCTCGACGTTCAAGGTGCAGTTTCGCTCATCTAGAGCCCCGGCCGAGTGGATGAAGGTGAAGAACTCCGGGGAGCCCCCAAGCCTCTTGAACTCCTCGTAGCCGCTCCTGTAGAGGAGGTCCTCGCTGTGGGCTACGTAGGATGAATCTGTGATCTGGAGTGCGCAGATTGAGAACTGTGATTCGGTGGGTCCGAGGCTGAAGAATCGGATGAAGACCTCCTTCCCCATCATAGAGCCGTCTAGGAGCCCCATGACCTCCTTGAGGCCCGCCTCCCGCTCCAAGGAGTTTATGCCCCTGCTGAGGGACTGCCCCTCCGGGAGGAGGACGGCCGTGTGGACGGTGTCCCTGGCTTGGTCTTGATAGCCGTCATAGTGGATCGTGTGGCCCTGCATCTTGAGCTCGTGCTCCTCCCCTAGCTCCAGGGCCCGCCGCCTGACGTAGGCTATCTCCTCAGGATCGTCTGTTATGACGCTCACTCTGGCGGGTTTGCACAGCTTGACGAACCGCTTAACCTGTTCTATGACGTGGGGGTTTCCGAGGGCACTTAATTTATCCATGTTCCCTGGATCGATGTCACCTTTCGACGACGCCATCTATATCTTTGAGAAAATATGCGCTACGTATATAGCCTTTCTGATTTCATAATGACTAGTACTTATTCGGTTCACCTAAATAGGCACCAAGATCGTCCCCGATGGTGAAAGGGGATAATTTAAAGCGTATTTGTATGTAAAAGACGGGTGCGATCAAGGCGCCCAGTAATGCGGGGCTAAATGTTTTAAATAGGTTGACAATGCGTATACGGTGTTTTTCGGATTGGTTGTGAAATCCAACAAGGATAGGCTGATGAAGCAGGCGCTGATGGGGAAGGTCGCCCCGCCGGTGATGGCCGCCTCCGGGAGGAGCACATACGTCACCACCTGGGACGGCAAGCCGAAGATCGGCATCGGCGTAGGAGGGATCAAGTACAACGTCAAGATGGGCGACCCGTGCCTAGGCTGGCCGGAGACTGAGTACATGACCCCCGGAGTGGCTCTCTACGGGGCCGACGAGAAGGCTGAGTTCGATAGGCGCAGCGCTAGTGGAAGTGGCACGGCCTTCACAAAGCTGAGCTGCATCGGGAACAGGGTCACCGTCGTCGGCGGAGACGCAAAGGGCTCCACGGGGGTGGTCACGGGGAAGGGGGGCGTCGGAGGCACGGGCAGGCATGTCCTCTCCCACTTCCCCAAGGAGGTCTTGGATAAGCTGAATATCGGGGACAAGGTGCGGGTCACCTCCGAGGGTGTGGGACTGAAGGTCGAGGGGTTCGACGGCAGGCTCTTCAACATGGACCCCTCGTTCCTGGAAGCGATGGAGCCGAAGCTAGATGGGGACACCCTGGAGCTCCCCGTGGCGAAGGAGATACCGGTCCTTGCGATGGGGATGGGTGTGGGCGGCTCCTCGGCGGAGTCCGGCGGCTGGTGTGTCCAGGTATCCCCACCCCACCTGGTGGAGATGCTTGGCCTGGGGGACCTAAGGTTCGGCGATCTGGTGGCATGCAAGGACGCCCTCATGTCCTACGGGAAGGGCTACTACAAAGGCGCTGTGACCGTCGGCGTGGTTACGACAGGCGAGAGTCAGGTGGCTGGGCAGGGGCCGAGCGTGATGGCGATAGCTTCATCGAAGAGAGGGAAGATCAAGCCCAGGATCGACGCCACGGCCAACGTTGCCAAGTACCTGGAGCTGGAGGGATGATCGTGGAGACTAACAAGGAAAGGCTCGTCAAGCAGGCGGTGATGGCCGAGGTCAACCACCCGTCCGCCTCCAGCGGCTACAGGGTAGACTGGGACGGGGTTCCAAGGATCGGCCTCGGAATGTCTGGGGTCAAGTACAACGTAGGGGTCGGCGACCTCTGCTATTTCCTTGAGAACGGTGAGCACACCGAGCCGGGCCTCAGCATAACCAACAGTAACCCAGGCGAGAGCCAGGCGCTGGGGGTGCTGGGCTGCATCGGCAACGAGGTGAAGCTCACCTCCGGGGAGGCGAAGGGAGAGAAGGGGTACATCACAGGGAAGCACGGGAGCTTCCTGTGCTGGTTCCCACCAGAGGCCCAGGAGAAGATCTGCCCAGGGGACAAGATCAAGGTGAAGGCATGGGGGGTCGGCCTGAAGATCGCCGGCTTCGAGGAGACGGTCCGTGTGAACAAGATCGACCCGGAGCTCCTCGAGAAGATGGGCGTCGAGGTGAGGGGCGGGAAGCTCCACGTCCCCGTCGCCCGGGAGTACCCCTGCTGGATCATGGGCTCGGGATACGGGATGTTCCCGGTGACCATCGACTACGACATCCAGACCACCTGCGACCTGGTCTGGGACGAGATGGAGCTAAAGGATATCCGATTCGGGGACGTCGTCTGCCTCAGGGACCAGCTAAACTGGTGGGGCAGGGGGTACTACAAGGGGGCGGTGACCATCGGTGTGGTCATCCACGGCTGGAGCTACTCCGCGGGCCACGGACCCGGGGTCACCACCATCCTCAGCTCCAAGGACGACACCATCGTGCCCGAGATAGACCCTCACGCAAACATAGCATACTACCTGGGCGTCAAGGAGAAGCCCAAGTAGAACCCATTTTTTCCCCTTTTTTACCATCGAGAGACGTTTATATTTCGCCTAACTCCCATCCAGAACAGACGGCTTGGGGCATCCATGAAGCTGACCAGACGCCGATTCCTTGAAGTGGCGGCTATTGCGGGGACCGGTATCATCATAGGTGCATACATGTACCCGTTTTCACGCCCCAGGGACGATGATGAGACAGTTAACAACGGTGATTCTGATATGAATGGACCCAGCGATGTCGAGTCGGACGTGTACTTAGTCAAGGCATCCGACCGCCAGGAGGGATTAGAGTCCATCCTGGGAGAGTTCGATCTAACCAAGTACTCGGGAAAGAGTGTGGCGTTGAAGGCGAACTACAACGACGACCATCCGTTCCCCGCCTCAACCCACGTCGACACTCTTAGGGAGATAGTTGGCGCCCTGAACGGCGCGGGGGTGGCCGGGCTGACCCTGGCCGAGAGGAGCGGGATGGGGGTCGCCAGGGCGGTGATGGAGGACAGGGGCGTCTACGCCCTCGCCGAGGAGCTCGACTTCGAGGTCGTCTCCCTGGACGAGGTGGGGGCGGAGGGCTGGACCAAGGTCGGCGCCGAGGGCCTCCACTGGAGCGATGGATTCTACATCTCGAGGGTCTTCCTAGAGGCGGACTACGTGGTGCAGACCTGCTGCCTCAAGACCCACAGGTTCGGGGGGCACTTCACGATGTCCCTGAAGAACTCGGTGGGGCTCGTCGCGAAGACCGTCCCGGGGGTCAGCCACGACTACATGAACGAGCTCCACGGCTCACCGCACCTGAGGCGGATGATAGCCGAGATCAACGCGCTCTACGACGTGGACCTGGTCGTGATGGACGCGATGAAGGCCTTCGTGAACGGGGGGCCCGAGGCCGGGGACACCGTGGAGCCCGGGCTGCTCCTGGCCAGCAGGGACCGGGTCGCCTTGGACGCCGTCGGCGTCGCCATTCTGAGGAGGTACGGATCCACGGCCGAGGTTATGAGGGGCTCCATCTTCGATCTGGACCAGATAAGGAGGGCGGCCGAACTCGGCGTGGGGGTCGACAGCGCCGACTCCATCAGAATGATACCCGTCAACGACGAAGCCGGGGAAATAGTGGAAGAGCTGGAAGAGATACTATAGAAAGGGGTGAGAGGTCACGCGTGGATTACTATCTTGCCCATGGAGGTCTTGGCGATGACCCCCG
>Ga0180437_10008178_pt1 | contig 13360 bp, 11 predicted proteins | sample SS_ome_4_FD_132410 | JGI IMG/M metagenome (GOLD analysis project Ga0180437, IMG submission 132410) | Hypersaline lake sediment archaeal communities from the Salton Sea, California, USA - SS_3_D_1 metaG | ecosystem: Environmental > Aquatic > Non-marine Saline and Alkaline > Hypersaline >...
CCGTGGAGGACTCGGAATGGATCGTACGGAATCAAGCTGTCACGGAATTAAAGGATAAAATACGCGATATCATCGAACTCAAGGATGCCCGATATGCACGTATTTTAGTCCGGCTTATGGCCTTGGAGAACGAAGAAATCGTGAATCTGGTTATCGAGGGATTCGTTGAACTGGGCGGTCAAAGTATCGGTTTACTACTCGATGCTCTGAAGAGCCCATCGGCTTCTATTCGTGAGAACGCCGCGACAGCCTTGGGTCGTATAAAAAGTCGTGAGGCCGTGGTTGCCCTCATCGAACTCTTAGACGATTCCGAGTGGAAGGTTCGAAGGTCATCAGCCCAGGCGTTGGGCGAGATCGGTGATAAAAGGGCCATCGAGCATCTGATTCACAGCTTGCGGGATAACGTCGAAAGAGTCCAGCAGGAGGCCGTCGAATCCGTTGTTCGTTTTGGTAAGTTAAGTACGGGACCGCTACTCAATGCTCTGGCCTACGAGAAAAATAAATTCACGCTAAGGGCCATTCTTCAAGCATTGGGAGCCATTTGCGATATCAAGGCTGTACCTGCACTCGTGGGACAACTGAGCAACAGTTATTTTATCGTCCGCAGAGCCTCGCAGCGGGCCTTGGTTCGTTTTGGTACCCAGATCACGGATGTGCTTTTACACACACTTTCGTACAATAAGTCGTCCATCGATAAACTCTTGAAGGATGCTGATAACCGGGATGATCCTGCTCTTCAGATTCGGGCCATCCGGGCATTGGGAGGACTGGAGGATCATCGGGCTGTACGCCTTCTTAAAGATCTGGTTGACAAGGGGTGGCCTGACGTTCAGGATGCGGCCATGCAAGCTTTGATTCAAATCGGGTGTGCGGCGTGGGGCCGATGTGGGGCACTCATCGTGCTTCGTAGTATCGCGGATGAATCGATCACACCCTATCTGGTCGAATCTTTGTCGGACGACTCGGATAATGTCCGATTGGAGGCGGTACGAACATTGGCCAAGGTAGACGGGTCCAGTGCCATCGATCCCCTTATTGTAGTAGCTCGGAAGGATCGAGACCCGTATGTCCGTTACGAAGCCGTGCGGTTGTTGAGACGAATCGGTGTGGGGTATCTTCAAGTACTGGAACTCGCCCTTACCGTCTTGAAGGATTCGCATCAGGATGTTCGATCTCAGGCTGCCCGGCTCCTGGGAAATTTCCAGGATGATAGGTCCATCGCGCCCTTGGTGAAAGCGACGGCCGACACTAACTGGAACGTTCGAGAAAGTGCGGAGAATGCGCTTTTCAATTTTGGACAAAAGGCCATTTTGCCGCTCATCCAGGCGCTTTCCAGTCGTGCTTGGACGACGCGGTTCCGGGCTGCACGGCTCTTGGGCGAAATCGGCGACAGTCGGGCCATTGCTCCCTTGGAGAAGATTCTCAAGAAAAAAGACGAAAAAGACAAGGTGTTGATTGCGGCCCGGTGGTCGTTGATTAAACTTCGGGGAAGTATAGCGGCTTAGTGTGCGCGATGCTTACCCATCATCAGGAGACACTGTATGAGAGTAAAGCTTAAAATCGGCGAGAACGAGAAACGGTTCATCGACCGGGTCTGTGAGCTGTCGGGACAGAACGTCTATGCCTGCTATCAGTGTGGGCGCTGTTCGGCCGGGTGTCCCTTTGCCTTCGAAATGGACATTCTTCCGAATCAAATCATTCGAATGGTGCAGATGGGATTGGAGGATGAGGTGGTTGCCTCTAAGACCAATTATATTTGCGCTTCGTGCTTTACGTGTCAGTCCCGCTGCCCAAAGGGCATCGATATGGCCAGAGTGATGGAAGCTGTTCGGCTTATCGTGGAACCCAAAGGCAAGGATGTATGGGGGCCCGACGAAACGCCGGCTGAGTTAACTGATGAATTTCCTCAGCAGGTGCTCGTCTCGGTATACCGGAAGTTTAGCAAATAGAAAGTGGGCTGGAAGCAATGGCGATGAGCGAACATGTTGTGATTCTCTGCCTGTCGCCTATTGTCGACGGCCGGAATCTTGTCTTCATGGAAGATCAGAATAGGAAGTGAACGCATGAGACTCCATTACTATCCAGGTTGCACGTTAAAAGACAAAACGACCAATCTCGACGATTCAACGCGAGAGGCCATGAAAATACTGGGCTACGAATTGGTCGAGCCGGAGGGTTGGACGTGCTGTGGTGCTGAGTTTCCACTAACCGAGGAAAAAATCGTTGGATTGACGGCACCCACGCGGATTCTGCGTCAGGTAGAGTTGGAGGGTGGAGATAAAGTTGTCACGACCTGCGCTTTCTGCTTTAACGTACTCAAGCGTACCAACGAGGCATTACACAGGGATCCGTTGAAGCGGAAGCGCATCAATGCTTACCTGAAAGACGATATCAAGATTGAACCGTTGTCCAAGAAAAAAACAACCGATTTCCCCGAATACAGCGGACATGTTTGGGTACTCCATTTGATGGAATTCATTAGGAATACAGTGGGGTACGATCATGTTCGATCTCTTATCAAAAGGGATTTGAAAGGACTGAAAGTGGCACCGTATTACGGATGCCGGCTACTCCGACCCGCCGAAGAAGTTGGGATTGATATGCCCGACAATCCTCATATTTTTGAGGAATTTCTGGAGAACCTGGGTTGCCAGGTCGTGGATTTTCCATTCAAACAGGAATGTTGCGGCTCGTATCTTTCGGCATCTCTACCCAATGCGGCAACAGAGGCGTCTTATCAGGTGTTACGGTCGGCCAAACTGAACGGTGCCGATATGTTGGCCCTGAGCTGTCCCCTGTGTTACTACAACTTGGACCGGAGGCAGGACAGAATTCAGGAAAAATATCTGGATTTCAACGGTTTCCCGGTACTTTTCTTCACCCAACTTCTGGCATGGGCCCTGGGTGCAGAGGAGAAGATTCTTGGCCTGGATCAGCACTATTACGATCCTCGTCCTGCACTGGGAATTACAGATAAAGCTGAGGTTGTATCATGAACGGAAACGGTAAGAAAAAGAAAATAGGTGTTTTTGTCTGTCACTGCGGTGTGAATATAGCGGGCGTTGTGGATGTGGAACGGGTTGCCAAGGAATTGGAAGGTTATGAAGGCGTTGAGTTTTCCACGAATTATGTCTATATGTGTTCGGAGCCGGGGCAGAAGATGATCCTGGACGAGATCAAGGAGAAGGAACTCGATTCCATCATCATTGCGGCTTGTTCCCCGACGCTTCACGAAAAAACATTCCAGAATGTGGCAGAACTCGCCGGACTGAACCCATACCAGATCGAGATCGCCAACATTCGGGAACAGAATAGCTGGGTACACGCAGACAAAGAAAGGGCCACCAAGAAGGCCATAAAAATCGTAAAATCCATGGTTGAGAAGGTACTCCAGAATGAGAATTTGGAGCCTATTCAGGTGGGAGTCAGTCGGAGGGCATTGGTTATCGGGGGTGGCATCAGCGGGATTCAGGCAGCATTGGATATCGCCGATCATGGATATGAAGTACTCCTGGTCGAGAAAAATCCGTCCATTGGTGGGCACATGATTCAACTGTCCGAGACGTTTCCGACACTGGATTGTTCCCAGTGTATCATGACGCCTAAGATGGTGGAAGCTTCTCGGCATCCAAAGATCAAGATACTGACATATCATGAAGTGGATTCTATTTCAGGGTTCGTGGGTAACTTTAAAGCAAAGATTCGGAAAAAGCCGAGATACGTGGACGCCGACGCCTGTACGCTTTGCGGAGACTGCGAAGAGGTTTGTCCGCAGGTGGTTCCCGATGAATTTAACATGGGGCTCTCCTTCCGTAAGGCCATCTATCTGCCGTTTCCCCAGGCCGTTCCGGGGACGTATACGCTGGATATCGAAAATTGTCTAGGATTGCTCCCAATCCGATGCGGGAAATGTAAAGACGTGTGCGACGTGAATGCTATCGATTACGACGAGGAAGAGGAAATTTTCGAAGAAGAAGTCGGTGCCGTTGTCGTGGCCACGGGATACGATCTCTATACGATGGATCATCTGGGTGAGTACGGTGGCGAGAAGTACGAAGACGTGGTGAATGGATTGGAATTTGAGCGCATCCTGTCGGCTTCGGGACCCACGGGTGGTGTGGTCCGGAGGCCTTCCGATGGGAAGATTCCCAAGAATGTTGTCTTTATCCAGTGCTGCGGCTCGCGAGATACGGAACATCACAATCCATACTGTTCGAAGATTTGCTGTATGTATACGGCCAAACATGCCATGCTATACAAGCATCGCGTACCCGATGGCAATGCGACTGTGTTCTATATCGATGTCCGTACCGGTGGTAAGGCATTCGAGGAATTCTACCAGCGAACCATCGAAGAAGACAGTGTGCTCTACATGAGGGGCAAGGTATCCAAGGTCTATAAAGAGGGTGATAAGCTCATCGTTTTGGGCGTAGACACGCTTACGGGTCAGAAGGTGGAGATGGAGGCCGATATGGTGGTCCTGGCCATGTCTATGGTGAAGACCGAGGGCATCGAAGAGCTGCTGAAGAAGCTGAAGATAGCCACCGACGCCAACGGCTGGCTCGCCGAAGCCCACCCAAAGCTCCGTCCCGTGGAAAGCCTGAACGCCGGGTTCTTCTTAGCTGGATGCGCCCACGGTCCCAAGGATATTCCAGAGACCGTATCTCAGGCGTCAGCCGCTGCCGCAAAAGTCGGAGACCTATTTGCACAAGATGTGCTATATCATGCACCCACTATCGTGCCCGTGATCGAGGAGCTCTGCAGTGGATGCGGTATCTGTGTGACGATGTGTCCTTATGGCGCCCGTGAACTGGATCCTATTCGTAAAGTCGTAAAGGTGAATGAAGTCCTCTGCGAGGGCTGTGGAGCCTGTGCGGCAGCCTGTCCCTCGGGGGCAGCCCAACAGCGAAATCAAACCGACAATCAGATATTCTCAATGGTGAAAGCAATTTTGAAGGGATAGCCATGTTTGAACCGCAAATCATGTGTTTTTTGTGCAAGTGGTGTACTTATGCCGGAGCCGATCTAGCAGGTACATCCCGCAAGCAGTATGCGCCCAATACCGTCAATTTGAGGGTGATGTGTTCCAGTCGAATCGACCCGCAGCACATCCTGTACGCCTTCAAAGAGGGAGCGGATGGCGTGTTCATCGGAGGGTGTCATCCCGGGGATTGTCATTACGTTGAAGGCAATTATAAGACACTTCGGAGAACGGTACTCTTCAGGCAGATGTTGGAGGATTTCGGTATCAATAAGAACCGACTCCGATTGGAGTGGATCTCGGCCGCGGAAGGGCAAAAATTCGTCGATACGATGAACGAATTTACCGAACAGATTCGGGTTTTGGGACCACTGAATCTTGAGAATGTGGCGTTAACGAATGAGGGTGTTAGCCATGAGTAAAACAGCTGTGAAAGAAAAGAAAACCACCAAGAAAGCCAAGGAAAAACCAATGGAGCTGGTTTCCATTTACATCATGGGCAAAAAGTACGAGGTTCCTGCCTCCTTGACCATACAGAAGGCATTGGAATACGCTGGATACCAGCTCGTGCGCGGGTGTGGATGCCGAGGAGGTATTTGCGGAGCCTGTGGCACGGTATACCGGTTTCCAGATTCGTACCGTATCGAGGTCGGGCTGGCGTGCCAGACCGTCGTCGAGCCGAATATGTACATCACTCAAATCCCCTTCTTTCCGGGAAACAAGGCAACGTACGACATCGAAAAACTGACACCGACAGGCTCTACGGTAGCAGCCCTTTATCCCGAAGTTTTCAAGTGTGTGGGGTGCGGAACCTGCACACGCAGTTGTCCTATGGACATTGATGTCATGGAAGTTATTTCCAGGGCGATCCGCGGGGATGTAGAAGGTGCTGCTAAATTGTCTTTTGATTGTGTGATGTGCGGGATCTGTTCGGCACGATGTCCGGCCGAGGAGGTTCAGTACAATATCGAAATTCTCACAAGGCGGCTTTACGGTCGGCATATCGCAGCCAGAGCAAAACATCTGGCCAAAGCCATAGAGAATGTAAAAAAAGGTAAATTTGATAAAGGCCTTAAAGAACTGAAGAAGATGAAATTAGAGGATTTGAAAAAGGTCTACAACGAAAGAGAAATCGAGCCAGACATGGCCGAAGAATTCTGGGAGCCTCAGGATAAAAAATACATTGTTGTGGAATAAGGGTCTTGGATAAAATTACCACAAGGAATCACAGAAGGACATAGAAAATGGCTTTCATGTTCAGGATCAACAATTTTACTAGCCACTCTTCCGAGACGGTTCCATGGTGGTCTGTGGTAATTTATAATCATTTTGGATGGAGATAAAATCATGCCGTACACACCAGAGTTGAAAAAACTCATCAAGATCGTAGAGAAGACGAGGCCGGAGCGGGTTGAGAAAAAAAGACGGGGTGAGGAGTTTCCGGCCGTATCTCTCAAGGAACGGGAAGAGATGCTCAAGTACCATCCCGATTTCCAAGAAGAGGGGCGTTCGGAAATCAAGGTCGGTCCGAACAAAGGGTATCGGATTGCTAATGAGTTCGTAAACCTTGTGCACGCCAAAAGCCGTGTTGACCCGGAACTGATCGATCTGACGAACCCGGAATACGAGACCGATGTACTCATCATCGGGGGCGGTGGTGCCGGAACGGCGGCCGCTTTGATGGCCCGGGAACAGGGTGTAAAAGTCCTCATCGCCACGAAGCTTCGTCATGGGGATGCCAACACCATGATGGCCGAAGGCGGTATTCAGGCGGCGATAAAGAGCGAGAAGGATTCGCCCTACTATCACTACCTGGATGCCATCGGCGGCGGTCATTTCAAGAACGATCCAGACCTGGTGGAAACGTTGGTGACGCAAGCCCCGGAAGTCATGGCTTGGCTGGAAAAGTTAGGTGCCATGTTCACCAAGTTCGATGACGGCCGAATGAAAGCCCTTCACGGTGGCGGGACGTCACGAAAGCGAATGCATTACGCCGGGGATATCACGGGCGCAGAAATCATGCGTACCATTCGTGATGAGGCGAAAAACCATCCCGATGATATCAAGGTGTTGGAATTTTCTCCCGCCGTTGAGCTGATTCTCAACGATAAGGGAGCCTGTGCCGGTGCCGTGTTGTACAACCTGGAAACCGAGGAATACATCATCGTCAAGGCAAAGGCCGTGGTAATGGCCACGGGTGGCTCTGGCCGGCTGCACATCCAAGATTTCATGACGACGAATCATTACGGGGCCACGGGTGACGGCGTGATCATGGGATATCGGGCCGGTGTCCCCATCAAATTCCTGCATACGGTACAGTATCATCCCACTGGAGCCGTCTTTCCTGAACAAGCCGAGGGATTGCTCATCACAGAAAAGGTCAGAGCTGCCGGAGCCAACATCCTGAATATCGATGGTAAACAATTCGTTTACGAGCGAGAGCCACGGGATGTGGAGGCGTCGGCGTTTATCCGGGAGTGTACCGTTCGAGGGAAGGGTGTTCCCACGCCGACAGGCAAGTTCGGTGTCTGGCTGGATTCGCCCATGATCGATATTCTCAAGGGAGAAGGTACCGTACGGAACGAATTCCCCGGTAAATGGATTTTATTCCACCGTTACGGCATCGATATCACCAAAGAACCGATGCTGGTCTACCCCACGCTTCATTATCAGAACGGTGGCTTGGAGATCAACAACAAGGGCGAGACCGTGGTTCCCGGGCTCATCGTGGGAGGTGAAGTCAGCGGTGGGCTTCATGGCGAGAACCGTCTAATGGGGAATTCTCTCTTAGATGTCATGGTATACGGAAGGATTGCGGGCATCACAGCAGCCGACTATGCCAAGAAAAAATACAAAGCTGGGAAACTCACCCTCGACCATGTTCGAAAATACAACAAGGCACTGGAACTTGCCAAGATTGAATTAAATGGACGAGTGGCCCCCATGGTTCTTCCCGACTATAGTAATCCTGATGTTCGCAAGAAACAGCTCACGACCAAATACGTGGGCACGATACGTTAGCCTACGAGCGAGAGAAGATATGCGTATACGACAACATGAAAAACCATTTGGGTTCGATAAGCCTTCATCACCGAGGGGTGAAATCCTGGTCATCGAAGACCGGTGTAAAGGTTGCAGTTTCTGCGTGGAATACTGCCCTAACGATGTTTTGGCGCTTTCGAGCCGATTCAATCAAAAAGGATACCATCCTCCGGAAGTTGTGCATCCGGAGAAATGCGTCAATTGTGGCTTCTGCCGGATGATTTGTCCAGAATTTGCCATTTACACGGTGGAAGTCAAGGAAGCGGTCTGAGAATAGGAAATAGTAAGAATCCGATAGAGAGCAGTCAGATATAGGGTCTTCATCGGACATCCTATTCTAAACAAAAACGAATGGGTTTATTTGAAAGGTGATTTCCATTGAAAGCTGATCCAAAAGGAGTATTGACGGGATCCCATTACCTAGACGGGGACCATGCATGCTGTGAGGGTGCATTAGCTGCGGGATGTCGCTTCGTCGCAGGATACCCCATCACACCCTCGACGGAAGTCGTCGAACGGTTTTCCCGACGGATTCCATTGGTTGGAGGTATGTTCATCCAGATGGAGGATGAGCTGGCTTCATCCATCGCTCTGCAGGGAGCCGTGTGGGCCGGGAAAAAAGCCATGACAGTCACGTCGGGGCCGGGGTTTTCTTTAATGATGGAGCACATCGGGTTAGCTGCTATGACGGAATGTCCATGTGTATTCGTCAATGTCCAAAGGGGCGGACCATCTACAGGGCTGCCAACTTTACCGGGTCAAGCAGATATGATGCAGGCCCGATGGGGTTCCCACGGAGATTATGAAATCATTGCCCTTTCTCCGGATTCACCTCAAGAATGTTTCGATTTTATGATCGATGCCTTCAATCTATCAGAAGAATACCGTGTTCCGGTGATGTTCATGATGGATGAATGCGTGGGCCATATGATGGAACGGGTCGTGATCCCCAAAGCCGATAAGATTGATATCGTTCCCAGGAAGTTCACGAAGAAAAAACCGGAAGAATACTTGCCGTTCGAACCCGAGTATGATCTGATTCCCGGTATGGTCAAGGCAGGCGATGGATATCGCATCCATGTGACGGGACTCACCCATGACTACAAAGGCTACCCCGTGATGAGTGCCGACTGTCAGGAACAGCTGGTGCACCGGTTGATCAATAAAATACAGTTGAACGCCGACAAGATTTGCCGTTGGGAAGAAACGAATGTTGAAGATGCCGATGTGGTCGTAATATCATTTGGCATCACGTCCCGGGTTGCTGTAGAGGCCGTTGCGTTGGCTGAAAAGGAAGGGATTAAAGTCGGGATGATGCGCCTTATCGTGGTGTGGCCTTTCCCCGAGAAACGGATTCGTGAACTTGCCAAGCAAGGCAAAGCTATGGTCATGGCGGAAATGAATTACGGACAAGTGTTCTACGAAGTCGATCGTTGTGCCCAGGGCAAGGTCCCCGTGGTTCTGGCGGGCCACGGCGGGGGTACCGTTCATAATGCAGAAGATATTGCAGAAAAAATCGTGGAGGCATATAAGTGTCTGTCGTAGAGGAGTTAAAGCAGGCTGTCAAAGGCAGTCCGAAAGTTTCGACCACGGGCGAACATCCCATGAATGATTTTCTGAGGATGGACCGGATTCCTCATATCTGGTGCCCGACGTGTGGCATTGGCGTAACGGTCAACTGTTTTGCCCAGGCCTTGGAAAAATGTGAGATTCCACTGGATGATGTCGTCGTGATTTCCGGCATCGGATGTACGGGACGTGTTGCAGGCTATGTGAAGATCGATTCTTTCCATACCACACACGGAAGAGCCATTCCCTTTGCTACAGGGATAAAACTGGCCAATCCCAAGCTCAAAGTCGTTGTGTTCAGTGGCGACGGGGATATTGTGGCTATCGGAGGAAATCACTTTATCAATGCGGCCCGACGGAATATCGATATGACGGTCATCTGTGTCAACAACTTCAACTATGCCATGACCGGCGGACAGGTAGCATCGACGAGCCCGGAGGATTCGATACTCACTACGTCTCCGTACGGTAATTTTGAGGCGCCCTTTAATCTGCCTTACCTGGCCGAATCGGTGGGGGCCGTGTATGTGGCTCGCTGGACGGCACTTCATATCCATCGCATGACAGAGGCTATGATCGACGGGCTGAAGAAACCGGGATTTTCATTCATCGAGATTATTGCACCCTGTCCCACGATCTTCGAGCGGCGGAATAAGTTCGGAGACGGTCTGGATCGTTTGAAGTTCTACTATGAGAACAGCGAGATCAGGCACGGTGCAAATACCCGAGATGTGGAAATAGGGCTGAGGAGTGAAATCATCGTTGGGAAATTCGTCGATCGTGATGATCGTCCGACCTATCTTCAATCGATGAACGAACATTTACAGAAAAAACTCGGTGATAAGTTTCAACCGTACGAGGGATAAGATGGCTAAGACAGAAATTAAAGTGGGCGGATTTGGCGGTCAGGGTATCATCCTCACGGGGTACATTATCGGCAAGGCAGCAGCTATTTATGATAATAAGAATGCGACGATGACCCAGGCTTTCGGTCCTGAGGCCAGAGGAAGTGCCTGCAGTTCCCAGATCATTGTATCCGATGACATCATTCGTTACCCCTATGTAAAGATACCTCAGATCATGGTGATCATGAGTCAAGAGGCCTTTACAAAATTTTCACCCCAACTCGATCCCAAGGGAGTTATACTCATCGAAGAAGAGCTGGTCGATCCCGCCGGCCTGCCCAAGTCTGTGAAACTCTATAAGATACCTGCGACTCGGATTGCGGAAGAATTGGGCAGAAAAGTTGTTCTCAACATGGTCATGGCCGGTTTTTTTACGGCTGTGACGGGATTGATTGGCAGGGATGCCATGCGTAAGTCTGTGGAAAACACCGTACCTAAGGGTACGGAAGAGCTTAACCTGGAAGCCTTCGATAGAGGCTATGAATGGGGAAAGAAACAGATAGAGGAAAATCCTGAGGGGTTTAACGCTTAGAGACGTGATTATTGGTCACTTTTAACCGTCGAGATGATAAACACATCAACCCGTCAGTTTTTTTCCTCAACAACATGGCTCTGGTCATCGATTCGGAATCAAACTGGTCGGGTTTTTTGTTGAAACCGTTGATAAAGGATTCCTTATGAAAATTCATGAGTATCAGGCAAAAGATTTGATGTCCAAGTTTGGCATTCCCGTTCCCCAGGGGAGAACCGTAGACAAGCCGGAAAATGCCGCGAAGGCTGCTGCTGAAATAGGAAAAAGAGTGGCAGTGAAGGCTCAAATTCATGCCGGAGGAAGGGGCAAGGGAGGGGGGATCAAACTGGCCGATTCGGCCGAGGAGACAAAGTCCAAATCCGACGAAATCATCGGCATGACCCTGGTTACGCATCAGACAGGCCCTCAGGGAAAACTGGTTCAGAAAGTACTTGTCGAGGAGGCTCTGGAGATCGAGAAGGAACTGTACGTCGGCATGGTGATCGACCGGGAGACATCCAGCATCGTTCTCATCGCTTCAGAAGAAGGCGGCGTGGAGATTGAAGTGGTCGCTGCGGAATCGCCGGAAAAAATCCTAAAAGAATTTATCGATCCCCGAGTCGGTATGCAATCGTTCCAGGCCAGGAAAGTCGCTTTTAGACTGAATCTGCCCAAAGAGCTCATCAGGGAAGGGACCAAACTGCTTTTCAATCTGTATCGGCTGTTCGTGGAGTGCGATGCATCCCTGGCGGAGATTAATCCTTTGGTCATCACAAAAGATGGCCGACTCCTGGCTGCCGATGCCAAGGTGAATTTTGATGATAACGCCCTATACCGGCATGAGGATATCGCTGCTCTACGCGATCTGAACGAGGAAGAGCCGACAGAAATCGAAGCATCAAAGAACCACTTGAGCTATGTGAAACTGGACGGCAACGTGGGTTGCATGGTGAACGGGGCCGGCCTGGCCATGGCCACGATGGATATCATCCAGCTCCACGGAAGCATGCCGGCCAACTTTTTGGACGTAGGCGGAGCGGCGTCTTCGGAACGGGTAGAGCAGGCATTTCGTATTCTGCTGTCCGATAAAAATGTTAAGGCTGTTCTAATAAATATTTTTGGTGGTATCGTCCGGTGCGATCGTGTGGCCACCGGAGTGGTTGAAGCAGCCAAGCGTCTGGACATCAAGGTGCCCATCGTCGTGCGTCTGGCCGGTACAAATTGCGAACTGGCCGGAGAAATTTTAAATAAATCTGGCCTTACGTTTATGGTTGCCGACGATTTGGGCGATGCGGCAAAGAAAGCGGTGGAAGTGGCGCAAGGGTAAATGGTGCTCGGATTCACATCGAGTGAATCCGATTCTGCAAATTTATCTGAGTTCTTTAAAGCGTATACTCCCAAGAGTTCATCCATCACAATTGAGAGGATGAAAACGATCATTTAAGGGATAGGATAATCTGATTAACCGATAATGAGGGTTCTATGAGCATTCTCATCGATGATCATACGAGAGTTGTTGTACAAGGCATCACAGGGGGTGAAGGGACGTTTCACTCTAAGCAGATGATAGAATACGGAACGAAGGTCGTGGCAGGTGTGACCCCAGGAAAGGGTGGCATGGTTCATGAGGGAGTGCCTATCTTCAACACCGTGGCCGAAGCTGTGAAGGAGACGGGAGCCAATGCTTCGGGTATATTTGTACCCCCTCCTTTTGCCGCCGATGCAGTGATGGAGGCAGCCGATGCGGGCGTTAAGGTTATCGTCTGCATCAGTGAAGGTATCCCCACGATGGACATGGTGAAAGCCACCACATATCTCAAAGGAAAAGACGTACGCCTGGTAGGACCCAACTGTCCCGGTGTCATCACGCCCGGAAAGTGCAAGATTGGCATCATGCCCGGTTTTATTCACGCACCGGGGAAGATAGGCGTTATCTCCCGTAGTGGAACGCTGACATATGAGGCTGTCGATCAACTGACTAAAGTAGGTTTGGGACAGACGACCTGCATCGGTCTGGGCGGCGATCCCATCGTCGGCACACGGTTTATCGATGCGTTGCGATTGTTCAAGGAAGATGCCGAGACCAAGGGTGTGGTGATGATTGGTGAGATTGGTGGTACGGATGAGGAGATCGCGGCAGAGTACATCGGAAAGGAATTCAACAAGCCTGTTGTGGCCTTCATCGCAGGAAGTACGGCCCCGCCGGGTAAACGAATGGGACATGCCGGTGCCATCATCGCCGGTGGCAAAGGAACGGCCAAGGAGAAGATCGAAGCCCTCCGGGCTGCGGGTGTTACGGTATCCGATTCTCCTGCAGAGATCGGAAGTACGATGAAGAAGGTGCTGAAAGGC
>Ga0180437_10008180_pt1 | contig 13358 bp, 10 predicted proteins | sample SS_ome_4_FD_132410 | JGI IMG/M metagenome (GOLD analysis project Ga0180437, IMG submission 132410) | Hypersaline lake sediment archaeal communities from the Salton Sea, California, USA - SS_3_D_1 metaG | ecosystem: Environmental > Aquatic > Non-marine Saline and Alkaline > Hypersaline >...
GAGGGGCTTGCGTATCTCGATGGCGAAGCGAGACAAAGCGTGGCGATAGGCAGGCCGGAGATTCTGCTTGATGAGGATGCGGAGCCGGGAAGGGAACACACGCTTGCGATAGAGGTCTACAGCGGGCTGTCGGACGAGAAGCACTGGTTCGACGTGGCGGAAGTAAGGGTGATTGACGAACGAGCTTCTGATTTCTACTACCTGGGGACGGCGACGCTGGATGCGGCGCGAGCACTGGATACGTCACTGCCCGCTCGGCACGAGCTTCTGAAGGGGTTGGATGAGGCGGTCGGGCTGGTGGATTACAGAGAGCCGGGGTCGAGCGGGTTCTACGAATCGCTGGCAAGAGCGAGAGAATTTCTCGAGAAGAAAGTGGGCGAGGCACGAAAGCCAGGGGAGCGGTCTGGAGGCAGGCGGCCCACTGTCACGTGCGTGGGGCATGCGCACCTGGACGTGGTGTGGCTGTGGACGCTGTCGCAAACACGGAGAAAGGCGGCGCGAACTTTCACGAACTCGCTGCGGGCGATGGAGCGGTATCCGAAGTTCTGCTTTCTTGCGAGCCAGGCGCAGCTCTACGACCTGGTGAGGCAGGAGTATCCGAACGTGTTCGAGGAGGTCAAGAAGCGGGTGGTAGAAGGCAGGTGGGATGCGTCGGGAGGGATGTGGGTCGAGCCCGACTGCAATCTCACCGGGGGGGAATCGCTGGTGAGGCAGTTCATCTACGGGAAGCGCTTCTTCCGGGAGCAACTGGGGGTGGAGAGCGACGTCATGTGGTTTCCCGACAGCTTCGGGTACAGCGCGGCGCTGCCGCAGATTGCGGCGAAGTGCGGGATGAAGTATTTCATGACGACGAAGATCAGCTGGAACGACACGAATCGGTTCCCCTACGACACGTTCTGGTGGGAGGGGATTGACGGCACGAAACTTCTGGCGCACTTCGTGACCACACCGACGCCCGGTTTGAAGCGAACGTATAACGGGAACCTGACGCCTGCGGTTCTGAATGGAACGTGGGAGCGGTACCTACAGAAGGAAGTGTCGAACGAGGTGCTGATGGCGTTCGGATGGGGGGATGGCGGAGGGGGTCCGACGAAGGAGATGCTGGAGACGGGGAAGCTGATTGAGGATTTCCCGGGACTTCCATGGTGCCGGATGGGAACTGCGGCGGGATTCTACGAGAGGCTGGGGAAGAGAGTGCAAGAAGTGGAGCTGCCGGTGTGGAGCGGGGAGCTTTACCTGGAGTATCACCGCGGGACGTTCACGAGCCAGGGATGGATCAAGCGCGCTAACCGGAAGAACGAGCTGCTTTACCGCGATGCGGAGGCGCTCGCGGCGGTGGCGATGCGGGCGGGAGAGAAGTATCCGGTTGATGAGTTGAGGAAAGGGTGGGAGATCGTTCTGCGGAACCAGTTCCACGACATACTGCCGGGGTCGTCGATTCACGAGGCGTACGAGGACTGCAAGCGAGAACTGGCAGAGGCGCAGGCGATCGGGGAGCGGGTGCGCGAAGATGCGCTGGCGGCGGCGGCAAAGAGAATCGATACGAGCAAGGCGGCGAAAGCGGGCGGCAGCGCAGCGATTGTGTGGAACACGCTGTCGTGGGAACGCACCGACGTGGCAACGCTGGAACTGGAGAGTGACGAAGAGGTCACGGTGTTAGATGAGGATGGGTATGCTGCCCCGCAGCAGGTGGTGAGTTTGGGAGACGGTGGGAGAAAGGTGTTGTTTCTTGCTGAGAGCGTTCCGTCGCTGGGATACAGGGCTTTCAGAGTGGAGAATGGCGGTGGGGGGAGCAAACCGGGGAAGGCAAGCGGAATGCTGTCGGTCAGCGGGGGACGGTTGGAGAACGACTTCTTCGAGATGAAGCTCGACGCGAGCGCTGCTATTACGTCGCTGGTGGATAAGCGGGGCGAGCGGCAGGTGCTTCCAGCGGGAGAGCGGGGGAACGTGCTGCAGATTTTCGAGGACAAGCCGCTTTCGAACAGCGCGTGGGACATAGAGAGGTATTTCGAGGAGAAGATGTGGGAACCGGAGCCGCCGGAGAAGGTGAAGGTGATCGAGGAGGGACCTGTGCGGGCGGGTGTCGAGGTCACGAGACGGTTTCTTGATTCGACCATCAAGCAGAGGACCTACATCTACCGGCACATTGCGCGGATTGACTTCGAGACGGAGATCGATTGGCAGCAGAGCGAGATGCTGATGAAGGCGGCTTTCCCGGTTGACGTGCTGTCGCGGCGGGCGACGTATGAGATTCAGTTCGGGAGCATCGAGCGAGCAACGCACAGGAACACAAGCTGGGAGCAGGCGATGTTCGAAGTCCCGGCGCACAAGTGGGTGGATCTGTCGGAGGCGGGGTACGGGGTGAGCGTGCTCAACGACTGCAAGTACGGACACGACATCAAGGACAACGTGGTGCGAGTAACGCTGCTGAGGTCACCGGTGAGCCCTGATCCGCAGTCGGACAGGGGGATGCACGTGATGACGTACTCGCTGTATCCGCACTTGGGCGACTGGCGGGAAGGCGGGACGGTGAGGGAGGCGTATCAGCTCAACTGTCCGCTGATTGCGCGGATGGAAGAAGCACACGACGGGAAATGGGCGGAGAGGAAATCGTTCTTGTCGGTGAGCGTGCCGAATGTGGTGGTAGAGACGCTGAAGCGTGCCGAGGAAAGCGATGAATGGGTAGTGAGAATTTACGAGTGCTTCGGGCAACGCGGCGAGGTCACGCTGGAGTTCGGCGAGCGGGTCAAGGGGGTCGGGGAATGCGACCTGCTGGAACGCGAGAGAGATGACGTCAAGACGGACGGACAACGCGTGACGCTGCTTGTGAAGCCGTTCGAGATCCGAACGCTGGTGGTGTCGGGGTAGCGTATTCCTGCGGACATATCCCATGAAGAATGAGAAGAGGAAAAGAGCCATGTTACTCCCAACAGTGCTTATGGGGCTGGTGGCGGTGTGCCTGGTTGTGCTCGCGTGGTCCAAGGGAGAGGGGAAGCACATAGAGGGCATGAGGTCCGGGCTGGATTTGATGGTGGGGATAGTGCCGCTGCTGTTCTTCGCATTCGTAGTTGCAGGGATGATTCAGGTACTTCTGCCAAGCGAGTTGCTGGCGAAGTGGGTCGGAACTGAGTCGGGAATTCGGGGAATATTGGTCGGAACGGTTGCGGGGGGGCTGTCGCCAGGCGGCCCTTACGTGAGCCTGCCAATCGTGGCGGGACTGCTGCGTTCAGGAGCCGGGGTGGGAACGATGGTGGCGTTCCTCACCGGATGGTCGCTGTGGGCGGTGGCGCGATTGCCGATGGAAGTGGGGATTTTGGGGTGGAAGTTCACGCTGGTCAGGGTTGCGAGCACGTTTTTCTTTCCGCCGATTGCTGGACTGATCGCGCAAGGGCTTGCGGGAGGAAGGGGTTAGGGAGAAGCGGATGCGGACGGGTCCTGGCGATCCTCTGAGGGGTCAACGGTCTCCTCGGGCGTGAAGTCGAGGGCCAGGGAGTTGATGCAGTAGCGGAGGCCAGTAGGCGGAGGGCCATCGGGGAAGACGTGTCCGAGATGGGCACCGCACCTGGGGCAAAGGACCTCCGTTCTTGGCGTTGAGAGGCTCATGTCTTCTTTCTCCGCGATGCGGGATTCCGAGACAGGCTTCGAGAAGCTGGGCCAGCCGGTGCCGGAATCGAACTTGGCGTCGGAGCCGAAAAGTTCGAGGCCGCAGGCGACGCAGCGATAGGTGCCGCGGCCCTTGAAGCCGCAGTACTGTCCTGAGAAGGGGGCCTCGGTATCCTTCTCCCGCGTGACCCTGTACTGATCGGGAGTGAGGAGTTTCCGCCATTCTTCGTCGGTCTTCGTAATCTTTTCCACCATGCCTTCTCCACTGTGGTCAGGGGACACGGAAGCAGCTTCGGCGGCTGCCGGCGACTGGGAAGTGGGGGATCGATCGCACGCCAAGGGCAGCGACAGCAGAACGAGAGCCGCTAGAGCAGCATGCGGGGGTAGACCTCTGAACGTCGCACACCTCCCCACAGCGGTCACTGCAAATACGCGAGACGGCGGCTACCTTGCCGCTCCTCGTCTATTGTATCAGTCGTCAGCTGCCTGGGGTAGGATCTCCATCTCCGTCTTGCTGGAAAGCCCTTCGCTTGTAGCAAGGGTAGCCTGCATGTCGTCCTCCGACGTGCGGAGGACGGTAGGGGTGATGAAGGCGACAAGTTCGGTTATGTCGTTCGTCGTATCCTTCTTGCTGAAGAGCAGGCTGATTACCGGGATGTGACCGAGGATGGGGACGCGGCGAATCTGCTGGCCCTCCTGTTCCCTCATGATGCCGCCCATCACCATGGTCTGGCCGCTCTCGACTGCGAGTTCAGTGTCGAACTTGCGAGTATCAAGGACGGCCCCGCCGAGAATCACCTCCTCAGCGACCTGTGTGGCTTCGAGATTGACCTTGAGGACGACTTTGTCGAGTTCGTTGATGCGCGGGGTTATTGTAAGGACGAGCGCCGCATCCTTGTACTCGAAGGTGTCCGTACGGGAGCCTTCGCTGCCCACGACGCTTCCGGTGATGAACGGAATCTGCGACCCGACGAACAAGGATGATTTGTAGTTGTTGTTCATAGCGAGGGTGGAATCAGAGAGGACGCGGGAATTGAAGTTTCGCAGAAGGAACTGAACGAGAAGGTTTATGTCCAAGCCGGCGGAGAGGGCACCGCGGGAATAGACTTCTTCCCAAGTCGCGCCGAAGGTGCTGAGGAATCCGCCATCGAAGTCCTCGGTTTCGAAGATGGTGGAAGAGGAGCCCCAGCGGGTGCCGATCCTGGAGCTTTTGGATCTGGTGATCTCAATGAGGCGCACAGCAACGAGAACTTTGGGGGTTTCTACATCCAGGTCCTCAATAAGGTCCTTCATAGCCTCGAAATTCTGGAAGTCGGTAGTGACCATGATGGCGTTGATGCGGTCAACAGGGACGACTCTAACCTGTCCGATGAGATTGCTGATGGGGCGCTCTTCCTTTTTCTTTGGGTCGCCCCAATACCAGGTGAACCAGGGGTCTTCCTCCTGCTCTTTCTGTGGCGCTTTTGCTCCTTCGCGGGCGAAGAGGGCGTTGAGCTGCTGGGCCACCTCAGTGGCATCTGCGTGCTTTAAGGTGACGACGAAGGTGTTGTCGGCCTCGGGTGTGATGCTGTCGAGTTCGTTGATGGCCGCCTCGATGACAGGGAAATTCTCGACGTTGTTGGTGGTTACTATGATGGAGTTGGTGGAAGCCTCGGCGATGAAGTGGACCTTGCCGTAGAGCCTGCCGACCTCGGTCTTCTGGGAGTAGCGACTCGAGTAGTAGTCCCAGTAGCCACCGGTCTTCTGATCCTCGACGCCGAAGATCTGGTTGAGTACGTCGGTAAGGTCCGTGGCGCTGATGTATTTGATGCGATAGATGCGTGGGGCAGCCTGGTCCGGATCGAGGGGTACGTCGAGCTGTTTGATGAGATTATCGATCTTCTCGAACTCGTCCGGGTCAGCGATGGCGATGATGGAGTTGGTACGCGTTTCGGCAACGAAGCGGGTCTCGCCTTTGGTGCTCCGGGAGGACGAGGAGTACCACCAACCGTAGTAGCTGGGCTGCTGCATGCCGGAGTAGAGGTCGGTGAGCTGTTCGGCGATGTCTTCGGCGTCAGCGTGCTCAAGCGAGTAGGTTTTGGTCATCGTCTGGACGGCCTCTTCGGTGTCAACCTGCTTGACGAGGTCCTCGATTATCTTGAAGTTGTCGTCGGAAGCGAGAATGAAGAGGGAATTGGAGCGGTCATCGGCAGTAATCTCGACGGTGTCTTCCACTTTCTTCATCTGACGCTTGTCGAACAAGCGCCTGAGCTGGTAATCGAGCTCTCCGGCCTCTGCGTACTGGACGGGAATCACTCTGAGCTTGAGTTTCTCGGGGATCTCCTGGTCGAGCTGGTTTATGAGACTGGTGGCGGTTTCCATCTGCTCTTCGGGGGCAACGACGACGAGCCAGTTCGCAGCGGGATACGCGACGACGTCGACGGGTGGCGCAGTGCCGGAGGGAGAGGGTCTGGGAGGGCCTTCTCTCGGGGGGCCCTGCTGGCTTGAGGCTTTGCTTGGCACGGAGAAGACGGCTTGAAGGAGCTTCTCAAGGTCTTTCGCGTCGGCGTTTTCAAGGGGGAATATTTTTGCCTGGCGCTCATCGACTTCCAGCACGTCAAGCTGCGCGATGACTTTCTCAAGGTTCCTGACGCGGTCTATGGTGTCTGTGACGATGATCTTCTTGGAGCCGGGGTGTGCAACGAGCTGGGCATCCTTGCTGAGAGCGGGCCTGAGGAGCTTCTCGAGTTCGGCAACGTCTGCGAAACGGACTTCAATGACCTTCTTGATGAGGCCCATGGGAGGGGCTTCTTCGGTAGGAGCAGTGAGCTCGATATCCATCTCGGCGACTTTGGAAATGGGAATAACCCAGATGGTATCGTCGCGTATGATGACGGAAATGCCCTGCATCTGAAGGGCCTCGACAATATGCCTCAGGGCCTCCTCCTTTTCGAGCTTCTTATCGCTGACGATTGTGACCTGGGCCTTGACCTCGGGGTGCTTGGTGACGACCTTGTCGGTGAGCTTGCTGAGGAATTGGAGGACTTTCTCGATCTTGACGTTGTTGAGGTTGAGGGTTACCTTTCCGTCGTCCTCTTCGATCTCCATTTCCGCTGTGCCTTCTTCGGAAGAGGGTTCGGATGAAGGAGGGGATTCGCCTGGCGCCGAGGGGGCACCAGTGGCGGCAGGCTCGGACGATTCGCCGGCTTCGGGGGTATCTTCAGAAGTGGTTCCACTTTCGTCTGATTTCTCTTCACCGGTTTCGATTTCGTCTGAAGAGACGGCCTCTTCGCTGGTGGTCCGGTGGATTCTTACGGTGGACTCGCGTCCGTCCTCAGCCCGGGCGCTGGTGACGGTTGAGGAAGCGGACAGAAGAAGGAGGGCGGCACCGAGGATACAGATCCCGCGAAGCAACCAAACCTTGCCGTTAGTCTTCATGGCCAAACCTCTCTTGCTATGAGTTTGAGCAGCTAGCGCCGAGTACGCTGGCGGGGCTGCTGTTCTGCGGCTCGCTCAGCTTCCATTCTTGCTTGCTCGGCCTGCATTTTTGCCTGTTCCATCTTCATTCTCATCATCTGCTCTTGGTCGACTGTTGGCTGCGCCGGCATCTGTTGGCGCTGGGGCTGCGGCGGCTGCTCGGGACGCGGCTGGCCGCCGGGCGGGCCGGAGGGCATTCCGCCGGGGAGTTCTACCACACGGCCTTCGCCGCCCTTTGCCGGGAACACGAGTTCCTTGCGCTGATTGCCATCTTTTTCGAGCATCACGTAGTCGCCGCCAATTTCGACGAGTTTCTCGCCGCCCGGAATCTCAGCACCAAGCGAATACGTTTTGGAGTCGTCGGGAGAAGCGCCGATAAGGGCCATGTCGCCCATTATTCCGAAGAGCTTCTGCTGCGGGGGCTTGCCGGGAGGAGCGCCGAGGATGCCTTTATCCGTGATGGGCTTGTAGTCCTCGAGAGACTTGACGTCTTTTCTCTCGATGGGCTTGGCTTCGCGCGCCGTGAGCGAGTCGATCAGGCCCTTGCCAAGGCGAGAGGCGAAGCCAAAGCGAGCGCCCTGGACGACAATGAGAAATATGAAAAGCGCAGAGGCGATCAGCAGGATCCTATCGGGACCGAAATCGCGCAACCTGGTGATGGCCTGCCGGGCTCTGCCGTTCACGTTTACCTCGCTTTGGGTTCGTATCCGATTAGGTCAAGAGTGACTTCGACATTGCCGCCCTTCTTCAAGTCCCTGCGCAAGTCCAGGTGTTCGACACGCGCCAGACGAGAGCCTTTCTCCAGTCCGTGAAGGAGCTTGAGCATGCTCTGAAGATTGCAGTCGAAGGTGATCTGAAGGGCGACGGGCTCGTAGTATTTCGCCTTCTTCGCGCTGATGGGCTGCTTCTTCGGCTGGAAGCGCTTGATCTTCACGTTGGCGGATTTTGCAGTACGTTCGATGTGAGTGGCGAAGCTTAGGTAGTCGGAGGAGTTGCCGGCGTCTTTCGCTTCGGGCTCCTTGCCTGGAGGAGCGTCGGGCGACTTGGGGGAGCCAGTTGCGGAGGTCATGGCTGCAACTGCGGGATTATTGGCTGCGGGGTTAGCTGGGGGCTCGGGGTCTGCGCCAGGAGGTGGAAGCACCGAGCTCGCTGTTGCAGTCCGAAGGCCCTCGGGGCCTGTGTTGCGGTCAGGCCTTGGGGATTGGGGGCGAGGACGAGTGGAAGGTCCGGTCTTCGAAGACGATTCCTCGCCGACCAACAGGCCCAATTCGCCGACGAGTTGTGTTCTGCGGGCTAGGAGATTGTCGCGCTTCTGAGCGCGCTCAGTTAGGTGGCGTACGGTTTTGAGTTCGGGGCCAAGACGCGACCCCAACTGATACCATTTGCGGGCGAGGGGTGAGACGATGGCCGCAATGAGTAGCGTAGCAGCTACGACGCACGCACCCACCAAGACAGTCACTTTTTCTCTGCGGGAGAGCTTCATGCAGCTTACTCCAATGCGCCTTTGCTGACTTCGCATGTCATGCGGAACATCAGGCCGTCCTTTTCACGAGTTGTGCCGAGGAAGTCCGGGTTGCGGAAGAGGGGGGAGGCTTCCATTGCGGATACGGCCTTGTCGGAAACGAGTTCGACATTAGGTGTCTTACCGGAGATGGTGATCCTATCTTTGGAATCCACCTTGAGCGAGGCGATTGCCACGCCGTTGGGCATCACTTTAGCAAGAGCGAGAAGCACGTCGAGCATGGGGCGTTTCTTCGCGCGTTCTTCCTGAAGTACGGAGACTTCCTCCTCAAGCTGCTCGAGGTCAGCGAGGTAGGGTTGGACCTGGGTCACCACTCGGTCGGCGGATTCGAGCTTGGCGGCCCTCACACCGAACGAGCCGGCGATGAAGGCGGCAAGGAGGACGACGTTGGCGCTGATGAGAACGAGCCTCCTGCGCCAGCGGAACTCGGCGAGTGCTGTCCTGCGGCGGCGAACGGCGGGCGCGACCTCGCGGCGGCCGTGTAGCCTATGGTGTGCGGCAATCACAACTCCGAGGCAGGCGGCGAAGTCCGTGAAGGGATGTTCCGGTGCGGCGTCTGGTGAGATACGGAGGATGCCGGGTGCGGTCGCCAGCTCGACGGGGAGTTCGACACGGGTTTTGAGGGCTTCGATCAGCCCCTCGCTTAAGTGCTGCTCGCCATAGACGAGAATGTGGGCGGGGGCGCTGCTATCAACGCGAAGAAGATAATCCTGAATTGACTGGTCCAGTTCGTTGGCAAGGTGCGGAAGGCGGCTGGAGAGTGTCGAATCATCGTCGCACGCTGTGGAGATACGTCTGACGTAGCACAATTCGCCAGCGCGAGTTACCGCAAGCGTGGTTCTGCGGGTCTCTACGCAAACAGCGGCGAGGGTGTCCTGTTCGGCGACTGCAGAAGTCGCAGCGAGCTCTGCAAGGGCTGCGAAATCGAACTGGACGGAACGACACCGGATACCGGCCTGTCGAAGCTCAGCTTCGGCCTGCTCGATCTCCGGAGCAGGCGAAGCCATGACAAGGACGCGAGGAGGACGGGCGGCTGCGATAGGCCGCTGGCGTTCGCAGACCCAGAGGCTCTCTGCGGGAGGGTAGGGGAGTTCGGTCTCGAGGCGCAGCGCTACCATGCGCCGGGTCTGGTCGGGCGGGGCGTCGGGCAACTGGAGCAGGCGGCACACCGCCATGTCGGAATTGGCGAGGAGGATGACTTCCGCTGTCTTCGCAAGTTCGACGAACCGCGAGAGAGCGTCGGGCGGCGGGCCGTCGGGCTGTCTCTCCATGATCTGAGCGCGAAGAACGGTTACGCTGTCGCCCCCGATCTCCGCCTCGATCACTTTCCAGCGGGTGCAGGTGCGTTCGAAGACAAGGACGTGACGGCGCCTGGAACCACGGAAGGGGAATGAGCCAAGGCTGAGCCTGCCTTCGCTGCCGGACCTACGTTGAGGTAGTTCGGATCTGAGTTTCATAGGTTCACTCGAGTTCTCGCCAGTCGCGGATGGTCGCGGCATCCTGTGTTCGGTCTATGACGGCCTCGACGCATCGATACGTGTCCGCGGTTCCGAGGACACCGAAGGAACGCGCCCGAAAGACGTCGGATCGTGCCGTTATGTATGGGCACACCTGTTTGAGAATGCTGGTTGAGAGGCCGGAGACGGAGAGGAGGTCGGCGACGCTCTGGAAGGCGTCGTCGCTCTCCTCGCGGCACTTGACGATCTGCTGGGCGAGGGTTTCGTCGAGGCCGGGCAAACAGGCCAATACTTCGTATTCAGCGGTGTTGATGTTGACCAAGCCCTTCAGGACCTCGTCGTCCTTCGTTGTTACATAGGGAGCGATCGTGCGTAGTCGCTCGGTGTCGAAAGCTTTCTTACCCGTGGACTTGTACTCGGTTTGTTGCTGCTGGGATTGATCGCCGCCCTCTGATTGCTGAACGTTTCTAGTCCGGTTTCCGCCACCTGAGGATTGGCTTCTCCCGCCCGAGGACTGGCCACCGGATGAATTGCCGCGTCCACCGGAAGACCCCCCATTGCCGCTGTTTTGAGAGGAACGGTTTGAGGACTGGTCGTCGGACTGCTTTTGCTGCTTGACCACCTTTTCTACAAGGTCCACATCGAGGAGGTGAGCAATGCTGGCGAATTGGTTGTCCTTGCGATGTTGGACTATGGATTCGGCTTCCTCCTGAGTCAGGCCTGGGACGGACTTGGTGAGAGCGGAGGCGTCGGCGGAATTGATGTTGGTTCGTTTCTCGCCTTCCGGAGAGACATTCCGAGCGGCGGAGTGGATGGTGAGATGGGCAGCAAAGCCGCGTTCCAAGACACCGTCGGCGTTGTCCGGAGGCCAGCTTTCGTCAGCGTCATTTTCGTTGGGGTCGAGGATGCCGTTGTGGTTCCAGTCTTCGCCATAGAGCATGGTCGTATCGCAGTCGCTGAGGGCAAGCAGGTCATTCAGATGAGGGAATCCTTCTTCTCCCCTGGCGGCAACGATCTGTGCGGCGAGGGGGGCGGTCATTCCGGGAAGCTTGGTGAGTTCGTCCGCGGTGGCGGAATTGACGTTGAGCTTTGCGGCCTCGTCCATGATTCCGCACACGGGCTCTCCTGAGGCGTCGGTTCCGGCGTAGAGGGTGTAGGTTCCTTCGCCAAGCTCGGCGTTTCGATAGATATGGAATTCGCCGTCGCGAAGGTCGAACATCGACTGGACTTCATCACGGCTTGAGAGGAGGTCGGCGATTGCGCGTTCGACGCCAGCTCGGGCCAGAAACAGGGCTCTGGTGCCCTGGCTGAGGTCTGCGGTAGCGTTAGTGCGCAGATGAGAGGAGAAGGACAGCTGGAGGGCAAGGCCGGAAAGGATAATCATGAGCCAGAGAACGAAGACCAAGGCTATGCCTTTGGCGCACTTGGCGCGTACGGGAGCCACGATGCTGCGGGCTCGTCTATTGCGCCATGACGGATACGGTTGTGCTGAAGAACATGGGTTCTTCAATTTCATCCTCGTCAAGCACGACTATGCGAATGCGAATTGCGGCGGGGAACTCTTCCTCGAGGGTCCAGCCGTCGTACCAGAAGAGCCCGTCGTAGAATTCCAGATTGAGTTCGGAGACGAAGGGCCCGGCGGGGGCTAACATCCCACCCTCGAGGGGGTCGTCGTCGAGAGTGTAGTCCTCCCTGCGAGTCAACCACTGGGCCTCGGTATCGGGGTCGTTGTCTATGTAGTAGCCGACCTCGCAGAGGGTTCCGGCGCCCTCCTCGGGAAGGATGTCCTTAACACGAGGGACGATGAAGTCGATCGTGTCGGTATCGCGCCCCTCGAACTGGGCGTCGAGCGAGGTGAGCGGGGAATCCCCGTGGGCGACGGCGGAGCTGATATCCTTTGTGATTGCGCGCAAAGCAGCCTGACCGTGGGCAATCATTCTGGTGTAGCGTTTGGACTTAATGGCCGACCGTGTTCCAGCGCTGAACGCGGCGAAGCCCGCGCTGGCGAGCATGGCAAGCATGCCGCTTGTGACCAGAAGCTCTACCAGCGTGAATCCTCGGCGTTTTCTCGCATGCCTGATTGTATCTGCGGGCCAATTCATCTTGAGGGTTGTTCCTCGGTTTCGGTCAGGCTGAAAGAGGACTGGCGGTCGGCCAGGAGGGTGGTGAGCGTGTATTCTTTGTCGGTGCCGCGATCGGACCAAGTGACAACGACGTCAGCCTGATAGAGGTCGAGGTCTTCGGTCTCCGTGACGGTAAGAGTCCAGGAATGATTGGGGTGCTCTAATCCGAAGTCGCCGCTGTCCTCCCAGTCCATCAGGACACCTTCAGCGATGGTCTCTTCCATAACGCGCCGCGCGAGAAGGGCGGCGTTTGTGTAGCCGAGGGAGGCGGAGGTTGAGCGGATGGAGGTGCTGAAGACCTCCATGGTTCCGATGACTCCCAGGCCAAAGATGGAGAGGGCGGCGAGCATTTCCACGAGAGAGAAGGCCTTTGTTTTGCGGATTCTGATGCTCATGTCACGTCTTCTTTTTGGATAATCGCTTCGCCAGTGGAGCCGATGACCTGTATTTCGCGCGGCTCTCCCCTCTGGTCTGTAAGTTCGATTATCGCGTCCTCGGCGCTGCCGTCGCTCTGGAAGACGATGGTCTCCCAAGTGCCAGAGGAAGCGGCGGCAAAGGACGGGGATTCTGCGCGGGTTATGACGATGCTCGTACCTTCGGGAACCTCCATGACGGCAAGGGTACGACTCTCGGGCTTCTCTTCCTCGTACTCAATCCACGGAAGCGAGGTGGCGCGGACGGTCACCCAGCAGCGGCGGCGCTCGGAGTCTATGTTGAGGACTACAGGCTTGTGGCGTGATATGGCGGAAAGGGAGGCAAAGTTGAGGAGCTCGTGCACCTTGCCCGTGGTCGCATCAAGGGTGTTTCCTCGGAGCGAAGTGGCGACGGAGGGCATGATCATGGTGGCGAAGGTGCCGATGATGAGCAACACAAGCATGAGCTCGATGAGGGTGAAGCCGCCGGATGTCCGGCAAGGGAACCGGGGCATGGGATTGGCGGGCGGTCTAGATTGCACCTTCCTCCTCCGGCCAACTGACAATATCTTCGGCATCCTGTTCACCGCCTTCGGCACCGTCATTTCCATAGGACATGACCTCGTACGGCATCGAGGAATGGGTGCCGGGGCATTCGTAGACGTAAGGATTGCCCCACGGGTCATCGGTAATAGGCTTCTTGGAGTAGGGGCCCTTCCATTTTTTCTCGTCTTCGGCTACAGGGTAGAAAAGAACTCGCAGGCCTTCCTCAGTGGTGGGATAC
>Ga0180437_10008181_pt1 | contig 13356 bp, 16 predicted proteins | sample SS_ome_4_FD_132410 | JGI IMG/M metagenome (GOLD analysis project Ga0180437, IMG submission 132410) | Hypersaline lake sediment archaeal communities from the Salton Sea, California, USA - SS_3_D_1 metaG | ecosystem: Environmental > Aquatic > Non-marine Saline and Alkaline > Hypersaline >...
AGTCGAAAGACACTCCCTCGTAGGTCACGTTTTTCCCTGTGAGCGTTACGTCGTATTCGAAGAATCTAGGCCTGTATACGTACTGGCCGTTGTAAACGACACCGTACCTCTCGAGCAGCGGTGCAAGGGGTATTATCCTTTCATCGTAGAGCCTGCCGTCGGGATGGCTTATCCTCGCGGTCAGCGTGGTCTCGCCCGGCCCCAGGGGAAGGGGCTCGTCAAAGGTTATGTTGAAGTCCGCTGTCAGGGGTCTGGAGTTGAGGAACTTCCCGAGGTCGTTCCCGGGGGGGAGGTTTATGGAAACGTAGCTTCTCCCGAAACCCGCGAAAACCAAGAGAAAGAAAATTATGAAGAAAGAAACGACAAAACCCCTTTTGACCGCTGACCCCGCCATAATTAATTAATATTTAGAGTTAAACGAATTTATATTAGTTTTAAGGGAGGGCCAAAGAATCTTTAAGTTAAAAGATGACTGATCAATCCAGGAACTTTCTGATCCTCTCCTCTATCGCCTGCTTCGGGAAAGATCCAGTCAGACGGTCGACGAGCTTGCCCTCCTTGAAAACCAGGAGCGTGGGGATCGACATGATCCCGAATTTACCCGGGGTCTCCCTGTTGTGATCCACGTTCATTTTGGCGAACTTCACGCTTTCGAGCTCTTCCGAAAGCTTTTCTATCAGTGGGGAAATCATCCTGCAGGGACCGCACCATTCAGCGAAGAAGTCCACCAGGACGAGATCGTTCTTGCAGAGAAAATCCCTGAATTCCGAATCTTTCAGGTCCTTGACGTTGCCCATATTTATCATCCGTGGCAGTATCCCCTCAGCTTCATGGCCTCCGAGACCCTTTTCACCGCAAGTATGTACGCTGCGGTCCTCATGTCCACCTCGTGCCTTTCCATTGTTTCCGCGGTTCTCTGGAATGCCCGCGTCATTATGGCGTCCAGTTTCTCGTTGACCTCCTCTTTGCTCCAGTAGTAGTTCATCCTGTTCTGGACCCATTCGAAATACGAGACGGTCACTCCCCCCGCGTTCGCGAGTATGTCCGGCACGACCAGGATTTTTTTCTTCTGGAGTATCTCGTCCGCCTCGGGCGTAGTCGGCCCGTTCGCCCCCTCGATAACTATCCGCGCCCTTATCTTTTTCGCGTTATCCCCCGTTATAACGTTCTCTAGGGCGCACGGAGCGAGAATGTCGCATTTGATCTCCAGAAGCTGTTCGTTGCTTATCTTTTTCGTTCCCTTCATCCCCACTACGGACCCGTTCTTTTCCTTGTGTGCGAGAACCTCGCGGGGGTCCAGGCCGTCCTCCTTGTATACCCCTCCCTTGGAATCGGAGACTCCTATGACCTTTATGCCCATTTCCGCATACCTCTCCGCCACCACGTGCCCGAGGTTGCCGTAACCCTGTATCACCGCGGTCGTCTCCTTGGGATCCATTTTCAGGTATCCCAGGACCTCCCTGGTCACGTAGACAAGACCCATTCCCGTCGCCTCGTTCCTTCCTTCCGAACCGAATATCTCAACGGGCTTGCCGGTGATGACCCCGGGGGTGTTCTTCCCTGTGATCCTGGAAAACTCGTCCATCATCCATGCCATGATCTGGGGGTTGGTGTAAACGTCGGGAGCGGGTATGTCCCTGTCCGGCCCCACGAAATCCCTGAGACCTCGTATGTAACCCCTTGCCAGCCTTTCCAGTTCCCTCTCGGACATATCCTTGGGATTGCAGATCACGCCTCCCTTCGCTCCCCCGTAAGGTATTCCGACGAGCGAGCACTTCCAGGTCATCCAGGAAGCCAAAGCCTTGACCTCGCTTATGTTGACGTCCGGATGGAAGCGTATCCCTCCCTTGTAAGGGCCGAGGACGTTGTTGTGATGTACCCTGTATCCCTTGAACACTCGGACCTTCCCGCTGTCCATCATTACGGGAACCGAGACCTCGAAATACTCTTTCGGCTCTTTGAGAACCTCGTAGATGTCATCCCCCATCTTGAGAACATCCATCGCCTTCTTCAGTTGTTTTTGCGCGGACACGAAAGGATCGTCCTTGACAACCCTGCATACCTTCTTATCAGCCATGAACCTCACCCCGAATGATATTAAGATAGTATTAATTGTAACCTGGTTATTTATAATTTTTCGATATGGTTCCTATTTCTTGACGTGTTTGTACGCGCTCTCGGCCGCTATCGCCCCCTCCGAGCAGGAAGTTACGATCTGCTCCATGTTGTTCGATCCGTTGGTTATGTCGCCCGCGGCGAAGACTCCCTTAACGTTCGTGGACATGTCGCTCTTCACCTTTATCTTCCCGTTCCTGTCCAGGGCAACCCCGAGCTTCAGGGCTAGCGAGGTTTCCGGCATCCATCCTATCTCCACGAACAGGCCGTCCGTCTCCAGGCGGAGGTCCTCCCCGTCCTGCTCGAAAACCACTTCCTCGACCTTGTCGCTCCCCCTGATCTCCCTGGGTTTCGCGCGGAATATCATCTCGATCTTCTCGCTCTCGTTCGCCCTCCTGATCACGCTCGGCATCGCGCGCATCTCCTTCCTTTCCTTCCTGTACACCAGGTAGACCTTCCTGGCGTGCTCTGTCAGGAGCAGCGCGGATTTCAGGGCGGCGTCCCCACCTCCCACTACCGCGACCGTCTTGCCCTTGTAGAAGGCGGCGTCGCACGTGGCGCAGTAGGCGACTCCCTTGCCCCTGAATTTTTCCTCCCCGGGGATTCCAAGTTTCCTCTTTCTCGACCCGGTTGCGATTATCAGGGATTTCGAGTTATAGGTCTTCCCGTCCGTTGTCTTTACGCTGAACTTAGTTCCGGATTTCCCTATCTCGCTGGCCTCTGAGAAGGCGAGGATTTCTGCCCCAAGGAACTCTGCCTGATCCTTGAACTTGGTCATGAGCTCAATCCCGCTTACTGAAACGAATCCGGGATAATTGTCTATCTCGTACGCTTCGTTCGTCTGCCCTCCTGGTTCCTTTCCTATCACGAGCGCCTTCATGCCGAACCTCGTGGCGTATATGGATGCCGTGTATCCCGCGGCTCCCGACCCTATTATTATCACATCGTACGTCTCCATCAAAACCAACCTGTTAGAATAATTGAATCCGCATTTTAAATTATTGCTTGTAAGTAAATGTGTCAACCCTCGCTACCTCGAAGGCCGTGTGATTTTTTTCCGGATGCATGTAAACCCTGTATTTTTCACCGTTAAAAAGGAATTCCGAATCCCCATTCTCTGGGTTCTCTACCATCTCGGCTCCCATTTTCTCGCACAGGCTCTTTATGCAGTTGGAGCTTTCGAACCCCGGAATTACCGTGAAGTATTCGATAGGTATCTCGTTTTTACGGGGTTCTTCGAAAAACAACCTGACCGAGGTAAGGCTGAGTATACGGTAAGGGCCCAAGCCCTTAAGGAATTTCTCCAGTTCATGCCTTAGGCTGAACGAATCTTCCCTTTCAGTATATTTGCGCGACATTTTCAACCGCCTTATTAATTACCGGTTACTATAAGTCATTTATAAGTTTACCTTCCTGTAACGCTTTTAAAATTTCGATTTTATTAATAAAAGCCGAGTGGTTTCCATGTTCGAGCCCACGATCGAGATAATCTCGCACACGCCCGATATTGAGAAGTTGTGCACCACTGCCGTCAAGCATACCTACAGGAAGGGGAAGCCTTCGGAACTCATGAGGGGCGTCAGCGACAAGGAGAAGGAAAACCTCCTCGGGAACATCATGAGGGCCGGGCATTTATCCGTGATCGAGCACGGATACTTCACGATCTTCTTCAACGACGTTTCCGTCTTCTTCGAGCAGTTCCTGATCGAGCACAGGCTGGCTTCCTACACGGTCAAGTCAAGGAGATACGTGGACTACAGCGAATCGGGTTTCGTGGTCCCGAACTACCTCGAGGACAAGCCGATCCTAAGGAAGAGGTACGCGGACACCGTGAAGAAACTCTTCGGGATCTACAGGTTCCTCGTCGATAAGGGGGTCCCGGTGGAGGACGCGAGGTTCGTGCTTCCTTACTGCTTCAAGACGAGCATAATATGCACCATGAATTCAAGGGAGCTCCGCCATTTCCTTGAAAGGTGCCTGGCGAACGAGTATGCAGAGATAAGGAAGGTCGGGAAGGTTCTCCTCCCGAAGGTGAAAAGGATCGCCCCTGAAATTTACGGAGACCTTGAACTGAAAAACCCCGAGATGGAGGAAAAGATCGTTAGCTTCGACATGGAAGGAAGGAAGCCCAGGAAGAAGGTCGAGCTCCTGTATTACACTGAAAAGCCGGACGAGAAGATCGTTCTTGCCAACCTTGTCAAGAACACGGGCATGGACACCGAAAGCCTCAGGGAGAAGGTGGAAGAGTTCAAGGAGAAGGTCATGGACAGCGTACTGAAAAGCAGGAGGCCGAGGGAGCTCGAGCAGGCGAATTTCACGTTCAGGATAAATAATCTTTCTCTCTCGATCCTTACACACATAACCCGCCACCGCATCCACTCGCTCATCGTCCCAGACTTCACCTTATCAGGCAAGAGCAGCAACTACGTGGTCCCGGAAAGCGTGAGGATGACGGGGATACTGGAGAAGAAATACAGGGAGGCATTCGAGATCTCGAACGATCTCCAGAACTTCCTGCTAAAGAAAAAGGTCCCGAAGGAAGACCTGGTGTACAACTATCTCAGCGGGAACATTATAGACATAATAACCACTATGAACGCCCGCGAACTCTACCACTTCATCCGCCTGCGCACCTGCGAACGCGCGCAGTGGGAGGTCAGGGAGATCGCGAACCAGATGCTGAAGCTCGTCATGAGCGCCGCCACCCTTACGTTCAGGAGGGCAGGGCCGTCCTGCTTCCTGTTCGGCCGCTGCCCGGAGGGAAAGCTCACGTGCGGGAAGTTCGAGGAAGTGGTTTCCAGGTACAGGGATCTCCACGAGAAGTCCGAGGGCCACCTGGGCAGGTTCCTGTAAACCTTTTAAATACTCATTCTAAAGTAGTGACATGTCCAGATTCAAGAAACGCAAAAGCTTTTATCAATACTGCGAATTGGGCTTCGGGATAGACCAAAGGCTAAACGGAGGGGAGATGGAACCGCGGGGGGAAGAATTCGTTAAGAAATTCTGGGAGCTGGTCGGAGAATTTGAAAAGCTGGGTTATGCCGGGTTCCCCCAGGTTTTGATCCAGCTGGACATGAAGATAAAAATACCTCCCGGTGAAGAGAAATACGTATGGGACGATAAGCTAGATTTTGCGGATTTTTGCAAGCTATCAAAGGAACGTATCGGAGAATATCTTTCTTCGCTCAATAAAGACGACGGCGCAAAACCGGTAAGGTATATCTGCACGGGCTACCCCGAGGTAGACGAGGAGGGAACGCCTATTCTTACAGACAGCTGCCAGAGATGCTGCTATCTTAAAAGATCATCATAGAACGGAAAGTTAAACTATTTTAAACTTGCCTTCAATTATCTACCACGGGGTATTTTTATGTGGAGAGACGAATTGGAGGAGACGGATCTGGAAGTTTTCAAGGCAGATGAGAACGAGACCAGGAGGATAAACGAAGGTCTGGAGCTGATCCCTTCAGAGAACTTCCCCAGCAGGTCCGTCCTAAGGGTTCTCGGCTCGGTCTTCAACAACAAGTACGCGGAGGGATATCCGGGCAAGAGGTATTATGGCGGGAACCAGTTCGTGGACCAGGTCGAGGTTCTCGCGATAGAGAGGGCGAAAAAGCTGTTCGGCTGCGAGCACGCGAACGTCCAGCCGCTTTCGGGATCCCCTGCCAACCAGGCCGTATATTTCGCCCTGATGAATTACGGGGACAAGCTCATGGGCATGGATCTCGCGCATGGCGGGCATTTAAGCCACGGCCACAGGGTCAATTTCTCGGGACAGGCCTACAGGGCGGTCCACTACGGCGTCGATCCGAAAACTCACTTAATAGATTACGATGAGGTCAGGAAGATCGCCAAGAAGGAAAAACCCAAGATAATAGTTTCAGGGGCGACCGCCTACCCCAGGGAATTCGACTTCAAGGCCTTCCAGGAGATCGCGGAGGAGGTGGGAGCTGTCTCGCTCGCTGACATCGCGCACATCGCGGGCCTCATAGTGGGAGGCGTCCACCAGTCACCGTTCCCCTTCACCGATGTGGTCACGACCACCACGCACAAGACCTTACGAGGGCCGAGGGGCGGGATGATCATGTGTAAAGCGAAATATGCTGAGGCTATAGACCGTGCGGTATTCCCCGGCCTGCAGGGAGGCCCCCACGAGCACGTGATCGCCGCTAAGGCGGTCGCCTTCCTCGAGGCCCTCAAGCCGGAATTCAGGGATTACGCGAGGCAGATCGTTAAGAACGCGAAGGCCCTGGCCGACTCCCTTCTCGATCATGGATTTAACCTGGTGACGGGAGGGACGGACAACCACATGATAATTGTGGATCTCAGGAACAAGAACGTGACCGGGAAGGAAGCGGAGAAAGCGTTGGACAGGGCGGGGATAACCGTGAACAGGAACATGATCCCGTTTGACACGAGGAAGCCCTTCGACCCCAGCGGGATCCGGATCGGGACCCCCGCGATCACTACGAGGGGGATGAAGGAAGGGGAGATGAAAGAGATAGGGGAAATGATATCCAAAGCGGTTGACGATCACAAGAAGGACAGCCAGCTGGAAAGGATCAGGGAAGGGGTTCTTGAGCTCTGCAGGAATTTCCCTGTTTACTGAGGGGAGTTATAAAGGGGTTTGATCATGAAGCCGAAAACTTTCGAGAGCTATCCTGCATGGATGATACTTGTTTACTACTTGTTTTCGTTTTCGGTCTATCTGGCAGGAATGTATCTGACCTTTCTGGTATGGCCCCTGTTCTCTCTCGCGTTCTTCGTTTACATTTTTTATCTCGAGATCAAGGTTTTGAGGGAGGGATGCGTGCGCTGCTATTACTACGGGAAGCGCTGCGTCTGCGGGAAGGGAAAGGTGGCGAAGATGTTCTTCAAGAAGGATGAGAAGAGGAAGTTCTATGAAAGGGAAATCAAGATGAAGGACATGATACCGAGCTTCCTCCCGATGTTAATCACTCTGGTAGCAGGAATATACCTCGTTATCCTGGGTCTGCCAAGCATTAACTTCCTGGTAATCGGGATCGCTGTCTGGCCGCTGATCGTCACGTTCCTCGGAAACCCCATAGTCTACGGGAAGATAGCGTGCCCGCATTGCAAGCAGAGGGAGCTCGGCTGCCCCGCCTGCGATTTCTTCATGAAGATGGAGAAGAAGGGGAAGAAGAAATGAAAGGGAAGGTCCAGAAAATCACTGTTGCCGGCCTGCTGGTCCTTGACGATAAAGTTCTGGTTGTCAGGAGATCACAGAATGAATCTTATCTCCCGGGTTATTACGAGCTTCCGGGGGGTAAAGTAGATTTTGAAGAGCGTCCTGAAACAAGCTTGGAGAGAGAATTTCTGGAGGAAGTCAATCTTCATGTAAAGACCTCAGACCCTTACAGGGTCTTCACTTACGTTTCTGATAAGGGGAAAAGGCATACCGTGGAAATAGTATTTCTTGTGGAACTGAAGGACGACATAAAAAACATCAAGCTCAGCAAAGCCCATGACGCTTTCAAATGGGTTTCGAGGGAAGACGTGGATAAAATTAATATGAGCGATGAGATAAGAACGAACATTATAGAAGGGTTCAATAAATTTAAGAGTGAATGGAAATGAAATACGAACAGGTCATCAGGCAATTGAAGTCCATGGAAAACCCGAAGAACGTTGAGGGGATGCAGAGGTTCGGGATACGCGGGGGCGGGATGCTGGGGATTTCCGTGTACGACATCCGGAGGATCGGGAAGGATATCGGGAAGGACCATTCGCTCGCTCTCAGGCTCTGGGGATCCGGAATACATGAAGCCCGTATGCTTGCGTGTTTCGTTGGTGAACCGGAGAAGGTGACGGAAGCCCTAATGGAGAAGTGGGCGAGGGGTTTCGAATCATGGGACATAGTTGACCAGTGCTGCTCGAACCTCTTCGACAAGACGCCTTTCGTCGAGAAGAAGATCAAGGAATGGACTTCGCGGAAGGAGGAGTTCGTCAAGCGGGCGGGCTTCGTCCTGATGTGCGCGAAAGCCGTTCACGACAAGAAAGCGAAGGACAGGGAATTCGAGGAGTATTTCCCGATAATCAAGAGGGAATCACACGATGAGAGGAACTTCGTGAGGAAGGCGGTGAACTGGGCCCTGAGGCAGATAGGCAAGAGGAATCTTTCTCTTAACAAGAAGGCGATTTCTGTGGCGAAAGAGCTCGAGAAATCCGATTCGAAGGCTGCCAGGTGGATCGCCAGGGACGCGCTCCGTGAGCTCACCGGGGAGAAGGTTAGGGAAAGACTACGTCGAAAGGCGTAAATTCAAGTGAAGATTTTATAAACCCTTTCTGTCAAATGGAAAACTAATGAGTTATCAGGCTTTCACCTGGAAGGCAATCCTGGTCGGGGTTATTCTTTCTGTAGTAGTGTGCATGTATTCCGCCTACGCGGGACTCAAGGTCGGCGGTGTTTACTGGCCGATCATAACCGCGACCATCATGTCGTTTGCTCTTTTGAAGGTCTTCGGAAAGACCAACAAGAACGAGGTCAACGTGGCGGCTACCGCGGCCTCCACAGGCGGTCTTCTCGCGGCCGGGATCATCTTCACTGTCCCTGCTATCTGGCTGCTGGGCCTGGACATCTCGATCTTCGACGTGACGTTCATAGCGATCGTGGGCGGGCTGCTGGGGGTTCTGTTCACCGTCCCACTTAGGACGGAGATGATTGAACGTCTGAAGCTTCCCTACCCGGACGGGACGGCGACGGCGAAGGTCCTGGAAGCGGGGGATAAGGGTGGAAAGAAGGCGAAGCTCATATTCGCGATGTTCGGGCTGGCCGGATTGTTCACCATTTTGAGGGATTACTTCAGGCTCTTCCCTTCTTTTTTCAACCTCTCCTCCCTCAAGGCCGCGGGTTCAAACCTCTTCTCCTTCGGTTCCGGGATCACGCTGGTCTCGTTCTCCGGAGGTTTCCTCATAGGCCTGAAGTTCACCGCTATCTGGTTCGCGGGAGCTGTTGTCTCGTATTTGGCAGTCGTCCCGGCACTTGTAGGTTACGGATTCTTTGCGGACAAGTTCACCGCGATCATGACCGTCACGAAGCCCTTCGGCATAGGGGTCATAATAGGGGCGAGCGTTGTTTACTTCCTGATAAGGGGCCTTCCTGCCCTTAGGCCGATGCTCAGGAACATGGGAAAGGGGAGGACAAAGCTCTGGTTCATCGTGTTGATAATATTTATCGCGTTGTTAAGCATTGCATTGCGGCTCAACGTTGTGATAGCGATAGTCTCCATATTCGGGGCGTTCCTTGTGAGCTACATAGCTGCCCGCATTACGGGAGAGATAAACATCGATCCCATGGAGGTCTTCGCCATGGCGATCCTCATCATAGTTTTATTGTTCGTCCAGCTGGACCCGGTAATAGCGGTCGTTCTTGCCGCTATCCTTTGCATCTCGGCCGGGATGGCCGGGGATTTCATGCAGGACCTCAAGGCGGGGCACCTGGTAAAGACCAGGCCGAACGACCAGATCAAAGCGCAGATAATAAGCGTCTTCTCCTCGGGGATCGTTATCGGGGTAATCCTCCTGGCACTCCATCAGATGTACACCATAGGGAGCGTGGACCTCCCGGCTCCGCAGGCAGTCGCGCTTTCAACGATCGTTTCCGCAGGAGGGATCTCCCAGTATCTCGTGTGGGGAGCCGTACTCGGAGGGATACTGACCCTTTTTTCTGTGTATTTCAAGCAGGGGATCGTCCCCATAGCTTTCGGGATCGGACTCTACGCTCCTATCGAATTGTCTTTCCCCCTGTTCGTGGGCGGCCTGATAAGGTATTACGCGGACAGGAGGGGATGGACAGAGAAGGGGCAACTGATCGCAGCGGGCTTCATCGGAGGCGAGGGCTTCATAGGGGTATTGCTCGCGCTGATGGGGCTGTTCGCAATTATATAGGCATTTAAGAATGTTTAAACATATGTTTAAACATGGCCGAGGAAAAGAAAGAGGGCAAACTGGTCCAGGAAACCCCGGAGATGGAGAAACCGCCCGTTTTGTCACCTGAAACGCGCATGGAGACGCCTCCGGAAGCCCCCGCGCCCGTTTTTAAGGAAATGCCCGAAAACACCTGCCAGTGGTTCATGGACGGCAGGGAATTCTGCGACAAGATAAAGAAAGGGGTCAGGTGCGGAGGAGACGTCAGGAAGTGCCCTTTTTGATTCGGCGGGGAAGTCATTCCAGCTTTTTCTCCAGATATGCGAGTCGAAGGGTTTTTTCATTCTTTCCTTTGCCCGTAGCATATTCCATATTCCCGTCAATTACAGTGTACCCCTCTTTCACGAAGGGCATCCTGTAAACACGGTCCGAAAGGGTGAATACCTGAAGATCTTTATTTCCGGCAGCTCTGGCTTCATTCTCGATCTCCTTTACGAGTTTGCCGCAAAGCTGCATTCCCAGAGGAGTGTTGTCATGAATATAGAATGATCCCTTGCCGTCAATGTTTGCCCCCGCCCTTACCGCGCCGCAATATTTTAAGACCTTGGCCCTCGATCCGGGGGATAAAAATTCCTTCCGAAGTATCTCTTTTGAAAATTTCCTTTCATCATCGCTGTATATTATTTAAACAGTGTTCAAACTCCTTTTGAGGATCTTTAAAATTTTGTCAAAATCCTCTTCCCTGAAATCTTCAATTGTCATCATGTCGAAAACCATGCCTTGATCGGTATATATTATCTGTTAGTTATAAAAAACAAAGCTTTTATTAGATATCTTTTTTAAATTCTTACCCCGTAAATTATCTACATGATCATAGGCATAGACATCGGAGGTTCCACCACGCAGGGAGTCCTTCTCAGGAACGGGAAGGTAACGGGATTCAGTTCCATACAGGCCAGCGACGAGATGGCGAGCGCGGCCGGCTGCCTCGGCAAGATACTGAGCGCCAACAGGATCGAAATAGGGAAAGTGAAGATCGTGGCTGCCACCGGAGGCGGCTCGAAAAAAAGGCTGAGCAAAAGGATACTGGGGATACCCATTAAGAAGGTGGACGAGATAAAGGCCATGGGGCTCGGGGGATTGAACCTTACCGGGAAAAACAAATGTTTCGTGGTCAGCATAGGGACCGGTACCGCGATGGTCGCCGTGAAGGATTCCGGGAAGAACATAATGCACGCGGGCGGGACCGGGATCGGGGGCGGGACTCTAAAGGGATTATACAGGCTACTTCTGAACAAGGATGACATAAACAACTTGGAATCGCTCGCAAGGAAGGGCGACCTGAAAAAGACCGACCTGGCCGTGAAGGACATCGTGGGGAAGGGGATAGGGAAGCTCCCTCCAAACGCGACCGCCGCGAACTTCGGCAAGCTCTCGGACGAGACGGGAGGGAACGACATCGCCCTCGGATTGCTCAACATGGTGGCGGAGGTGATCGGGACGCTGTCCGTGTTCGCCGCCAGGAACTACGGCCTGGAGAAGGACATAATTTTCATTGGGAAGGTCACCAGGAACAGGACACTGATGAAGAAAATAAATAGCGTTGTCCGGACGTTCGGGGGTCGGGCGATCGTCCCCAAAAACGCGGAATTCGCCACAGCGATAGGCGCGGCGAAGGCGTTGAATAGTAAATAGTTATTTGTACTCAGATTCCGTCTTATACTCGCTCTTGGTTTGATATTCGCTCTTCAGGGAATATTCGCTTTCAATGGCTTCGGCCTCGGCGAAGTTCAGACTACTTCCGTATTCCTTCTTTGCCTCCTCAACTTCCTCTTTAGGGATATCAACCTCGAACTCGAACAGCTCGGATTCAGGGGGCGGTTTCCATATGTTCTTTGAGCTCGTCTGGAACCTCCACATTTCCTTTCCTTCGAGGGAAAGGCAGTACAGATGGCAGTCGCATGAGCCAAAATAAAGTTTTCCCTCGTGGACAAGCGGACAAGAGATTATTATCCCGTCGGTCCTGAACCTCCACTTCTCCCCGCCCGTCCTCGCGTCGAGCGCATATAAATTGTGGTTCGATGAGCCGTAGTAGAGGATCCCGTCATGCACCAGAACTTCCGGAGATCCGTCAAGATAAGTCTCCGTCATGAATCTCCATACCAGTCTCCCCTCTTTGCTGAGGCAATACATGTTGCCGTCGCTCGATATGAAATATATGTAATCGCCAACGGGTTTGGGTGAAGCCAGCATCCATCCTCCTGTCTTGAACCGCCAGACTTCCCTTTTCCTTTCTGTATCAAGGGCGTAGATGTTCCCGTCTATGGATGATATGTAGATGATGCCGTCTTCAATGAAAAAGGGGAGCGGGTTGCATATGTTCCCGCCGGCCTTGAACCTCCAGACCTCCCTTCCTGTCGAGGCGTCGATGGCATAGAGGTTGTCATCGTAGCTGCCTATGTAAACAACGTTTTTGTGAATCTTCGGAGCCGAACCAACTTCTGCCCCTGTCCTGAACCTCCAGATCTCCTTTCCGGTTTTTGCGTCTAATGCATACACGAAAGAATCTTCAGAACCAAAATAAACCCTTCCCTTGTCGATGGCGCAAGAACCGTAAATCCTGCCTCCTGCCCTGAACCTCCAGATCTCCTTTCCCGTTCCCGCGTCAATTGCATAGATATTCGTGTCGAACGAGCCCAGGTATATTATCCCCTCATTCTCAACGGCTCTCGCATCCGTGAGGCCTTTGTTCATTCTGAATTTCCAGATTATTTTTCCCGTTTCAATGTTAAGGGAATATATATGCTTGTCCATGCAGCCGAAAATAAGGGTGTCCTTATACCTGAAGGGTGAACTTGTTATGCCGCCCGTATCTTCATCTCCCGAGATATTCCAGATAAGTACGAGCTTTTCCTTACTCCGTCTGAGAGAGCTATGGCCGAGCTCAAGCTCGAAATCCTTCTCAAACTCGAACATAATTAAATTTTGCCTGAAAGTATAAATAACCCAAAAATAAAAGATAGCCAAGTGATTTCATGCTTAATCAGGAACATAAAGTGCAGATCCTGCTGGGGGTTTTCATCGCAGCCCTGGTCGCGGGGAACCTTTTGGGGACGAAGATCGCGAACCTCTGGGTTTTCGTCGCCTCTGTCGGGATCTTCATGTATCCCGTCACCTTCCTCGTGACGGACGTTGTGGAGGACGTGTTCGGGAAGGAGAAGGTGAAGGGTTTCGTGATCGCTGGTTTCCTGGCGACGGTTTTGGTAATGCTGTTCACCGTCCTGTCCGTCTTACTGCCGCCTGCCGCCCGCTACCCCTCGAACCAGGCCTTCCTGGAGGTTTTCAGTCCGTCTA
>Ga0180437_10008182_pt1 | contig 13354 bp, 12 predicted proteins | sample SS_ome_4_FD_132410 | JGI IMG/M metagenome (GOLD analysis project Ga0180437, IMG submission 132410) | Hypersaline lake sediment archaeal communities from the Salton Sea, California, USA - SS_3_D_1 metaG | ecosystem: Environmental > Aquatic > Non-marine Saline and Alkaline > Hypersaline >...
GAATTGAAGCATACTTTAAAGTTAGTTGTTGATTGAAGAGTGTTTTTCTTCTTGAAAACCAATCTTCAATAAAATGAACACAAAAATTCATTTTTTTCAGCAAATCTGCTTTATCTTTTTCAACTAACCTTTTAATTAAACCTTCTCTTTTCCGAAAAACACAACTTTGTTTTCTTTTCTTCAAGAAAAACAGTAATTGAGGAATAGTTAAAGGATTGTAAAGAATTTCCGGAAAAGGAAGAAAGGTTTTAATAATTTTCCTTTCTTCAATTTTCTTTTGTTCTTCCATTGTTTTCAAAGCCGGTTTTTGAACAGGTTTTTCTTCTTCTTTTTGTTCCTTCACAGTTTTCAAAATAGGTTTTTCCTCTTCTTTTCCTTCCAAACGAGCGATTAACTCGCTCTTCTTCCCTGAGACTTTCAGTCCCTGCTCCCGAAGGAGTGCCTTCAATTCGCTGATTTTCAATTCTTCCATCTGAGGTAATTGATAATTCTAAATTATATTTAACAATTAACCATCAATTTTTAGTTAAAAAATTGATTTTAAAATCATTTTACTTTAATATATAAAAATGGATTGTCCTCATTGTGGTAAAAATTACAAACAGAAGAAATCTTATGACAAACATCTAGAAAAATGTCAAATTCCAGTAGAAGAACTAGCCAATTTATCTTTAGACCCAAACCCAAAATTTACTTTTATAGATTTATTTTGTGGGATAGGAGGTTTTCATCAGGCGTTAATTAAACATGGAGGGAAATGTGTATTTGCTTCAGATATGGATAAGAAATGTCAAGAAATTTATGAACAAAACTATCAAATAAAACCGGTAGGAGATATTAAAAAAGTGGATGAAAAGGAATTACCCAATTTTGATGTTTTAACGGGGGGATTTCCTTGTCCGAGTTTTTCTAATGGAGGTAAAAAGTTAGGAATGGAAGATGACCGAGGAAAACTTTTTAATGACATTATTAGAATTGCTAAGGAAAAACAACCCAAATTAATGTTATTAGAGAATGTCAAACATATTATGAAAGTGAAAGATGGAGAAGTTTTTGAATATATTTTAAAAACCTTAGATGAAACCGGATATCGAACGATAGTTAAACCTATTAGTCCTCATCAATTAGGAATTCCTCAACAGAGAGAAAGAGTAATTTTTATTTGTTCAAGGAAAGATTTACCGGAATTAAAACCAAATTTAGAAATTCCTTTTCATGAAATTAATTATGAACAAATTTTAGAAGAAAATCCGCCTTCCAAATACCAAATTTCTAATGAAATAGAAGAGGTTTTAAAGGCTTGGGATGAAATAATCAGTAAGTTTGAAACTAATGAAACATTATCCCCGACAATTTTAGTTCATGAGTTTTATCAAGAATATACAGAAGAAGAATTAGAAGTCTTACCTAGTTGGAAAAAGGATTATATAGTTAAAAATAAGAGACTTTATGAGAAATATCAGGTTGAATGGGATGAGTGGTATGAAAAATATAAAGATTTATTAAACAAAAGAGAGATTTATGGAAAGTTAGAATGGCAGACTGGAAAAAAGAAAGAGAATGATAGTATTTGGAATTATTTTATTCAGTTGAGACAAAGTGGGATTAGGGTTAAAAGAGCTGAATATTTTCCGACATTAGTAGCGATAGTTCAAACACCGATTTATGGAAAAGGAAAAAGATATATAACGCCGAGAGAGTGTGCGAGATTACAGTCATTTCCGGATGATTTCCAACTGCATCCAACAGACCAAATTGCTTATAAACAATTTGGGAATGCGGTGAATGTGGAGGTGATAAATTTTATTTTAACAAGAATTGTGGAATGTTGGGAGTGTCTATCTTAATTTCATTAAGTTTGAGTTTATGAAAAACTTCTTGGTAATGATTAAGGACAAATTTAACCATCTGAGGATAAAGTTTGTCTTCCACAAAAATCAGGTGTTCTTTTAAAGGAATTTTTTTCATATCTAGTTTATAATCACTAATCACAATCATTTGATTATAAATACAACGATTACATCTAATGGTTTCAAAAATTTGATAATCTTCAGCATATCCGATATTTAATAAGATTTTATATTGAAAGAGAACTTTATCGCGTCTTTTACCCCATAATTTAATTTTATCGATAGGGATGCCTAATTTTCTGACTTCATTTAACATTTTCTCTCTTCGGGGAGAAGTTCCACCAATAAAACAAACATCTTTAGTTTTTGGAAGATGGTAAATTTCTTTAGGATTATAAAGGTAAGGGATGCAATATTTTTCATTTTTAATAAAATTTAAATTACCAATGGCATAATCTAAGACGATGGTTTTAGGAGAACATTCTAATTTAAAATCTTTACGGGAAAGTTGTTCAATATTAAATAAAATGATATTTTTTCCGGAAAATCCGTGAGGGATTTTTTGAATAAAAATATGATAATCGGAGTCAAGTAAAACAACATCTTTTTCAAAAATAATTAATTCAGCATTTAAGAAAGAAACTAAAGGATAAAGGTATTCTTTAATAAATTTTAGGTCATTTTGATGACAGTAAAAAATAATTTTCATAAAATAACTTTTATTAAATTTTTTGACAAAAATCTAAAATTTCTTGAGAAACGATAAATTTAGTTTGGATATCGTGATATTTTTTATCGTTTTTCAGACTGCCTTTTCTTTGTAAATAAATATTTTTTCCTAAAGAAAGACAAGTTTTTTTAACTTCTACGTTAATATTATTAATTAAAAAATCTAATAAAACATCACTTTTAAGAAGAAAGAGGTTAAAGGAAAATAATTTTTCAGATTGCATAAAAATGAAATAATGAGGGGATAAAACCTTTCCTAAAAAAACTTTTCTAATAAAGGTTTCAACTTCTTGTTTTTCTAATTTTCTGGTTAATAAAAATTTTTCATTATTAGAAATATTTTTATCTAAACAAAGTTTCCCTAATAAAGTATTAATATCTGGAGAAAAACATTTTTCCAAAGGTCTTCTATCCACAGATAATCCACGACCACCTATCCATTTAATTTTTTTATTTTGCACACTAACAAAACTATTATCTTCAAATAAAATTAAATTATCGGTTTTTTTCCCATGAACTTTTTCAATTGAATGAATATTTTTTTGGAAAAAACATTTTAATTTTTCTTTAATAACAATATTTTCACGAAAAATTTTTTCAGCTTGATGTCCAATAGTACTATTGTTTAATAATAATAATCTTCTTCTTATCACACTTTGAATTAATTCCATAACAACATCAATCAATATCTTTTAAAACCGCCAAATTAAAGGAATTAAAAAAGACATCCCGAAACTAATAATTTTAATCCCCAATCCATATTTCAAATAATCTTTAAATTGATATCCTCCTGGACCCTGAACAATCAAATTAGTAGCATATCCATAAGGAGTAATAAATGAACATGAACAAGCCAACATCAATCCTAATGCCAAAGGTTTAATATCAATAGCATAAACTTTAGAAACTTCTAAACAAATTTTAATTAATAAAACAGCAACAGCATTATTGGTGATAACTTCAGTTAAAAATTGAGCTAATATTTGCAAAATACAATAGATAATCCAAGGATTATTAAAAAATCCAATAATTTCAGCAATTCTTAAACTTAAACCACTATTTTCCATAGCTAAACTAATACCAAATGAACAACCAATAATTAATAATAAGTTATAGTTAATAATTTTGAGAGCATCATTGATATTAATTATTTTAAAAATAACATAAAGAAAAATGGTAGTCATCGCACTTTTTTCAATGGGATAAAGACCAGAAGCACTGATAGAGATCATTAATAAAAACAACAAAAGAGGTAGTTTATTATTATTGACAAGATTATCTTTGAATTGAGAAATCATAAAAAAATCATTGGTATCAATCCAATTTTGATAAAAGTTTTCATTACTTAAAATTAGTAAGGTATCACCGGTTTGTAGAAGGTTTTTTTTAATTCTTAAAGCTAAAATTTTTGAAGCATATTTTTTTTCAAAATTTTCTTTAGAAATTTGACCAATATTACCTAAAACACATTCGTAAAAAATATTATGATGTTTTGAAATTTGTTCTAAGGGACAATCTTTAATAAAAAAATTTTTATCATTTAAAATAACTGAAATTAAAGAACTATCTGACTTAATACAAATACTTTCTTCAGGTTTCAATAAATAATGTTCCATGCTTTCAAAACTAATATTTTCATCATCATCGTTTAAAACCCCAATAATATCTTTTTCATTAATTCCAAAATTATTAAAAATATATTTAATACTAATTTCAGTTTTAGATTTAATTAAAACCACAAAATTATTTTTCACTTCCCTAAATAAACCACTTTTTATAGGTAATAATTTATCACTTAAAACCCAAGTATATAAACTAAATAAAATAAAAAAAGGAACACCAATTATTCCTAATTCAAAAAAACCAATAATACCAGATGGAATGAGAGATAAAATAACAAGGTTAGTAGAGGTTCCAATCGCACTACAAAGTCCACCAATAATACTTGAAAAAGAAATAGGCATTAAAAACCTAGAACTAGGAAATTTATTTTTACGAGAATGTTCACGAATAATGGGGGTAATTAATTGAATTAAGGGAGTATTATTTAAAAAAGCAGATAAAAGACCTATTAAAATATTAATTTTTAATAAACTCCATTTTTCAGAACCACGTAAAACTTTATCAATTAATTGACGAACATAAATATTAGAACTTAATGGGTGAACTACAATATATAAGCAAGCAATTGAAATTAAACCACTATTACTAAAACCTAATAAAGCATCAGAACTATTAATAATTTGAAGGTTCCAAAAGATAATTAATTCAGTTAAAAAAACAATTTCACAAGGTAATTTATCTAAAACTAAAACACTTAAACCACCAAAAATAATAATAATAGTTATAATTTCTTCCCAAAGCATAATTTTCAACTTGTATTCTTTTTAAATTTTAGTGAAAACAAATAAGGTTTCACGATATTCCCGATGAGAAGTAAAACCCACATCCGCACTTTTTAAATAAACCTTTTTCTTTAAAGAAAAAAATTCCTTAGTTATCTTGACCATATCTTTTTCTAAATTTAAAATACTTCCTTTTTCCTGATAATTAGAAATAATGTAAATCATAGTTCCATTCTTTTTTAAAACTTCAAAACAAAGTTTAATAGTTTTCCGCCAATATCCATCCAACCATTTTTCATAAGTGTTAAATTTTTTTACACTTTGTTCTTTTCCAGGGTAAATTTCAAGTTGATAATAAGGTGGAGAAAAGAAAATAAAATCCACAAAATCTTTTTTTAACTTCAAGGTTTCACTCCCCTGACAATAAATTTTTATCTTCTTCTCCGGAAACATCTTCTTCCCAATCTTCTCCACCTCCGAACAAACCTTGGGTATGACATCCACCCCAATATATTCCTTCACCTCCTCCGCCTGACAAATCCCTAACATATAAGTCCCCCAACCTAAAGTCGGTGAAAAAACTACACTTCCACCACCATATTTTTGATAAGCCGAATAACATAAAAATGGATTAAATAAAGAGGCTTTAAAATAAACGCCTGACATGACTGAACTAAAAAGACCTTTTTCTAATAAACTTAAAACACTGGGCGTTAATAATTTATAATCAATGATTAAATGGTTAAAAAAATTTAATAAAACATTCAAAAAAGTTTGTAAATTACCTTGACTAGTCCCAGTATCTTTTAAAATTTCTTTGTAAAATAAATTCCGAGATAACCTCTTAAACCGAGGATACTTTGAATTATTAATTTCCAACTTTAAACCACTAAAATCAAAATCTACATTGGGATCTAAATTATTTTTATAAAACTTCTCTAAAAAAACAAACCGATTAACATAAATCTCATACAAATTTCTAACATCCTTATTTTCCCTTTCCACATCTTTCAACTTAACATCTCTGGTACTCCTAACTATCCCCTTTTTTAAAAAAGTTTCATACTTCACAGTCTTCTTATCAAATAAATTTAACCATTGATTTAATGAAATCATAACTTCTTTAATAAAAAAATTATTAAAGAAGGGTTATAAATACTCCCGCCCGGGATCGAACCGGGGGCCAATTGCACATAAAACAATCGCTCTACCGCTGAGCTACAGGAGTTTCCCTCACACATAATATAATCCAGTTTTCTTTAAATACTTTTTTTACACCTTTTAATATTTAAAAATGCAGAGTTTTAAGAATGAAAAGCAGGTCACAATACTAAAGTGCTAAAATTCGTAAAAAAATTATTTTAAAATGATAAGACAGAATATGCCAATAATATTTATTTCTTTGAGTGAATCATTTAATGAAAAAATTAGAAAAAATGGTTTTGAAGCTAATACTATGAAAATAGAAGATTATAAACCAGTTAGAAAAACATATTATGTATCACCTGCTAATAGTTTATGTTTTATGGATGGAGGAATTGATTATGCTTTAAGTAGAAAAATATTTCCAAATATAGAATTTGAAGTGAAACAAATAGTTAAAAAGATTGGAAAAATAAGTATTGTTGGAAAACCATATTTACCAATAGGAAGTTCAATAATATTAGATCAAGGAGAGAAATCATTAATAGTTTCACCAACTATGTTATTACCTCAAAATGTGGCTAATACAAAAAATGCTTATTATGCGACAATGTCTATTTTATATAATATTTTGATAAATAAAAATGAAAAAATAGAAAATATTGATATAATTTTCACTTCTTTATGTTGTGGATATGGTAAAATGGATGAAGATGAATCAATAAAACAAATATTAAATGGTATAAAAGATTACAATAAATATAATCCAAAAATAATTAATGAAAATATTATAATTAATGAACCAAATTTATATGAACAACCAAAATATTATCAAAATACTGAATTTTTTGAAATAAATCCAGTTGAAATAATGAATTGCTAATTTTCTCTATTTAAATAAAAAAACCATTTTTAAAACTTAATGGTTTTAAAAATGGGAATAATTACCCTTAGAGGGGCTCGAACCCTCAACCTCTTGGTTAGAAGCCAAGCGCGCTATCCAGTTGCGCCATAAGGGCATCCACAATATATCTTATAAAGTTTTCTTTAAATTCAAACGCAAAATATTTTTTTAAATAATAAAGGCATCTCGGGGCGAGGGTTCTAATTACATCTCATAAAACTTGTTTTAAAGACAGAATTAGGGAAATTTATTTCCCTATTCTGCTTTAATTACACAAACATCTAATTTTAGATTTGGCGATTAATTTTAAGCATTCTTCTAAAACATTTTTAATAGGAGGATAATCTTGATGATATCCAATTAATAAATAAATCATTTCTTCCCAAGCTTGAGAACATTGGATCATACTTTTTTTCTCTTCAAAATCAATATCATTCATATTTAATAAATAATCGTGCACTAAACGATTAGGTTTTAAACTTAAACCATAATTTTCAAAAAATTTAGTTAAATTAGGAGGGAATTTATAACTCCAATCTTTATCATTAGTCATCACCATTTTTTCAGGTAAAATATTCATTAATCCCACTAAAAATTTAACAGGTTTATTACTTTCACCTTTTAATTCTTCCATCATCACATCAGTATAAGGAACTGCTAATAAAGCAGATTTTTCAAACAACAAGGCTTTGGAAGAGAAATTTTTAGTAATTTTTATTTCATTTTCTTCTAATTCAAATTCAGTAAAAAAACTTTCATCTGGCATTAATTCTTCCGCAAAAATTTTAACCTTCTTTCCTTCAATTTTAGGTAATAAACAATTAGTTAAATCAATCTTTTCTTGTTTAAAAAAGACAATATTTCCTTGTTTTTCATAACCTTTCCGTCCAGCCCGTCCCGCAGCTTGAATTTGGTCAATAATATCTAATTCAGGAGAAATAATACTAGTTCTCGTAGGAGTATTAATACCATAAGCCATACATTTTTCAGTCATCAGTAATTTAATGGTTCCAGAACTGTATTGAGAGCGGATGAAACTTTGTAATTCTACACTCATAGAAGGAATTAAAATTCCAATCCCATTCATAATCATTTGGACTAAAACGTGTGAATATTTCAAATTAGTGTCCCATTCTTGCATCAATTTAGAATAAGTTTGGAAACTTTCAAATTCAATTTGGTTTTCACCAACTAATGAACGGTCAGGATGAATTTGGTGGTCAAAAGAATGCGTTAAATTATCTAATTCTTCTTTTAATTTATCTAACCGATATTTTCTATCTGCCCGTTTTTCACCGTGAGATAAAGGTGCCTTTTCAGCATTTCTTAATAATTTTTCCATTTCTTTCTTCTTAGTTTCGTGGTTTTTAATTCTCTTTTCCATTTCTTTTTCATTTACTGGTATCAAATTTAAATAATGATAAAGTTTCAAGGCATAATTAATAGCATCTGCTTCATTAGAATGGAAAAACAAAGCCGGTAATAAATCTTTCTTTTTCAATTCTAAAACTAAATTAAAAATATTATCCAAATCATAAGTTAAAACATTTTCATCCAAAGCACTAATCTTAAAATGATTAAAAATCTCATTAATTTTCTCTTTCCCTCTTAAAAACCTTAAAATGTCCATCACCCAATCTTGCACTTGTTTTAAAGAATAACGCTTCACCACTCCATAAATATCCTCCTCAAAAAATTCATCCCAATTCTTTTCTACCTTCCTTCCCTCTAATCCAAAATAAACCTCCGGTGTCAATGATACATCCATTTTTTCTTCCCCTAACTGTTTTAAAACCTCCTGATAAAATAAAACTGCATCATAAGGAGTTAAAACCAAATCTAAATCCTCAAAATTTTGATTTAAACATTCCTGATTTAAAGCCCCAATTGGAGAAAAAGGTTTTAATCCATCCTGAGTAATCAACCACCTTTGATGAACCATAAATCTAGTATTAGCTTTAATAACATTTGCACTTAACATTTCAACTAATTTATCAATACTTTCGTGAGATAAAGTAGCACTTAAAATAATTTTTTGACAAGAACTTTCAGCAAATTTCTGTAAAACAATTTCTTGAAGTGGATTATGAGAAATCGCATGAACTTCATCCATACAAAAAATACCATCTTTAATTTCATCTAATATACCTTGATTAATTGCACCTTGTGGAGTAAAAACAATAATTCTTTCATCAGCTAATCTCCGACTTTCAAAATCTAATAAATAAGAAACTTTACTTTCTAAATCAGTAATTTTATTAAACATGGTTGCGATTTCCATCGCTAAAGTATTATTAGGAGCACAATAATAAAGTTTTTTTCCATAAAATCTTTTTAAAGCATTGATTAAATAAGCTACAACAATAAAGGTTTTACCACTTGAAGTGGGAGTGCAAACAATTACATTTTGATTAACTGATAATAAACTTAAAAGCTCTAATTGCCAATCTAACATTTCAAATCCAGATAAAGAATTAGCGATAGGATACATGGGAATAACACCTTTTAATTGTAAAAGAATACCTGAATGGATATCATCCGAGGTATTAAATTTTAAGTGATTATCAATTAAATATTGGGCTTCTTCTAATTCAAAATTACGTTCTTCTTTTTGTTTTTTATTTTTCTTTTTAAAAACTGCACTAATAATAGGTTTATCAAAAAATTTATTTTTAATAGCTTCTTGTAAATATAATAAGGTTTCCAATTTTTCAAGTTCCAAATTTTTAATATTTTTGTCAATTTTCTTTTTATGAATTAAATCTTTTTCATCAGGGTCATCTCCCACAAAAATTAATCCTTCTTTTTCTTTTTTAATTTTATTTTCTAAGGTTTTAAAAACATTAATTAAAGCCACTCCTTTATCCAAAGGAGTATTATAATAAAAAGCATTAGATAAACTTTCACATTTTGAAGGTTCATCTTCATAATTACTTTGTTTTTTAGTACTGGTTTTTTTCCAACCTAATTTTTCATCAATTAAATTAAGTTGTTGGTGGTTAGGTGAAACTACCACATTACGTAAATGTTCTATAAAAGTTTTATTCTTCATCCTTACCAAATTAATAATTTTTTTTTTAAATATAATATTATGTTATTCCAAAGTTATTTACACTACTTAAAAGAATGTCCCAACTTTCAAGAGAGACATCAAATTTATTTAACTCAAAAAGATTTTGATGAAAATCCAGTTTGTCTTTTATCAGGCGTCAAAGGAAATGGTTCTTTAAGATTAGTTATGTCAAATGATTATTTTTTACAAGAAGATATTATTATTAATTTTAATCCTGATGATTATTATTTTCCAACTTTAGAACAACAAAGAAACTTAGTTTCATTAGAATTACAAAACCGAGGTTTTAATCAAAGATATCTTTATCCAGTCACACAAGATAATGGTTCGTTTGATTTAGGATTTTTTGGAGCGATAATTATTGAAGCTGATAATATTACTTTAAATGGAAATGGGAAAACCATTAAAATGTCAGAACAATATGCGTTAAATCAAAGGTTTTTCTCCATTATTAATTTGGGAAGTGCACCTTTTATTCCTAGGAATGGACCAGGAAATTTTGGAGAAATTTTTAGAAATCCTCACAATACAATTATTAAAAATATTAAATTGGGAAGAAGTAGTCATAATGGTATTTTAGGTAATGATGTTCAATATTTATCTTTAGAAAATGTTATTAGCACAGAATGGGAAGTAAGTGGTATAACCTTAAATAATGCGGATTTTGTCACCATTAAAGATTGTCAGTTTAAAAATGTTAGTCAAAATGTTTTAGTTAATGGGTCTTATGCCCAATTCTTTTTTACTTTCCAAAAATTAAGAGAGCTTTCTCAAGGTTCCCAAGATGAAATTTTAAATGAAACTTACCTTTATTTTTTAAAAGTTTATCAAGAAATTAATTGTCAATTTAAAAAAGGAAAAATAACTAACCAAGAATTTAAAAATCCAACTAAATTAACTGATGGATTACAATATGGTATTTCTATTTCACAAAAAGGACCGAGTATCGGTGGTTTTAATATTTGTCAATCAGAAGTAAGTGATCATTTGAGTGAAAACATTAAAATAGAAAATGTTTTAATTGCTAATATGAAAGCTAATCCAGTTATGATTAGAGGATTTTATCAAAAGAGACCATTAATTTTGGCCATAGGAAGATTATTACCAGAGAATTATCAATCTTTACCGACAGTCATGAAACTATTGAAGTTTTACAAATATAATTTTGAAAATAAGAAGAATTATCAATATGCTTTTTTCCCATTTAATCTAACAAAAGAAAATGTTAATCATCTTTTAAATCATCAATTATCAAGTTATCTTCCTTATGTTAATGCAGATGTGATGAATCACTTAAGTAAACCAATTATGGGAATTAGAGCACAAAAAGTAAAAAAAATGAAACTTCATCAGGTTAAAATTTGTAATTTAAAAAATGTAGGTAAATGTTTTAAATTAAATGGAATAAAACATCCAGAAAGTGATTTTGAAAATTATCAAGGGGCCAATACCTTAGGGTTATGTCAAATTAAATCAGAAATTAAAGTTAATCAATTGGATATTAGTGGCTTAATCTCTTGTCATGGAAAAACTAAAAAAATATTTAATTTTCCAAATTCTTATAGAGATAATATGCACCAAAAGCACCTAAAACTTGACCACAAATAAACCAAATAAATTTATCAGTATCTATTTCTTGGTTTAAATATTTGGCGATAGAAGAGGCGGGATTGTAAGTTCCATTAGTTAATTTATTGAAATAAAGTAAACCAGTGAAAGCTAAACCACAAGGGATAGGTTCTTGGTATTTAAGAACTACATAAATAAAAATAAAGGTTCCAATAAATTCCATGAAGAAGATTAAAAGATTACTTACCATGATTTAAGTAATATTTTTTTTAGGTGGAAATCATTTTATTTTGTTCAACTTCTATCATATAACGCTGATTACATAAACCATTTTTAGGGAAACAAGTTTGAGCACACATTCCATTATCTTTACAAGAACCTAAAGAGTGAACACAAGGGAGATTTTCACCGGTATTTAAATTTTTTCCACAATATTTTCCAACTTTATTAATCAGATTACAATCTTCTACAGTGTGATGATTCCAACAGCAGGTAGAGTAATTACCAGTTTTAAATTCTTGCATGGGTAAGTCGGGGTGACAATAACCGATGGTTTTATCGGCATATTCTTTAAAGACAAAATGTTCTTTTTTAAAGAGACTGAAAAACCATAAAATTAAAAGTCTTAATAAATTGAATATCATACCATAAAACAGAAAATTTAATATTGAGAATTTTGGGTTAAACACCTGTTACTTGGTTGTCCTTCATAAAATTTACAATCATAAGTTTCCCATGTATCACGATTAACAGCGCAAATTTGTCCCATTTCTTTCAAGGTGCAACATTCTTGGTTAGTCATGTTACCATCTCCGACACAACGGACTTCTACGTTTTCATTTTTACCGATTTTTTCCCAGTCAGGACCGCAATATCCTTGAGCACTTAATTTATTATTTTCCCAAGCACCTAATTGAAATTTAGGTTTTTGGTCCCACATTTTTTTTAAACCGTCATATTGAGAAAAATATTCATAACTTTTAAAGGAAAAGATAATGACGACTACAATTGAAACTAAAACACAAAATAGTCCAAAATATTTAAACATTAAAATATCATAGAAAAAAATTAAATACGAAAAAAATTGATTTTTAAAATCTCAATTCCCTTATAAATAAAAATGACCTCAACACAGATTGACGTTGCCTCTTTGAGGAAGTTATTTTCCTCTGCCTCTAAGTCTCTTCCCGATGATTTAGAAGAGACTACTTTTAACCAAGTAAAAGAACATTTAGTTAATTTCATGAAAAATCAAGTTAAGATGGAGAAGAAGAAGGAAAAGAAACAACAAAAGAAAGTAACTAGGGGTCCTACAGCTTATTTCTTGTTTGTAGGAGAAAACCGTAATGCAGTGAGAGCCGATTTAGGAAGTGAGGCAAAGATTACAGAGATTTCCAAGGAACTTGGTAAAAGATGGAAGGAATTATCAGATGCAGAGAGAGAAGAATGGAAAGAGAAAGCCAAAGCTTTAGCACCTCCTAAAGTGGAGAAACCTAAATCTAATCGCCCTCAGTCAGCTTTTTTTGTTTTTAGTGGAGAACATCGTGAGCAAGTCAAGAAAGATAATCCAGAGAAGAACTTAAAGGAAATCAATTCACTTTTAGGTCAAATGTGGCGTGATTTATCTGATGCAAAGAAGGAGGAGTGGAAAACTAAGGCTAAATCAGCCTAAAATTAAAATAAAATTTTAATTTAAAAGAAAATTTAATTTATAAGAAAAAATGAAGATTATTTCTTATAA
>Ga0180437_10008183_pt1 | contig 13350 bp, 11 predicted proteins | sample SS_ome_4_FD_132410 | JGI IMG/M metagenome (GOLD analysis project Ga0180437, IMG submission 132410) | Hypersaline lake sediment archaeal communities from the Salton Sea, California, USA - SS_3_D_1 metaG | ecosystem: Environmental > Aquatic > Non-marine Saline and Alkaline > Hypersaline >...
CAGTAGCAACCCAGATCCATCAGGGCTCCTCCCCCCATCTCCGGATTCATCCGGATATCATCGGTGGGATAGCCGGAACGGGACATCGCGGCGGTGATCCGCAGTATTCTGCCGATCCTGCCCGCCCGAATCAGCTCCTCTGCTTTCCGATACTGGGGATGGAACCGTTGGGCGAAAGCCTCCATCAACAGCACCCCGTTAGCCCGGCAGGCCTCACTCACCTCCCGAGCTTCTGCCGCGCTGCAGGCTATCGGCTTCTCGCAAAGTACGTGCTTGCCCTTCTCCGCAGCCTTGACGGACCACTCCCTGTGCAGGCTGTTGGGAAGGGGCACGCAGACCGCCTGGATCTCCGGATCATCCAGAAGCTCTTCGTAGGCACCGTAGGCCCGGGAAACGCCGAATTCACGGGCATACTCTTCGGCCTTTTCCAGGTTTCTGCTGGCCACGGCCAGCACCGCCCCGTTGCTGGAACCCTGGATACCGGGAATCAGGGCGGTCGCGGCGATTCGGGCACAGCCCAGGATGCCCCACTGCAAGATTCGCTTGTTGTTCATGCTTCCCTCTCCGGGAGATCCGGCCCCCATAGAGTAGTTTCTCTGCTGTCTTTCTACCAAGCTCTTAGATGCAACATTTTAATCCAATTCTGAAAAAAATCAAGTGTTTGCACTAATTTCGCTTGACTATTTTTACTGTTTGAGCTCTTATTTGTTTCATATTGGACTATATCAAAGGAAAAAGCAGGGGCAACAAGGTGGATTTCACTTTTTACGATGTCGAATGAGGTGCCTGAATGCGTGATCAGTTATTTTGGTAATGACTTGCTGAGGGAAAGTTGGATTGCCGGGATGCCGATTCCAAGTGGCATCAGCGAATTGGATGTTGCCGGATTGACACCGCTTCCGTCCAAGAAGGTGAAGCCCGGTGGAATAGCCGAATGTCCGGTGAACATCGACTGCTACAGCGACTGGAATTGCCATCTGATCGGTACCTTCGAACAATGGCTGGAGGATGAGCAGAAGCGGGGAAAACTGTCAGAGCAGGAAAAAACGAAACTCTTCGAATTGAATGCAGAGTGGTAACAGAATAGAGATCCAAATGCAAATGGCGCAGTGAAACGCGAATTGACATCCCGGCTAAGAGGATTGGTGCGAAAAAGGGATCAGCTGTAGACCATCCCTGACAATACCTAATCCCCCTGACTTACTGGGATCGAGGTCCCGCCCTACTCTTCCTGCTGCGAAGGAACGCTTGCCTTCACTTCAGCACCGGCGATTTCCTCCAGGATCTTGATGATGGTCCAGTTGTCCTCCTCGGGCCTGAGGGACAGGCCGGCCTGGAACAGCTGAAAGGCGGTGCTTGCGGTGAACATGGGGACGCCACTGTCCCTGGCCATGCTCAGGGTGATCCCCAGATCCTTGTACATCGTTTGGATGCAGGCCCCCGCCCCTTTGAAGGCCCGGTTCATGATGTGTTTGGCAGTATCCCGAAACAGGGCGCTTCCCACCATGCTGCTGCCGATCACATCATAGAGGATCTCCGGTTTCACACCGGCTTTGGTACCCAATACGAGGGCTTCGAATATGCCACCGTAGCAGGATCCGGTGAGGGCCGTCAGAGCCCCCTTCACGGTCTGGCCCATGCCGATCTGTTCCCCCACATGATAGATATCCTTGCCTACAGCCTGGAGCACGTTCCGGCAGCGCTGGAAGACCTCCTTTTTTGCCGCAGCCATCATGGTGAGCGTTCCCGCCTCTGCCCCGGGCTGCCCTCCGCTCACGGGAGAATCGATGACATCGATTCCTCTCCCTTCCAGCGCAGCTGCTACCTCTATCATGATCCCGCGCTCGATCGTGGCGGTACAGATCACCGTTGCCCCGGGCCGGATTCCTTTCAGCAATCCCTCTTTCCCTGACACCACATCCTTGACCTGGGCTCCGTTCAATACCATGACGAATACGACTTCGGATTGTTCTCCGACTTGCCGTGGCGATTCGGCGATGGAAGCGCCTAAACCGGCCATCTCCCTGAGGGGCTCCTCCCGGGCGTCGTAGACCGTGAGCATGAAACCTTTATTTTGGAGGTTTTTCGCCATACCGAGGCCCATATTCCCCAATCCAATCACACCGACTCTTTCCATGTGCTTCCCTCTATGAGTAGGCCATCTACGCTTCCGGCCCCGCCAGGATACGATCCATAACCACACTGGCCGCACCGACGCAAACCGCATCCTCTCCAAGAGCTGAGATGGCCAGCTCCGGCACCCTCTGTTCGCCGGCCCAACAGCCGTCATTGATAATTCGGGTGACCTGCTCCCAAAAAGGCTTATAGGTGGGCAACGAGCCTTTATTGAATACCACCATCTGGGGACTGAGCGCATTCACCAGGTTCAGCAAACCCATACCTAGATAGCGAGCTGCCTCGGAGATAATATCCGAGCTGAACTTGTCCCCCTGTTCGGCCGCTTCGATGACATCCCGTATCGTAATTCGAAAATGATCAGGATCTCCCTTGGCCCGAAGCAGGGATTTTACACCGGTTTTCATGATACGAATCGCGTTGGCTTCAATGGCAGATTCACAGGCCAGGGTCCGCAAACAGCCCCTGTTTCCACAATGGCAGATCGGTCCGGCCTGGGCAACGCTCATATGGCCGAACTCTCCAGCTGCGGCATGGCTTCCCGTGTACAGTCGCTTATTGATCACGATTCCCCCGCCGATCCCCTGGTCGACGATTACCCCGAGCAAGTTCTCTCGTCCCTGTCCAATTCCAAATCGGGCTTCCCCTAGGGTCATGGCATTGCCATTGTTCTCGACGTACACCGGAAAGGTTAGCCTGCGCGCGAACACCTCGGCGACATTGACCCGGTTCCACTCCGCAAGGCTGGTCGAGCGCAGGACAATGCCCTCCGCACGATCGATAAAACCCATGAAGCTTACCCCCAGGCCGATGATCTTTCCACGTTCAACTTCAGATCTATCAAGGACCTGTTCCGCCAACCCGGCGAGAACCGATAAGGTTCGATCGGGACTGGCGTGGGCGTCGATGTCTACATGCTGTTTTTGCTCGACCACACCGTCCAGACCGACCAGCATGACTCTGGAGGCGAATACATTGATCTCGATTCCGAGAGCATAGAACGCTTTCGGATTCAGTCGCAGCAGGGTTCCAGGTCTGCCTACGGATCCGGGATCGGATTGCTCGTCTGTATATTCTACGAACTGCAAGCGCTCCAGCTTTTCGATGATATTGGTCACTGTGGAGCGAGCCACACCGGTCACTGCTGCGATCCTGGCGCGGGAGGCCTTCTGTTCCAAATGAAGCACCCGCATCACCGAGGCGATATTCTTCTGTTTCACCAACGTGAAAAGCTGAGATTTAGGCATCTGTCTCTATATTAATCCAAAGATGAAAAAAATCAAGTGTTTTTCCTGCATTTACTTGACAGCTCGCTATAATTATGCTCTAATTTGTTGCAGATTGGACGAATATCGATTTACGGCATTAATACAATTTCAAATCGGACAAGAAAATATAAAGAAAGGAGGTGACACTGTAACTTATCATATTCGAGACCGAATCGATACAAGGCGTCCATAAAACTAAGGAAATGGAGGGAAATCATGGACAAAAAGATGGTTAAGTTCTTGCTCCTGCTCCTGCTGGTCGGATCGCTGGCCTTTGCCGGCGGAGGCAAGGAAGCCCCCGCCCCGGAGCCGGAAGAACCGACCGCGGCAGTACCTGCGGGCAAATACAACGAAGCTCCGATGCTGGCCGAGATGGTCAAGGCGGGTAAGCTGCCGCCTGTAGATGAGCGTCTACCGGAAAACCCGCGGGTCGTCGAGCCTGTCGAAAAAATCGGCAAGTACGGCGGCACCCATCGATTGGGGATGAGAACGATCGCCGATTGGGGATACGTGGACCGGATGGCACACCACAAAGAAGGGCTGGTCGTCTGGGATCGGGAGATGACCGGATGGATACCGAATGCCGCGCACAAGATCGATATCAGCCCGGATGCCAGGGAGTTCACCTTTCATCTGCGTAAGGGCATGAAGTGGTCCGATGGAGAACCATTCACAGCCGACGATGTCATGTTCTGGGCCGAGGACATGATCGGCAACGAGGAGTACGGTCTGAAATACTCTCCTTCTGTGCGATTCAAAGCGGGCGGTGAGGTGTTCGAAGCCACGAAGATCGACGACGTAACGGTCAGGCTGACCTTCGAAAAAGGCTACGGGCTCTTTCTGCTGAATATGTGCACCGGTGAGGCCAGCGGAGAGCCGATTCGCTATCCCAAACACGTTTTGCAGCAGTATCACCCCCGCTACAACAAGACGAACCTCGATCAACTGGTAAAGGAAGCCGGTTTGTCCACCTGGCCCGAGCTGCTGGGACTCAAGGGCGGATTCTACAACTCCCACGGATCGTCGGACGACCCGCGCTACCACGCGGGATTTCCGCAGATCTCCCCCTTCATACCCAAGATAGACCATACACAATCGACTTCGGTGATGCTGTACGAGCGCAATCCCTACTACTGGAAGGTCGATCCCGAGGGCAATCAACTGCCCTACCTCGACTACCAGCAGTATACGATTTTCGACGATCCGGATTCCATTGCCCTGGCCGCTGCCAACGGGCAGATCGACGAACAATGGCGCCATATAAACGCACCGGAATACCGACCGCTTCTGGCCGACAATCGGGAGAAGGGCGATTATCGTCTCATCCGAACGGACTTCACCTATGCCAACCAGGTGGCCATCAAGCTGAACCTGAATCACAAGGACCCGGTCAAGCGCGAGGTCTTCCAGAACAAGAATTTCCGCATCGGTCTCTCCCACGCCATCAATCGACAGGCGATCATCGACACCGTGTTCTCTGGCGTAGGGGAAGCGGCCAACATCTGCCCCTTGCCTGACTCCGGTCACTATCGGGAATCCATGGCCACGCAATACACAGAGTACAACGTGGAACTGGCCAACAAGTACCTGGATGAGGCGGGATACGCCAAGCGCAACTCCCGGGGCATTCGCCTGGGTCCTGACGGCGAGCCGATCCGGATTGCCGTTGAGGTCATTGACACTTTCGATTTGAGGGATCCCGCTGAACTGGTATCCCAGGATTGGAAAAAGGTCGGGATCGACGCTGTTTTCACGGAGATCGAGCGCTCCCACCACCAGCAGCAGATCATGGCCAACGAGCATGATATTGTGTTCTGGTCCGGTGACGGCGGTACACGGGGTGATCTGTACCTCAATCCCCGCATCTACCTGCCCACCAGTGTGTTCGAATCCGAGCATGCCACGCGCTGGGCGTTGTGGAATGAAAATCCGAACCATCCGGACGCCCAGGAACCGCCGCAGAGCGTCAAGAGGAAATTCGAGCTCTACGATCAGTTCGTTGCGGCCCCCACAGCAGAACAACAGAAGAAGCTGATGGACCAGATCCTCGACATAGTGGAGGAGGAGTTCCATGTAATAGGGATACTTTGGCCGCCTCCATCCATCACGCTTGCTAAGAACAACTTCCGCAATGTTCCGGAGAGAATCATTCTGAGCTGGACGTATCCAACCGACGCCCCAATCGGAGTCGAGCAGTACTTCTTCGACGACTGACGTTAGCTTTCAGGAGAAACCAGGATTCTGCCTTGCGCGGAATCCTGGTTCTCTTTATTATCCCACAATAGCGGAGAGACCATGGGTAAATACTTCCTCAGACGGATCTTCTACGCCATACCGGCGATTATCGTGATCTCCTTCGTCTCCTTTCTGCTCATCCAGCTGCCGCCAGGAACCTTCGCCGATACGATTGCTGCCCAGATGATGGAGAGCGGCGGGGTGACTCCGGAGGCGATCAAGGCTATCGAAGAACGCTACGGTTTGAATCAACCGGTCTTTGTACAGTACTGGAAGTGGATTTCCGGTATACTCCTGCGCGGCGACTTCGGCCAATCTTTTATCTGGGGCCGGCCGGTTGGAACCATCATATGGGATCGTCTGGGTTATACGCTGCTGCTGACGGGATTTGCCTTTTTATTCGTCTGTATTTTGTCGATACCGATCGGTATTTACTCCGCAGTCAAGCAGTACTCGGTGGGCGACTACATCGCCACCTCTATAGGCTTTCTCGGTTTGGCCATCCCCGGTTTTCTCTTTGCCCTGATCCTGATGTTCATCGGTTTTAGATTCTTCGACCAGACCGTCGGAGGATTTTTCTCACCCGAGTTCACCCACGCTCCCATGAGCTGGGCCAAGTTTGCCGACCTGCTGTCCCATCTGTGGATGCCCATGATCGCAGTGGGTATGGCGGGGGCGGCTTCTTTGATACGTATCATTCGGGCTAATCTGCTCGATGAGCTGCTCAAACCCTACGTGGTAACCGCACGGGCAAAGGGATTGAGCGAATTCCGTCTGCTGATCAAGTACCCCGTACGGCTGGCTCTGATTCCCTTCGTGGCTACTCTGGGATGGATGCTGCCCCAGCTCATTTCCGGAGCAACGATCGTTTCAGTAGTCATGAGTCTTCCGACCACCGGCCCGTTGTTGTTGCGGGCCCTGCTCGGCCAGGATATGTACCTGGCCTCCAGCTTCATCATGCTGTTGAGCGTGCTGACGGTGATCGGAACCCTCATCTCCGACGTACTGCTGGCGATTGTCGACCCTAGGATTCGCTTTCAATGATAGATCCAACCAAAACTGTTACGGGCGACATTATACCAGGAGCCGCCGCTGCTTGGCACGATACGGAAGCCAGCCTGCAGTTGGCCAGCCAGTGGAAGCTGATGTGGTGGAGATTCCGAAAGCACAAGCTGGCATTGGTGAGTGGTATCGTGCTTATCTGTATCTACCTGGTGGCGGCTTTTGTCGAGTTCCTGGCTCCCTTTTCCACGGACCGCATGATCTCAGAACTCGCCTATGCACCCCCCCAGCGCCTGCGTTTTCTGGATAGAACCGAGGAGGGTCGCAAGTTCCGCCTGCACGTGTACGGGTATAAGTATACAATCGACGAGCTTTCGCTGGAACGTGAGTTCAAGGTTGACCCGGATCAGAAGTTCGATGTCCGCTTTTTTGTTAAAGGGGAGCCTTATCGCATGTGGGGATTCATACGCGGAAACCGACACCTGGTCGGGCCGGTTGACACGGGGGCGCCTTTCTTTCTGCTGGGCGCGGATCGTCTGGGCAGGGACCTGTTCAGCCGTCTCATCTACGGCACCCGTATCTCCATGACCATCGGTCTGGTGGGGGTTATGATGAGCCTGATTCTCGGTATCCTCCTTGGGGGCATCTCCGGCTACTACGGTGGCACTGTAGATCTCATCATTCAACGCATCATGGAGATTCTGCGCTCCATGCCGACGATTCCGCTGTGGATGGGCTTGGCCGCCGCCATTCCGTATTACTGGTCGCCGGTGCTGGTATATTTCATGATCACCCTGATCCTATCTGTAATCGGCTGGACCTGGCTGGCCCAGGCGGTGCGGGGTAAATTCTACTCCCTCAAGACCGAGGATTTTGTGGTGGCCGCCAAGCTGGACGGATGCAGCGAGCTGCAGGTTATCGTGAGCCATATGGTGCCCTCTTTTATCAGCCATATTATCGCCACCCTGACCCTGGCCATACCCCAGATGATCATCGCCGAGACCGCTCTCAGCTTTCTCGGCATCGGCCTCAAGCCACCGGTGGTGAGCTGGGGCGTACTGCTGAAAGAGGCCCAAAACGTACGGGTACTGGCTACCTCGCCCTGGCTTTTCATGCCCGGCCTGGCTGTGATCATCGCGGTGCTGTCTCTGAATTTTCTTGGTGACGGCATCAGAGATGCGGCGGATCCGTACAAATGATAGGCTCTGAATCGAGCAACACTGAATCGAGCAACTATATGGACGGAAACAAGGACGTATTTCTGGAAGTCAAGGGATTGAAAACCCACTTTTTCACAAACGAGGGGGTTGTCAAGGCCGTTGATGGTGCGGATTTCCAGATCCAACGAGGGAGTACTGTGTGCCTGGTGGGCGAGTCGGGTTGCGGTAAATCGGTGACCGCACGCGCGATCCTGCAGATCGTGGATAAACCCGGCCGGATCATCGAAGGGGAGATCTTGATGCACCGTCGCGATGGTAAGGTTGTGGATCTGGCCAAGCTCAATCCCGGAAGCAGAAGGATGCGGGCTATTCGTGGCAAAGAGATCGCCATGATCTTTCAGGAGCCGATGTCCTCTTTGAGTCCCGTGCACACGATCGGCAACCAGATCATGGAACCTATACACCTGCACTTCGATGTGGAAAAGGAAGAAGCCCGAAATAGAGCCATCGACCTGCTCAAACGCGTGGGCATCCCCAAGGCGGAGCAACGCCTCGATGCCTACGTGTTTCAGCTCAGCGGCGGCATGCGTCAGAGGGCCATGATCGCCATGGCCCTGTCCTGTCAGCCCAACCTGCTCATCGCCGATGAGCCGACAACCGCTCTGGACGTGACCACCCAGGCCATCATCCTGGATCTGATCAAAGAACTTCAAGCGGACCTGAACATGACCATTCTGTTCATCACCCACGATCTGGGGGTGGTGGCCGAAATAGCAGATAGGGTGGTGGTGATGTACCTGGGGAAGGCGGTGGAAAGCGGATCTGTGGATGCCATATTTCACGATCCCAAACATCCCTACACACGGGCGCTGCACAGATCAATCCCCAAGCTAGGAGAGTCCGACAAGGGGCGCCTGGACACCATTCGCGGCATGGTGCCTCACCCATTCGCCCGGCCTCAGGGCTGTACCTTCCATCCCCGGTGTGACAACTTCATGCCTGGTGTGTGCGATAGGATCGATCCTCCTATTATCTCCATGGGGGAGGGCGTCGATGTCCGCTGTTTGCTCTACGGAGGGAGGGAGAGCGAGCAGCCGGCGAGCTCCGAAGGCAAAGAGGAGGCTAATGGCAACTGAAGCAACTCAGGGCTCTCAAACGTCGGTCTCCTCTAATGGGGCGACGCTGCTGGAGCTCAAAAACCTGAAGATGCACTTCCCGATCACCAATCCCGGCTTGCTGCGCAAGATAGTCGGACATGTGAAAGCCGTGGATGATGTCAGTCTGACCATCCAAGCGGATGAAACCTTTGCCCTGGTGGGGGAATCCGGCTGCGGCAAGACCACCTTGGGCCGCTGCATCATCCGCATCTACCAACCCACCGAAGGAGAGATCAACTATGTGGAACCGGATGGTACGGTAGTCGATTTGGCAACGGTTCAGGGAAAGGGCTTGATACCCTATCGGCGGGCCATCCGCATGATCTTCCAGGATCCCTACTCCTCGCTCAATCCCCGCCGGAAGGTGCTCCAGATTGTCGGCGAACCTTTGGTCAGAAACAAAATTTCCAGCGGCTCGGAGCTTGAGGACCGCGTGGCCGATCTGCTGCGAAAAGTGGGCTTGCGGCCCGAATACATGCTGCGCTATCCCCACGCTTTCAGCGGTGGCGAACGACAGCGCATCGGCGTTGCCCGGGCCCTGGCCCTGAATCCACGGCTCGTGATCGCCGATGAGGCGGTTTCCGCTCTGGACGTGTCGGTACAGGCCCAGATCCTCAATCTGCTGCAGGAACTGCAGGCGGAGTTTGACCTGACCTACATCTTCGTCGCTCATGATTTGAGCGTGGTGGAGCACATCGCCGACCGCGTGGCGGTGATGTACGTGGGCAAGCTGGTAGAAGTGGGTACTCGCCAGCAGATCTTCACCGCACCCAAGCATCCCTATACCGAAGCGTTGATGTCCGCCGTTCCCAAACCCGATCCCAGGCTGAGAGATGCCGGTGCCCGCATCCGCCTCACTGGAGAGGTGGCCGATCCGGCAAATCCGCCGAGCGGCTGCTATTTTCACCCCCGCTGCCGCTACGCCCAAGACAGGTGCAAGGCCGAGGGACCGGCGCTTCGGGATATCGGTCGGGGACACCACGTTGCCTGCTATTTCGCAGAGCAGCTCGAGCTAAAAGGCGTTGCGGGTATGTGAGGGGCTCACACCGGTATACGCACGGTTACTAATAGTACATCTGTGATATTCCAGCTGCGAAAGAAAGGTTGAAGCCGGAACATTATATCCTCGCGGAAGAGCAACTCGTTCCTTATTCCAATAGGCTTTCAAGATGAGACTAATTATGCTATACTTGCTTCATGGCAAGACCACGAAAAATCGATCCAGACATGGTGGCAAAAGCTCGACTGGTGGTGACGCAGACCAAGGATATTGAGAGTTTGCGCATGGCCCAGGCTGTTCTATTGCCCGCTGTGGGGAATTTGACCCTGCAGCAGACGGCAAGAGTGTTGGGGGTGGGGCGAGCGACGGTGGCTCGGTTGCAGCATCGTTTTCGGCAACAGGGTGGAGCCGATTTGCAGCCACACCCCCGTTGGGGTGGACGACGGCAGGCGCTGCTCAGTGTGGAGAAGGAACAGGCGTTCTTGTCTGGGTGGAAAGCTCGGGCTGAACGAGGGGAATTGGTCGTCGTCTCACCCCTGCAGGCAGCCTTAAGTGAACAGCTCGGGCGGCCAGTGCGTGCTTCGGTGGTATATCGGCTGCTTGAGCGCCACGGGTGGCGCAAAGTGGCCCCCGACACAAGGCATCCCAAGAGCGATGCGGCCGTGCAGGCGGAGTGGGAAAAAAAACACTACCGGAAAACCTGGCGGCCGTACTGACCGCGCAGGCGGCGGGCAATCGGCCGATCCGGTTGATGTTCCAAGACGAGGCACGCTTTGGTCGCATGGCACGGATTCGCCGCTGCTGGGCACCGGCTCCGTTGCGGCCCATGGTGTGTAACGGCTACGAACGCCAGTTCACCTATGTCTATGGTGCTGTCAGCCCCTTGGAAGGGCAATTGGACTGGAGCTTAAGCGAGAAAATGAATACCGGGCAGATGAACGGCTTTCTGCTTCAGGTCAGCGAAGCTCATCCGGATGAGTTCGTAGTCATGGTGCTCGACGGAGCCAGCTCGCACAAGAGCAAAGAACTGGTTGTGCCTGAGAATATCCGTTTGTTGCCGCTGCCGGCGTACTCCCCGGAACTCAATCCGCAGGAACACATATGGGATGAACTGCGCGAGAAAGCATTTCCCAACTCCGTGCTCGATCACATGGATCTGGTGGTCCAACGCCTGAAAGGGGGCATGAACACCTTAACCTCTGATGCTGATCGTATTCGTAGTATCGCCGCCTGGCCATGGATAGTTAGTCTCAATTTGACAGCGAGTTAGAATTAGTGGCCTGTCTCGGAAGTTCGGTGACGTATTCTCACGCAGACAGGCGTACGTCGTCAGAATATTTGGACAATCTTGCCATAAGTTTCAATAGATCGCCTCGTGTGAATTTCCATTCGAAAGGTTTCGCAATTTGTTCATAGTGATCCTGAAATTGTAGCAGTCTGTCCTCGACAGCTTTCAGGCAAGAAAAGACATTCGGAGTTAGGATCTTCCGCTGTATGATGGAGAAATATATTTCGATCTGGTTCAGCCAGCTGGCATGAACCGGTAGATGTACAACAACAATCTTAGGCCATCTCTGCCTGAATCTATCAATTTACAGCTGGCCGCGATGGGAAGAACCGTTGTCCACGATCCAGAATACCCTCTTTGCCGAGAGGTAAGGTTCTTGAGTCATTACCTGGTCGACGAGCCGAGCAAAAGGAGCTATGCCCGATCTAGCTTCACAGCGTCCAAAGATCTTCGCACGTCTAACATCCCACGCTGCTAGGTATATCAAGGAACCGCCTCGACTATTAGAGATTCCCCTTTGGGCCGTGGCCAACCAGGCGCGTGGCTAGGCGTGGAGTCACTTGAGGCCTTGGGGCAGACTGAGTATATAATTGGAGCAGGGAGGGGAGTCCCTGTGGATTCTTTCTTCTCTTCTTCTTTTTCTTCTTCTCTTCTTTCTTATCTGTACCATCGGTACCAAACCTGGGGAACTGGTGGCCTATGAGACTCAATTGGCCCTATTTTTCCGGGATACCATAAAGATAGACCGGATTTTCGATTCTTTTTATGACATCCGAATGCAACCCCGTATCCGCCTGAAGGACATCCTTATCTCGGTATTTCTCATGCCCTATTGGGGCATCAAAGCCTTACTGCAACTGGATATTCTCCTGCGTACACCCCAGATGTTACGGTTGTTCCGCTGCCCGAAAAAGAAGAAGGTGGTGGTCTCCGATACGACCATCGCCAGGGTCCTGAACTGGCTCGACCCTCAGGATTCCCGCAAGAGTTTGCTAGCCCCACTGTCTACCCTTAATAAGAAAGGACTGCTGCATCGACGGCTGGCACCCAAAGGACCCACTCGAAGGCTGGGGGTCATCGATGGATCCCAGATGGGTGGCCATTACCTAGTGGCAGCGCTGCTATGTGGCCAATTGAACTATCCAGTGGTAGTCGAACCCTGTAAAGGACGAGGATATGAACAGACGACCACCCAGAAGTGTCTACCCATCATCCATCAGACCCTAGGTCCTGCAGCTCCCCAGCTATGGCTCTTCGATGCCCTGTACTTCAATCACACGATTTTTCGCATCGTAGGAGAGCAAAACGCGCACCTGCTCATCAAGTACAGCCCTCATGAGGATGATGAGGAGGACAAACTATTCCGTGATGTGCTGGAAGATGCCAAACAGCTGTTTGCCGCCCACACTCCGGCCATCGATCCGGTGGAACAATCCCACGGCTTCGATTCCAATCGGTGGTGTTCCTGGTCCATGAAGAAAACCAGCGCAGAGTTCGCCGGTGTTCCGGTGAATATCTCCCTCCTGGTTGAAGACTACCCAAAAAAGAAAAAAAACACCCACACGGAAACCTGGATCATCACCACTAACCTCAGCCTCGAGTTCGAAGAAGCTCGAGAAGCGGCTCATCTGCGCTGGCAAATCGAAAATAACTAGTCCCAAAATAAGCGATAAGGGATAGGGTCTTTAATAAAAAGTAAATATTCGTTTAACCCGTCTACATTAATGGTGTTCAGGGCTGGACACACGAAAAACACTTTGTTATAATCCTCCTTAAGGTGGAGGGGAACTCAGTCAATCAGCAACTCATAGAGAAGGTCCCAGAAAAAGTAGAGCAGGCGGAAGCAGAAAGCATATTCTGTTCTGTTTGTCCTCTTAAGCGTGAAAATCTCGAACTCCGCTGTGAACGGGGGTACTGGCAAGAGCGGCATCGGTGGGCGACGAGGCGGGAACAACAGCTGAAAGAGGAAACCGAACAGCTCAAGGCGAGAATCAAATACCTGGAAAAGCAGTTGTATGGGCGTAAAACCGAGAAGGGGAAAAAAGGCCCAGAGAGCCAGGAGCAGGATGGTTCTGGGCAGCAGGTAAAAAGACGTCGAGGCCAG
>Ga0180437_10008184_pt1 | contig 13349 bp, 15 predicted proteins | sample SS_ome_4_FD_132410 | JGI IMG/M metagenome (GOLD analysis project Ga0180437, IMG submission 132410) | Hypersaline lake sediment archaeal communities from the Salton Sea, California, USA - SS_3_D_1 metaG | ecosystem: Environmental > Aquatic > Non-marine Saline and Alkaline > Hypersaline >...
TGCTGGCCACGTGTGCCCAACAAGGCCGCTCGGCTTTCGAGTTTCTCTGTGACTCGATTCTCGCCCACTTCAGAAACCAAACCCCTCCCTCCCTATTGGCCCTTCCGCCGTGAACGGCTACCTTTCTCCAAACATCGCATCCTGATTGAAGCCAGGGGCCTCTGCGTCGATCCTGGCAACACCTCCGTTCGTAGGACACCAAGAGACATCATGAGAGCCCTTTTTTTCGCCCTGTGCCTCCTGCTCGTGCCGACTTCCATGGTCCAGGCGCAGATCGAACGGGTCTGGCTGACGCACCGAACCAACGACCCCAGTAAGATCGTTGTGAACTGGACCACCGAGGAGCCGGGCTCCTCGGTGGTCAGGTATGGCCTGACCAAGCAGTACGACCACGAGGTCCGGATCGAGGGCAGCACGACCCTTCACCACGTCGAGATCGCTATCCCCGAGCGGGACACGACTTACCACTACTCGGTCAGCACCGGCGACCAGACCTCATTCGACGCCACCTTCAAGGCATACCCGACTGACGTTCTGCGTGTGGCCGTTGTTGCCGACTGGCAGGGCAAGCCCGAGTTGCCGGGCCTTATCAAGGACAACGTTCATTTGCTGCTAACGGCAGGCGACAACATCTCCAACACTCATCGCCTCTGTGGCCCCGGCAACAAGGACTGCATCAAGCCCTACGCCGAACTCATCGACCGGTATCCTGACCTCTTCCGTTCAACGCCCTTCATGCCGGTGCTGGGCAACCACGACAAGGAAATGCGCCCCAGAGGACCGAAACCTCCTGCCGAGCCGGTCTACGACATCGACGCCACGGCGTTCCGGAAGGTCTTTGAGTTGCCCGGCGACGAATGGAAGTGGCATTTCGACGTACCCGAGTTCGGCGTTCGGTTCGTGGCCCTGGACGTGAACCACATCTCGGACATGGGGACGACGTGGCAGGCGTGCCATCCGTTCGACAAGGGGTCCGATCAGTTCCAGTGGTATAGAAAGCTGATGGCCGGATCGAAGCCGCCGTTCGTGGTGACGCTCTACAACGAACGAAACGCCAGCGTCCGGTCCCAAGAGAGAGGATCGTGGGGCGAGATGCTGCGGCAGGGAACCATCGCCATTACCGGCTTCGGCTACTTCGCCGAGCGGGCCGAGGTGGACGGGTTCACCTGCTACAATACTTCCTTGAGTGGCAAGGGCGACCGCTATCCTGATCCCAAGTCCGACTTCCTCGTCAGCGAGGACAGCTACATCCTGCTGACCTTCAGGAAGAGTCCGCCCAAAATGACGGTCGAGATCAAGGGGCTGGATGGCAAGGTGCTGGATCGGAGGGAATTCAGCGGAAGTTGAAGATCATCTCGGAGCATGACAAATGAAACGGGTTTCTCCCCGTGGCAGATTGGCCCCGTCTGCATGACCAGCCCCACAATGACGGAGTGCTTGGCGATAACGCCTGCACCCCCTCGCTTTGCTCGGAGGTGCTTGAGCGATTGAATAATCAAAGAATCCACTGAGACCGCCCTGGACGTGTCCCAGACCTTTTCGCCACGACTTTGTGTCCTGATTTACGCCAGGGGCTTTATTATTGACGCTGGCCGCAGCCCGGTGTTTCGGCTGCGTCGGCTAATCCGAAGGACAAAGCACACAAGGAATCAACAAGATGAAATCCATCGACCGACTGGTGGCCGAGCATGACCTTATCGAGCGTGGGCTCGTTGTCTTGGAAAAGGTCGTCGCTCAAATTGAGTCTGGACAACCCGTGCCCGACGATTTCCCCAAGTGGGCACCGCAGTTCTTTCGGCAGTTTGCCGATCAATGCCATCACGCCAAGGAGGAAGACCTCTTGTTCCCGCTACTCAAGGAACGTGGCGTTCCCGAGGAGGGTGGCCCCATTGGCGTCATGCTTCAAGAACACGTACTGGGCCGGGACTGCGTGCGCCGGATGCGAGAAGCCAGTGAGGCCGCTGAGTTCGACGGCCCCACCTTCGCTGTTGCCGCCAACGAGTTCATCCCGCTGTTGCGGCAGCACATTTACAAGGAGAACAATGTCCTGTACCCGATGGGCGAGCACGTCCTAAGCGAAGCCGACGATGCCGACCTGAACGTCAAGTTCTCCAGGGTCGAACAGGAACGTGGTCTTGACGGACTGCACGAGCGGTACGAAGGCGAGGTTGCACGCTGGGAAGAGACGCTGGGATAATCAAACGAGTCGCTGCTTCCCGCACCCCCTCACTTCGTTCGGGGGTGCTCCATTTCCTTGAAACATATTGAAATCAAACAACATCATGCTGGGTGCATCCCAGGCCATCTTCGTCAAAACATCGCATCCTGATTGAAGCCAGGGGCCTCTGCGTCGATCCTGGCCGACCGAGGTAGGACAGACGTGACCGACAACCCGAACCGTGAGCGGTTCCAAGCGGCCTACGAAGGCAAGCCACCCTGGGATCTTGGGCGGCCACAGAAGGCGTTCATCGAGGTCACCGACCAAATCACCGGATCGGTCCTGGATGCAGGCTGCGGGACGCAAGCCGGATAGTCGCAATATCGTCGTTCTCCATACCGCTTCTTCGGAATACGCCACTTCACTTTGGCGATTCAATGGAATCAGCGGCAATCCGCTCGTATTCTGCGAACCAAACGGGCGTAGGCTCGTCCCATGACAACTGAGCCATCGTGACGAGAACCCAGTCCCCTCTTGGTGAGATGCGGAAAGAAGTGGACCAGTGACCGAACCAAGCGTAGGCACCTCGCAACTGCTTGTGATAACGTTCGTCACTTGAATAGGCTGTGAAGCCAAACCCAAACCGGTCGATGACATCAAGACTAGGTGCTTCCAGCGTGCCAATGTGATTGGCCGTCATTAGATCTATGGTGTCCTTCTTCAGCAGACGCTTTCCGTCGAGTTCGCCGCCGTTCAGGAGCATCTGGCAGAACCGCATGTAGTCTCTGGGTGTCGAACAGAGCCCGCCACCACCAGACAGATACTTGTGTGAGTCGTTGTAAGGGTAGTCTGCCGTGTCGCCTATCGGGCCGATGTCGCCGTCCTTCAGCTTCCGAAGGCCGTCTTCCGCCCTGAAGTAAGCCGCAGCCAAGCGATCCAGTTTGTCAGGCGGCACCTTGAACGAGGTATCGTGCATACCGAGCGGCGCTAGGATCTTCTTGTCGAAGAACCGGTCCAATGTGTCGCCCGACACAACCTCGACAACACGCCCCAACACGTCGGTGGACATTCCATACTCGAAATTGTCACCGGGGTCAAAGAGGAGTGGCAGCCCTGCCAATGTCTTTATCATCTGATCGAGTGTCACGTCCGTGCTGGAAATGCCTCCGGAGATTCGATGTTGGGTGTAGAGTGATCGGAGCTTTTCGGAGTCGTCATAGGTAAGCCCCGATGTGTGCGTCAGCAGATGACGTATTGTGATCTCTCCTTTGGCTGGTCGGGTCTCCAGCGGCTCCACACTGACCAACACTTTCGGATTCTTGAACTCGGGGATGAATTTCGACACGGGATCGTCGAGGCCCAGCTTGCCCTCCTCCCAGAGTTTCATGATCGCAACGCTTGTGATCGGCTTGGTCATCGAAGCGATGCGGAAAATCGAGTCCGCCCGCATCGGCTTACTGGCTTCCCGATCTGCCATCCCAACGGCCTTCAGGTGAATCACCTTTCCGTGCCGTGCCATCATCGTGACACCACCGGCGATCTTGCCGTCATCCACGAGAGACTGCATGAATTTCGACAACTCCTCGACCTTCTCCGAAGAGACACCCACATCCTCGGGTTTGGCGGTCGGCAAGTCCTGGGCCGGTGAGCGCAGTGACGAGACCAAGAGCAGAAGGAAGGCCAAGCTGACGACGCACGGAACTCGCCTTTCATGACGCATGCTTCGTTCTCCCGAGGGAACAAGGGGATGTGGTAAGTACACAGCGGCGCAAGGGATAGCCGAATCTCAGCCCAGGTGACTACCGCCCTCCAGGCTTGTCTTGAGCATTACACCAGTTTCTCACCTTCCCCGCAATCAACGGCGACAGCAAGAGCACCAGCAGACCAAGCGGCATCAGACCACCTTCCAGCACATTGTAATCAGCGGCCAGCCGTTCCCAAGTCAGGCCGGTCAGGAGCAGGAAGGTCAAGTCGCCTTTGCCGCCAGCGCCCGCTTCCGTTCCGGCGTGAACTTCCACCACGGCTTGGAGGGCTCCCCAGCCATGAACCGGACTGCGGCGATGAACACGTCGATCACACAAGGATCGTGACGGACGCCGGTGGCGTGGCACAAGTCGTCGTACATCGTGTATGGGTCTTTTCCCAACAGGTCTTGTGGTGACGAGACGCCGATCAGCCGCAGTTTGTCGGCAAGGGACGGCCCGACGTTGGGGATGTCTTCCAAGTCGGCGATGTCGGCTCGGTTGACGGGCTTCATGGTGGGCTCTTTGCTGACTGACTGAGTGCTTCCTTGCCGCCTGGGAGGCCGGGTGAGTGGGGTTTTACTCCTTTGTTGGAGGCAAAAGCTCGAAAACCGCTTGTGCAAACCAAGCTGTGTTGTGCAACTCCATTTCACAATGACGCCAATGACCTTGCCGAATGTACGGTGTATCCTTAGAACCGCCACCGATACCCTGCACCACCATGCCATCACTTCGGGGCGCAAGTTGCGGTTTGTAAACTCGTGGTTGACCGTGCCCGACACCATAGACGGTGCTGGCGTTCAGGGGGTTGTTGCCTAGTATCCACCCAACCTGCCTCCACGCTGCATCTCGAAGTTTGGGATTTTCGAGTATCCTCGATCCTCTTGCCAACAGTATCGCTTTTCGTGCCAGAACCTTGTTCGCCCCACGATTGTCGCACAAATACTGGTAGTGCAGCCCACCAACGCTTCTCTGCATTTTGGCCCCTGTCTGTCCACCAGCGAGATCGGTCCGGGAAAGGTAAGCTGGCACAATACCAAAGGCGTTCTTCTTGGACAGGGGAAGCAGGTAGTCCTCCAAGTACGACCTGAGGCTCTCTTTCCATCGGGGGCATTCTGCGTGCGTGGGAAGGGACTCACACAAGTCAGCCACAACGCTCACTGCCCCCTCCGCACCATCCATCCCGCCATGTGCCATAAGGCTACAGAAGATCGCCTCTCTTTTTGCATCCCGGTAAAAGAATCCTTTCACCTCCTGTTGGCCCTCGATGTACTCGGTCTCCTGCAACGCCATGAGTTTGTCGGCTAGATCGACGGCCCGCTTCCTGTACTCAGGAGTCTCCGTCGCCAAATACATGTACAGGTTCGCCCTAACGCCGTAGGCGAGAGGCATCAGGTCTGTCACCTCTTCCATGTAGGGTCTGGCGCAAAACGTGGTTTCATAGTCGGTCACAACAGGCCACGCCTTCTCGAAGTGGTTGTAGCACCTGACGGCAGCGTCAAGGCACGTTCGAGCATAGGCCGGATCGGCATCCTTGTAGAGGCGGTAGATCGTGGTTTGATTCCTGATGAACCGGCTCTGAGACAGCATGTCGATTACCAACGTACTCTCGGGAAGCAGCCTGTCATCCGCATCACCGATCTTGTTGTTGGTGTACCGGTTGATGCTCTCGCCCCAATCTTCTGCACCACACCAGAGGTAATAGTGCTGGACAAGAGCACCATTTTCACGCTGCATCTGGTGGATGTATCTGTTTCCCCACTTGATCTCGTCAAGAATGCTGTAGTCGCCACGATCCCAAGCCGGGTTGACAACCCTTTTCATCTCAAGAAGACCGTACAGGCCGGGCTGTAGGATTCGCATTATTTTTCTGACATCGGAACTCGCATGCCACCCTCCGACAATCGCATGACGTTTGCCGCCCTCCATCCTGGCGTCGTCAAGGTGGCAGGGCTGCTCTCGCCAGTTCACCGTCGTGTCGCCGCACCTCTTCCTTCGGTAAGCATTGCGGTACTTTCGCAGAAACGCTTCGTAGTTCAGTCTCGTCTCAAGCCCAATCGGAAACCACAGGGAGTGTTCCGATCCCGCCTTGATCCGATAAGTCCCTGAGTCCCGAAGTTCCGTGAAGTCCCCGAGCAAATAGTTCCCAAAAGCATCACCCCCCCTTGTCAAGACTCCCGAAAAGACGACCGTGCCGCCCACGTCTACCACATCAAACGAAGACGTTTCGGCGCTGGCGTCAACCACAACCCTCTTGCTCTCGCTGGAAAGATACCCCACGTGGTTGACACAGACCTTGGTGGCTCCAAACTCTCCCACCGTGAAGTCAAACACATGATCCGACTGGCGTTTGTTTCCGTCACCGTCCACAGCTATCACGTACCATCGGTGAGCCCCCGCTGAAAGCTCCGAGAGTAAAGGCGTGTAGTAGCAGACGTTTTCTTTGCCGATGAACCCAAAGGGCCTGAAGGGCTCGTAGTTGCCGTAACTTCCGCCCGGCAAATGACCGTAGACCCCAGCAGGAACGTCATCAACTCTCTCCCCATCCAGCCAGACCTCGTAGTGGGCGATGCCAGACTCGCTATCAGAACTTGCCCGCCAAGCCAAGAGCGGCGTGTGACCATATACCGTCGCATAGGTCGTGGCATTGTTCTCGGGGACGAGGAGTTCAAGTCGGGCAGGGAAAGTGGTGTCCTGCGCCGCCAGAAAGCGTGCTGACGAGAATGTCACTCCTAGCACGATCAGTGCCGTAATCTGCCAAGGCGGCGAGGACGATTTGCCACCGCTCACAGACTTGTTCAATGGCGGTATATGGCGCATTGCAACTTCTGTTGGAATCATCCACGGCCTCCTTCACAGGCGTGTCGGCCCTCACTGCTCCACAGCAATCGCACGTTCCACGGCCTCCAGGAATGTGGTCCCATCGGCGGCGGTCGGCGTCAGGTAGCCTCCCTCGCCGTTTTCGTTCCAGGCGTAGATCAACAGAAGCCGCTGGGCGGTCACCTTGTCGGGGTGTTCATCGAGCCATCGGACGCCCAGCCGCACAAACTCCTCGACCAGCTTCGGCGTGCGGTCAGGATACCAGACGGACATCTTCTCGGGCGGCAGCTTGCCCTTCTCCCAGGGCCGACGATCCCAACCGACCGTGACGACTGGAACGTAAGGGAGTGGTGTCTGTTCGGCAAACTGCTTGAAGATCCTCTCGTTCCCCTCGATCAACTTCCGAAACGGCTGGCTGCCGCCTCCGCTCTGCCAGCCCAGGTTGTAGTTGTAGCCGGTCAACAGGGTGTAGCCCGAGCGGGCCAAGTCACCGAGATGTCCGCCCGGCCCGGTGCAGGCCGCCACCGCCACGCCGGGCAACCCGGCCTCTTTCGCCTTGGCCTGCAACGAGTCCAACGCCTTGCGGACACCTTCCACGCCGCCGAAGGCCCGCTGCAACTCGCCCGGTGAGAAGAAGATGAGCAGGGGTTGGCCATCCAATCGAAGGTGCGTCGGCTGTTGGAACAGTTCGATCCACTTCCGGCAGCAGACATCCCAGTCCTTCGGCCCGATGCGAAAGCCGCCATGGTTCGCCACGAGCAGGCAGAACTGAAGTCGTTGGCGGTTGGGGGCCTTTGAGTAAAGGCCCAGGGCATTGTTCAGCGGCGTTGTTTTGTTCTCGCCCTCCGGGTAATACCAGCAGAAGGACCAGAAGGCGATGCCGTGGTCGGCGCAGAAGTCGATCTGCTTCTGCATGATCTCCACCGTGTCGTCCTTCCAACCCCAGACCGGCTTCCGGTCGGCGAACTCGGTTTGCAGCAACTCGGTGATGTGGTTGGTCTGGCCGGTCCAGCCGTCGAAGTAGTAGGCCCCGACCAATGCCCGCCGTTCGGTTTCCTGAGCCTGGGCGATCATTGGGATGAGTGCAATCAAGCACACCAATGTCCGACGCCCATACCTACGCCACACGACAGATCGAATGTTCGTGTCCATGATCGGTTCCTTGTCAATGGTACGTCTCAACCTCTTCATCCTTCGGCGACCAAAGGTAACAGTGGCCCGTCCCATGCTGACGGAAGCCGAGTCCTTGGTACATCGGCGTTGCCATCTCGGACGAAAACAGCACGCCCAGCCGACAACCCTGGCTACGAGCGGTTTCCAATGCAGTCAAAGTCAGTGCCGAACCAACTCCACGGCGACGGTATTGTTCACGAACGCCCACGCTTGCCAGCCCGACCACGCCATCTTCGATGTATGCCGAGGCCGTGCCAACAGGGGCACCGTCGATGTAGGCAAGGAAGTGACGTAGCGGCGTCGTATCACCAAAAGGAATGCTGGTGAACAACTCATGCCACCAGCCAGAAAGGGCATCATCGAAGCCGAATGCCGCCGTGCATGTGCGGGTCCAGTCGGCAATCTGGCCTTCGGACGTGACCTCGACGATCTCTGCCGGGCCGGGCTTCGGTGGTGGGCAGTTGGAGAGGTCGAGGGCCATCGCTGCTGCCTCGAATGCCTTGGCAAATCCCCGTTCCTCCAATAGGCCCCTGATGCGATGGTTGTGGTTCACCGGCCCAGACCACCAGAAGCATGGGACGTTGCGTGAGCGATAGCGGCCAGTCAGATCGTCAACGAGGGCTTCGGCCTGCGGCGGGGGAATGTCCGCCGAGAAGACGTTATTGAAGAACGGGCATGGCAGGTCGCTCTCCGTCACCACGGCACGTGGATGCTCGACCAATCGCATCTTCGGCCAATGGCACCAATACACGGAATGGGCAACGCCATTCCGTTCGATGGCTTTCAGCGTATCCGAGTCAGCTACGTCCATGTTGGTTTCCGAGGCTGTCATTGTCACGGTTCCGAGGCCGACCCATCTCGACCATTAGACCACGCCCCTCATCCTCCCCGCAATCAACGGCGACAGCAAGAGGACCAGCAGGCCGAGCGGCATCAGGCCACCTTCGAGCACGTTGTAGTCGGCGGCCAGCCGTTCCCAAGTCAGGCCAACCACGAACCGACCGAACAAGACCTCGAAGGCGACCGTCAGGCCCAGCCAGACCGCCCCGACCATCAACAGTTGAGCCGGGCGAGTCGCACCGATCCACCGGACGAAGATCAGGGCGATTACTAGGATGATGATCGAGCCGGTGAACACGCCGATTTGGTTCGACCGGAACTCGCCGACGTGGGGCACGAGGAAGGCGGCACGGGCGATGCCATGCAGAACCTCGGCGCAGATCAGGACCAGCCAGATGGCGAAGGCTCGGATGAGGATGGTGTTTGTGCTGCTCACGGTGGCTGGAAAGTCGTCGGGCTGCTTCGATTTTGCCGGTGGGAACGGAACGGCCAGTTCAGGAATTCTCTTCAATTTTCTGAACTTGGTACTGCTGGAACTCAAATAGCGGCGAGTCACTTTGCAGAGCAGCAATTACCGAGTCTGCTGTTGTCTCTCTTCCTTTGGGCAGATGCCGAATGGATTCGTATGCCTCAAGTGGTTCTATCTTGATTGTCACGGCATAGAAAGGGAAACTCTGAGGATTGCCGAGCTTGCTCCACAGATCACGAAGTCGCACAACAATGTCCCCGTGTCCCGCTTCTTGCCGGAAAGAAGGCAACTCGAAGAGGGAGTATGCCAAGCGAGCGTGATCTCCCGAAGCCGCAGCAGATGCGGCTCGATGAACCATCTGGTAGATGGCATCATCAGAATCGTTCGTCATCAATTTCTTCGTTACTCGCTTTTGAAGAAGGCTCAGCCATCCGTCGAGGACAAGCCTACGGTTGTCCTCATTTGTCCCTTCCTTGATCCACGCCTCAACAGTTGGGTACATCGGCTCTGTCCACTTCGCTTCAATGCCGAGGGCGTGCGGCCCGGCTTTGAGCATCACGTCCGTATGAGATGCCTTGCCTCTCCCTTTAGGCGGAGGAACCGTGTATTCCAAGAAGAGGTCGTGAACCCGAGGCATTTCGAGTTCATCCACGATTTGGGCGAACATGCCGGGATTGTGAATCAACAGAGACAGCATCGGGATCGTGGATCTTGTGGGCGACTCGAACTCCTTGATGCCGTAGAGCGGAACGGCGCAGGAAACCGTTTGGACTTGGTTCGGGCTGCCGAAATGGACTTTCATGCGCTACTCCTTCCAGATGGGAACCGACGTGCTCCCATTACCGAACCATTGAAGAAATAAAAGGAAACATAGTCAAATCAAACACGATCATCCCAGAGGTATCCCAGGCCCTCTTCCCGAAAAGATGGCCTCAGATTCAATCACAGGGGCTTCTGGGGGACATTACGGCAGTCCCCGGCCATCGGAGCGAGCAACGGCGTCACCTCCGATAGGTCCGCTGCTGGGGTTTCTTCTGGTTCATGGGCCTTCGTCGCCGTTTGTCCGCACCCTTCAGCTTTTCCTCGTGCCGCTTCACCTCGTCGGATCTCTTGAGGCTCTCGATCTTCACCTTACTGACCAGTCCCTCGCTCACGTTGATGCCGTAGCGGGCAAGGTGTGCCACCACGTCTTTGGCGCTCGCCTGCCATCCAAGCTGCCTCAGGGCAGCTTGGATGGCTTTCTTCCTGCTGCGACGTTCTTTCATCCTTCACCATCCCCCTCGCAATCCCCACAGGCCACGTGTTGCCAGTTCGACCGAATTGCCAGCCGGGTCACGAAAGTAGATCGACTTGCCGCCCTTCGGCCACTCGACTTCCTGCTCTATCTCGACGCCGTGGTGCGCCAAATGCTCCTTCCACTCGTCCAAGGACTCGGTGGGGATGCCCAGTGCGAAGTGGCCGGGGCCCGTGGTGCCATGCGGTGGAAGAAAGCCGCCCTTTAGCGTCTCCTCGGCCAGGAAGATCAAGAGTACGCTGTTGCCCACTCGGAAGAAGACATGCCGTCCGGGCTCCTTTGTCAGCACGTTCAGCCCAAGGACATCATGGTAGAACGCCTCGGCCTGCTCCAGGTCGTCGGCGTAGATCGCTGTTTCGACGAGGTGTTCGATTGGGGGCATTGGATATTCACCGAACCCGCTTGAACCGCAGCGGCTCGGCAGCGAATAGCCCGTCGCCCGCAGCGGCAACGAACTTGGCGAGGTTCTCTGTTGTGTCGGTGAACCTGATGCGTGTCCCGCCATCGCCTTCCTTGATCTCGTCCTTGATCTTCCCGTCCTGGATGGCCTTCTTCTTCGCCTCCTTGTCCATCGCCCAAAGCAGCAGCCCGTCATCCTCGATTCGGTACTTGACCAGGATGTAGGAGTTCAGCATGTCGGCTTGCCAGCCGTTCTCCCGGATGGATGTAAGCTGCTCCTGGGAGACACCGGCCACGTTCAAGTAGCTCTTCTTGCCGATGTCCGAACGAAAGGCAATCAACTGGGACGGCTGTTGAAGCTCGCCGCCGTTCTGGTGACTGACGACCACGACCCGCATCACCCCATCGGGCGCATTGCCGCCAAGACGGCCAACGTGGTAGTAGGTCACGCCATTCTGGTGATCGTGCCGCCACAGCCCGACCAGTTGTTTGTCGAGGCTGGCCTTGGAGGGGTCGGAGAGCGGCACTGTTGAGTCATCGCAGCCAGCGATAAGCAGGCATGCGCCAAGCAGGAGGAAAGTGGAAGATCTCATGGCTTGGGCTCCGTGAGTAATGGTGGGGATCAGCAAGTGACATGGAACATGCCGATGACCTTCCCTTCGGCATCGTTCCACTCCTGGATGGCCTCGGGCGTTGAGTGCAGATCGACGGAGCAGCCGTGGTCCCTGAAGAAACCCTCGGCCTCGTCGGACAGCTTCAGCACTCCATGCTGACCAGTTCCGACGATCAGCCGCTCGGCACCATCATCGAAGATGTGCTGGGCTTCGTCCAGGGATACCGTGTGGGACGTGCCGTAGTGCTGCTTGGACAGCTTCTTCTTCCGTTTCTTCACTTCGCCGCCCAGGCGGATCACGATGTCGTGGTCGAGTTTCTCGCCGTCCACAGTGATCGAGCCGAACTCGGTTCCGTCGATCCTGCGTTCCATTTCGATTTTCTCCTTGTCCGTTCAATTCCGGCCCTCTGCCCATATTGTACCGCCCAAGGCCACAGGGTGGCGGTTGCGGCGGAAAGCAGGGGGTCCGTGGATACAAGCACCCCGTCCTTCTTCTCTCGGAAGAGTCACTGCTTCTTCTTCACCGCTGCCAAGATCACCACGGCCACGAGCGCCAATCCTGCTCCCCATCCAAACGCCACCAAGGCCCCGTACATCTGATAGAGCCCGCCGAAGATCAGGCTGGCGGGCAAAGTAGCGATGCCCACAACGAAATTGAACCAGCCATAGGCGAGACCCTTCCGCTCGTTACCAACAAGGTTGGCAACGAGCGTTTTCTCTGCGGGCTCCGTCACGGCGTAGAACAAGGCGTAAGCGACGAACAAGGCCCAGACCTGCCACGTCGCTGTCGCCACTGCAAAGGCCAAATAGACGAGGGCATAGAACAGCCACCCGCTCAGAATCATCGGGCGTGGGCCGAGGCGATCTACGGCCCGGCCAGCGATCATATTCCCGCCGCTCTTGACGATGTGGAAGACACACCACAAGATCGGCAGCAAGGGCGTGGCGACCCCGAGTTCGCTGGCCCGCACCAAGAGGAAGGCATCCGTCGAGTTGCCGAGAGTAAAGACGACCAGGGCCAGCAGATAGAGTCGGAAGTTCCGGTCGAATGGCTTGAGTGTCAGCGTCAGGTTCTCGTCGGCTTCGGCAATGGTCCTTTTTGTCTCCCGAAGGCCCACAAGCAAGAGACCCACGACCAACACTCCCGGCAGTAGCGTCAGCATGAATAGCGGGCGTAGCTGATCCGGCCAAAACCAGAGAAACGTTGCCGCAAGGATCGGCCCCACGGCTGCACCCAAGTGATCCATTCCTCGGTGGAAGCCAAAGGCACGACCTCGGATTTCCGGTTCGGTCGAGTCGGCAATCAGCGCATCCCGTGGTGAGGTCCGAATCCCCTTCCCAATCCGGTCTCCCACTCTCGAAGCGAACAACTGCCAGGGAACGAGCACGATCCCCATGACAGGACGTGCCACAGCGGCGATGGCGTAGCCGATGACGACCAGCCCCTTGCGTGAGCGGAGCCTGTCCGACCACCCGCCCGACCAGAGCTTGACAAAGCTGGCAATCGAGTCGGCCACCCCTTCGATGATACCCAAATAGAAGCGGTTGCCGCCCAAGACCGTGATGAGGAACTGCGGCAAGAGCGGGAAGATCATCTCGCTCGCCACATCGTTGAGGAAGCTGGCCCAACCGAGCAGCTTGACGTTGCGGGGGAGTGGTTTGGTCGAGGCGGAACGGTGGTCTTCGGCTGGAGAGTTCATCTGTGGGGGCTGGTCAAGAATCGACATAGGTAGGCCCTCGCGGGCTGTCCCTGTCACACCACCGGGCGTACGGGTCCGTACCACGGCGGTTCGGCTGGTTAAACGGGTCGGGTTTCGCTGAGTTTCGGGAGGCCGAGCGAA
>Ga0180437_10008185_pt1 | contig 13349 bp, 11 predicted proteins | sample SS_ome_4_FD_132410 | JGI IMG/M metagenome (GOLD analysis project Ga0180437, IMG submission 132410) | Hypersaline lake sediment archaeal communities from the Salton Sea, California, USA - SS_3_D_1 metaG | ecosystem: Environmental > Aquatic > Non-marine Saline and Alkaline > Hypersaline >...
ATTCATCAGCCCATCGTAACCCGAAGCGTAAGCGAGGGCCGTCTAACGAGTTCGCCTCGCTTACGCTTCGGGTTACGATGATACACTCTGTAGCCATATCCCTGGGGCCATGGATAATCCGGGCTAAACGATGCGCCATTAGCTTTCTGAGGGCCAAGAGCCGCCAAAGTCTGGCGACTTCGGCTACCGTTGGGAGAAAACGGGGCTATCCCAATTGCCACGTCGGCTCTTCCTTCAGGTGAATGTTGTTGACCTGAAGGTAGTGGACGTAAGCGGCCTGCTCCGACGGGCGGAACTTGCGGGTCAGGCCGACGCCCAGCAACACGCCCTCGGAATCGAGGATCCACTTGGCCACGCCGCGGACCTTGTCGGCGTCGGGCGTGGCATGATCGTCCCCGTACAAACGCAGGTCGGTCACGCTGGCGTCGGCGCGCATCGCACCGTCGGTGAACTTGATGCGGATTTGGCGTTTCCCATCGCGAGCGGCGGCGAGGTACAGCTGGGGCGGATCCCGAGGCCGCAAGCATCCCAGCGAGGCGCTGCCGCACCCCGGCTCGGTCCCCAAGCGCATGTGCCCCACCGCCTTCAGTGCCTCGCCGAAGATCTCTCGAAACCGCGTGGCGGTCACTTCGTGCAAGAGATTCCAGAACTCGTGCGCCTCGGCCGTACGCTCGACCTTGACCCACGAGGGAACCAGAATGTAGTCCTCGACGTGGGGCTCTTCGGGCCGCGGGCGAAGTCGTCCCAGATCGACGACGTGGGCCATTTCGAAGGGGCCGCCGTATCGGGCCAGCAGGTGCGAGGAAATGGGTCCCGTCGAGAGCACCGGACGGACGTGCCGGCGCGTTTGAAGGTCAACGCCCGCCACGCAGATGTGTCCGCCGTGCATTCGGGTCAGGTGACTGATGACCATTCTCATCCGTTGCGCCCTCAGAGCGTGTCTTCAAGCTCATGCCGGATCAGGATCGACTCGTACGACGGGCCTCCGAGCCCGTCGATTTCCAGCCCTCACATCGTTCGTCGACGGCTTCGGAGAGCCGTCGTACCCAGTTCAAAACTCGTTCTCACAGATGAACAATCTTCACGTCTCCCCAGTGGCGGCTGAGATACTCCACCACCAGGCGGCGGTGGCAGCGTTCCGCAGTCGGTTCGCTGCAGAGCAACACACAGGGCACGTCGAAGAGCCGCCGGTCGACGGCGCTTTCGACCTCGCGCTCGGCCAGCTGGGCCATGAAGCGCACTTCGTATTGCTCCCAGGGAATCGTCTTTTTCTTGTAGGCGTCCAGGATCTCCTTGGTAGGAGAAAGCACCGGCAGATGCTCGTATTCCGCCCGGCAGATCTCCCGAAGGAAATATCTCAGGTCGTCCCGCTTGGTGAAGGCGGCCAACTGGGACGTGTTGTTCAGCCGGACGTCGATCAGTCGTTGGATTCGGGCCCGTTTGAGGATTTCAAAGAACTCCTCGGCCCGCTTCTGGGCAAAACCGATTGTGTAGATTTCCACTCGTCGGCTTCCTCCACGTCGAACAGGGTCAACTGGCCCTTGGTTTTTCGGAACTTCTCTTCGGCGGCGAGTTGGGCTTCGCGTTGCACGCGCCCGTCGCCCCGAATATGCAGCACGTCGACGCCCCGTTGCCCGAGCACGCGGCCGATCAGCCGCCGCCGGTGGCAATCGGTCGGGTCCTCTTCGCCGCACATCAGCGCCACGCGGTGGGTGGCGACGCCGCGGAGCAGCCGCTCGATGCCCTCTTGAAACTGGGGCGATTCAGCCAGGCGGCCGTAGAGCACGTGCCCCTGGTCGTCGTAGAATTGCTCGCCTTGGGCGCGGCCGCCCAACACATCGCCCAGAAACAGGTACCGAATCGCCCGGCCCTGCAAAGGTCCTTCAATGGCTTTTTTGTTGAAGTGCGAGGCGTATCGGGAATAGGGGCTGCTGCGGACGTCGACCAGCACGTTGATTTGATGCTGCACAAGCAGATCAAGGAAGTCGTCCAGCGGGTGGTTGGAATGCCCGATCGTCCAGAGAACCTCCTGTTGCTCGGGTGTCGCGTCTGCCATCGATCGCTTTCCCCCCAACGTGACAGGCTCCCTCAGCCCGGCAGGCGAGAAACGGTGGGAAGAGACCACCGGGCGTTTCGATTGCGGCGCTTACTCTTCTTCGTCGAAATCATCCTCTACATCTTCATCTTCTTCATCTTCTTCTTCATCTTCTTCATCTTCTTCTTCCCACTCTTCTTCTTCCCACTCCTCATCTTCCTCCCACTCCTCGTCTTCATCCTCTTCGTCGTCATCAACTTCTTCCCACGGTTCGTCTTCGAAGTCGTCGTCTTCGTCCTCGTCTTCGTCCTCGTCCTCGTCCTCGTCCTCTTCGTACTCCTCTTCCTCGTACTCTTCGTCTTCGTAGTCTTCGTCCTCGTAGTCTTCGTCTTCGAAGTCGTCTTCCTCGTCGTACTCGTCTTCGTCCTCTTCGTCGTATTCTTCTTCTTCTTCGAAGTCGTCGAGCGGAAGATCGCCGTCGGGCAACTGGTTGTGCTCGGGCGAGGTCGCCGCGGCGACGTCTTCGCTGGCCAGTTCTTCCCGAGCATCCTGCGTCATGGTGAGGGTTTTCACGTTCGTCTCCTCCTCGGCTCTATGGGAATGCGTTGATTGGTCCGACATTTCTATATCGGTCTCGTGGGCGTCGTCCGTGACTGGGTCGTCCGTGATTGGGTCGTCCGTGATTGGGTCGTCCGTGATTGGGTCGTCCGTGATTGGGTCGTCCGTGATTGGGTCGTCCGTGATTGGGTCCTCCGCGACCGAACCGACGTTTTCACCGTCCGGCCCGGCGGCCCGCAACCAGTCTGCTCGCGGTAGCTCGTCCAGGTGTCGCAGCCCGAAGACCTGCAGAAACTCCTTCGTCGTCCCGTACAAATACGGTCGACCCAGCTCCTCGGATCGACCGGCGATCCGCACCAGGTCACGTTCGATCAGTTGGCGGAGGATCTCGCCGCACTGCACGCCTCGAATCGCTTCGATTTCCGCCCGCAACACCGGCTGCCGATAGGCGACCACCGCCAGCGTCTCCAGGGAGGGCGCGGAAAGGCGGACTTCCACGGGGGTCTCGTGCAGGCGCCGCAGCCAGGGGGCGAACTTCGGCCGCGACATCAACTGAAACCCGCCGGCCACTTCCTCCACCCGAAACGCGCTGCCCTCGCTATCATACAATCCGTTTAGTGTGCGCACCAGAGTACGCGCCCGCGTCCCGTCGGTCAACCCGGCCAGTTGAGCCAGCCTGCGACTCCCCTGCGGTTGTTGCGAAAGAAAGAGCACCGCCTCCAGCTGGACCAGGTCGGCACTGCGGGCAGAGGATCCGTCGGCGGCAGGCAGATCGTCGGCCGATGTGGCGCCCGGCAGGAGATGAAAAATTCCGGGCGAATCCGCCGGCAACTCGCGTCGCGGGCAAATCGGCCGGCGATAGCGCAACGCGACGCTCCCCAGGAGCCAGCCGGTATCCGCGTAAGTGCCGTGCATTCAGATGGACCAATCGTCGGGAACGGAAGCGCAAAACGCGCCGGCACCATCCGTCGAGGGACGGCCGGCGACTTCCAAGACATTCAGCCTAAGCCCAAGCGGGGGCCTGTGGCAAGACGAACCGCGGCAAGCGAGCCGGTTCGACGGTGGTCTGCGGGAAAGTTGCCGGGAATTCCGGGTGGTAGAAGTGATTCCAAATAACTGAGGGCGTCCGGGAATACCAATCAGGTCGAGGGCGGAGAAACGCCCCCCCCGGCTGCGCCCAGGGGGACCCCGCCGACCGCCGTTGGCGGGCTTTGGCGGCGACATTCAGCGCGGAATTCCGGGACGGCCTCAAATGACTTGAAAACAATAACTTACGTGACATTTCAGCCATGTGAAGTTGGATGCATTTGGGAGGGAAAATGGGAAGGACGGAAAGAGGGAAGAGAATACAAGAGCATGTTTCCCCTTTTCCCTCTTTACCCTTTTCCCAAAACCTGCCGCCCTTTTTACCAAAGGACGTCCCCACTTCAGACGGCCCAACAGTTATTGACTTATGAGTATCGGGACTCAACTCCTTTTCCGCCCGGCCGCCAACTCCTAGAATAGCCCGTGTCCGTGCGTCGAACGTCGCCTGACAACCTCGTCCCCTGACAACCTGGGCCGACGACCCCGCGAGCACTCGCATGAGTCCCGAGCCTTCCACTGCATCGATCGGCCTGTTGCTCAGCGGCGGTCTGGACAGTTCCATTCTGCTGGCCAGCCTTTTGGGGGAGGGACGACAGGTGCAGCCGTTCTATATCCAGTCCCAACTGGCCTGGCAACGCGAGGAACTACTGGCCGTGCGGCGTTTCCTTCAGGCGGTTGCCTCGCCGCGGCTTAAGGAACTGGCCGTGCTCGACCTGCCGCTCCGGGACCTGTACGGGGAGCACTGGAGCGTGACCGGCCGCGATGTGCCCCCGGCCTCCAGCCCCGATGACACCGTTTATCTGCCCGGTCGCAACGCCCTGCTGATCATCAAGGCGGCCTTGTGGTGCCGGCTGCACGGGATCGACGAGTTGGCCCTGGCCGTCTTGCAGTCCAATCCCTTCTCCGACGCCACCGACGCCTTCTTCGACGCCTTCGAGTCGGCGCTGGATCACGCCACCGGCGGCCGGGTACGAATCGTCCGACCTTTCGCCGGGCTCGATAAGGCGCAGGTCATGGCCCTGGCAAAAGGCGTGCCGCTGGAGCTGACCTTCTCTTGCATCGCCCCGGTGCGGGGCGTCCACTGCGGGCAGTGTAACAAATGTGCCGAACGGAGCGACGCCTTCCGGCTGATCGCCGCTAATGATCCCACCGAGTACGCCGTGGACCGAGCGGGCGTCGGCTAACGGAGAACGACCCATGTTCCGCGTTTCTCGCCAAATCGACTTCTGCTACGGCCATCGGCTGTTGGATTACCCCGGCAAGTGCCGCTATCTCCACGGCCATAACGGCAAGGTGGTCATCACGATTGAGGCCCCGGAGGTGGATGACCGGGGAATGGTGCTCGATTTCTCGGACATCAAGCGGGTGGTGAGCGGCTGGATCGATGAGCACCTGGACCATCGAATGGTCCTGCGTCGCGACGATCCGGCGGTGCCCGCGCTGCAGGAAATGGGCGAGCCGGTGTTCCTGATGGACATCAACCCGACGGCCGAGAACCTGGCCAGACTGATCGCCGATTTCGCCCTGGAACAGGGCTATCCGGTGGTCGAGGTCCGCCTGTGGGAAACACCCCTCTGCATGGCCACCTATTGTCCGGAACGAGACAAGAAATAGCAACAGTCCGGGCGACCTTCGCGAGGCCGACACCGGACTGTTTCCCCCCCTGGGAACGTACTTTCTTTCCGTGCCAGGGGATTCATCGGCCTCTGGCGGGCCCGCACTTTGGCAAACTTTGCCGATTAGGCCGATTCTGCCGGCTTCCGGGGGCCGGGGACTTCAAATTGGCTTCATAAACTCTGCCGATTACGCCGATTCTGAGGATGATGTGGCCCCGGCTGCGCGCCGGTTGCGACGCGACTAGCCTGCATGTCACACCAGGCAGGGACGGTCATTGACGGTGTGCCACTGCTTCGCAGAAGCAGCGGCACGCGGCGGTGAGAAACGCGGGCCAGCTTCGGACCCACACTGAAGAACTGCAAAAAGGGGAACCGGCTGTGATCAAATGGAACAAACTTCTACGGGGCGTTGTCCGTTCGCCCTTTGTTTGGGGGGTATTGGCGTCGGTCTGGTTCTACAAAATGATCGATTCGGGTGCGCTCAGCGGAGAGACCATCGAGCGCTATTTCGCCAGCCACCCGGTCGAATATGCGGCCACCACGATGTTCCTGATCGCACTGGCCGCCCTGGTCATCAAGGCCGTCGACATGGTCGGCCAATACGCGGCGCTGGCGGAACCGGTGCTGGGGCCCGTGTCGCGGACGGGGCGGTCGGCCGAGGATTGCGACGCGATGCTTCGGCGGCTCGATCAGCTTCCCTCCCGGCGGCAGGACGATTACCTTACCCGCCGGCTCCGCGAGGCGGTCGAGCACGTCCGGCGGCGCGGGGCCGCCGACACGCTCGACGAGCACCTGAAATACCTGGCCGATCTCGACGCCGAACGTCTGCACTCCGGCTACGCCCTGGTTCGGGTGATCATTTGGGCGATTCCGATTCTCGGTTTTCTGGGCACGGTGATCGGGATCACGATGGCCATCGCCAACCTCTCGCCCGGTGCGGTGGAGGATTCGCTGCCGCAGGTGATCACCGGCCTGAGCGTGGCCTTCGCCACCACGACACAGGCGCTGGTGCTCTCGATCGTGTTGATGTTCGCCCAATACTTCACCAGCCAGAAGGAAAACGCCTTGCTGGCGGAGGTCGACGCCCGGGCGGCCGCCCAGCTTCAGGGGCGCTTCGAGCAGATTCCCGACGGGCCCGACGGCCAACTGCTGGCCGTCCGGCGGATGGCCGAAACGGTGGTGGAGGTGACCGAACGCCTCGTCGAGCGGCAGGTCGAACTCTGGCAGGCCTCGATGCAGGCCGCCGAGAAGCGCTGGGCCGGCCTGGCCGACGCCACGGGCGAACAGGTGCAAAAGGTCCTCTCCGGCGCGTTGTCGGAGAGTCTCAAGGCCCACGCCGAACAGCTGGGAACGGCCGAACGGTCGATCGCCCAGCAGAACCACCAGCATTGGCACCAGGTGCAGCAGACCCAGGTGCAGAATACCCAGGCGATGGCCGCGCTGCAGGCGGCGATCGCCAAGCAAGCGGAGGTGTTCCACCGCACACTGCAGGCGGTCGGCGAGGTGACTCGGCTGGAGGATACGCTCAATCGCAACCTGGCGGCCCTGGCGGGGGCCAAGAACTTCGAGCAGACCGTGATGAGCCTGGCGGCCGCGATCCACCTGCTCAACGCGCGACTGACCGACGGCCCCGCCCCGGCGGCCCAGATTCAGCTCCAAGGCAACAAGTCGACGCAAGCGGCATGAGACGAACGGTCCGAACGCGAAGTCGAAGCCCCCGGCCGGCTGCGGTCGGCGTCTCGCTGTTTCCGTTCCTGGCGGTGTTGATTTGCACGATGGGGGCGCTGATCCTGCTGCTGGTGGTGATCACCCGGCAGGCGCAACTCCAGGCCGCTCAAGCCGTCGACGAAAAGACCAAGAAGCAGCAAGAGGATCGGCGCATCGCGCACGAAGACGTTCGGTGGAGAACCCAACAGCTTGAGGCCTCGCGGCAGACAACCGCAACCCAATTGGACGAAGCCCGGCTGGAGTTGGGACATTTGGAGGACCACGCCCGCCGGTTGCGAGACCAGCTTGCCGGGCTCCGGGCGGGCTACGACGACCTGGAGCGGCTCGGCACCGAAGGCTCGCGGCAACGGGAGCAGTTGGAGGCACAGCTTGCCGAGGTGAAGATCCAAATCGCCGAGGCCCAGCGCCGGCTCGCCGAGGCCCGGCAGGCGGCGTCCGAGCGACGCAACTCCTACGCCGTGATTCCCTATCAGGGTCCCCATGAAACCTACCGCCGGCCGATCTATATCGAATGTCTCCAGGACGCGATCGTCCTGCAGCCGGAGGGGATCGTGCTGACCGAAGCCGACTTCGACGGCCCGATGGGGCCCGGCAACCCGCTGGCGGCCGCGTTGCGGGCGGCCCGCGAGTATATGCTGGCCCAAGGGGCGTTCGATCCGGAGAAGTCGGGCGAGCCCTACCCGCTGCTGCTCGTCCGGCCCGAGGGGATCGCGGCCTTCTACGCCGCCCGAACGGCGATGCAGTCGTGGGGCTCGGAGTTCGGCTACGAACTGATCGGCGAGGACTGGAAGCTCGACTTCCAGGCACCGAACCCGCAACTGGCGGAGGTGATCCGCCGGGCGGTGGATACGGCCCGGGTGCGCCAGAAGCGATTGGCCCGGGCTGCCCCGCGCCACTATCGCCACAGTCCGCAGCAGGCCGAGTACCGCGCGGCGCCCACGCGAGGCGGCGTGATGCTCGACGGCGGCCCCTTCGACGGCGGCCCCTTCGACGGCGGCCCCTTCGACGACGGCCAGTCGGAGTCCCCGTCGCAGCGGCCCTTCGGCATGTTCGACGACCGCCGCGAGCCGTCCGGCGCGGAGCGGCCCGGTTCCGGCTTTGGAGCCGAGAACACGGCCGGCGGGGTCGCAAGCGGACAAGGTGAAACGTTCAACGGACCGCCCCGGGAATCGCAACCTTCGATGCAGGACCACCGCGGCGGCGTGCGGCGGCCCGGCGAGTGGCAGCCCGAGCAGAAAACCACCGCTGAGAGACCCCCGGCCGGAAGAACCTCGCCCGAAAGACGCCGCCAGCACCTCGAGAGTCTGGCGAAGACGCGAGGTCGCAACTGGGGACTGCCCGACGCCGCCGGCGGCTCCGTCCCCATTACCCGACCCATCCGCGTCGAGTGCCACGACGACCGCCTGGTGATCGTGCCCGAGCGTGGACTGACCGGCAGCAAAGCGATCCCCCTGGGTCCGCGCACCGAAGAGTCGGTCGACGAGCTGATTTCCAGCGTTTGGGAACACATGGATTCGTGGGGCATCGCCGGCCGAGGCATGTACTGGCGCCCGGTCCTCAACGTTTACGTGGCACCCGGCGCCGAGCAGCGCTGTGCCGAGTTGGAAACGCTGCTGGACGATAGCGGCTTGATGATTCAGAAGAGGCACTAACCACTACCAATGCCCCGCGCAAGGCGACACAACACCGACGCCCCCAGCCACGATTCCTTCCTGGATATCGTGGCCAACATGGTGGGGATCTTGATCATCCTGGTGATGGTGGTCGGGGTGCGCGTGAAGAATGCGCCGCTGCTGGCGGCCATTTCCGGGGCGGCACCGGAGGATCGCGAATTTCAGAAGGACCGGGAGATCGAGCGATCGCTCCGCGGAGACGTGCTGGGGATGGCCGAGGAGATCGCCGAGTTGCAGCAGGAGAAGTTCGTCCGGCGCCGCGAGCGCGACGCCCTGGCCACTATGGCGCTGGTCCTGGAGAAAGACCTCGAATCGCGCCGCAGACAAATGGACGACGCCACGCGACGGCAATTCGATCTGGCCCGGCAGCTGTCGCGATCGCAACTCCAACTGGAGCAACTCAACCGTCAACGGGTCCAAATCGAGACGGCCCCGGCCGACTCGATCGTGATCGAGAGCTACCCCACGCCGCTGAGTCAGACCGTCCACGGCCGCGAAAGCCATTTCCAGCTCCGCGGCGGACGCATCGTCCCGGTCCCGGTCGACGAGCTGGTCGCACGGCTCAAGCAGGCCATCGAGCGGCAGAAGTACAAGCTGATGGATCTGCCCGAGCTGACCGGCACCGTCGGGCCGCTGGGCGGATTCCGGCTCCGCTATGAGCTGGTGCGCCGCGAGATCTCGTCGGACCTGGGCGGGCGGATTGGGGTGTACGCCCAGTTTAAGCGCTGGACGCTGATTCCCGTCTCCAGCCAGATGGGCGAAACGGTTGACGACGCACTGGCCGAGGGCTCCGAGTTCCGCCGGGCGCTGGCGTCGCTCGACCCGGAGCGGAGCACCGTGACCATCTGGACCTATCCGGACAGCTTCGGGTCGTTCCGCCGGCTGAAGCAGGAGTTGTTCCGGCTGGGGTTCGCCACGGCCGCTCGGCCGTTGCCGCACGGGGTGCCGATCGGCGGCTCGCCGCAGGGCAGCAAATCGGCGGCGCAATAGATAGGTACGACGGCGCTGCGAAGCCGTCGATGCGCCGGCTGCCAACCGGAACTCGACGGGCTCGGAGGCCCGTCGTACAGGCCAATGCCCCAGCCGGATTTCGCCGACCGTAGTGGCTCCCGGCCGCGTTTCCGGTTACACTGGCAATACTGGGGCAGCCGCGGCGAATAGGCTGAAGAGGACCGATCTCCGGGCCCCTCGACGCCCAGAGCACCAGACAAGAAGGGCCGTGCCGATGTCCGTTTGTCCCCAATGCCATCAGCGGCTGGCGCGGACGAAGACCGACTACGGGCTGTCGTTCCGGTGCGGCCGGTGCGACGGCCGGGCGGTGGGTTTCTCGGTGCTTCGCCGGGCCATTCCGCCGAAGTACGTGCAGATGCTCTGGGTCAAGGCCCGGCAGGGAAACTGTACCCCGGGCCAGAAATGCCCGATCTGCCGCAAGAGGATGGTGGAAATACCCGTCCCGGCCGGCGGCCGCGAGGTGCCGTTGGACGTCTGCCCGGCGTGCCAGTTCGTCTGGTTCGACCCACAGGAATACGAACAATTCCCGGCCCAGCCCCCACCGCAGGCCCAACCCGACCAGCGGCCCTTGCCGCCGAAGGTCCGCGAGGCGATGGCCATGGCGGCGTTGAAGAGTGACGAGGTGCGGCACCGCGGGGGCGATTTCGGCGGCGAAGCCCCGGACGAATCGTGGAAATGGCTCCCAGCCCTGCTCGGAATGCCGGTCGAGCACGACGTCAACCCGGTCCGCTGCTGGCCGTGGATCACCTGGGGGCTGACGGCGGTGATGGCCCTGGTGTTCGCGGCCACGTATTCCAGCCTGCACCAGGTCGCCCAGCAATACGGCCTGATTCCGGCCATGGCCTTTCGGCACGGGGGGCTGACGTTTCTGACCAGCTTCTTCCTGCACGCGGGGCTGGCCCACCTGGTCGGCAACGCCTACTTCCTGCTGATCTTCGGCGACAACGTGGAAGACCATTTGGGCCTTTGGCGATACGCGCTGCTGGTGGCGGCGGCCACGGTGGTCGGCCACCTGCTGCACATCGCGGCCGACCCGCGGAGCACGGTCCCGTGCGTGGGGGCCAGCGGCGGGATTTCCGGGGTGATCGTCTTCTACGCCCTGAAGTTTCCCCAGGCCCGGCTGGGATTCATGTTCCGCTACTTCTTCTACTTCCGCTGGTTCCACGTGCCGGCCTGGGTGGCCCTGATCGGCTGGCTGGCACTGCAAGGGCTGCTGGCGTATTTGCAGGTGGCCGGAATGAGCAACGTCTCGGCCCTGGCCCATCTGGGCGGCGCCGGCGTGGGGCTGCTGGCGTGGGTGCTGTGGCGGGAAGACCGCGAATCGAGTGCCGGCGAGTCCTTCCGATCGCTCCGGCAAGATCCGGGCTCCCGGTAGCTCTCCGAGAACAACCGGAATGAGTGAGTATGAAGAACCGTCGAACGACGCGGGTGAGCCGCCGCTGCAGTTCGGCCTGCGGACGCTGCTGCTGCTTCAAGCACTCTGCGCGGTGTTCTTCGCGGCAGTGATGCTCGTGGGAGTGTTTGCCGTCTTGGCGGCGTTCTTGGGAACCATTGTCTTCTCCGGCGTTTCCGTACAAACGAAGAACGCTCCCCTGAAACGGATGACCATTCATCTGATGTATGGTATCGTACTTCCGTGTCTCTGTCTCTTGTTCGACCCGTTCGTCCTCCGCGAAGATGGCATGTGCAACCACTTCGGCGGCTCGGCCTTGCGTGTGACAGCATATGCTGCGATCACGCTGCAAATGCTCACTTTGCTGTGGTGGTTGCTGTTCGGATCCAAGACTCGGCGATTGAGCGGGGTACTTGCCGGCATTCTGCTGTGCGGGACTCTGACCGCGGTCGGGATTGGGTTAGCACTGGTACCGTGGAGCCTGCTGGGATTCCTCGTCATGGGCGTAGGGGCACTGGGCTTCGTGCCTTTCTTCACTGCCAGAGTATTCTACCGTAACACTGTGGCGGCCGCCCGACGAGCCCGTCGTTGCACAACTAGCCGTGAGTTTCGACTATGGTATCTCGTCGGCGTGATCATTGCCCTGGGCGTTCCCCTGTTGGCCTACTGGCTTTTCGGCGACGACCTGCTTCAGTTGATACCCTCCTTGAACGAACGTGGGTTCTTCTTGCCGTTCTCCGAATAGCCAACCTGAGCGAGGAACTCTGGGTCTGGCAGTCTCCGCTCGCGAGGCTCAGTCCCGAAGGGACGATAGTCAATAGCCGGGGGCGTGAGCCCCTGGAATTCGGTCGGTCCTTGGCCCGGGGAGCCCCGAAGGGGCGCCAGTGCTGCCGCCCCTTCGGGGCTCACTCGAGGTCCTTTCTTGTCCGCATCCAGGGGCTCACGCCCCTGGCTATTGACTATCGCCGCTACGCGGCTGGCTGGACCTGACTGTCGCCGCTACGCGGCTGGTCGAATCGTCTCCCATGTCCTGTCGGCCGGGTCCTCTTGTCGGCCCGAAACGGCAAGGTTGCTTGCCCCCGGCAACGAAGTGTGGTAGCCTAAATGGTTTGGGACTACCACACTGGGCTCGACTGTGCACCTGATGAACCGGAACGCCCAAGATCCAGAACCCGACAGCCGCCCCGAACCCGCCGAGAGCATCCGGATCCGCGGGGCCCGGATGCACAACCTGCAAAACCTCGACCTGGACGTCCCCCGCGACCGGCTGGTTGTGGTGACCGGCCCCAGCGGGTCGGGGAAAAGCTCGCTGGCCTTCGACACCCTCTATGCCGAGGGGCAGCGGCAGTACATCGAGAGCCTCTCGGCCTACGCCCGGCAGTTCCTCCACCAGCTGGAGCGGCCCGACGTCGATCTGATCGAGGGGTTGCAGCCGACCATCTCCATCGACCAGCGCTCCGGCAGCCAGAACCCCCGCAGCACGGTTGCCACCGTCACCGAGATCTACGATTACCTGCGGCTGCTGTTTGCCCGGCTGGGCGAACCGTTCTGCTACAAGTGCGGCGAGCCGATCCGGCAGCAGACGCCCGAGCAGATCCTGGAAGACCTGCTCACGCTGGCCCAGGGCACGCGGATGATGATCCTGGCCCCGCTGGTCCGCGGCCGCAAGGGTGAACACAAGGACGCACTGGCCGCGGTGCGCAAGGCCGGCTTCCTCCGCGCGCGGATCGACGGCACCATCCACGACGTCGACCACCTGCCCGAGCTGGTCCGCCAGCGCGTCCACCACATCGAAGCGGTCGTCGACCGCGTGGTGATTCGCGAAGGCGTCCGCAGCCGCCTGGCCGAGTCGATCAACCTGGCCGTCCGCCACGGCGACGGGCTGGTGCTGGCCAGCTACGAAGAGAAGTCGTCGGGGAAGAGCGTCTGGAACGACGCGCTGTTCAGCACGCGGTACGCGTGTCCCAATTGCAGGATCAGCTACGAGGAACTCGAGCCGCGGACCTTCAGCTTCAACAGCCCCTACGGCGCATGTCCCGCGTGCGAGGGCCTGGGCGCCCGGGAGGCGTTCGACCCGGAGCTGGTGATGCCCGACATGGCCCTGTCGCTTGCCAACGGCGCAATTGTGCCCTGGAAAGGGGCCACCGCGGCGGCGGTCAAGAAGCTCAAGGCCCAATTGCGCGAGTTTATGGCCAAGGCCGGCTTCCGCTGGAACACCCCGCTGGAGAAGCTCGATCCCAAGGCCCGCA
>Ga0180437_10008186_pt1 | contig 13348 bp, 9 predicted proteins | sample SS_ome_4_FD_132410 | JGI IMG/M metagenome (GOLD analysis project Ga0180437, IMG submission 132410) | Hypersaline lake sediment archaeal communities from the Salton Sea, California, USA - SS_3_D_1 metaG | ecosystem: Environmental > Aquatic > Non-marine Saline and Alkaline > Hypersaline > Sediment...
AAGCACGGTGAAGAGATCTTTGAAACCCTGTGCCGACACTTTGGATCAGAAGACAAAATGATTCACGAGGTGTCGGTGGCTGAGAGGGCGTAGAGGAGTCGGCAGGAGGCCGAGACCTCAGCGTGCATCATTTTCCCTTCATCGAAGTTGCTGAAATCGTAAAAAATCGAAAAATCGAATTTTCCGTCATACCGTCGGAAGCTGGTATCCAGTATTTTCAATATGTTCTGGACTCCGGCGTACGCCGGAGTGACCAAGTGCAGGACTCTTCATAAATCCATCAGAGTTGAGTTCCCATGATTACAAGAAGACATATTAGAAGATATCTGGAGACACTGTCTTCCGGTGGTGCCTATGAGGAAGGCCAGATGCCCGATCACGTGTGGCAGCAGCTTCATGAATACCTTGTCAGCCATTACAAGCGCCTTGACAAAGGGGCCCGGGCCTATGCTGATGAGATCTTTGATCAGCTGGACATCAGCCTGAAACAGAGGATTGAGTCACTGCCGGAGGGTCGGAACAAAAAGGTCCTAAGCCGCAAGCTTTCTATCGTCCGGGCCGAACGCTCTCCTGTTCCCGTGCTCTATTTGGACACCCCCGTCATTGAGAGCCTCATAAGACAGGGCTTGGGGCAGTCCTCTTCCAAGGCCACAGGGGGTAACCCAGGAGCCGTGTACAGGGAGATACGGGCCTTGGTCAGGGAGGGAAAGCTGGTTTATGCTGAGGACACCTTTCACCGCGAGACCCTTGAGATGGGCGATGCCCGGGCATTGGAAGGCCTTGACATCACGAGAAGGCTTTCACAGGGGTTGTCCTTCAAGCATAGTCAGACCATAGAAGATTTTCAGGTCTTCAGGGCCCTCCGTGGCTTTATTGACGGAAAGGGGAACATGGGCTTTCGAAGATTCTGGCAGGATGCCTTTGACAAGCAAACCGTAAGGGCCATTATGAAGAAACGATCCTCTGTGGCCTTTGAGGGTGCCCTGGCCCTTGCAGATCCCCAGGGAAAGACGCAAGACCTGGACGAAGGGTTTCAACCCCTTTGTACACGGCTTCGAATTAGATATGACGAGATCGCCCTGAAGGAAGAGCAGGAATTACAGAAGAGATCGTCAAGGCACTTACGGGACCTTGTTCGCCTTGGCATGAGGTACGGGGCCCTTAAGGACGGGGCACGAAAAAGGCACATGGACGGTTTTTGGGCAGGTCAAAAAACAGACCTCTCCGTTGCCCTATGGAACCATTACGGCGGAACCCCGGAAGGAGTTGAAGGGCTCACATCCTTTTATGAATCTGAGCTTTTTTGCCATATCCCTGCCATTGGGATCAAGCGGGACATTTGGAACGCTATCTCGGTGAACTATCCGGAGGGATTAAGGAGGGCGACCGGGTCGCCGGACATCAGTGTTTTGGGGGCCATTCTTCCCTACACGGATATCGTGATTCTGGGTCCAAAGATGACCGAGGTGGTAAGAGACATGCTTAGGCTGGACGCCAGGTTCGACACTGAAATCTATAGCATGGATGAGCACGATAAGATCATGGGCGGTTTGACAGAGGTGACTCTTCAATAGATGAGACCTTTGTACGACCCCTTCTCACTCGGTTCTGTGAGCTTTTTGACCCATCGTCGGCTTTGTTCACTGAACCACAAAAACTCGGCTTAACAGCCTCAAACAGTTTGCGATTTGCCCACTGACGTGGGCCGCTCACCGCAGCCGGGTGGGTGCCCCAAAAAGCCTACCATGAGCGCTCGAAGGAGTTATGCAAAGGTCTAGGGATGGTTTGGGTTGGTGGAGAGGCAGGGACCTGAACCTTAGGGCTCAAAGAGCACAGTTTGGACCTGTTCGGGAGAGAGGTCGATTTTTGAAAATATCTTTTTTTCAACTAGTTGCGTTTCCAGCCGTACTTCCTCAAAACGCTCCTGAAGGGCAGGAAACTTGGTGATGTACCTCTTCTTTATGTCCTGAAACCGCTCCTCTATGCCCACCACCTCTTCGTGCTTTACCCTTTTATCGGCATAGTTTACCAGCTCCGCCTCACTAATAGACTCTGGATAGGGGGCACGGGGATCGAGAGTAATATGCTGCCGCACCACGTCAGCCACTGCTGGATACCCTAAGGAGAGGAGCAGGTCGGCCCCGGTATGGGCGTGGTTTTCCTTGGTCTCTATGGAGGCCGTTTTGGTAATGTCGTGGAGCAAGGCCCCAGCCTCAACCAGGTCAAGATCAAGGTCGCAGCCGCAATCGTTAAGCTTGCGCCCAAGGAGCAGTGCCACCTGTGTCACGATTTTGCTATGCCGCACAATGTGGGGCAACATCTCGTATCGTTTGATCAGGATCAAACACTCTGCCCTAGTAGGTATCAAGATGCCCCCCTATTTGTGTCCCTCGTACTCCTCGGTGAACCTTTGGAAGAACGCTTCCATGAATGCGTGCCGCCCTTTGGCCATACGACGGCCCTCTGTGGTGAGCATTCGGTCCTTGATCTTTGAAAGCTTCAGTTTGTACTCCCGATATCCTGTATCTTCCTCTGTGTACGGCTGGGTGTTTTCCGGTTGGACATGGGGGTTGTGAAGCCTAGCGCCCACCTCGCCTGCAAAAAGAAAGGCCCTGCCGATACCGACGGCACCAATGGCATCAAGTTTGTCTGCGTCAAAGAGCACCCTGGCCTCCAAGGTCTCTGGCCCATGGTTTCCACGGAACCGGTGGGATCGAATGCAGTGGATGATGTTGGCCCTGTGTTCTTGAGAAAGGGGATATTTTTCTAGAAGCTCACGGGCCATGTCTGCACCCTTTTTCGCATGGCAAAGGGCACCTCTTGCTGCATCTTCATGGGGGCGCCCCACATCATGGAGATAGGCTGCAATTTTAAGAATTTCTAGATTTGCGCCTTCTGTCCGGCCGATATGCATACACAGATTGGAAACCCTTTGGCTGTGATCCCAGTCGTGGCTGCCATTGGCGTTGGAAAAGCACTTCTTGGCAAAGGCCTTTACGTGTTCGATGGTGGCAAACACAGTCTGTCCCATTATCACACTTGTCCTATTTTTGCCAGGGGTTGGCGGAGAGCAGAGGACCGAGTTTCACCGGACCGACTAAGCTCGTTTGCCTAAGATATCTTCCAAAGCCCCCTTGATTTCGGGGTGGTGAAACCGGAAACCGTGGTCTAGCAGTTTGGTCGGGAAGACTCTCTGGCCTTCAAGAAGAACAGACCCAAACTCTCCCAGTACAAGGCGCAACATGAAGGCTGGCGTCTTCACAAAGGACGGCCTGGACAGGGTTGCCCCCAGGGCCTTGGCTAGGTCTTTGTTTCGGATAGGATTTGGCGAGCAGAAGTTGACCGGTCCATGAATGTCTTGATTATCAAAGACGAACATAAATGCCTCTACCAGGTCCGCCATGTGGATCCAGGAAAACCACTGCTTACCGCTTCCCAGAGGGCCACCTGCAAACTTCTTGAAGGCCGGAATCATTTGCCCCAGGGCCCCTCCGGTTTTGCCCAGGACAATGCCGAACCGGGTGACAACCACCCGGGCGCCCTTTTTTGCCGCCTTTTTGGCTTCGTCCTCCCAATCAATGCAGACTTGGGACAAGAAATCCGTTCCAGGGCTGTCGCCTTCTGACAACGCTTCATCGCCCCGGAAACCGTAGTAACCCACGGCCGATGTGCTGCAAAGCACTCTTGCCCCCTTATCATGGGATATGGCCTCTACGATATTCCCGGTGGTCAAGACCCGGCTATCAGAGATGAGTTGCTTTGTCTTCGGGTCCCATCGCCGAAAGATAGATGCGCCGGCCAGATTGATGACCGCGTCCTGACGGGCTACTTCGTCTTGCCATGGGCCTTGCACCGTTGTGTCGGCAGACAGGTATTTGACTTGCTGAGGCGTGTGGGCCCCAGGTTCCGGGCTGCGATCCACAACAGTTACCTGGTGGCCTCTTTCCAGAAGACGGATGGAAAGCTGTGTACCCACAAACCCAAGACCGCCGGTGATAAGGACCTCCATGATACCTCCTTTTGCCGCCCTGACATGGGCCGGCTCAAGACATTGAAGCAGGAAAAGGTGTGGACTATGCCATCATGCCGACTCCCATCCCCAGAGATGGCACGGGTATTACAGGCCGCCCACGTCTATGAGATGGCCACGTATTTTTCCCAGGAGCCTCCGGGATCTTGTCTCATTGCCAAGGATTCCGACACGTATCGTAATCTCAGTTGACTTTTCTGAAAGGGAACAAAGCTCAATCCAAATAGGATCGCCATTTGCCAACTGTGACCTAACCTTTGCCACGAACATGTCCTTTTTGTCTTCCCCAACGGGAAGTTCGAAGTCCTTGAGTGCTGCCAGCGTAGCCTCGTGAACCTTGGCGAGAGGCGAGTTCAGCTGTTCCTGCAGTCTGCCTTTGACGTAGACAACACCACCTGCCCCAACAACACCCCCAGCCACCAGTGCAGCTCCCGCGCATCCGGAAATCTGGACGGCCAGGCAAAGCATAAGAGCGACACGACCCCACTTCTTAAACATGGACTTCCTCCTTTCCGACTTTTGGACCCCTAACCTGACTTCGGCACTGTACCTGTTTGCGCCATCTGTGTCGAGAATTTTTACCCTCTATCAAACACCCCATAAGGCTGCGCCCGCTAATCCTTGCCTTTCAGTCCCTTTTGCTCCTGACGGGCAAACTCTAGGTTGTGTTGAGCCTCCCCATAGCCTGGCTTGAGCCGTAGGGCTTCGGAGAAGTGGGCTATTGCTTGATCCATCAATCCTTGGCGGGCAAGGGCAATGCCAAGATTGTTGTGGGCCTCTGCATAGTCGTTTCTGATTTCCAGGGCCTTTTCGAAGTGGGCAACGGCTTCGTCCAGGTTCCCTTGCAGGGCCAGCGCGTTTCCCAGATTGTTGTGCATGTCTGCAGAGCCCGGCTGGATCTCAAGGGCCCTGGTATAGTGCGAGATGGCGTCATCGATATTGCCCCTTTTTCTTAGGACGAGTGCCAGATTGTTGTGGGCCTCTGCAAAGTCCGGTTCGATCTTGAGGGCGATCTGATAATGGCGGACAGCCTCGTCCACCTTACCCCTTCTTTCTAGGACCAGTGCGAGATTGTTGTGGGCCCCTGCAAAGTCTTTTTTGATTGAGATGGCCTTTTCGAAGTGGGCAACGGCCTCCTCTAGCCTCCCTTGCTGAGCCAGTGTATTGCCCAGCATGTTGTGGGCTTCCCAATCGTTTGGCCTCATGCGGAGGGCTCGGGAGAAATGGGCAACGGCCTCTTCTTGCCGCCCCTGGCAGGTTAGGGCCACTGCCAGATTGTGGTGGGCGTCCGTGAGGTCAGGGTCCAGACCCAGGGCCTTGCGATAGTGCGAGATGGCTTCGTCAAGATCTCCTGTCTCCCTTAAGGCGATTCCCAAATTGTTGTGGACCTCTGCAGAGTAGGGCTCGATCTCAAGGGCCCTGCGATAATGGGAGATAGCCTCGTCAAGCTTTCCCTGGTCCTTTAAAACAAGGGCCAGATTGTTGTGGGCATCCACGTATTCCGGCCTGATGCGCAAGGCGGTGCGGTAGTGTGAGATGGCCTCGTCAAGCTTTCCCTTTTCCCTTAAGGCGATGCCCAGGTTGTTGTGTGTCCTGACGTAGTACGGCTTAATATTCAGTGCCTCCCTGTAGTGGCCAATGGCGTCGTCCACTTTGCCCTGGGTCACCAAGACAGCCCCCAGGTTAAGGTGGGCCCTTGCGCTTTGCGGATTCTTGGACAAGACATCAGACCAAAGTGTCATATCGTCTTGCCAGATCTTGTTTTTCAGATACGTGACCGTTCCCAAGGATAAGATAATGAAAGAGGCGATCATGACAGCCCACAGCCGTTTGCGCCATAGGGCACTGAATAGCAGGTAACTGAGAACAAGGGCGAAACCAAACATGGGAAGGTACAGGCGATATTCCCACAGCATCTCGGCTCCGATAACCGAGGATTCTATGACCAGGTTTCCAAAAAACCAAAGGATGCAAAAGGAGATGAGGCGGTTCCTTCTAGCGAGCCGGAGTGCAGTGCCGATGAGAGCGCCAACCAAGACCAATGATATGGCCGTGGTGATTGGCTCCCACAAAGAGTGAGAAGTGGTAAAATGGTGAAGCAGATTCAGCCTGGACGGATGGGGATAGAGCATCAGGCTGATATAGAACACCACCACCCGAAACTGCGTCAGGAGTCGTTCCAACAGGGTAAAGTCCCGGTATGAATAGACGGCTGCAATCCGTTCAAAGGGATGAGACCCCAAGAAGACAAGAGCAACCAAGATGAAGATAGCAAAGGGCAGAAGCAGGTACATGATATTTTTTCTTAACCAAGGAATGCTAAGGTCTTGGAAAAAATACCATTCATAGATGATGATGATAAAGGGCAGGGTAGCCGCGATCTGCTTTGATCCCAGGGCCAAACTCCAGGATAGCAAAGACAGGGAGAAAAAAGACCACGTTTTCCATCCCCTCCGGGCCAGGCGTCCATGAATGTAAAGAAAAAGCGACAGCAGATAGAACATTGCGGCCATGGAATTCATTCGCTGGATGGTGTAGGTGACCGATTGGGTCTGTAGAGGATGGGCAAGGAAGATGAGGGCCGCAAATAAGGGCATGAGTGTAATTGAAGGATCCCGCGGGCTGGCAATGGTCGAATCGGGCGGTCGGGTGAGTTTTCGCGTGCGAATGCCGGACAGGTGTCTGAATATAATGGATGCCAGCAGATAGACGAGAACCCCGTTGATCAGATGAACGGCGATGTTGAAGATGTGATAGCCCCTGAGATCATATTTTCCAAGATAGTAGTTGAGGGCTAAACTTGCGTTGGCTACGGGGCGACTAGAGAGGGGACTCTTAAAGGCTGCATCACGCAGTGTACCTAGATCAAGATGGGTGAGTCGGATATGAGGATTTCTGCTGATATGGACAATGTCATCAAGAACAAAGGGTGAATCCAAAGTGTTCGCATAAACGACTGCGCAACAGAGACATATGACAAGGATCGCCAGAAGATGGCAGCTCTTGGAGCCCCTGTCAATGCCTGTTTTCCTGTCTAGTCTTGCCAAACCCATCTCGTCCTAGAAAATAGCCTCTCTTGTGCCTGTTTCATAAGAGAGTGTCTATCATGTTTGTCCTCTTGTTTTCAACGAAGTAGTCTATCAGAAGCCGGCTGTCTTCTATCTTCATGGAAAGCTCACTGTCCGTGTCCAATTGGACGCTTGCCTTGTTTTGATTGATGACCAACTCGTTGATGAAAGGGCCAAAATTACTATACTCCAAATTGGAATCAAAGGAGCAGAGGTGGAAAAATAGTCTTTCTATACCCGAGGATTCCTTTTGCACTATGTTCAGCTCTCGACTGGTAATCTTCTTGTCGCTGTGCACCCTTTTTGCCTTAGGTAGCCAGTTATGTTTCTTCCCTTCATAGTGATCCTTCAACATCACTGCGCCACCATGCTGGGCAAGAATGATACTGCCCGCCCCGTTGTAACGGTGCCATCCAGCGGAGCGAAGATTGATGAGGATGAAGAGTTCTTTATTGCCAACTATTTTCCGCAAGGCCAACTTGTCTGGCCTCAGTTCCTTGACCTGCCTATTTGTTCCTGTTGTCCCTTTAATGAGCACGCTCCGATGCTCGGGCTGCCTTGAAGGGACATCGTCTCTCCACAGATCGATGCCGATGTAAGAAGCAGGGTAGCAATTGTTTTCAATCATGTATCTCAAGTAATTGTCCGCAAGATATCGATAGGTCGGGTCATTGGTCAATGCGATGCCAATGAGCAGGGGGCCAAGGGCAGGTGCCGGGTTGGCGGAATGGTTGTTATAGGCCGGGTGAACGCCTGTCTGATATGGAGACTGATGCTTTATCCAGTCTACGGAGAGCTTGGCGTTTTCTAGGTTTCCACATTGGGCATATTCATAGAGCAGGTAAGCGTTTTGGACCCATACGTCGTGGTGGTACACGATGCCGTCGTCCGTATTTCTGAAGTTGTTTGCCCAGCCTGCTTTGTGTTCGCTAAGTATCCTTTGATTCCTTTCAACGAGGACTCTGTTTCTAGTTTCAAGAATGTTGGATAGCACGGCCAGCATGGCAAACCCAATATCCTGATTGTAATAGAAGCCAAGGGGTTTTTGCTTGAATAGGAGGGCATAGGCCACGTCTGCCAACGTTATCTTGTAGGCGTAGAGATTGATTCTTTCAAACCAGCCTTCGATGATTTCACTGTCCTGTTTGGAGAATATGGAATCGTCTATGGCCCTGATTCTGTCGTAGAAGTAGGCTCTTTCGGTGACATTGAATTGCCAGAATTTCACAGACCCGCCGGCATTTAGAAATTTCCCCCTTTTTGCCTCCCCCATCAGTTGCTTTTTGAAGCTTGAACCCCAGGCATGGTCTTGGGTCAGACAAAAGAGGCTACCCGCCCGTCCTATCCCTCCCTTTTGGGTCAGTAGAAAATCAATGAGGTCCTGCTTTGATAAACGTCTATGGTCGTATCGAGCAACGCTTGGGTCAAAATCGAGTTCGGAGAAGACAGCGCTTTCGTTTAAGTCTTCCATGGAAATATCTCGGGAGAAGAGGTTTAAAGAGTTCCAATAGGAGCCCCAGAACAGCGCAGAAACGACAAGCAAGAGCGTTCCGATTTTCACAAGACCCACCAAGGGCGTATGGTGGACCTGAGGGGGACCAAAAGGCCGTATTCTGTGCAAAAGGGTGAACTGGGCAAAGGTGAACGTGGCATAGATGATAAACAAGGCGAACTGCAGTATCATAAAGCCCTCGTCTGAAGAAAAGGAGATCTTGGTCCAGAAGGCCACCAGATAGAATAACTGAAAGCAAAGATAAGAGGCATAACGAAATAGCGTACTTCCATTGCCTGCCAGCAAAAAAGAACTCCATGAAAAAAGGGCGAGTAAGGGCAGTATCAGCAGAAAGCCCTGAGTGAAGAAAGAAAGAATGACGGAAAGGATGAAATAGACACCCCATGCTATCCTATTGCAGTCCTTCTTTGCAGAGAAGAGAAAGGTAAATATGAAATTGAGAATGAATATTGAGATGATCAGGGGAAGGGAAAGGTTGCGGTACTCTTCATTCAACTGAAATAGAATGATTCTAATGGCGAAGAAGCAAGTCGTTGCCAATAGCAGAGAGATCACCAATTGAAACAGGAGGAATCTCGTTTTGGCATCTTCCTTCTTCCAGGGTCTGTTCACCGAAGATGGCGCACTATCAGTCATATCGTCTGCCCAGACATATCCAATTCATGGGTTTTGAGCGGGGTCTATGGACTGGCAGCCGGGCCCATGAGTCTCCTGACAAATCCCAGATTGTGCCGAGCATTTTCATCGTTCGGATTGAGCCTGAGTGCTTCAGAGAAATGGCCAACGGCTTCTCCCAGTCGTTCCTGGCGGACCAAGGCAACTCCAAGGTTACTGTGTATTCGTGGATCGTCTGGCTTGATCTGCAAGGCTTTAGAAAAATGGGTAATCGCCTCGTTCAAACGTCCTTGGCCCATCATAACGACCCCCAGGTTGCCGTGGGCCTTCACATCGTCTGGTTCGATTCGAAGGGCTTCTAGATAAAGGTCGGCCCCCTCATCGTAGTGTCCCAGTCTGACCAGGGCATTGCCCAACTCATTGTATATGTCCACGTCAAGGGGTTCTAGCTTCAAGGCCGTGGAAAGGTGGCTGATGGCGTCGTTGAGACGTCCCTGGCGGGACAGGGCCCGTCCCAAGTTATAGTGGGTATTGGAATGTGTTTTCTTAAGCTGGAGAGAGGTGTAGAAATGAGAAAGGGCCTTATTAAGGTTACCCTTGTCCATGAAGGCCGCGCCCAGATCGGTGTGAGCCTCCACAAAGTCCGGTCGTATCTTAATGGCCTTGCGAAACTGAGAAATCGCTTCGTCGAGCTGTCCCTCAGGTGCCAGCGTCCTTCCCAGGTTATAGTGCGGTCGCGCCTTGTTCGGAGATTTAGAAACGCAATCTTCCCATAGCTTGACGCCATCACTCCACACACTGTTTCGTTCATATGTCCATGCCGATAGGGTGGCCACCACAGCACACAATGCCGCGACTCCCACCCATTTTGGTTTCACGTAACGATGAATTAACGTTACTATTATGAAGGGTACAAACATGGAAGGCAGATAGGTTCGGTGTTCGAATATGATGGCCAGAGGTATAACGGAAGACTCTACAACAAGGTTTCCGAAAAACCAGAGGATAGCAAAAGAAATCAATCGCTCTCTTTTTGCCAGGCAACAAGCCAATGCCATCATCCCCACAATAGCTGCGACAGAAAGCAAGGTAGTTGGAGGATGAATGAATGAAGAGGAAAGCGGAAAATCATAGTCCAGATTCAGCCTGGTGGGGTGGGGGTAGAGAAAGAGGGTCAGATAATAGATGACTACTCTAGGCTGTGTCACCACTCTCTCCCAAAAGGTGAATTCATTCATGGAATAGTCCCCAATCGACCGAAGTCTTTCTAGAGGACTTGAGCCTAGGAACAAAAGACAGATGGAAGAAAGAATCACTAAGGTTGCCACCAAGAAACCCAAGTGACGCTTCAACCAGGCTTTTTTGAGATCTTGAAAGAAGTACCATTCATAGAGCAAAACGAAAAACGGAAGGGTTACAGCTATCTCTTTTGAACCTAGGGCAAACATCCACGCCAGAACCGATCCCGCGAACCATAGATAGTGGCGTCGGCTGTTATAGAGCAATTTGACACTTGGTTGTTCATCTGCCCTCCCCGGCTGTCCATTGTACCGAAAAAAAAGTGCTCTTTGTTCCTGGCCAAGCCTTCCTTTTACGTAAAGAAAAAGAGAAAGGATATAGAACATGGCAGCCATGCTGTTCATCCTCTGAATAGTGTATGTGACCGATTGGGTTTGTATGGGATGAACTGTGAAGATAAGGGCTGCAAGCAGTGACATCATTTCCGCGGAAGAATTGAACGACCGGGGGAGCGAGGAGTTAAGAGACTTGGTGGACTGTTGGAATATGATTAGTCCCAGGAAGTAAACAAAAATGCCACACGTGAGATGCACTAAGATATTCACGATGTGATAGCCCCTGGGGTCATATTGGCCAATATAGTAGTTAAGGGCGAAACTGACTGCGGCTATTGGCCGGTAAGGGGAGAGGCCCTCAAAAGCCGCGTCGTACAGACTGCCGAAATCGAGTTGCTTGAGCCGAACGTGGGGGTTGTTCTTAATGTGGACGTAATCGTCAAAGACAAAAGGAGATTCCAATATGTTAGAGTAACAAATGAAGCAAAAGACGGAAATAACAAAGAAACTAATCAAATGACATCTACGGCTTGGGCCCACAAACGTCTCATGCTCTTGTCCGACCTTGGTGCCCCCTGTGCCCATATCCCTCTTAGCTTTCATGGAAATCATATGGTTCTATTGTTGTGCAATTAATAGGGTTATCCAGAAGGTTCCCGATGTCAAACAAACACTCACCGGGGAAGACCCGGATGCCCTGTCCCTTTGGAGTGGTTACTGTGAGCGCGGCTTCTTACCCAGTCCAGGAGATACACGACAGTGTGTTTATTCTGGATGAATCGGGTAAGCAACGGGTGGACCAACCTCGGGGATTGTTGGGTTAATCGCATTAACGTCTTCAAGATACAGAAGCTTTTTCGTTGGTCATATTGACTGAACACCAAAAGGGCCTTTTCAGCTTGAGCCCAATTCTTCTGGTGAAGTGACGAAATCACGCAATAGGCTAGCCGTTTTTGAAATCGGGTATAGAGCAAGCCCTTGGCTTCTCGCAAGCTCTGTGTGTCGAGTTTGTACGTCTTCATGACATATTCAATCACATGCAGATAACATGGCCAAATCCAGTGCAGGTCCGATTTGGAACTTGCGCTATCGGGATGATCGGTGAAAACAGCCCCTTCAATATCAGAAATGACAACGGCGTTATGCGCAGCAATGCGGAGAAGAAATTCCAAATCATTGGGCATGCAAGGCTCCTGCAGAGGATAGCCAATCTCATCGAGGACCCCCCTTTGAAACAAAATACTTGTCCAGGTGAGAACGGCCCAGTTGTTGAGCATAAGGAGAAAACCTTTAGGGGGCATATGAAAGCCCTTAATTCTTTGGTTGATCAAGGGAAAACGGACCACTCGGCCGTCACGCTCGATCCGGCAGCTTAAGGCGGCAAAACTTGCCTCGGGATACTGGTCAACAAGACGTAAAGCGTTTTCAAAAAAGGCGGGCAGCAACCAATCATCGTCCGAAAGGATCGTAAAATAATCGGACGAGATACGCTCCAAGGCATAATGAAAATTCGCTACGGCCCCGATGTTTTTTTCATGGCAATGGTATTGCACGCGTGAATCTTTGCCCATGAGGTCGCGTACGACTGTTCTTGTTTCATCTTGAGAACAATTGTCGTACACACAGACTCTGAAATGGGGATAGGTTTGAGCAAGAACGCTTTCCACAGCCCGTTTAAGAAACTGGGGACGTCGGTACGTTGGAATGACGGTAGTAATAACAGGTTGTTTCATGTATTTTTGATCTGTTTACGTTGGTTAATCAGTTTGGAGACAATCCATTGCCGGAAACTTCGGGTGGACAATAGGGCAAGCAGCATGCTGGAAAACCCTGCCGTCACGAGCCAGAAAATCACTTCGAGCCGGTCTGAATTCGGTGGAATCGCGAGTTTCCACAGGGAAAGCAAGCCTATAACAAGAAAAGCTATAGGAATCAAATCGCGAGTAAAGACCTTCACGAATTCCGTTTGCAGTATTCGTCTGTGCATAAGAAATAGGCTGATAGGAAAGAACAAAATATAGAGGCCAGCCCAGGCCGCTGCGGCCCCAGTGGCCCCATATGTGTGCGTCAGGATAATGACGCTGGGTATATATAGTATGAGAGCCGCGGCATTCATATAAAGAGCCAGACTGGCCCAGCCATGGGCTAATTGTGCAGCATAAGGCACGTATCCAAGGGTATTGAAAAGACATCCAATCATCAGCAAAGGCAACACCACAGAAGCAGACGCGGCAAAATATGCCTCCCCAGTCCAGGCGAGCAGTACTTCAGTCGGGAAAAAAACGACAACGAAGGCCGGGACAAACACCAGGCAGCCCATATACCTATGTGCGCTGTGGTATAAACGTATCAATGGTGCTCCTGCGTTTTGGGACAGCAGCTCTGTCATGCGAGGGAATACCGTCGTGAACATGGGGTTGGCAACAAGATAGATGGCCGCCGCTACAAACCAGGCCAGGGTGTATACGCCGTAGGTGTTGAGGTCCAGCAATCCGCTCAGTATCACCTTATCCGTGTGCACCAGGCAAACGCCCAGTATAACACCGCC
>Ga0180437_10008187_pt1 | contig 13348 bp, 19 predicted proteins | sample SS_ome_4_FD_132410 | JGI IMG/M metagenome (GOLD analysis project Ga0180437, IMG submission 132410) | Hypersaline lake sediment archaeal communities from the Salton Sea, California, USA - SS_3_D_1 metaG | ecosystem: Environmental > Aquatic > Non-marine Saline and Alkaline > Hypersaline >...
TTATATTTAAACTTTTGATAAAATTGAATTATGTTTACTTTTTTTAATATAAATAATATGGCTAAATCATTTCAATCTGATGAAAATAAAACTAAAAATTGGTTACTTAATCAATTTAATATTCATTATAATGGAGAAAATATACTTAATCTTTCGAGAAAAAAATCAAAGAAATACCTCCATTCTTTTATGCTCCAAACTTACAAGAATTAGAGTTACGTTATAATCAAATTAAGGAAATTCCTGAATATTTACCACAAAATTTGCAAATATTATATTTAAGTAATAATCAAATTAAGGATATTCCTGATTATTTACCGCAAACATTGCAAAAATTATGGTTAAGTAATAATCAAATTACTGAAATCCCTGAACATTTACCTCAAAACTTGCAAGAATTATATTTAACTGATAATCAAATTACTGAAATTCCTGAACATTTACCACAAACATTGCAAATATTATGGTTAAATAATAATCAAATTAATCAAGATAATATTGTACAAATACGATTATTATATCCTAATTTGAATATTTATATTTAAACTATTGATAAAATTGAATTATGTTTATTTTTTAATAAAACAAATAAATAATTTAAATGATGTTAAATGTTTGGGATGAAATTACAAAAAAAACAATTTTATAAAAAATACATAAATTAAATAATATTAGTTTTTTAGAGTGAGATAATTATATTTGTAATTAATAAAATATTATCAAATAAAATATTATCAAATAAATTGATAAAATATATTAATATACTTATAATATACTTATGTATTGTGAAATGAATATATAAAATCGATGAAGAAAAAATTATTACATAGTGATATAGATATAAATATAGATATAAAATCATGAGATGGATATACATCATTACATAGAGCAGTTATGAATAATTAGATAGAAATGGTAAAATTATTTTTTAATATAAATATTCAATAGTAAATTTAGGATTTTTAACATCAACGCTACTATTATTAGTATATTCAAAAGTAATTGGTCTATTTTTTTTAAGTGCTGAGTTAGTTAATGCAGAACCAATATAATATGGACCAGGACCACCAATAATAAAATTACGAACAAAATAAACATTAACATAAAATGGAGTTCCACTAGATACATTACTAGCTAATGCATTTTCTACAGTAAATTGTATTGCACCAGTTTTTGCATCTCTTGTTAAAATACGTCCTAAATTTTCGCCATTTAAAATTAAATTATAGCCGGGATGTATAAAATCTTGTGTAGGTGTTGTTATATCTATTGTAGTTTCTCCAATTACATGATCACGTGTTAAAGTGCCTAATGGTTCAGCAATATGAACAAATGCATTTATTACATCATCTTCTTGATTAGGGACTGTCATAAATGTAAATTTAACTATTGATATATCTAAAGGTATAATAAAATCACCGCTATTAGTTGAATTTGTATTAACAGTAAAAGTAAGTCCTTCATTAACAGGATGATGATAAGTAAATCCAGGATTTTCTTGAATATTAACCATAGATGAGCAACTAACTTGTTCAGTTAAATTAGTATCTATATAATGATACTGATTATGTGGACATTCAGTTGGTGGATCATCAGATTTGGTATATACCCAACCATCCATAAAACAATAAACTTTATAACTATTTGACATTGTAATTATATATTATTAAAAAATTTAGTATATTATAATTTATACTTATACTTATAATTAAAATAATTTATACAAAACTTTTTTTAATTTATACAAAACTTTTATAATTTATACAAAACTTTTTTTAATTTATACAAAACTTTTATAATTTATACAAAACTTTTATAATTTATACAAAACTTTTATAATTTATGCAAAATTTTTTCAAAGAAAATAATTATATATTTGTTCTATAAATATGAAGTAAAAAAATAATAAAAGGAAAATATTTTTTTAATAAAATTTATTATTATCAGGATATCCAACAATAAGATGTTCTTCAGATAATGAATAATTATTAATAAATTTTAAATGATTTTTATAATCGCGACCTTCAGCAAAATCTGCAGGAGTTATATTATTATAATTATTATCAATAACATTATTATGTTTTAAAACAGCGACAAGAAAATTTGAGCAGAAATAATTATCATCCCAATTATTCCAAAGTTTGAAAGCGCTATTAAGTAAGCTTATAGTAGAATTATAAAATGGTTTATCTTTATTTTTCATTATGAAATCCATAAAGTGTTTATTATTAATGCCAGTATTATTAGGGTTGCCATTTTTTAATAAACGTCGAACAGTTAAATTACCGTGATATTTTTTAAGAAATTCAGGGAGTGAACTCATATTTAATCCAGAATAACCAATTTTTTCATTATGTAATATACAAGGTGCTTGATGGTTAATCATATAATGAATAATAAAAGGTCCATATTTTTCAGATTTATAAATAATACCAACATGTGTATGTGGAATTCCAGTAATACTAGAATATAAAACATTTTTAATAGCATAAAATAATGGAAACCAATGATTACAACGAGTTAAAACAATATCACCAGTTTGCAAATCATCAACATTAATAACAGGCATTTTAATAAAAGTATCATATACATTCCATTTATATATATTACTAAAAGCAAGAAAAACCATAATAAATGTAATAATCATAAGACCCTTAGTATAAATATTATCAGTAAGAGTAGCCATATTGATAAGTGAAATTTTATAATTTTTTATATTTTTATACTAATACTTTTCTAAATTAAACTGATAAATAATTTTTAAATTTGAATTTTACAAAATAATTTTTAAAAAGATGAGTAAAACTTTTAATAATAATTTAAATATAAAAATTGATAATAATAAATTTAACTTAAATGAGTTGTATAATATATTTTCAAATTTAAAAGATAAAGAATTTTTTACAACAATAGATAAAGATAGATGTGGTGGTAGTGTTAATTTAGCAAAGGTTAAAATAAAAGTGTTAAAAAAATATAATAATAAATTAAGTGAGTATTCAAAACTTTCAGCCTTAAGTGTAAAATTTTTTGATAATGAATTTTTCTTTGATATAATATTTTATGATGATGATGTAGAACTGGAAGATGTTGGATATTTTTCACAAGGAAATAATTATAATTGTGATTTTAATAATTACATATTAGTAGCGACAAATAATAATACGATTAAAGCAAATTGTTATCATAGATATGTAAAATCGATTAATATATCAAATACTGCATTTGGTCAAGCAAGATTTAATTATTTATATATAAGATTTTCTCAATCATGGAAAATAATGAATAAAGATTAATTTTTATTTTAATTCAATATTTTAATATTTTTTTTATAAAATTGAATTATGTTTTTAAATTATTTATAATTAAAAATTGAATTATGTTTATTTTTTTTATACATAAGGCTGAAAGCGTTATACACTTACATATAAATAATAATGTCCAAATCATTTCAATCGGATGAAAATAAAACTAAAAATTGGTTACTTAATCAATTTAATATTTATTATAATGGAGAAAATATACTTAATATTTCGAGAAAAAAAATCAAAGAACTACCTCCATTCTTTTATACTCCAAACTTGCAAATATTAAATTTATATGATAATCAAATTACTGAAATTCCTAAACATTTACCACAAACATTACAAAAATTATATTTAAGTTATAATCAAATTACTGAAATTCCTGAACATTTACCACAAAATTTGCAAATATTATGGTTACGTAATAATCAAATTACTAAAATTTCTGAACATTTACCGCAAAACTTGCAAATATTATTTTTAAATAATAATCAAATTACTGAAATTCCTGAACATTTACCGCAAAATTTGCAAAAATTATATTTACGTAATAATCAAATTAATCAAGATAATATTACACAAATACAACTATTATATCCTAACTTACACATTTATATTTAAACTTTATTGAATTTACTTTTTTAATATAAATTATATGGCTAAAACATTCGACCTTGAACAACAAACTAAAAATTGGTTACTTACTCAATTTAATATTCATTATAATGGAGAAACTGAACTTGATCTTTCAGGAAAAAAAATCAAAGAAATTCCTCCATTCTTTTATGCTCCAAACTTGCAAAAATTATATTTAAGTTATAATCAAATTACTAAAATTCCTAAACATTTACCACAAACATTACAAATATTAGATTTAGAGTGTAATCAAATTACTGAAATTCCTGAACATTTACCGCAAAACTTGCAAATATTATATTTAAGTGATAATCAAATTAAAGAAATTCCTGAACATTTACCACAAACATTACAAGAATTATGGTTAAGTAATAATCAAATTAAGGAAATTCCTGAACATTTACCACAAAACTTGCAAGAATTATGGTTAAGTAGAAATCAAATTACTAAAATTCCTGAACATTTACCACAAACATTGCAAATATTAGATTTAAGTAATAATCAAATTAATCAAGATAATATTGCACAAATACGATTATTATATCCTAACTTGCAAATTTATATTTAAACTTTTGATAAAATTGAATTATGTTTACTTTTTTTAATATAAATAATATGGCTAAATCATTTCAATCGGATGAAAATAAAACTAAAAATTGGTTACTTAATAAATTTAATATTAATTATAATGGAGAAAATATACTTAATATTTCGAGAAAAAAAGTCAAAGAACTACTTCCATTCTTTTATGCTCCAAACTTACAAAAATTATATTTACGTTTTAATCAAATTACAGAAATTCCTGAACATTTACCACAAAATTTGCAAATATTAGAATTACGTTATAATCAAATTACTAAAATTCCTGAATATTTACCGCAAAACTTGCAAATATTATGTTTAGCTAATAATCAAATTACTGAAATTCCTGAACATTTACCGCAAAACTTGCAAAAATTATATTTAAGTAATAATCAAATTACTGAAATTCCTGAATATTTACCACAAAACTTGCAAACATTATGGTTAAGTAATAATCAAATTACTGAAATTCCTGAATATTTACCACAAAATTTGCGAACATTATGGTTAAGTAATAATCAAATTACTGAAATTCCTGAATATTTACCACAAAATTTGCAAAAATTAGATTTAGAGTATAATCAAATTACTGAAATTCCTGAACATTTACCACAAAATTTGCAAGAATTATGTTTAGATTATAATCAAATTATTGAAATTCCTGAACATTTACCACAAAACTTGCAAAAATTATATTTAGATAATAATCAAATTACTGAAATTCTTGAACATTTACCGCAAACATTACAAGAATTATGGTTAAGTAATAATCAAATTACTAAAATTCCTGAACATTTACCACAAACATTGCAAATATTAGATTTAAATTATAATCAAATTACTGAAATTCCTGAACATTTACCGCAAAATTTGCAAAAATTAGATTTACGTAATAATCAAATTAATCAAGATAATATTACACAAATACAACTATTATACCCTAACTTACAAATTTATAATTAAAAATTGAATTATGTTTATTTTTTTATATATAAGGCTGAAAGCGTTATACACTTACATATAAAAATGTCTAAATCATTTCAATCTGATGAAAATAAAACTAACAATTGGTTACTTACTCAATTTAATATTTATTATAATGGAGAAAATAAACTTGATTTTTCGGGAAAAAAATATTATGAATGGGAGGTCTTAAATATTTTTCATAAGAGAAAAATTAATTTATGTATTTATTTTATTAATAATAAAAATGTCAAAAGTTTTTGAAGAGAAAAAATTATTTAATTATAATATTAATGAAATTACTAGATATGATCCTATTATATTAAATGGTATTTCATATGATAAGCAAGTTAATATTAATGTTTTATTAGAAGTATTTAGTTAACTTATTTAACGAATTAAATTATAAACGAAATTTACCAGAAACGTGTTATACTTTTATTGATGAAATAGAAAATGCAAAAAAAATAGGTGATTCAGTTTTATGTTGTGAAACAATTAATATTGATATAGATGATGATTGTATAATGACTAGTGAGACGGATCAATATATAACAATGCCTATTTGTTATGTATGTAGTGAATGTTCACATGATTGTTATGATATAGTATCTGAAATAGAAGATGTTTATTATGAGCTATTAGAAAGATTATCAGATATATTAACAGATAATAATGATTTTGGTTTTGATTGGGATATTGATTACGATTATATAGGAAGTGGAATAGGATTTATACGTTTAAATTTTTACTGGGGTATGTAAAATTTTAATTAATGTATTTATTTTTTTAATAATAAAAATGTCAAAATTTTTTGAAGAAAAAATTATTAAAATATTAATATATTATTTAAAAAGTAGTCCCTATAATTATGATTTAATAAAAAGGTGTGTTGATAATATAATATGAAGATAATCTTGAATATTTATTATGTGATAATTTAGAAGTGTTGCATAATATAGTATTAGAAAAATATGGGAACAGTCCATGTGATTTATTAAATAATATATATGAATATAAAAGTGATAAAGCAGAAAGAATTGAAACACCAGTATGGGATTAAAAAAAAATATTTTTTTTAATATTATAAACTTTAAAGTATATTAAGGACTTCATGTTATAATAATTTATATTAAGGACTTCATGTTATAATAATTTATATTAAGGACTTCATGTTATAATAATTTATATTAAGGACTTCAAGTATATATAATATAATTTGCAAAATTTTATATAAAATTGTGAATTATAAATCAATCACATTATTCATCGAATATTTTAAATCAATTCTTCCCTTACGAATTATAGATTCATCAAGATTATTAAACCACTCAAATTCTTTATTAGTTGTAAATATAAATATAGTATTATTAAAATATTTTAAATTATCCATATAATTATTTAATGATGTTTTATCATATACTTCAATTGGATATTTTTTATTATTAATTTTTTCATCATATACTTTTTTTACTATAACATCCCACTCATTTATTAATACTATTAATATTTTTTCATTAGTTGGTTTTATATATCTATATATTTGCTTTATATTATGACCTGATACATGTGGAGTATAATCCTTACATAAAATTCCATTTAATTCTTTAGTTAATAATGTCGCTAAATATGTTTTTCCTGTTCCTGGTTTTCCTTGAATTAATATTGATGCAAAATAATTATATCTATTTTCATAATAATTATTAATATGATTTTTTATATCATTAATAATATTTTGCTGCTCTTCATATGCTTTGTCAAATAATATAAGTTCCCTTTTATAAAAATAAGAATCACACATATATAATTGATAAATTTCTAACATTTTAATAATTGAAATATCTTTATTATCATCTTTAATCTTTTGAATAGTTTTTTCAGTATTAGATTCATTATGATTTTTACTCAATATTTTATATCGCTTCTTTGAAATAATTAATTTAATTTTATAAATATAATTTTTATTAACTCTAATATTATGTTTATTATTTTGAGTTGATATTTGTTGGATATATCCAATATAATATTTTCCAATAATAAAACCAACTGGAAAATCTTTAATAAATTTTGTATGAACATAATTATTATCTTTTATATAATTTAATATTTCAGTATCCTCATTATCACTACATGTAAATTCTGTATATCTTAAAAATATACATATAAATATTGTAAGTATTAAAATAATATATGTTAATATATTAGTAATTAAAGGTGCTAAAAATATCATATAAATTGTATTGTATAATTCCATTTTAATTTTTTTGATTTTATAATTTTAATTTTTTTTTGATTTTATAATTTTAATTTATAAAAATTCAATTTTATTTTTGCAATAATATAAAAATGTTTTTCAAAATATCTTCAGATGTATTTTTAAATAGTAATCAAGTTTATGAAATTGAAACTGATTATGATGAAATTGAAGCAACATATAATTGGATTAAACTAACTTTATTAGATGATAGTGTAATTCAAATTAGTGATGAAGATTTAATTTATGGAATAATGAATCAAATTGAATAAATTTACTAATTTATTTTTTTTTTATTTTATGATAATAAATTATATTTTTTTTATTTTATGATAATAAATTATATTTTTTTTTATTTTATGATAATAAATTATATTTTTTTTTATTTTATGATAATAAATAAATATATTATAAATAAATTAATATTAAAAAGTTGTTAAAATTATTTTAATTTATAAAAAATGTCAAAAGTATTTGTTCAACATAATTATTATGATTTATTAAAAAGAGAAATATATGATATATCAGATAATAAATATAATTATGAATTTATAGAAGAAATAATAATTGAATCAAAAGATAAAAGTATAATATATAAAAAATTAAATGATGAGACAGATTATAGTTGGACAATATTAAAATATGTAATGGGTTATTGTCCAAAAAAATTAATATATATATTTTTAAAATATTACAAAGATCAAATAGTAAATGAGATTGATGAAATGAATGGTAAGTTTTATTTAGAATTATTAGCATATAATTATGAGTTATTAGATGATGATATAATAGAATTAATAGAAGAGTTAATTGTAAATTATAATTTGGATTTAAAAAAAAAGAATTTATATAGTGAAACAATAATTGAAGCATTTAAAAATATTGATCATATATCAGATTATTTATATAAATATTTAAAAGACTGTGAAGTATATTTTTAGATTTTTTTTTTAAAATTTTCTATTAAATTATTCATTTTCTTCATTTTCTTCAATTTTTTCAATTTCATCATCACTTTCATTTTCTTCTTCAGATGACAGATAATTTATTTTTTTATTAAATTCATTATATATATCTTTTTCGGAAGTAATTCTTTGACATTTACAACGATATATGATAGTGCAATTATCACCAAGTATAGATTTAGTTTGATAATCTAAACCGCAATCATTACATTTTTTATATACTCTTTTATTAGGACCAAAAGGTGCATTATTAAGAAATGTATCATAAATTGAAAGATCAGTAGAGTTTTCAATTTTTTGTTGGTAAAATAATGAATCATATTTATTACCATGCTTAGTATAACTACATGAAGAACATCTTAGCATAATTTTTCCATTTTCTACAATTTTATCTATATATGAATCACATTCATCACAAAATTCCATGACTATTATATTATTATATTTATATTGGCAATATAAAATATTTAATGAATTCAATTTTAAACTTTATAATTTATTTTATATTTTTTAAACTTTATAATTTATTTTATAATTTATTTTTCTATTCAAAACTATTTTAAAATTTTAATTTACAATATGAAATAAATAAAATATATAAATTAAAATTGAATTTCATATATTATAAATCATACTATAAAATTATACTATATAATAAAAAAAATGAATACTACTAACAAATTAATTAATACTTCTAATACCTTTAATAAATTACCTGAATATATTCAAATTATAATTAAAGATATAGAAGATTTAAATGAAATTGGTATGGCATTTCATTGGTATTTTGATAAAGAACTTATTAATAAAAATTGGGAATTTGAATATCATGATGATATTGGATTAGTTCAAGATTTACAAGAAAAAAAAATTAATCTTTTATTACATGAATTATTTTGCTCTTTAACTTATGAAGATGATATTAAATTATATAAAATTTTATTTAATTATTTTAGAATGTATGGAGGTAATACTAATTATATGATTAATAATCCAAAATCTATTTATAATAATAAAACATTATTATACTATGCATGTGCAAATAATTGTTTAGATATCGTAAAATTTTTAATGGAAAATGGAGCAGATCCAAATATGAAATGTGTAGTTTTAATATCACCATTTCGTATCGCATGTTGTAATAAAAATTTAGAAGTTGTAAAATATTTATTATCATATAAATATTTTGATATAGATTTATACCAAAAAAATATAAAAGGTAGAACTATACTTGCAAGTATTAAACATAATTATGAAAATACTAAATATCCAAATTATATTGATGATAAAATATATTATGATAAAATTAAACAACTTTTTGTCAATTATGAATTAAAAGATATTTTATGTTTTTAATTTTACAATTTAATAATTTTTAATTTTTGAAAATCATATTTTTAAGAGAAATACATTTCTCTGTTCCGTCTTTGACTGGAACTATTTTTTTATATTTTTTATTTTTTATATTTTTGAAAAACTATTTTTAAGAGAAATACATTTCTCTGTTCCGTCTTTGACTGGAACTATTTTTTATATTTTTGAAAAACTATTTTTTATTTTTTATTTTTTATTTTTTTGAAAAACTATTTTATATTTTTTATTTTTTATATTTTTGAAAAACTATTTTTTATTTTTTATTTTTTATTTTTTTGAAAAACTATTTTTTATTTTTTATTTTTTTGAAAAACTATTTTTTAATTTTTGAAAATCAAATTTTATATTTTTATTTTTTTGAAAATTATATTTTTATATTTTGAAAATCATATTTTTATTTTTTGAAAAACTATTTTTTATTTTTTATTTTTTATAATTTGAAAATTACATTTTATATTTTGAAAATCATATTTTTTATTTTTTATAATTTGAAAATTACATTTTATATTTTGAAAATCATATTTTATATTTTTTATAATTTGAAAATCATTTTTTATATTTTTATAATTATATATTTTTATTTTTTTGAAAATTATATTTTAGATTTTAAGAGAAATGTATTCCAATCAGAGATTGAATTGTGTGAATATTTCACACAGATTTCTCTGTTCCGTCTTTGACTGGAACTATAATTTTGAAAAACTATTTCTTATATTTTAAAAACGGGCGCATAGCAAATTTTTCCCAAAGTAACCCTGCATTATGAAGAAAAAAAGTATGAAGAAAAAATTATATAAATTAATTATTCAAAACCTTTAATACGTATTGGTTTATCTTCAGTTATATCATATACATTTTGAGTTTCATCATAATTTAGTGCGACTACAGCATCATTAAAAATGCTAGGTTGTTTTGGCCATAATACTTTTGGATCAAATTTAAGAAATTCAGGATATGTAGTTTCATCTTCTATTTTTATTTCAATTCCATCTTTAACATATCTAAATATATTTAAAATTACATAATCATCTGAAAATATTTCAATATTTTTATTATCAGATAATACATTATTACTTTCAAAGTGATCTAAAATTAATTCTTTACCAATATCATATATTTTTTTCTTATTAAATTTTTCATTAGTTAAATAATCGACTATAGTTTTTTCAAAATATTTATATGCTTTTTTAGATATTGTAAGTAATAAATCAGTTAATGATTTTAATTCAGTATAATTATGATTATTAAAAGCTTCTCCAATATTTTGACAAACATACCAATAATCTAAATTACCACAAAGAACGGCCATAGTTTGAAAATCGGAGATTAATTTATTATTTAAATCATCTTTATGATCTTTAGCAATGTCAGGAAAATATTTATTAATAGAAGAATATAATCGATCACTAGCATTACGTTTACTAGTTCTAGCAGTAGTAGGTCCATATTTATTACTAATTTCATTAAAGTCATATAAAATAGCTCGGGAGAAATCAATGATACTAGAATAATATCCAAGATCATGAAATAAGAATGCATTATTATCATCAAGAATATAAAGACATCTAGGATTAGGATTACGTTTAGTAATAACTCTATCACCAAGATATATAGTAATATTATTCAAGTGTAAATCTAAATGTATAATTTTATTAATACTATGCATACAATATATTTCATAAATATATTCAAAAATAATTTTATGCATTAATGATGGTGTCTTAAATAATAATCGAGAAAATTTATCTAACTTATTTTCTTCAGGTAAGTTATCATTCATTCTTATCCAATTTGAAAAAGTTCTCCCAATATCTTCATAAAAAATACCAAGTGCAACATTAGACATTTCAATATTTGATTCAGAATATAAAATAGACTTATCAATTAAATGTGATAATCTTTTAAACTTTTTATTTCTAGGGCGATCATTTTCTTCGGTTAAATCATTAACATTAACAAGTTGGTTATTAATATTACATGCAATTTTTCCATTAATATATTTTACAATCATACTAGAATTATCAAAAAATGTAGCATCAACATTTTGTATAAAAGTATATCCAGCAATAAATGGAAATCCAGCACATATTTTATTTAATGGAAGATTACTACAAATAATACCAAAATATAATTCCCTCCATGATTCATATGAAACATCATTAACACTATAAAATTCTTGCATAGTCATAGGTATAGTTTTAACACCAGCACTTATAAAAGTAGCTAATAATAATCTTTGTAATGTATTAATTTCAAATGATTTATTATAAAAATAATTTAATTGAAAATTAATACCTAAAAAATATTTAACATTAGGATCCCGATTATTAAATTTATTATAAATTTTTTTATATTTTTCTAGTTCATTTTGATTATAAATAATTTTTACAAAATTTTTATTAGTATGATTTTCAATATAACCAAAAACTGATGCCATCATTTCTGATGCAATATTTGCAGCAAGTGATTTTATTAATATTCTGCTATCTTTAATTTCTTTATAAAATATTTCAGATGCTTCATCAGATATTTTGAATGGAAAATTTATATTAAAATCTAATAATATTTCATCATTTTCGATTCGTTCTAATAATACTTCTTCAATATCTTCAAATAATTCTTGGTTTTCTTTATATACTTGTAAAAACTGTTGGTATTGAATTAATTGTTTACGGTATTCTCCATCCATTGAAACAAATGCAGGTGCATTACATATATATAAATGTTCAATTTGATTAATATCATTTCCATATAAATTATCATCATCCTTTAACATTCTATCATAAACTGAAAATACTAATTTATCATAATCATATATAGAGAATAATAATCCATAATTAACTTTATTACCATTATTATCTTTAATAATAAATGTAGTAGTTATAAATTTAGTTTCATATGTTTGATATACTCCTATTAACCTGCTTAATTGTGTATGTCTATCAACAAATAATGGATCACGTGCTGAATATCCTGAGGATGTTATAAATTTATTATTAATTATTTTTTTAATATTTTTATTTTTAATTTTACTAATTACTTTTTCATTTATAAATTCAAATTGATTTTCAATTCTTTTTTTCCAATCTTCAGACATAATATTTTATTGTTATATTAAAACTAATAAGTTTGCCAATTATATTATTGTATTGTAAAACCTCAAAATTGTTTAATATTTATTAAGTTTAAAATTTTTTAACTTTAATATTTATCTTGTTAAAATTGAATTTGGGTATTATTCAAATTGTATAGATTAGTAGAAGTAATAA
>Ga0180437_10008188_pt1 | contig 13348 bp, 9 predicted proteins | sample SS_ome_4_FD_132410 | JGI IMG/M metagenome (GOLD analysis project Ga0180437, IMG submission 132410) | Hypersaline lake sediment archaeal communities from the Salton Sea, California, USA - SS_3_D_1 metaG | ecosystem: Environmental > Aquatic > Non-marine Saline and Alkaline > Hypersaline > Sediment...
AGGTAGAACGAGAGCAACAGGCCACTTCCTTGCCACGAGGGACAGTATCGCGCTCATCCCGATACTGAGTACCACTATGATTATGATGGGCAGTATCTCAAGGAAGAAATGGGAGCTCTCGTGCCCCTGCTCCGGGCGGCTACCTCCTCGAGAGTCCAGTCTTGTCAAGAGAAACAGATATCCCAGGCCGAGCGTTATGAGTGTCGCTGGGAAGTGGGCGAGCACGAACTTGCTTGTAGATAAGCCAGACAGGGCGCTTCCCACAATGACCCCCGGGTAGAGAGGCCAGGAGTATTCCCAGATGTGCCTGAACCAGTGGTTGATGGCGGTCTTGTGTTCGGGGCTGAGGCCCTCAGCGCCGACTGACTCGATCATGGGGGCGGAGAAGTAGGCTCCCCCCGGCATCGGGAGAAGTCCAATGAGCGCGGGAAACGTGGCGAGGGATAGCCTGTAGTGGGAGAACCTCCTTCTGAAAGAGGTGACTATTCTCATGAGTTGCCCCACCTTGGACATGGATTGACTTAGCAGGAGAATCAGCGCTATGGCCAGGATCAGCATCAGAGTAGTCTCGCTGATGACAGACAGCCCTAGTGATCTGAGTATGGCCAGAGGATGCATCTCGAACCAGAATCCAACGGCGATTGCCCCTCCGACCATGGCGATACCCAGAGGCACCTTGAACTTCAGCGCGACTACTATCAAGACGAATACAACCAGGACCTTAACGGTTGGGGATATTTCAAAAAGGAACTGAAGCATAGGTCAGGCCGCTGACTGCGCGTGCTCCTGAACAGCAGCGAGAAACGTATCCTGCCTTTCAGGGCTGAGGATGAAGGTGCCTCCGTTCCCTATGACGACAGCTTTGGATCTATTGGTCGCGTACAACATGATCGTGCCGAGTTCATCTGAAGCGTACATACCGTACCATCCGAAAGCGCCGCCGTTTCCTACCAGTCTCAGCAACTTGCTTTCGGCAAGCTGCGGGTAGGGGTAGCATCGCTTCACCTCAGACATGGGTATGGATGATGAACGCCAGAGGTGTCGCTTGATCGTGATCCTGTCATGTCTTACCACGTAATGGGAAGGCGCGATCGCATAGGACCCAGCGCAGATGACAGAGAGGATTGCTGTAATGGTGAGCGCGGCGTGCCTCACTTCGCCTGAGAAGAGAAGCGCGACAATCAACGCAGTCGCGGGTGCCGCTACGAGAATCAACGTCATGATCGCAGATGTCCTGTCGAGACCAGCTGTCCTGTATATTCCCATGCAGTGAGAACCCTTCTCTGGCTGACTTCCTTCCCCTGAAAGCAGACGGCATGATACCACCGCGTATTTCCGAGTGTCAAGGTAAATGTAGATTTCTCAAGTCGTTGACAGACAGTTTGAGTAACGGTATACTAATCTTTCGATCCGCGAATGAGGCGGGGGACGACTATTGTCAGTCTGCGGGAGGCAAATGCCGAAGGACTTGTCCTGAGCAACGTGTGGAGTGGGTCGGACGTGAAGTCGAAGGGTGACCATAGTGTGGAGAATCTGGTTATCGGTATCCTGAGTGTTTCGACTTCACTCAGGACAGGCTTGCCGAAGGGGGGATTTGAACCCCCACAGGCGTGAGCCCACTGACTCCTGAAGCCAGCGCGTCTGCCAATTCCGCCACTTCGGCGTTGGTGCTCAATTATAGGGAGGATCGCGGGGATTGTCAAGTAGGCCGGAAATCGAGCGTGGTTTTGGCGAGAATGCATGGTGTGAACAACTTCGCAACTGTTTCTTGAGGCGGCAGGGCCATGAAAACCGTTGCTACCAACCGCCGCGCCCGACACGACTTCTTCATACTGGAGACATATGAGGCTGGCCTGGAACTGAAGGGGTCGGAGGTGAAGTCCTTGAGAGCGGGCACGGTCAGTCTGAAAGGGTCCTACGCACGTGTGGAGGAGGGGGAGGTGTATGTATACGATTTCCACATCACTCCCTACGAGAAGAGTGGCGCCTTCATACCGGACCCCAAGAGGCCCAAGAAACTACTCTTGCGAGCCTCGGATATACGGCGACTTTATGGCAAGACGCAGGAGAGGGGATTCACCCTGATACCGCTCTCGGTCTACTTCAATGAGAGAGGCTTCGCGAAGCTGACTCTGGGTCTTTGCAGGGGTAAGAAGCTCTACGACAAGAAGGAGGCCATTAAGGAAAGAGATATTATGAGGGAGAAGGAAGCGGAACTGAAGGAGCGGAGATGAGGGATCGTGACGATACTTCTCCGATCAAGGTATGAGTGACCCACACTTGAGAGCCGGTCTCGTTATCCTCATCCTGCTTGCCGCGCTTGCGGGAGAAGCTGCGACCATAACAGTCTTCTCGGATGGGGTAAAGGGGTCGGCTGAACTCTACAAGCTGGGCAATGATGAGTATATCGACGCGGACGCTCTGGTCGTCATACTCTCAGGTCGTTTCGAATGGAACCCGGATCTCTACCTGGGGAAGTTCATCTTCCCGGGGCACACCGTGGCACTCATACCCGATAACCCGTTTGCTTCTATTGATGGCTCCCTCATATCCGTGCCGGTGACGCCGAAGTTTCGCGGAGGTAGACTTCTTCTTCCTGTATTGACAGTGCCGCCTGTCTTCAGTGAAGCCTCTGAGAAGGCGATTGTGTGGGACTCGGATCTCAGGGTTCTCACGATAGGCCACGGCTCCCCCAACGTAAAGGGTGTACGGTTCTCTTCGTCAGGCGACGAGACTAACGTCATAATCGACTTGGCGGGACCTCTCAAATATACGGCGAAGCACATTTCAGACGAAAAATACGAAATATTCCTGGAAAGAGGTGTGCTCCGGAGCAGCGACATATCTAGCCCCGAAGGTGAGGGCCTGATACGCTCTGTGCATGCAGTCAATGTTGATGACGGGGCCAGGGTTGTGATGAATCTGGACAAGAAGAACGTCAAGGTGAGGCTGCTGCCGCTGGAGAACCCGACCCGCCTTCTCGTGATATTCAGCCCAGGGAAGAAGGAGGTGAGGACAGAGGAGTACCGCCTTGAGGTGGTGGTTGTGGATGCGGGCCACGGCGGCAAAGACCCGGGGGCCATGGGGCCGACCGGACTCCAGGAGAAGATCGTTACTCTCGACATAGCGAAGCGCTTGGCGGATCTGATTACGAAGAAACTTGGCGTCAAGGTCATACTAACCAGGACCAAAGACGAATTCGTGTCTTTGGGAGAGAGAGCTGACATCGCCAACAAGAACGAGGCTGAACTCTTCATCTCCATCCACTGCAACGCGGCCCGGAAGAGAGAGAGCGAGGGGACAGAGACGTACTTCCTCTCAGAAGCAAAGACAGACTGGACGCGGGCGGTGGAAGCCCGTGAGAACGCTGTAATCAGGTTCGAGCTGCCTGAGGGCTCCAAGGATACCGCGAGTCTGGAGTACATCCTCTGGGACATGGCGCAGAAAGAATTCCTGAATGAATCGAGTGAACTGGCTGAGCTTGTTCATGAGCAGTTGACCGACAGGCTGGGTGTGGAGGATAGAGGCCTGAAGCAGGCGAATTTCTTCGTTCTCAGAGGCTGTTACATGCCGGCAATACTGGTTGAGGTGGCCTTTCTGTCCAACCGTAAGGAGGAGAAACTTCTGAGGAAGAAGGATTTCAGACAGAAGGTCGCCGAGGGTATCTTCGAAGGGGTGAAAGAGTTCAAGAAGACATACGAGAAGAAGCTGAATCTATGAGCGGACCGATCGGCGTCTTTGACTCCGGAGTGGGAGGGTTGACGGTTGTACGCGCTATCCTTCATCATCTCCCCCGTGAGAGCATTGTCTACTTCGGTGATACGGCCCGCGTTCCCTACGGCACAAAGTCAAGAGAAACGATAATAAAGTTTGCTCTCGAGGATGCCCGGTTTCTGATGTCTAAGGGTGTGAAAGTGATAGTCGTAGCCTGCAACTCGGTGTCGTCAAACGCGCTTACCGCCTTGAAGGAGAAGTTCAACCTTCCGATAATAGGCGTCATTGATACGGTGGCGAGGGCTGCCCAGAAGACGACCAGGAATGGCAAGATCGGCGTCGTGGGTACGAGAGCGACGATCGAGAGCGGCGCCTATGAGAATGCGATCGCGGATAGCCGAAGCAAGTCCGAGGTGAAGTCTGTCGCTTGTCCGCTCTTCGTGCCTCTGGCGGAAGAGGGGTGGCTTGATACGCCGGTCACAAGGATGATTGTAAGCGAGTACCTCGGGCCACTGCTGGATTGGGGGATGGACACGCTGCTCCTTGGGTGTACCCACTACCCATTGCTCAAACCAGCGATAGCGGGGGTGGCCGGCCCTCACGTGGCTCTGGTGGATTCAGCCGAGGCCGCTGCCACAGCACTGGCCGAGCTGCTCAGAGAAGAAGGCCTTGCCGCTTCTCCTGACGCCAGGGCCATTCATGACTTCTACCTCAGCGACCTCCCAAGAAGCTTCAGCGAGATAGGGAGAAGGTTCCTCGGAAGAGACATAGAACCTGTCCATCGCGTCGATCTCGGTTCAGCGTAACCCTTGCCAGGCTTTACCCTTCGGCCAGCCCAGGGTCTAGGACATTCTTACGTTTCGGGCAAGAGTTCAAGAGTTGGAGTTCACCCCATGGTTTGCTTCCTGATCTCGACCAACAGGGCTGTTATGTCGGCAGGGGTGACGCCCTGTATTCTGGAAGCCTGCCCAACGGTTCTGGGTCTCACCTTTGACAGTTTCTGTCTGGCTTCGAGCGAGAGTCCCACCGCCTTGAGATAGTCCATTTCCCCGGGGATCACCCTGTCTTCCAGTGCTTCCATTCTTGCTACCTGTGAAAGCTGCCTGGCGATGTATCCGCCGTACTTAGCCTCTATCTCGGCCTTTCGTATGATAGCGGGATCGATATCCGGGACGAACTGAAAAATGTCTCTGCTTGTCACCTCCGGTCTCTTCAAGACCTGATAGGCTGAGACGGCTTCCTGCACCGGGGATGAGCCTCGCGAGCGAAGCAGTGGATTAACCACGGCAGGCTTGAGGCGTGAGTACTCGAGCTGCTTGGCCGCGTTCGCAGTAGACCGTCTTCTTTCTTCCACAGCCCGCCGTACTCCTTCTTCCACAAGGCCGAACTGGACACCGTATCCGACCATCCTTTCCATGGCGTTGTCCTGTCTCAAGATGAGCCTGAACTCGGCTCTGGAGGTGAACATCCGGTAGGGTTCTTCAACCCCGCCAGTGACGAGGTCGTCGAGCATCACTCCTATGTAGCTCTCGGATCTCCTGGGAGCAAAGAGAGTCTCGCCCCTGGTGAGCCTTGCGGAGTTGATTCCGGCTATCAGTCCTTGCGCGGCAGCCTCCTCATAGCCCGAAGTTCCGTTCACCTGCCCGCCCAGGAAGAGCCCTCGCACGGTCTTCGTTTCCAGAGTGGGATAGAGCTCCAGAGGGTTGACGAAGTCGTACTCGACAGCATAGCCGGGCCTCGTGATCTCTACCTCCTCGAGCCCGCGGATTGTCCGCAGCATCTCCACCTGCACGTCCTTGGGCAGCGATGTCGACACTCCGCTCAGGTAGCAAACGTCAGTGTCTCTCCCGTCGGGCTCCACGAAAACCTGATGTGACGACCTGTCGGAGAACCTCACGACCTTGTCCTCAATTGAGGGGCAGTACCTTGGGCCTATCCCCTTTATCACACCCTGGAAGAGGGGGGACCGATCGAGGTTTCTTCTTATTATACTGTGCGTGCGCTCATTGGTTCTCGTGAGGTGGCAGCACACCTGCTGAGGATGGAAATCTCTGGTTCGGTGGGAGAAATGCTCGGGCTCCTCGTCTCCGGGCTGTGCCTGCATCCTTCCGAAGTCAATTGAGGTCGCCCTCACCCTTGCCGATGTCCCGGTCTTCAACCTTCCAGTGGCCAGTCCGAGTGAGGCGAGTGATTCCGACAGACCCTTGCTGGGCGGCTCGTCCAGCCTGCCTGCCGGGAAACTCTCCATGCCTATGTGCATAAGACCGTTCATGAAGGTGCCGGTGGTGACCACGACGGAGGAGGATAGGTACTCGTTTCCTTCGCTGTCAGTGACGCCAGTAATATGTCCGGTTCGAGCAAGTAGTCCAGTCACCGAAGCCTTCTTGACTGACAGGTTGCACTGACCGCTCAATACATCTTTCATCCTTCTGGCGTACTCTGCGCGGTCCGATTGGGCGCGCAGAGACCAGACGGCCGGCCCCTTCCTCATATTGAGCATGCGAAACTGGATTCCGGTACTGTCAGTGTTGAGACCCATTTCGCCACCCAGGGCATCTATCTCAAAGACAAGGTGGCTCTTGCCGAGACCGCCTACAGCGGGATTGCAGGCCATGTGGGCGATCTTGCTCAAATCAGTGGTGAGCAGAAGGACCTTCGAGCCCATCCTCGAAGCCGCAAGAGCAGCCTCGCAGCCAGCGTGGCCGGCTCCCACGACAATCACATGGTACTTCTCGAGATTACCATTCATGATGTAGATCCACCGAGGCGATTATATGAAGCCCCGGCCCGGGTGTCAACTGACGGCAGAGGGCTTCCAGCCAGCGAGCAAGCAACCCAAAACCCGGTGATCAGCTCCCACAGAAATGCAAAAGTTTATGCCTGACCCCAACATAAATGGAGGGGCCATGCTTGCCGGCATGGACCCTCCATTGACTTCATCGTGCGGGTTATCTGATCAGCGTTGCCTTTCCCGTGAATGCTCTGCCATTGGCTACCATCCTGTAGAAATAGACACCGTTGTCCAGCCCGGTCCCATGCAGTGTCGCGGTGTGAATGCCGCTGGTTCTCTCAGCGTCGACCAGGGTTCTAACAATCCTGCCTGTCACATCGTGGACACTGATCGTCACGTGCGTTGTCGTCGGGATGATGTATGTGATTGTCGCTTCGCTTGCGAACGGATTAGGATGGCTCTCGAAGAGAATCGGTCCGTGGATTCCCATCCTGGACACGGAAGAGACAGCGGGTCCCTGTTTCGACCATGCACTGCCTTCCTCGCCTATGTTGCCGTCACCCGGTTCGGGTGGACACTTGTCCGGTACTGTGGGACACCATGTCACTGCCTTGCAGATAGTTGGCGCATACCTGCACTCCGTCGGAGCATCGGGCACGTCGTGAGTCACGTTGCACTGTGTGCGCACTGGGCATTCGGTCGGCTCGCCCGGAGGACAGAATGTAGGCTCGACAGGGCATTCGGTGTATTTCTCCGGGCATTTGGTCGGATTAGTGGGACACTTTGTCGGTTCGGGATCCTTGGGGCACCTGGTGTCCTCATACGGGCACTTGGTTGGTTCCGGCTCGAGCGGACATACGGTCACGATCACCGGGCACTCGGTCATGCGAGGTGGGCACGTCGTGGCGACCTTTGGACACCACGTCTTCTTCTTGTGGCACCTGGTCGGTTCTTTGGGACAGCTGGTCACTCCGCCCTTCTTCGGTTCACACCACGTCTTCGCCTTACAGTCCCCCATTGTGACACGATCGCACTGAGTGGGGGCCTCCGGATGGTGAGTCACCTCGCACTTGGTATATTCGCGTCTCTTGGGGCAGAGAGTCTGTTGCCACGGGCACTCCGTATGAATGGGCCGCTCCGGACAGACTGTTTGCACTACGGGACACTCCGTCTTCTTCTTTGGGCATTTAGTAGGGTCTGGCTGCTCCGGACACTTGGTTCTGACAGCCGGGCATTTGGTTTCCTTCTTGGGGCATTTCGTAGGGGTCGGCTTATTCGGACAGACCGTGTTTTGTCCGGGGTTCTGTGTCGGTTTGGTGAGAATAACTGGTTCGGTCGCTTCAGGTTCAGGTTCAGCTTCCACCCTAAGTGTGCGCATCTCGGAATACGCCTGCCTGAGTGTGCTTTCGTACAGAGGGCTTTCGCGGGAGTCTTCGGTTCCTATGGCTCTTCTGGTGCTTGCGAAAGCAACTACCAGAGCAAGCACGAGAAGAACCGGCAGAACCTTGTTGGTTAGCTTCACTTCACCTCACCTCCTTTCGCGCGAACAGTAGAACCTCGCCTGCAGGCTCAAGCCTGCAGGTGATTCTAGCACAACATCCACCGAAAGCAAGTCAGTCAGTCCGAAAATGACCTGCTCTCTCATGGACACGTCACCTTATCAGAGCACAAATGTGCAAGAACCGTGCCCCAATGTCCCAATGCTATAATGGACAGCATGATAATAACTTAGCTGCTCTTGCCCGGAGTGGGCGTCGGGTGTGCATGGGGCATTTGTGTTCTCTTGGCAGGATAGTGGGGCATAAAGGGGCACATAGCTTGACATATGCTCGCAACCGGCCGCATATGCAAGGAGCTGCTTGACTTGGCCCCGGGTGTTCCTATAATCCGTATGGAGGACGGACAGCGCATGAGAGAAGGTGCATTCCCGAACGGTTTGCCACAGAAGGCAGCACTACTCGTAGCCTCCACCGCGTTTCTGTCAGAGATCGCCGGCTTTCTGACACATCAGTTGAACCTGGGTCTTGGCTTCGTGCTCCTCTTGTGGTTCACCTTTCTCTGTGTGTCGACGGGGATCTCCAGGGTAAGGGGTAAGTTCTTCTGGCTCGGGCTGGCCACAATGACCATTACATTCGTTTCTATCAGGGCTGAGGTTTCGCTCAGACCTCTCCTCATTTCAGTCTATCTGCTGGGGTTGACTCGGGTCGTGGGCCGTGAGGGGTCGATGCGAAGACAGCTTGAGAGCTTGGCTGTCGGCGCATTCAGCTTCGGCCTCTTTCTTATAGTGGAGAGGAACTCACCCCTTGTATGGTCCCTTGTCCAGTCCCTCTCCCTGAGGTTCTCCAGCGTGGTCGGCCGAATAGGTTCGCAGGAACTCCTCATGGGTTCCAGTTTCAGCGGCATCCGCGTCTTGTTTCTGCTCACTGCCGTGACGGTCCCTCTGTCACTGGCAGTCAAGAGGAATAGAGCGGTTGTTCTGTGTGCGGTCATCGTCCTCTTCCTCGTTGCGGGCGGGGTCGCCATTGGGCTGAGCCATCCAGTTGCGCGTGCGGTGCAGGGGATCACAGAAGTTTCCGCACTCGGGGTGCGCGCCTATGATAGAGTTCTCCTTTCTGTACCGTTCCTGACACTCCTGTTCGGTCTGGTTCCTCTCTGGGCAATCACGAGGGAGGTGAGGTTCCGGGAGAAAGACCTACCCCCGAGCAGGACCCAACTGTCCTTCCTGGTTGCGCTCCTGCTCCTCTTTGCGTCCATACTGTCGCTTACGTTCATGTTTCCAGCTCGTCAACCAGGCTCAGCACGGATCGCTTTCTACTCACAAGGTTACTTCAACTGGATGAGGCCTGCTCCAGGCGAGTATGGTTCTCGCAGCGCGGGGATGTTCGGCAACCTGCCCGTATTCGCCGAAGCCCTTGGGTTCAAGACCACGATCATAGACTCGATCAGTGAATCTACACTCCAAGGGTCTGATGTTCTGTTCATGGCCAACATCGACCACGAGCTCCCAGCCCACTCCTACGGCGCGATAAGGGCTTTCGTGGAAAGGGGAGGTTCACTCCTTCTTTTGGGAGATCACACCTTCTGCAAAGAGGAGAAGAAGAACTGGCTGAATGCTGTTCTTGCGCCCTTCGGGATCAGATTCAACTTCGATTCCGCAGACTATCTCATAGGTGGCTGGCTCCACTCCTACCTCTTCCCGCCGAGTCCACTCACCGCAGACCTGGATGACGAGCAGAACGAAGTGGGAGTGGTCGTGGGAGCGTCTTTGAACATCTCCTATCCTGCAGTCCCGATTGTTGTGGGCAAGTACGGTTTTTCGGACGAAGGAGATGTAGAAGGCGGGGATGCCGGCTACATAGGGGATCTCAGCTATGCTCCGGGGGAGAAGCTGGGAGATCTTGTTCTGGCCGCAGCACAGAACTACGGCAGAGGGAAGGTGATGGTATTCGGTGACACATCCGGGTTTGTGAATCCTCTCATGGTGGACACTTATGTTTTTGTCGGAAGAGTCTTTGACTGGCTGGCAGGTGATGAGAGAGTCCCCGCCCACGCTCCGAGGTTGCTCATCTCGCTCGTTCTGCTCGCATGTTTCGTCCTTGCCATATCCAGGTCAGGACTGCCCTCCGGCAGACTACTCCTGCTTCCGGCTGTTGCCATTGTAGCCGTCCTCCTGGGTCAAGCTTCGGCTTCAAGGATGAGTGACAGGCCGCTGAGAGGACGTTATGTGCTGGTGGACGATTCTCACCATGGAAGGTTTCCGCTCGAATTCTGGAAGACGGAGGGTTTAATGGGACTCCATCTGAACCTGATGCGGACAGGCTGTCTATCTTTCAATGTGCATGAATTTCAGCAATCCCTGCTGGTAGGGAGCGATCTCTTTGTCATAGTGTCCCCGAGCAGGCCCTACAGCGACAGGGAGGTAAGAGTACTGGACAGATACGTAAGGGACGGCGGCACCGTCTTTCTGTGCACCGGGTATGAGGAAAAAGGGGCTTCACGTCAGATACTGAGAAACTTCGGGTTTGACGTCGAGAACATCCCGCTCGGAGGATTCTTCACGGAGGTGCCCGGGTCGGGTGTTTCTGTGTACTTCAGAGAGGCGTGGCCTATTCATTACAGCGGTGAAGGGTACGAAGTACTTGCCGGCTATAGCGAGTATCCGGCCGCGGTGGTGAAGGAGCACGGGAAAGGCAGGATAGTGGTGTTCGGCGACTCGGGCTTCTTCCGCAACATAAACCTGGAAACCGAGGACGATCCCTTTATCCTGAACATCCAATTCCTGAACTGGCTCCTCGATGAACTCGAGATTGCCCCGGGGAACATGTAGATGCTTTTCATCTGGCTGGCGGTTTTCTTTTCTTCAATCAGCTGGCTCTACAGCCTGACCATTTACACGGATCCGGTCCCATGGGTGGGATGGGTGTACATGGCAGCCGCGGTCGTGTGCGCGTATCTGGGCTCTCGAAGAAGAAACCTCCCGGCTCTCAGCGCTAAGTACGCTTTCCTGGTCTTGCCCCTTCTCTTTGCCGGCATTGTCCTGCCACTGCCATACGGTATCGCGCCGGCCATGCTGGCTCTCGCGATACCCACTGTCATCTGGTCAAGGACCAGAAACACGGGTTTTGCAGTCCTGTTCGTCGCCATCGTGTTGATGGTGCAGTCACTGATCCCCGGAGCATATGGTGTCGTCACGGCCCATTCGCCGACCGTAAACGGATTGACACCGGTTGTCTACTGGGTGCTTCGGTTCCTCAATGCTCCGGTGAGCTATAGCCAGGACACGCTGTTCTTCAGAACTATGAGGGAGCTCTATGAAACACAGGTGACGTGGGCTGGTCTGGGACTCCTCCCAGCTATGCTCTTCGCTGCAGGTGGAGCTGTCGCGATGACCCTTCATTTCAGAAAGGCGTGGGGTCGGATCGCGCGGCTGGTGATTGCAGTCGGTCTCTACGCGATCCTGCGGCAGGTCCTTCTCTTGCTTGTTTTCCTGTATCTCATGTACTTCACCGGATACGAAGAAGATGCGAGCAAGGTCTCTATATTCTGGGATCCCGTATCGATTGCATTGACCTTTCTACCTCTTGCTCTGATTGCCGCAAGTATCTCCCCTTGCACAGGAGAAGCTTCCAACGTTCTGGCGCCAGCTGACAACAGGGTGAGAGGTCGGTGCTGGGTCTCAGCTGTCCTGTTGTGCGCGGGGGGACTACTACTGACAGGTGCCTTTGGGTTCTACGATCCCGGCAGTTTGAAGAAGGGCAGGGTCTTCATCGATGAGGGGCACAGCGAGTGGACAGTGACGACCAAGACGTATGACACTCGTTGGTACGGAGCTGAATCGGGCTACAACTACTACTGTATGGCGGAATACGTTGGAGAACACTTCCGCCTTACAAGGAATTTCAACCCCATCAGTCTGGAACTACTCGACAGCTGCGACGTGCTCGTACTCAAGATACCTACCAGACCCTACACTGAGGACGAGATCGAGGCCGTCATCCATTTCGTGAAAGAAGGTGGCGGTCTGTTCCTCATAGGCGACCACACCAATGTCTTTGGCTCCAGTACTTATCTCAATCCTATAGCCCGCAGGTTCGGGTTCAGGTTCAGATACGATTGCATCTTCGACATCGAAGATGAATTCACGCAGGTATACACGAGGTCACGGCTCTTGCCGCATCCCATAGTGCAGCGCATGCCGCCGTTCCTCTTTGCCGTCTCCTGTTCGATCGAACCGGAATCCTACTTTCCGGGAAGGGTCATTCTCGCAGGGGGGTTGAAGAAGCTGGATGTGGACTACTCTGTCTCGAATTTCTATCCAAGGGTCAGGGACCGCCTCGGTATGTGGTTCGGGAGTTTCCATCAGGCGGTAGCCGTCCCCTACGGAAGAGGAAGGGTCGTAGGGTTCACAGACAGCACCGTCTACAGCAACTTCTCCGCTTTCTATCCCGGTAAGCCGGAGTTCCTTCTTGGGGCCCTGGGTTGGCTTAATCGCGCGAATCGTTTCTCCTGGGCCAACAGGCTGTTCGTTGTGCTGGCTGCCTGCTGTTTCCTCGGATCAGCCTGCTCCTTCCCGAGGAAGGTGTGGTGCGGAATTGGCTCTGCGGTGTTGATCGCTGCCTGCGCCGTATCATCTGTCTCTCTGGGAGTTCTGGTTCTCGGCCCGATGACAGAGAAGCTCTACCAGGCTCCTCAGCCTCTTTCCGATTTCACATCAGTAGTTTTCGAGCAGGACCATTGTGACTACGACCTCCCGCTTACTGGTTTTGTCGATGAGATGACGAATGCCTACGAAATATTCTATCAATGGGTCCTCAGACTCGGATACTACCCATTCGTGGTGGATGGGATTGAGGAAAGCGTGCAGAGAGCTGATGTGTTGGTGCTCATAAACCCTGTCCATGATTTCTCCAGCAGAGAACTCGATCATCTGGAGGGCTTTGTGCGGAATGGGGGGCGCGTCTTGGTGGCTGAAAGTTCCCGGGCGGCTTCGAATTCTGCGGACAGTCTTCTGGCAAGGTTCGGAATACGGCCGGACAGAGCTAAGGTAGCTGATGATGCAAGCGCCTATGAACCTACATCACAGGTCTCGTGGACGCTGGGCAAGGTATTCCACCTGGAAGGTGGGGATCCGCTTCTGTATACCGAAGAGGCATACTCTGTGGCTACCCTCGTTGAGCGCGGTCATGGACTGTTTCTGGCAATCTCGTTCAGTGATGCCTTCGCTGACGCCAATATGGGCTTCACCGAGGGCGTCATTCCCGATGCAAAGCTCCTCCACCACTACCAGCTCCAGTTCGCGCTCCTGAAGGGCCTCGTCGAAGGCACCCTCCGCGAAGCGCTCAGGGAAGCTGACAAACTCTGAGCTGATAACGGCCGGCAAGAGTTCAAAAGTTGATGCCTGGC
>Ga0180437_10008189_pt1 | contig 13347 bp, 10 predicted proteins | sample SS_ome_4_FD_132410 | JGI IMG/M metagenome (GOLD analysis project Ga0180437, IMG submission 132410) | Hypersaline lake sediment archaeal communities from the Salton Sea, California, USA - SS_3_D_1 metaG | ecosystem: Environmental > Aquatic > Non-marine Saline and Alkaline > Hypersaline >...
CCGGGGAACTAAGCCCTCTAACGACTTATTACTGGAAGATAACGGCCAAGAATAGCTGTGGTGAAATTGATGGTTCAGTGTGGCAGTTCACAACGGCTATAAAACCATGGACATTCATGGTCTATCTGGATGCCGATAACAACCTTGAAGCCGCAGGAGTCGATGATTTCCTCGAGATGGCCAGCATAGGTTCGAATGCCACTGTCAACATTGTTGTTCAGTTTGACCGGATCTCTGGATACACTGGGAGCTATGGAGGCTGGACATCGACAAAGAGGTTTTACATCACTCCCGGGATGACGCCCAGCCCAGAAAATGCCCTGAGTGACATGGGTGAACTGAACCATGGCGATCCTCAGACTCTGATCAATTTTGTCAACTGGGCGAAACAGAATTATCCAGCGCAGAACTATGCGCTTGTTCTCTGGAACCATGGCGGAGGCTGGCGCCTCAACAAGCAAGAGCGAGAGGTTAGATTACTTCAAAACAGAAAGAAGCTCAATTTTAAAGCTGCCTGTTGGGATGATACAGATGGACACGATTCTCTCTACATGGATGAGGTTCAGAGTGCTTTAAGTGCATGCGGAGGTGCTGAGCTAATCGGTTTTGATGCCTGCTTGATGGGTATGGTGGAAGTGGCCTACGAGATTCGTGACCATGGTGAAGTTTTAGTGGGTTCAGAGGAGACAGAGCCTGGGGATGGCTGGCCCTATGATACTATCCTTCAGGACTTAACCAATAATCCATCGTGGTCATCCTCTGAACTGGGTGAGTGTATAGTCGACCGCTATTATGAATCTTACGGTGACGGTGAGACTCAATCCGCCATCGATCTGGGAAATATGGAGGATCTGGCCAATTCCATAAGCTCATTTGGACAATCCATGATCGACAACTGGAGTTCGGATCCGGCTGCTGTAAAGATTGCCGCTGCGGGCGTGATGTCGGAGATTGAAAATTCTGTCATCCATGAGCAGCATGGCACTTCCTGGCGGAATGCTCATGGTTTGGCTGTATATCTCCCGGAGGATTCAGGTGATTTTAATTCCGAATACAATACCGTTATTGATTTCTCGAATGATACTCAATGGAATGAGTTTATACAGGCGTTCCACAGCTCCATGAGTGGCTCTTGGATAGACGATATAAGGCAGCTAACACAGGATTTTGCCTATCCGGAACATATCGACCTCTATCATTTCTGTAGCTTGCTCGTCATTGAAGAAATTGATTTTTATAATTACACAAGCATTTCTCCTGAGTACGAAGGCGGAGGGGCGGCGCAGGGATTCCACTATGACGATCGAATTATGACCTATACCTTGCCTTTTGATTTTCCCTATTTCGGAGAGATCATTCCTTCCGGAAGGGATATCTACATCTGCACAAACGGGTATATCGATTTTGAAAATCCTGTTCCCGAGGTTAACAGCCTCTCCAAACTGGTCAATAACAAGAGAATCGCTCCTTGCTGGACAGACCTGAGGACAGATGGCTCTGCCCAGGCCGGAGAGGACATTTACATCACGCATAATACAGGAAGTGCAAGAAATCCGGATAATCTAGTCATCCGTTGGGTGGCTGAGACGTATGATTCTGGCGAGGCAGCTAATTTTGAGCTTATACTCTATGATGATGGAAATATTAAGTTCAATTATGGTGGTGGAAACGCTGATTTTAGTGGAAGGCCACCAACCATTGGAGTTTCTTATGGAGATGGAGTCAACAGGTGTCTTTCGAGTTGTGATGGAGCAACTTCATTAGCCGGTGCTGATTCTGACATTTATTCTCTCCGTGAGATCCGCACCATTAGCTTAAATGTGGAAGCAGGCGGAGGGGGAACCATCTTTCCTCTGCCCGGGTCGCATTCCTATCCGGTGGGCCAGCAAATTACCATAACGCCTGTTCCAGACCGGTATTGTGATTTCGACTATTGGAGCGGCGATGTGTCAGGTTCGCAAATTCCAATCACCATCACTGTCAGTTCGGATCTGAACATAACGGCGAATTTCTTCAGAATCTATCCTCCTTCGAACCTCGATGTGAGGCCTGAATTAAACCGTTCTCTTTTAATGAGTGAAGATATAAACGTTTTGACTTGGCAGGACAATCCGTTAAACCCAAGCCAAAAAATAACAAGCTACTCTATCTATTCTGATGACGGAGGAACTTTTAACTTGCTTGATACAGTGGAGACAGATGACGAAACAGAAGCGCCTGTTTATTGGCATAGGGATGTGGATAAAACACAATCATACAGTTATGCCGTCTGTGCAGTCACAAATAGAGGCGTAGAGGGGGAACCATCCTTAAGAACTATTCAGGGAGAAAGCGGGCCTGAAGGGACAAACCAGACCAGATCAACTACCGCGGAACAAAATGCAGTGAACAATGCTGCAGGAGAAGTCATCCCACTCATAATAGGACCATCTTCGAAAGAAGCAGACGAAGAGAGACCAAAAAATATTCTAAAGCCGTTGAATTTTGCGGTTCAAAGAGCGTTCGATACCACCGTACCTGAAGGCCAATTCGTAAATATTCTCAGCTGGCAACCCAATCCAGAGAGTCAGAATATTGATCAATACAGGATCTACGTTGTGGAAGAGAACGGTCGGAGACTCCTGGCTGAACTCGAAGCGGATGCCTTCCAATTTATCCATAAGGAAGTCGAAATGAGCAAGCCGTATAAGTATGCTCTTGTGGCTGTGGATAAAGAGAGGCATGAATGTCAACCTGTGTACACGGAGATTAAATAAAAAGTTCAGGTTTCTTATTGGGCGTTACGGAGAGTTCGAGAATTTTAATATCCTTCTGAAGATGAATACGGTCCTGTCCTTTTAAAGCAGTTACGAAAAAGCCTGTCTGAATTTCAGTCGTCTTCCCGATTCATACCCGCTAAAGGTCCATATCTAATTCTATAATCAGAAAAAAAGCTGAGATTGACAAGTCTGTTTTTGCGTCTATATGAAGATAGGGAAAAAATCGGATTTTTTTTAGAGGCTTATTTCAATCATAAAGATAAAAATCAGTTGAACGAAGAGAATAGGAAACAGATTCGGGAAGTAAAGGCATTACCCATAACCTCGTCCTTAGCCTTGAAACTTGCTCTCGAAGATGCAGAGACGAGTCATTTCATTAAAGCGAATTTCTCTTATCCCGAGCAAAGACCGCGAATAATCTCGCGGAAAAAATTATCCGGACAAAAGCAGAGAACCAGGTGGATTGTGGAATTCATCGAGAAAATCCCTGTTTCTCTTAACGGGAAAAATGGAATGAGGAATATTGCCCGAATCGAGATTGATCCTTATAACGGAAAAGTGATCGACCGTCGATTTTTCAAGAATGTGTTTGAAGAGGAATATAAAAAAGCGGTCCGCCAGAGATTCAAACCGACTCACCGATAAGGCTATAGGGACCGCAGGAGGTGATGCGCACATCCACAAAGCGGCCGATGACATCCTCTTTAGATGTAAAATTGACAACCTGGTATCCTTCGTTCCGGCCGCTCAGGACTCGAGGGTCTTTTTTGCTTCTTCCCAGACAGAGGACTTTCATTGTCTCTCCAATGAGCGATCTGTTGAACTCGAGTTGAATTTTTTTCTGGAGCGTCTGCACCTTGATAAGCCTCTTCTTTTTATCTTCAAACGGAACACTGTCTTTTAACTTGGAGGCGGCTGTCTGTGGACGAGGGGAGTAACGGAAAGAGAATATGTTGGTGAACCGGATTTCTTCCAGCGCACTCAACGTATCCTGAAATTCCTCTTCAGTCTCGTCCGGAAAGCCAACGATAATATCCGTGCTCAAGCTGATACTCGGCATAAGACTTCGGAGCATATTGATTATTTCGATATATTCCTCTCTTGTGTAGCCTCTGTTCATTCTTTTCAAAACGCTTGTCGAGCCAGATTGGATGGGAAGGTGGAGTTGGCGGCACGCTTTCTCCGACCCGGACATCACTTCTGCGATGTCTTGAGTGAAATTCTTGGGATGTGATGTGATAAACCGAATCCATTCTATCCCTTCTGCTTGATCTACATCTTTTAATAGGGAGGAAAATCCTTTTCCGCTCTCAGGATCCCTGTACGAATTAACATTCTGTCCCAGAAGCTGGATTTCCTTATAGCCTTTCCGGCTTAAATCTCGGATTTCCTGGATGATGCTCTGCTTGGACCTGAATTTTTCTCTTCCCCGGGTATAGGGAACGATACAGTACGAGCAAAAATTATTGCAGCCTTCCATTATGGTTACATAGGCGCTGACCTGTGAGTCCCGGAAAATCATTTCTGGGGAGAATTCATGAAAATCTTGACTCCAATTTGTCGAGATGATTTTTTCCGCATGATCGCTGCGCACGATCTCGGAAAGCGTGTCGTAGTTATCAGGCCCTATTATGAAATCCACAAAAGGTTTTTTTTCTAGAATCTCGGATTTGTAAAGCTGTGCCACACATCCAACAACCCCGATGGTGACATTTTTTCTTTGTTTAAGTGAGGAGAGCCTGCCCAGAAAGGAGTAAAGCTTCTCCTCTGATTTTTCCCTCACTGCACAGGTGTTGATAATGATCAGGTCGCTCTCCTCAAGGGAAGCGGATGGCTGGGCTCCCTCGGTTGCCAGGATTCCCGCTATACGCTCTGAATCGTTCTCGTTCATCTGGCAGCCAAAGGTGCGGATGAAGAATCTCATCTTTCTCAAATCGAGGCTCTCTTTTTCATAAGGATTTTCAGAATGAGTCCTGAATCATTTACTATATACCAATCTCTGAGCGGTGAAAAGTCAGTTTTAAATAAGCGAAGGGATGATGAATGTCTGAGATTTTTTTGGCTAACCTGGCTTATTCACGAGTCGAGATGGCGATGGACGGCGTTGCGTGGCGGGATTTATAATATTTGTTCAAGGATTTTTACGGCACTTCGGACAAAATCCGGGCATACGGTATCAAAAAGATTATTTTCTTCGGCAACAGCCATTCCTTCAGGCGTGCTGATGTCATACCCGAGCAGTTCCTTGCATATGATCGAGCCATTCTCTGACTTGAACTTATCCATGAATTCTCTTGTTACTTCGTATGTTTTTTCTTTGGCTTCCTCATCTTCTGTGCTGGTTCTACCATGTTCGAGCCCGATCACCATGAGGGCTCCGCTCACAGCCCCGCAGATCTGTCCGGTTTTTGCAATCCCTCCTCCAAACGCCTGGGCAATCTTTAACGCCTTTTTACGGTTAAGTCCAAAACGCTTTGAAAAAGTGGAGAGCACAGCTTGAGAGCAACTGAATCCTTCCTCAAAGCAAGAAACCGCTTGTTCGATCTTATTCATGATTCTTCTCCTCTCATCTCTCGGTATAGCTTAACAGCGACTCCTAATGGTAAAGGATTTGAGGGAATGAGACAATCCTAAAAAAGCTCCTCAATCCCACTCGGTCGCACGCTCGATCACTCGTGACTCTCATTACGCGAATGGGCACGGTTTTCTGGCTATGGCTTTATGGCAGGAAAACAGATTATTTTATTGTTGTTGGGTTGAGTTTTCCCCCAGATTATGATTGAGCATTTCTTGGGCATTTTTCAGAGTTGTCTCAGTGATGTGACTTCCAGCCAGAAGCCGGGCAACCTCAGTAATTCTCTCCTTGAAGGAAAGTTTCTTGATAGTCGTAAAGGTGCGTTCCTTATCGATTTTTTTATCAATTTTATAATGATGAGTGGCAAAAGAGGCGATCTGAGGCAGGTGAGTAATGCAGATGACCTGATGCGTATGGGCTAATTTTTTGAGCTTCAATGCCACAAATTCAGCGGTCTTTCCTCCGATACCGGAATCGATCTCATCGAAAATCATGGTTTTTAACGTCTCTGTCTCTTTACCGATGGTTTTGAGTGCGAGCATCACTCTGGAAAGTTCTCCGCCTGAGGCTATTTTTCTCAAAGGCCTCATTTCTTCTCCCGGATTGGGGCTAATGAGGAATTCCACTTCTTCAGTACCGCTCTCCTTCACTTTTTCCATGGAATCCGGGCTGGGCGGAAAACTCTCGATTCTTATCTTGAACCGTGCTTTTTTCATGCCCAAGAGGCTAATTTCCTTTTCCACATTTTTTTCGAGTAGAGTAGCGCTTTTTTTTCGTGTTTGAGAGAGTTTTTCTGCAAGAATCTTGTATTGGCTGAACACTCTTTCAATCTCTTTTTCCAGGTCTGCCAGCTTCTCCTGGCTGGTGCTGAGTTCTTCGTATTCCTGTTTAGCTTTTTCCAGATAGGTGAGTATCTCGTCAACGTTGCTTCCATACTTTCTTTTCAGTTTTTCTATCAGGCTGAGACGTTCCTCGAGCTCTTCTAGTTTTTCAGGAGCTGTTTCCTGTTTTTCCTGGAACTTGAGTAAAAAATCGGAAAACTCCTGGATGGTGATGGAAAACTGGCTGATGGAATCCTCAGTCTCTTTGAATGTTTTATCAAAGTCCACAAGGCCGTGGACAGCATCTTGAAGCTGAGCGAGTAGGGAAGAGATTGAATTCTCCTGGTCGTAGGAGATACTCAACGCTTTGTCCACGAGAGAGCCTATCTTTTCTGCGTTTTTGAGGATATTCCTGGCATTGTGGAGTTCTTCCTCTTCGCCTCGTTTAAGTTTGGCTCTTTCGATCTCCTTTATCTGGAAGTCTAAAAAATCAAGACGTTGTTCTCTTTCTCTTTCCTTTTCTTCGAGGTCCTTTTTTTCTTTAACTAGTTTTTTGAGTTCCTTAGCCTGCTGGGAAACATCTTTTTTAATGGAAGAGGCTTCTGCATAGTCATCGAGGTAATTCAACTGAAAGTCGAGATTGAGGAGGAAGACATGGTCATTCTGGCCGTAAATATCAACAAGCTTTCCTCCTGTTTCTTTGAGTCTTCTGTTGGGGACAAGGGTTCCGTTAATGTAGGCTTTTCCGGCTCCTTGAATGGAGACCCTTCTTTGGATGAGCATTTCATCATCAGATTCTGGTAAATACTCGCTGAAATCCGTCATTTTTTGATGGAACGGAAAAATGACCTCAACAGAAGTCTCTTTTGTCCCTGTACGGATCATATCCGGAGATCCTTTTTCTCCGAGGACGAGTCTAATCCCATCGATAATAATGGATTTACCCGCACCCGTTTCTCCTGTGAGGATAGTGAATCCTTTTTGAAGTGGGAGGTCAATCTCTTCGATAGTGGCTAAGTTCTTGATGTGAAGAGACCTAATCATCTTTTTTTATTCAATGCAGAGATAATGATCGGAACGAGAGCTCTTTCCATGTTAATGCGTCCGAATCCGATAAAATCATCTCTTCCGGGATAATTTCCATAGTTCACGTCGTCAGCGGTGTAGCGGATGATATTCATGACATCTTCAACAATGAGAATATCATCGTCATCAAGAAGAATATCCCCTTCTTCCAATCCTTTTATACCGATGATAAGAGCCGCTAATCCCGCCACATGAGGAGCGGAAAACGACGTCCCATCCCCGGAAGCATAAGGAAAAGAGCCAGGCCCCCAAAACCAGGTTGGGACAGGCCCGACGATTCCTTCCCCTGGAGCGGCCACATCAATTTCAGGGCCATAGTTTGACCAAGCCGTGTTCAAATCTTCGCTATCTGTTGCGGCCACAGCCAGGCACTCATCGTACGCAGCCGGGTACTCAGTTCCTGCTCCACTGTTCCCAGCTGCCGCAACGACCACGATACCGTTGTTATAGGCATCTCTTATAGCGTCTCTTTCCGGTTGAGAATACCCAGGGCCGGCAATACTGAGATTTATGACATGCGCTCCGCTTTGAACTGCCCTCTCTATGCCCAGAATTTCCGTTGCCACATCAACCCAACCCGTATTATCAGCTATTTTTATCGGTAGAATTTTACAGTTCCAAGCCACTCCTGCAATGCCTTCATCGTTGTTGGTCTCGGCTGCCGCAATCCCAGCCACAAGCGTTCCATGATAATGATCATCAGTGGGATCAGAGTCATCATTGACAAAGTCATAGCCGTTCATGAGAAGTTTATCATCAAGGTCAGGGTGACCGAAATCCACTCCCGTGTCGAGAATTGCTATGATGACTTCATCGTCTCCCATCGTTTCTTCCCAGGCTTCCCTGGCCCTGATATCAGGTCTTTCTATTCCCTGTTGAGGACTGCCAGGAGGCACGATTTGGTTTGGATTGTACAGAGCATACTGTTGCCCGAAAAGCGGATCATTGGGAGTTATGGCCAGATGTCTTATATGATTTGGTACGGCATACTCCACATCAGGATTCTGCTCGAGAAGATAGAGCATCTCTTCAACAGAAACATTTTCAGGAGTTTGAAGATGATAGATGTCGATGCTCGGAATTCGTCTGATCTTCCTGGTCTGATACGCGGCCACGGTGGCTTCTCTTTGCTCTGCTGAAAGCGACGGCTTGAATTTGACAAGAACCTGATCCGGGACATACTGTATTCCGTTGGAGCGAAAGGGATTGCCTTCGTTGATATTATGGATTCTATTTTGATAAGAAAACGAATCTTTTTTTCGTTTTTTATCACGTGTAGATAAGGCCAGGTTTTCCGGGCGTATCTTTGTCAGCATCTTTGGAGGAGGGGATTCTGCCGCTCCTTCTCTCGTTTTTCTTGTTAATTGAAGTCTGCGTTTGACAGAATCCTTTTCCGGAACATTCTGGTTACTGTTGGCAAGAAGGTTTTCTCCAAGCAAATATTTTGTTTGCTGGGAGCTGTACGGAGAGGCCGCTTTGTCATCTCTATCGAGCCTGGTCAGTCTCAAGTTGAGCGAAAAAAGAAAGAAAGGGATGAGAAGAGTTGTGAAAATAAATTTTTCTCTTTTCATAGTCTTCTCCTTTGGGTCAATAGAAAGAATACATCACCTTGATCATGATTCCAGAATCGATTCCATCCTTATAAGGCAAAAACCTGGCTTCTGATTTGATGCTGAAGGATTCGGTAATCTTATAAGTCAGCCCAAGAGAAACGCAAAACGAGCTTTCTCCTTTTATTTTTTTTGTCTCACTGCCTTCCAGATCCTGGATTGTTTCGTCCATTTTGAATCTTCCCCAAAACTTGTTGAAATTCAAATAAAGATAAGGGAAGAAAGTTTCAAATCCTGTATAGGTAAAAACCGGCCCCACAGTCACTTTCGTCCAGTTCGGGCGGCCTTCAAGGCTTCCTTCGACAGGTAATTCTGAGATTTCCCATTCTTTCTTGCTCCCGATGCCGTAAAAGAATTGGCCGAGCAGGTCTATTCTCAGGTCTTCGGAATGAATTATGCTTTTTTTGATGCCGGCTCCCAGAAGGTACCCTCCGATATAGCCGATTTCCTCCCCCAGATCAACAGACAAAGGAAGCTGTCTGAATACCAGAGACCTATAGTTGGCTGTCGTGAATCCGAGAACCGCACGAACAAACAGGCCACCCTGGAGCTCGATTTCTGTGTCGAACGTAAAATAATTGGATTTTAGTTTCGACGTGTATTGATCATCGTCCCAGTTTATGGTTCGCGAGAGGTATTCAAAGCCAATTCCGGGGCTAATGGATACGGCATTAAACAGAGTCCGCTCCTGCGCTGCAGCCGAAGAGAAACAGCTGAGGATCAGTATTGATGAAAGGCAAAAGACATAAGCGTGTGTTTTTTTCATGTGAGTCTCCCGCTTGATGGGTTCCTATCCTTTTTGATCGGGGCCTTTTTTTTCGGAGGGGCCTTTTCTTCCGCTTCTTTTATTAGCTTCTCTATTTTATCGAGTTTCTTTTTGGCTTTCTTTGCGAATTTGCTCTGGGGGTAGTCGGTTACCAATTTTGTGAAATGAGAGGATGCATTCGGATAATTTTGTCCTTTAAAAAAAGAATCGCCCAGATAGAAATACACCTTTTCCATTCTTGAGTAATTGGGATAATTAAGCAGGATTTCGGCCAGCCTTTTCACTGCAGCTCTGTAAGATCTCATATTGTAGTAGGTCAGCCCTATTTGGAAGTTATGCTCTGCCAATTTTTCCTCGCATTCTAATATTTTTTCTCGAGCATCCTTGGCTTCTTCACTCGTCGGATACTGCGATAGCACTTCCTTGAATTCTTCGAGAGCCAAGTATGTCTTTTCTGGGTCCCTTCCCGGGCTGAGAATTTTTTTGAAGAAAGTCATCGCAATTTGATATTGAGCATAAGGAGCAGAGGGGCTGTGCGGATATTCTTTAATGAAATTTCTGTATTCCGAAGCGGCGATTATCATATTCGCTTGATCTCCTTTTCGAAAATAAGAATCAGCGATAGCCAGTCTGGCCTGTTGGGCATAGATGTCTTGTGGAAAAGATTCAATGATTTGCCTGAAATAGAGACGGGCTCTTTCAGTATCTTTCTTGATGTATCTTTCTCCCTGCCTGAATAAATTCTCAGCGGATGAAGCTATCTCTGGTGATATCTCTATTTGTTTTTTCTTGCATCCGGAGCCACAGAGAATATAAAGGAGAGAAATCACAAGCGCTAACATTACTTTCGTTAAAGTGCATTCTTTAATTCCACGCATTATCCAACTCCATCTAAGAATGGTAAAGTTTTTTTATCCAAATCAATTCCTCTTTGAGCCCATCCCGGAGCCGAGTTTGTGGGGAATAATCAAGGTCTTTTCCCGCCTTTTCAATGCCCGCAAAGGTATGTGGAACGTCTCCTTTTTGTTTGTCTTGATTTTTGGCCTTGATTTTTTTCCCGCATATTTCCTCGAGAATGGGAATGGTATCTTCAAGTTTTGTCCTGCTCCCTCCTCCGATATTGTAGATTTCGCCCTCTTTTCCCTTTTCCATAGAGGCATAAGCGGCCTCAACTATGTCATCAATATATGTGAAGTCTCTTGTTTGATTCCCGTCGCCAAAGATAAAAATTTCCTTGTCTTCAGCGATTGACTTTAAGAATATGTGAAAAGCCATATCCGGGCGCTGACCTGGGCCGTAGACTGTAAAAAGCCGGAGCGAAATGGTGGGAATCCCGTAGTTCTTGGAGTAAAGAAGGCAGAGATGTTCAGCGGCCAGCTTGGTCACTCCGTAAGGAGAGAAGGGATAAAGAGGACTTGTTTCTAACATGGGAAGCTCCGGGCAGAAACCGTAGACTGAAGAGGAGGAGGCGTAGATGAACTTACTTAGGAGAGAGTCTCGGGATGCTTCCAACAGTTTTTGAGTGGCTTCTATATTGTTTTGAGAGTAAACGGAGAAATTTTCGCCCCAACTGGCTCTGACACCGGCTTGTGCGGCAAGATGAAAGATATACTCAATATCGGTGAGCGTGCTTTTCAAATCCAGGTCATTTATATCTTTCTCAATAAATTCAAAATTTTTTTCCTTCGTCAGAGATTCGATATTTTTTTCTTTTATCCACCTTGGGTAAAAATCGGAAAACGAGTCAATTCCCAGGACTCTACATTTTTCTTTGAGGAGCCTTCGGCAGAGATGGGAACCAATAAATCCCGCTGCTCCAGTGACTAAACAATTCATGGCTGCTCGGCTTTTTTTGCCAGTTCCTTCATTTTGACGATTGCCTCTCGGGGATTTTTCTCACTGAATACTGCTGAACCAGCGACGAGGATTTCAGCTCCGTCCTTTATGAGTTCTTCCATGTTGGAGAGATTCACTCCGCCATCGATTTCTATCGGGATCCGAAGTTGTTGACCGCTTATCCAGTTTTTGAGTTTGGAAATCTTTGAGTGGCAGGATTCAATGAATTCTTGACCTCCCCAGCCTGGATTGACTGTCATAAGGAGAATAAAATCTAATTCATTGAGGATCTCATTTATCAGATGGAGAGGAGTGGCGGGATTCAGAGCCAAGCCTGCCCTTTTCTCGTATTCTTTGATTAAAGTCACATCTTTATGAAGATGGACTGAAGCTTCAATGTGAATGGAGATCCAATCGGCTCCGGCTTCTGCAAAAAGAGGAATGAATGCACGAGGATTATCAACCATGAGGTGGACATCGAGGGGGATAGAGGTTTTTTCCCTGACTGAGGCAACCAGTTGAGGCCCGAATGTAAGATTGGGAACAAAATGGCCGTCCATGATATCAATATGAATCACATCGGCACCGCCTTCCTCAGCCATCTTCACAGCTTCCTCGATTTTTGAAAAGTCTGCAGAGAGTATGGATGGAGCGATTTGAACCATTATTTGCTGACCTCCAGCGTAATGGGAAAGTTTTTTTGGACCATATAGCCTTGATTCGGATGTTGTTTAATAATAATTCCTGAACTGAGCCCCGGATAGTAAGTGTCGCGAACATCTTCAACTTTAAAATTTAATCCCTCGAGCCAGGGTATGATGTCTTCAGCTCTCCTCCCGATCAAATCGGGCATGAGATATTTTTCCTCCCACTCTCCTTCGCTGATCAGAAGGCTCACAGCTGAACCTCGACCGACTTCTTCCTCAGGAGGGGGGTACTGAGCCAGGATTTTTCCTGCGGCATCCTTTGGACTGTGCACATGAGAAATTGTGCCCCTGGTAATTCCTGCCTCTTGAAGGATTGGACCTAAGTTCTGGAAATTTTCCCCTTTAATCAGAGGCACAAAGACTTTCTCCTTCCCCGCACTCAATATCACTTTTACGGCATTATCGATTTTTATTTTAGAACCTGCAGAGGGTTCGTGAAATATGATTCTTCCCCGTTCATACCGTGTGTCGAACTGAATTCCCATCTGAATGATCGATAGTCGCTTTCTTGAAAGCTCAGTCCTTGCCTCCTCAAAGGTTTTTCCAATAAGATTCGGGATTGTGACCATTTCTCCTTTGAGGACATACCGGTAACTCAGAATAGAGCTCAAGAAAAATATGATGAGAAGGATGAGTGAATACAGAAGTAATTTATAAGTTTTGGCTGATTGCATGATTCAAATTTCAAAAAAGATATAAGAATTATCTATACCATAGATTAATAACCAAGTAAACGGTGAAAAAGTTTCCGGGCGGACAGGGATGAATTCTCCTTTCCCCCAGTTGCAATAGCCTATTGTTCATTCAAAAATTCAAGCTTATTCAAGTGAAAATTCGTTCGGAAATGAGAAAAAAGAGATTTAACAACCTTTTCCTTTCTCTTTGAGCCCTGCTTCTTTCCGGAAAAATGGTTTGCCGTGAGAGATGATATTTTTTATAATGAGGCCGCGATGAGAAGGAGAGCATGTGATGCATGAATATTCCGATTTTAGGAGCGATACGGTAACCCGGCCCACAGAAAACATGAAAAAGGCCATTGTCGAAGCCGAACTGGGAGACGATGTGCTGGGGGATGACCCGACTGTTCAGAAGCTGGAGACTATGGCTGCGGATATCATGGGCAAGGAGGCGGCTCTGTATGTCCCTTCAGGAACCATGGGGAATTCCATTGCGATCAAAGTCTGGAC
>Ga0180437_10008190_pt1 | contig 13347 bp, 9 predicted proteins | sample SS_ome_4_FD_132410 | JGI IMG/M metagenome (GOLD analysis project Ga0180437, IMG submission 132410) | Hypersaline lake sediment archaeal communities from the Salton Sea, California, USA - SS_3_D_1 metaG | ecosystem: Environmental > Aquatic > Non-marine Saline and Alkaline > Hypersaline > Sediment...
CATTACCATCCGCGATTGCATCCTGTACAACAACGGCTGGTCAGGCATTGACCTGGCTGCGGTAGATGGCTTTGTAGTGGAAAACGTCGAGGCCTACGACAATGCCTACTACGGCCTGGACATCACAGGTTCCGATGACGGGGCGCTATCGGCCGCCAACGGCGTCGTGAGGAATTCCAGCTTTTACAACCACACGGGCGACGAGGGGCACGGCCTGGCGGTCAACCAGGGTCACGACATCACAGTGAGCGACAGCGTGGCTTACCACAACACCATCCATGGCTTCGATGTATCTGATTGGCCCAAATATGGCGAGTTGTCCTATAACATTACCCTTGAACGCAACCTTTCCTACGACAATGGCGTGGCCGGCTTTGCCATCAATTCCGATTCGCACCATGTCGTTTACCGCAACAATGTCGCCTGGCGCAACGGTGCCGATTGGGCCGGGCAGGGGTCATGTTCAGGCTTTTTGTGTTACAGAGGCTGCTGGCACGTCGAATGGGTTAACAACGTGTCCCTTGAAAACACGGACGCCGGGTTCTGGGTCGAAGAGCAAGTGGGCATCTATGGCACGCCTGAAGACACCTTGTTGGTTTTCAAGAACAACATTGCCTACAATAATGGCCGCCCCGAATGGGACGAGTGGAGATCGGCCCTGGTTGTGGAAGGAGAAACGTGGGAGGTGATGGCCACCCATAACAACTGGGGTGGCGTGCCCGGCCTGAACGCTTTAGTGGTGATCATCAACTTGGTTGGTGATGAGGGCGACATTTACACCACAGACGACATCAACAACGGTGCTTTTCAGACGGGCAATATCTCTGTGGATCCACAGTTTGTGGACGCTACGGTGCCCGACGTTCACCTACAGCCCGGATCGCCCTGTATTGACGCGGGAGTAGACGTGGGGTTGCCCTACCTGGGCCCGGCTCCCGACATGGGCGCTTTCGAGTTCAAAAGGTAAGGGGAGATCGTACAATGGCCGACATGACTGGTAAAACGTTGGGCAAGTATCGCCTCATCGAGCGGCTGGGGCGTGGCGGTATGGCCGAGGTGTACCGCGCCTACCAACCTCGTCTGGAGCGCGACGTGGCGGTCAAGGTAATGTTCGGCTACCTGGCTGAAGACGAAAAGTTTGTGGGACGTTTCGAGCGAGAGGCCAAAGCCGTAGCCGCGTTGCACCACCCGCACATTGTACAGATACACGATTTCGACGTCGAAGATGACGTGTACTACATGGTCATGGAATACATCGGCGGCGAGACGCTGAAGGCGCGACTCAAACGGCTCAATGCGGCGGGGAAACGGATGCGGTTGGACGAGGTAGTGCGCATCTTCCGCGCCTTATGCGACGCGCTGGACTATGCCCACGCCCAGGGTTGCATCCACCGTGATATCAAACCGGCCAACGTCATGTTCGACGGCGAGCGGCTGGTGTTGACCGACTTTGGCATTGCCAGCATCGTCGGCGGCACGCGTTACACCGCCAGCGGGGCCATGGTCGGCACACCGGCCTACATGTCGCCGGAACAAGGTCAAGGAGATCCAGGCGACGTGCGGAGCGACGTCTACTCGCTGGGTGTCATCCTCTACGAGATGGTCACTGGCCGGCTGCCTTACGATGCCGACACACCGCTGGCTGTCGTCCTGAAGCACCTCAACGAACCGTTGCCCCTGCCGACCCAGGTATGCGCCGACGTGACGCCAGCCGTGGAGAGGGTCATTCTCAAGGCTCTGGCCAAGGTGCCGGACGACCGCTACCAGTCGGCCGGCGCGCTGGCCGGGGCGCTGGAGGCCGCCATCGAGAGCACGAAGGCACCGGCCGAGGCGCTTCCACCGCTCGGGGAGCCGCGCGTTGATGTCGCGCGGCCTGTCCCCGTTGCTGAACCGGCACCCCCAAGAAAGCGGATGCCGTGGGCCCTCGTCGGCGTCGCGGCGCTGGCCGTCGTGGCGCTGGCTGGGGCGGCCTTGCTGATCCTGCCCGACCGGGGAGAGGAAGCAGAGCCAGCAGTGGCTCCAATCCAGGCGGTGCCTTCGACCGACGCGGTGGCTCACTACGAGGCGGGCGTCGCTGCTTTCCACGAGGAAGAGGACTATCAGACCGCGATCCAGGAATTGACCCAGGCCATCGAGGCCGATCCCCAATTTGCCGAGGCGTATCACCTGCGCGGAGTCGTCTACGCCGAAGACGGCCAACCAGCAGCGGCCGAGGCCGACTTGAGCCAGGCCATCGCCCTGCAGCCCGACCTGGCCGAGGCCTACTACGAGCGGGGCCGCCTTTACCTCCACGAACTCGAGCGCCCGGAAGATGCCCTGGCAGATCATACGGCGGCCATTGAACGGAATCCGGAACTTGCAAAAGCTTACATCGAGCGTGCCAAGTATTACCTCTGGTACGCCGACGACGAGGAACCGGCTTTGGCCGACCTCGACCGCGCCCTTGAACTGGCCCCCGATCTCGCCGAGGCCTGGGGGCTGCGGGGAGAATTCCATTTCTGGGAGGAGGAATACGACCTGGCTCTGCCCGATTTGACCCGCGCCGTTGAACTGGACCCAGGAGATGACTGGATTTGGGAGATGCTGGGCTTCTCCCACTACTCTCTGGGTGAGTACGAGGAGGCCATCGCTTTCTATAATGAGGCCATTGAGTTGGATCCAGGCGATCTGGACACGTATTATGATCGGGCGTTTGCCTACCTTGGAATGGGTGACCTGGATGCAGCCCTGGAGGATTTTGACAGGGTCCTGCTTTTGAAGCCGGAGAACAGCGGGGCGCACTATGGTCGCGGGCGGGTGCACTTTGTTGCCGGGCGCTACGAGGAAGCGATTGCCGACTTGACCGAGGTGATGAAGGACGAAGAGCAGGAGTACGAATGGCCCTACTTCCCAGAAGACAGCCCCTACATAGACCGCGCGCTGGCCTACCAGGCCCTGGGCCGGATAGAGGAGGCCCTGGCCGACCTGGACACGCTCATCGAGGAAGACCCCTATTGGCACCTCCCTTACTACCACCGGGGACTGATTTACAAGGAACTGGGGCAGACCGAGGCGGCCAGAGCCGATTTCAGGACGCTATGGGAGAATGCCCCCGACGAGGAATGGCAGCGTAAAGCGGAGGAAGAATTGGAAGCGTTGCAGTGAATAGGGACCTGGAGAGGGTGGACTATATTCCAGCCTTCTGCACTTTCGCGTCAAAGGAGGACCCGTGTTAGAGCGCATTCTGAGCCTTTTGAAGAGAGAAAGAGAGCCTGCCGTGACGGCTGTGGCCGCGCCCACGGCCGCCGGGCCTTTTTACACCGGCTGGGCCATGGAGGCTTATCCAGAGATGAGTGCCTCAGAGATGCGGGCCATCGTCCGCCGCCAGAAGGAGCAAGGCTGCAACGTGGTCTGGATCGGCCACAATAACCCGGGGGTGGTGGACCAGCACAAGGTCGAGCCGGGACTGTCCTACGCCGTCTATCAGGCCTACACCGACAGCGCCCACCCACGCCACGCCCAAGCGCGGGCCATGGTGCAGGCCCAACACCGCCTGCTGACGGCCTGCCGGGCAGAAGGCATGCCTGTCGTCTTGCCCGTGGGCTACCAGATCCAGATGGGAGAGACCTGGGAGCAGGCCCACCCCGGCGACCTGACCACCGACTATAACGGGCAGGCGCTGAACATCGGCGGCTACAACGCCTCCCTCTTCTCGCCGGCCTACCAGGCCGACATCCGCACCTACTACCGTTGGGCTCATCAAGAGTTCGTGGCCCCTTACCAAGACATTATCCTGATGATGAACCTGTCAGACGAGCCCCAGGGAGCCGACTACTCGGTCCACGCCGACGGGGCCTTTCGCCAACGGCACGGCTACGGCATGAGGGAAGTCGGCGCCGACCGGGAAAGGCTGCAAGCCCTGGGAGCCTTCCAGGCCCGCTACATGGTGGAATACGCCATCTGGAGCGCCAACCTCTGGCAGGTCATCGCCCCCGGCCTGCGGACCACCATGTCCTTCTGCGGCCACCAGGCGCGCTACGCTCACTTTCTGCCCGAGATCGAGCCCCTTTTCAGCGACACCCCGGCCAACTTTACGGTGACCCTTGACGCCTATCCCCGGGACGGCCTTTACACCGACCCTATCACCGACAGAGACATCACCGGCCTGTTCATCCTGGCCCGCGCCCTGGGACGGTACTCGGCCCGCCACAACCGCCCCCTGTGGCTGTGGTCCACGGCCAACAGTTGGGGGCTGGGACAGGCCAGCCACGACAAGGCCGACATCGCCGATGCCGCAGCCAACGCCCTCTACCTGGCACAACTGGTGGCCCAGGCCGGGGGGCACCTGGAGGGCATCGCCTTCTGGAACTATAACATCAAACACCAGGGGCTCTACAACGACACCAACCCTATCGTCTATGACCCCGATGAGATGTTCCACCGGGTGTCGGGAGCGGGCTTGTGGGCACGGGCGGCTATGGCCAGCGGCCCGGAACCGGCATGGGTGCTGATCTTGGCCCCGGCCGCCCACACCTACGAGGTCATCGGCAGCACCAAAACCTGGCGGCACGTCTTCTCCAACTACCGCCTCTGGGACCTGAATGCCCTGGCGAGGAACAATGTGAACAGCGACCTGGCCCTGCGCCTGACGGCCGACAAGCTGGAGGGCATCGCCACTGTGCTGCTCCTGGCCTATAGTCCCCGCCACCTCGACGAGGATGAGCTCTCCCTGTTGCGGACTTTTTTGGTCGGTGGCGGCACGGTCGTGGCCAAACGGCCCGTGGCTGATCTGCTGGTGTCGGCCCTGTCCAACTTTGAAATCAACACCGTGACCCCCTACCTGACCCGGATCACCTCGCCGAGGGGCAGCGTCCTGTATTCCTCGGAGCACGACGTAGAGCGCCTCTTTTCCGATGCCTATCGGGAAGAACTGGGCGGCTTCTGGCGTCAGGTGTTGGGGATCAACAAACTGCACGAGGGCTATGTCATCGCCAGCCAGGATCACGCCCTGCTTTACAATATCGCCGGCCGGCCGGTGGCCTTTGACGTGGAGGTCCCCTTCGCCTATCGGGGGAGCAGGCATCGCCGTAACGGGAGCCCGTCCGGTGAATTGAGGGGCACCGGCACCTTGCAGACGACCCTGGAGCACCACGAATACGCCTGGCTGGAATGGGCGGAAGAACCACCCCCCCAGAGCTTTCGGGGCGAATATTATGACAACATCTCTCTCAGCGGGCCGCCAGCTTTCACCCGCGATGAGGCGAGCATAGACTTTGACTGGGGACAAGGCTCACCGGGCGCTGGCCTGGGGGCAGACTTGTTCTCGGTGCGCTGGGTGGGGCGCTGGACCTTTGCCCAAGCAGGGCGATACCGCTTCCACACCCTGACCGACGACGGGGTGCGCCTGTGGGTGGACGGCCAATTGATCATAGACGACTGGCACGACCACCCGGCTACAGAGCGCACGGGGGACATCTCTCTGAGCGCCGGGGAGCACGAGATTCGGATGGAGTACTACGAGAACCGGGGCTTGGCCGTGGCCAGGCTGTGGTGGGAGATGGAGCCTCAGGTCGAGGGCTTCCAGGGAGAGTACTTTGACAATCCCGATCTGTCCGGGACTCTGGCTTTTGTCCGTGACGACGCGGCCATTGATTTCGATTGGGGAGAGGGTTCACCGGGTGCTGGCCTGGGGGCGGGCCATTTCTCGGTGCGCTGGACGGGGAAGGCCACCTTTGCCGACGACACCTACCGCTTCTACACTCTGACCGACGACGGGGTGCGCCTCTGGGTGGACGGCCAACTGGTCATAGATGACTGGAGCGATCATCCGGCCACCCACCGCAGCGCCGACGTCACCCTGAGCGCTGGACAGCACGACATCAAAATGGAGTATTACGAGGGAACCGGTCTGGCCCTGGCCAAGCTGTGGTGGGTTCCCCGGGACAGGGTCGAGATCTTCCGCGGGGAGTATTTCAACAATCGCACCCTCAGCGGACCACCGGCCCTGGTGCGCGACGACGAGGTCATTGATTTCAACTGGGGAGCGGGTTCACCGGCAGCGGAGATCAGCAGCGATCAATTTTCGGTGCGTTGGACGGGAAAGCGGACTTTTGAGGCAGGCACCTATCGTTTCCATGCCCTGACCGATGACGGGGTGCGGGTGTGGGTAGATGGGCGTCTAATCATTGACCAATGGCACGACCACCCGCCGAGCCACTACCAGACCAAAGTGCTCCTCAGCGCCGGTCAGCACGACATCAAGGTCGAATACTACGAGAGGGGAGGCGGAGCCGTGGCCAAGTTCTGGTGGGGGCGAGCGGCCTGATTTTCATGCAGAGAAGTCAGCCTCTGTACACATCCTTCCGATGCTTGCAATGGAGCAATAGGACGATAGACTCCTGATCACGGATCTCATACCGTACCCGATAGTCGCCGATTCGGATGCGGTACTCATTCTCATAGCCCTTCAGCTTGACGCAACCGCGCGGACGTGGGTTCTCTTTCAACGCCATGATTCGCTTAACGGCCCGATCATAGACATCATTGGGCAGGCTATCCAGTTGCTTCTGCACCGGCTTCGGGATGATGACCTGGTAACTCATCAAGCCTTCTCATGCCGCCGAGCGATGTACTCATCAATAGTCACATAATCTCCTGCCTCGTAGGCAGCGCGGGCTTCCCAAATCTCAGATTGAACCGTCGGATCTTGCTCCCATGCCTCTTCCTCAGCCTGGGCTATCTGCTCATCCAGCAATTCCCAAAGCTGAAGCTTGTCCCTCAGACTTAGCTCTGCAACAGAGTTGACCAGTGATTCGAAGGGGATCAACAATCTCACGCTCTCTTGTGCCATAATCTTGCTCCTTTTCAAACCCGCCGTGAAACTCGTTCAAAAACACCTGTGTATGCCCATCTGGGTTATGCAAAGCAATAGCGCATAACGAAGCAGAGTGGAACGCAGCGGAATATCTGTCTCGAGCTTGCGTGGTCGCGCGACATCCTTGTTTGTGTCCCACGCACATTCAGTATAGCCCAACATAGCGCGAAAGTCAACCTTTTGCAGCGCCAGGTTTTCGAGGTCGCCAGAAAAAGATCGGGGCGGCCTCCCAGTATCAGCGAATCAGAACCAGGCAACCGGTGTTCACCTCAAAGTTGACCCCTAGACCCAAAAGTAGAGAGCCGCCCTGCGCGCAGGGCGGCTCTTTCGCTTGAACCGTTGTTGTGGGAAGTCAGCCGTCTGTCTCGGTTTGGATTTCAGGCTTCCATCTTGGCTTTCAGGTTAGCCAGAACCAACTCTAGCTCGCGTTCGTTCTGCTTGACGATGAGGGCCTCGGCCACCTTGCCCAGCAGCGGGATGGGCACAGTGTATTCGACCTCGACGGTTACCTTTGTCCCACCATCCTGGGGTTGGAACGTCCATGTAAATAGGCTCTCGATGCCACCTGTGGACTTGCTGACCACGCGCTGGTTAGGGACATACTCAGTATCTTCGGTGGTGCCTTCGAAGCGCATGCCAGCCATCTTGTACACCCACCGGAAGCTAGTGCCGCCGTTGGGCAACCGTTGCACGTCCTTGACCTCCACCATGCTGGGCCAGATCTCCGGCAGGTGGGTCGGTTCGTTGAAATAGCTAAAGACCTCCTCAACCGGGGCGTTGATGGTGATGATGGTCTCTCCTTTTACCACAGTTCTCACCTCCCTCCTTTCTCGATAGGCTGAATAGGCTGATTCGGCACAACTTGTTTTGGCGAACGCAGAGTTTGACCACCCCCTTCACAAATTCAGCCCACAGCTTGCTCCTGAGCCAGTAGCCGCACGTCCATTGGCACGCCTTTCCTCTCGTCGCGCACCAGCGACATGGCCTCATTGGGGCACTGTCCTACGCACACCCCACACCCTATGCAAGCCTCCCAGCTCACAACGGCCGCGTCGTTCACCTGGATGGCCTTGAAAGGGCAGGCGTCCTCACAAGTCGCGCAGGCGGCGCAAAGGGTCTCGTCCACCTGGGCGATGTAACCTGAGGAGGCCATCAGCGGAATGCCATACTTCGTCATGGCTTGTATGCCACTACAGCAGCACCCACAGCAATTGCAGATGCTGTAGAAGCGATCCATTATGGCATCCTTGAACCAGGCGGAGTGCAGGTGCCCTCGCTCATGTTCTGCCTCCAGGAGTTCAAGGGCCTCTGCCTGAGTGAGTCGGCGGCTACTTTGCGGGTTGTGCTCCAGGATGAAATCCACGCCGGGTTGGCCGATGGCCATGCACACCTGGGTGGGCTGGCAAGAGTTAGCCCGAGCGTGGCGGCAAGCGCATTCGTAAACAGCCAAGTCAGGCGGCCCTTTGAGCACCAAATCCCGGGCTATGGGATAAGGAATGATCTGCTCCAGGTCTCGCAGGGGAATGTCCTGGTCAATGGTGATAATGGCTTTGGCGTGCTCTGGCGTCAACACCTTGCCGTGATAACGGTCGGACCACCATTTCTTTCCTCGTGGCCCCAGGCGAGGGAAGACGTAATTGGTGAGCACATTAACATACTGGTTGGTCCAGCGGGCATAGATATATGCGTGCAAAGCGCTCAGGTTGAGGAATCGCCGCAAGCCAGCCTCCCGCATCACCTTCCAAGTCGAGGGGCGCAAAAGCCGCCAGCGCTCACCGAACAGCCACAAGACCAGCAAGGTTACCAGAAGCACACCAACGACAATGAGTATGACCGTCCCTAACATTTTTGTGTCCCTCCTCTCAACTGGAACTACTGGGGCTCTCGCTGCCCCTCTATGCCAGAACGTTACTGCTCAGGCTCCCTGTGATGTGTCATTCCGAGCGAGCGTAGCAGCCTGTCCTGAGCGTAGTCGAAGGAAGTCGAGGAATCTCCACTTGCAATGACCAGAGTGACCTCGGTATCGAGATTCCTCGACTCCCTTCAGTCGCTGCGCTCCTTTCGGTCGCTCGGAATGACGGTGGCTGAGTAGTGACACCAAAACAGCAAAAGCCAACCTCCTCCTGATCCAAGAAAAGATCGGCTCTCAATGTCTCATACCCCCACCTCCAATCGTGACTACCTGCTGCGGCGTGAGCAACGATGGCAATATGATCAATCCCTATGGCTATTATACTACACAACTGGTTCAGATGTCAATGCAATATCAAGTTAATCGGCTCCCGCTACTTTGACGTTCTGAACCCGGATGGTGGGCATGATCATGCCCGGCTCCTCCCGATAGTCTGAAGAGATAGCATCCAGATTGTTGAGCAGATCAAAGATATTGATGCCCAGCATGGTGTTTCTGAGCGGGTAGGCCAGCTCCCCGTTTTCGATCTTGTAGCCGAAATCAATGGTGGCCGAAATCTCCCCATGCACTGGATGAGGGGTGACAGAGCCCATGTTCACATAGATCCCCTCTTTGGTATCGCTGATGATCTCACTCGCTGTATCCATTCCCAACTCGGGGATGACGTTGGTCGGTGCGACACCACCCCAGCGATCCCCGTGTCCGGTATTCTCCTCGCCTGCCTTGTGGGCCGTGTAGCAACTGTGGAGGTGATTCACCAGGACGCCCTCCTTCACCACAGTCACCCTCTTGCGTACAGCCCCCTCTCCATCCCAGGACCCTGAGGACATCCCCTGCGGAATATAAGCATCATCCCTGAGAGTCAACAGTTTAGAGCCAATTCGTTGTCCTCTCTTGCCCACCAAATAGGAACGCTGGCGTTGTATGGCTTCTGCACCCGCGCCAGCACATAAGGCATCGAAGAGATGGCTCGTAACCAGGGGGCCAAAGACCACAGGCAGACAGGCACTTTTGACACTCTTAGCTCCGAGAAATCCCACAGCTTCTTGACACACTTTGGCTCCCAGACCCTGCGGATTGAAATCCTCCTCCACCCTGGCCACATCAAAGTCATAAAAGGACCCCACATCGTCTCCCCGTTTCACAATGCAAAAGATATGGAATCCTACCTTGGTCTTCCGATCCTCTACTTCAACACCCATAGAGTTCACCAGCGCTCTTTCTGCCACCCCCAGCCGCACCCCACCTTGCACCTTAACCCCTGGGGAAATCTCCCGGGCAGCATCTATCTCTTTGACGAACAACTGAATCAGGTCCCCGGCGCTCATCTGGGCTGTCTTTTCGTCGTAGAGTCCTGGCACCTGTTGACAGTCAGATAGCTCTGGCAAGGTCACAAAGTCAGGGTCAGGCTGGGCCAACTTGGCCGCCTCGGCCGAACGCTTTGCCGTTTCCAGCACATCGTTCACACCTAATCCGGAAGAACGGGAAAATCCGGTGGCCCCTTTTACAATGGACCGCACGGATACCCCGGTATAGGTTTTCTCACTGGCGTCGTGGATCCCATTCTTTTCTATATTGATAGAAATGCTACGCCCCTTTGTCAGTGCCACGTCAGCGAACTGGGCCCCCTGTCCGAGAGCCACTTCACGTGCCTTCTTGGCCAGTTCCAAAAGATCGGACATTTTGTTTTCTCCTTGAATGCTCGCTTTCGCTATTCCTGACCGCCAACCACGACTTCCTTTACCCGAACGTAGGGACCACCCGCATTGATATGCATACCCTGGCCGGACTTGCCGCACCTGCCGGGCAAAAGGAATTCGAGATCCTTGCTGACGGCATCCATGTTCATGAGCGTCTCCAAGGTCATGCCAGAGAAAGAAACATCTCGCAAGTGTTCACCTAGTTGCCCATTCTTGATCATCCATCCTTCACCAACATGGCAGGTATATTGACCTCTTTCACACATGACATACCCCCCGTGTCCTCCCTCCATAAAGATACCCTCATCAATGCCTTCAAGCATTTCTTCAAAGGCAAGTTCGCCAGGCACAATAAAGGTATTGCTCATGCGTACGATAGGGGTATAGTGACCATTCATGGCCCGAGCGCTGCCGTTAGGTTCCACCCCAAATCGAGCGGCTGTCTCCAAAGAGTGCAGATAGCCTTTGAGAACCCCCTTTTCAACGATGATCCTCCTCTGCCCCGGAACGCCCTCCGAGTCATAACGGTATGATCCGCAAAGCCTGGGGAGGGTGGCATCGTCCATGATGGTGACACACTCCGAAGCAATCTGCTCACCCACTTTTCCCTCTATGATGGATCCGCCGTTAAAGACATGATCGGCCTCGGCGTTGTGGCCCAGCGCTTCGTGAACCAGGAGGCCGGTAATGGAGGGATGGAGGACAACCGGGAATTTCCCCGAAGGGGCCCGGCGGGCACTCAGGAGTGAAACAGCCCTTTGGGCCGCCTTCTCGGTGAAATCTTGTGCGCTGATTCTGTCCAAGAATTCGAAGCCAACCTGTTCAGAGAAATGCTCGTGAGCCATTTGACGGATGGAACCCTCAACCGCTGTCATGGCCGTCCCTATTGTGACTCGAATCGTTTCCTGCTCGATCAGAGTGCCGGCAGTGTTACAGACCGTCTCGCAGGTCCAGGAATCACGGTAGCTCACAATAGTATTACAGAGTTTGTCCCCAGCACAATCCAGGCCCGCCTTCTCATAGTCGAGGACCCTCTTGACCTTTTCTTGCAACGAAACGGAGCGGGGGTCCTTTTCCACCTCCGCCCTCACCACATCTACGATCGGCGGAATCTCGGCCACCACACCGGGGTGAGCTACCCTGACCGTGGAGGCTTTGGCCATCTCCCATGCCGCTTGCAAGCATTGGTCTAATGACCCGGAATCAACCATATCTGTGGAGGCAAAGCCCCAGGCCCCGTCCATGAGGACGCGCAAGCCGACAGCCAAGCTTTTCCCCTGGCTCACCTTGTCGGCCTTCCTGTCCTGGACCATGACGGTGGTACTGTCTTCCTCAAACAGACGGACGTCCATGAACTGGACACCGCGGCGCTTGGCCTTGTCCCGAACGCTTTCTAGATAATCGTTCATGAGGTCTTTTCCTTATTCGACGTGAAATGCTCCCCTATCGTATGGCTTCGCTCCCAACGCCAGCAAGTGCTCATTCGCCGGGTGATCCAGCGTGTACACTGGTTTTCCCCACTCCACCACTTCTCGCGCTAACAGCTCCGTCTTGCTGCCCGGCTGGGCGTGGGCGATCAGCACGGTATCGGCCAGGGCGGCCACGAAGCGATTGCGGGGCAGCGCCGTGTCCGCCGTCATGCGCCGCACTTTCTCGCTAAAGGGCGATATGAGCAGCAGCCGCCCGGCGGCCATGGGTTCTTTGTACTCTCGTTTCAATCGCATCCTGGCCAGGCCCCGCGCCGGGCAGACGATGACCGGCTGCGGCCCGCGCAACAGCACCGCCAGGCACTCTTGCTCCACTGGCGAGTGGAAGCCGCTGATGACCGTGACCCCGCCCGTGCGCCACTGCTGCGCCAGGTCGTGCACCTGCAAGATGATGCTGGCTGGTGCTTTGGCCGAGCAGAACAGGGCCAGCAGCGGCGTGGCGCGCTGGAACCAGAGATCCAGGTTCCCACGCAGGGAAATCGCCGCTGGAGCCTGCTGTACCAGGTACTGGGTCAACTGGAATGGGTAGCCTTTTTCGTCCTGTCTGATGAATATCACCACTGAATCAGGCATCTTTATGCTAAAGCAACTTGCCGTGCGGTACCGGTTATTCCAATATGACAGGTCGCTTGGCTGCCAGGGTCAGTGACCTGTCGCCTGCGATTGCCGCCTGGATGACCTCAGAGATAACAGTTATGTCATACGATCTCGAACCGATCCACCCTGACTGTACTAACTCAATGAACAAGGTGTTGTTGAAATATCGGCCAACGTTGTCGTAACTGATGCACTTGCCACCACGGCGACCGATGATGTCTGGTGACTCTACCAGCATCTCCCAATAGTCTAGCGGTATGTACATACCTTTGATCATCTCAGGTGAAGTCGGATCGAGCATGTCTGCAGGACAGAGCTTAAAGTAAAAGAACCCTGGGAAAAGCCTATACCCGTCGAGGAATGATTCTTGGTGTCCTGTGCTTTTCGAGAGAATACGTTCAAATTTCTGCATCCGCTGGAGTTCACCTTTGTATGGTTCATCAATGGGCCTGTATCCTAGATTGTGGTCTTCGCGCCTCATACGCTTGTATTGTACCATCACGTACGATTGATATCGGTGATGGAAGTAAAGCAAATCAACGCCAAGCGTCGTCTCAACCTTGGTCCGATTCACGTTCATGATAGTCAAACGTTCCCCACCCCTGTAAAAGACAGCGGACCCAACCCGATGCTTCTCGAGAAATGTCCAGTCGCCAAAAACCTGTGCATCATGGGCGATCATCGGGTCTTCTCTGAGATTGACACCTTGAAGTCCCTGGAGGAAGGGGGCAAGTCCCTGCTCTGGCAGCTGCCATTTCAGAATCTCGCCGTGGTCAAAGCCGGCTATGCGCAAGGCAA
>Ga0180437_10008192_pt1 | contig 13345 bp, 19 predicted proteins | sample SS_ome_4_FD_132410 | JGI IMG/M metagenome (GOLD analysis project Ga0180437, IMG submission 132410) | Hypersaline lake sediment archaeal communities from the Salton Sea, California, USA - SS_3_D_1 metaG | ecosystem: Environmental > Aquatic > Non-marine Saline and Alkaline > Hypersaline >...
GAAGCCGGGGCCAGTAGCCTCGCACCATAACTTTACGTTATCTTGCGTAGACGAAATGACCCCATAATATGCTTCTCTCAATGTCGTTTCTTACGCCCTTCGACAAGCTCAGGGCAATCCTGAGTAAACTCGAAGGATTGGAGGGCTTTTAAAAAGCTATTTAGTCTAAAGACGAAAATTGCTTATGATGCGTAGCGCTTTAATTGCTCTTGTTGCCGTTTCGGCGGTTGCAAGCACAAGCGTTGCACCTGTTCCGCATAATGACGCGAATGTAAATCTATCACTTGCGACAGACCAACCCGTTCCTTTAAAAATTGAAAAAGAAAAAAGAGCTTTTGCTCTTTCTATAAATACTAAATCTGCTCGACCTATTAAGGTTATTAGGGCTAAAAATGCTAAGATCAAGCTTGGTAAATCCAACTTACAGCTCGAGGCCGAAAAGGCTCGTGAAGCTAAGTTAGCTGCCCAAAGAAAAACTGGTTATATTGATCCAAGACCTACCTACGGTGATATTCCTTCTGATGCAGCTTACCGTGAATGGATAGAAGCGGCTGCTCGCAAATATGGTGTTTCCAACCAAACCTATGCGCTTTACCGCGTTATGATGGGTGAATCTGGTGGAAATCCTTATGCTCAAAATGCTTCTGGTGCCTCTGGATTGTTCCAGTTTATACCTTCTACCTGGAGATCGACTCCTTATGGTGGCTGCTCTATCTGGGACGCTAAGTCTCAGTGTTATGCAGCTGCCTGGATGTTTGCCCAGGGTCGACAAAGAGAATGGGTTGTCTACAATATGTATTTCTAAATGTGATAGATAAATGGAATTGGAGTCCAACCGCTTGAATGCGGTTGTAGAAAAAAACCGCTCGGAGGTTTATATCAAAGAGCGGTTTTTTGATTGACAAACAAATACTAGAAACCTATAATAAACTATAGCCTGACACCAGGAGGATTTTCCGATGCAAACCAGAGCTTGCGATTCTTGCGGTTACTGTTGCTTCCTGATTGCAGATGCCATGTTGGATCGAGACACACCGATAATTCTGGAGGGGAATAGAGTACTCGAGATTCCTTCCAGAATCAGGGCGCTCTTGCAACAAGCTTGTTCCTCGGGTCATGATAATGGTAAACTGGCCCTCGTAATGAATCTCCCGGACCTTCCGGAAGACCGGTACACCGTTGGCCTCCAATTGCTAGACCTCGGTGTACGCGAACCTGATCCCGACAAAGTCACAAAAGACCTCCTCTTTCTCTTCTGCTGGAAACGAAAAGAGCGTCTGTCTGCTCGTGGCCTCTCCATCCTACAAACAGTGTTCGGCCCTGCAGACGAAAATGGCAAGCGTGAAGGAAAATGGCGGTCGACCGGGATCGGCACAGGCTTTCTTGACGCCACCGAAGTTAATACCTTGATCGGTGATCTCAAGACAGTCAGGGCGTGCCCCTTATTCACTCCTTACAGAGAAGGGTATACGCCCCAACAGCATCTAGAAGTCAGCGCAAAGGATAAAGAGATAAGACGCACGACGATTATTTCTCTAGTCGCAATCGCTCTCTCCGTTCTTGCGCTAACTTGGACAGTCATCAATGATGTGCTGACAATCATCAAAGATGTGCTATTTCCTTAGTGCATCTAGTAGGAACGAGTGCGCCTACACTTCCCCATGCTGTTTCCAAAAGACACTCCTTTTTTATTTAAAAAAGCCGCCAAAAAGGCGGCTGAACTGCTCGCTACTCGCTTCTATCTCTTCTCTATCACCACATCATCAAATTCAACTCCTTCTTCGGCGTAGACGGAAAAACCAAAACGGCCTTTTTTAAAAGTACCATCAGTTGCCCAAATTGAATTTGATTTGGTTTTTTCCTCTCCAAACCAAAAAGTAGTTCTTTTGCCTTTTACTAAAATATTAACATCGTTCCACTGGCCAACATTGTAAGTAAATTTTTTAACATAGAGGCCAATGGTTTTCCCTTTAACTCGTTTATCAATCTTGATAAAGGGACCGCCGTTATCCTGGGTTTTATCCTGAATTATAAAAATTCGCAAATAATTATTTTTATTTTGATAGCGAACCAAAAACCCAACGCCATCATTATCAAGCGGTTTTAGGCGCAAATGGACATAGTAATTCTGCCAATCGGCACCATCTTTTGTAACAATCTGCGAACCAAGATATGATTTATTTTTCACTGGTATTCCAAAGCTCCCTCCCCAAATATTTGAATCCTGCTTTAAAACCCCGTCCTCAAAAAACCAGTGCGATGGTTCCTCTTGAGCCCCATCATCATCAAAAATTTCCCATTTAGAAAGATCCTCTTCTGAATCAAAATTAGAGACAAAAAGTTCATCCCCTGTTAAGTGCTCGATTGGCCCTTCTGTAACTGGGACCGATTCAACTCCCGGAGCATTTCGCCCATAAAACCAATAGTAAGCGAGGTAGCCTAAACCCGCTATAAAAATAATTATCATGATTATAATTAGAACAATTTTGCCGATTTTCATAAATCTTATATCAATTTAAAGGCTTTGGCGGTTTTCCGTAAATTATAAAGATAAAGGACCAAAACGCCAACGCCAAAAATATTAACCACTAAGGAAACTGCGTAACCAATGTAAGGCAGATTAATAGCGACCAAGATAATAATTAAACCAACAATGGTTGACAAAATTACATTTGGCTCTTTTTTCTTATCAAAGAAAATCAAAATCATCCTTCCTAATTGAGTGGCAACAAAAATCTTAGCAATATAAAGAGTTAAAAGATACAAAGCCAAAAGAGCGACTGCGGTTGGTGCCCCAATAATTGTTAGTAAAAGCAAAAGGACCACAATGGGGACCAAAACCAAAATTGCCACACCCAAAAGCCCGGAAACCCAGCAATTTTTTTTCAAAGTTTCCGAAATTGCCAAAACTCTTGCCGGAAGTAAAATTACAAAAATCAAAGCAAGAATTATGTAAGCGATAGCAGAAATTAAAAGTGAGGCAACTGATTTTTGAGAAAAAAGATCTTGTTTTTGCGAAAGCCTGTATGTAGATTGGCCATCAATTTTAGCCCCGTTTTGGATAGTAGCGGCATTAGTTGAAGTATAATCTAAATTACCTTTTATGTGAGCGGTATTACCAATTGTAATTTCTGGTGAATTAAGACGAACGTCGGAATCAACGGTTCCAGAAATTAAGCTTGAACCGCCAGAAAATCGCAAATCGCCTTTAATATTCCCGTAAAGCTTTAAGGTGCCAGCATAGATAACTGCGTCGCCTAAAATCTGAGCAGTATCAAAAATTTCCACTGTCCCGCCAACAACAATTAAGTTATGGTTAACCTTACCCGATACCTTGACCGTCCCGCCAATTAAACGGGCGTCTTCGATAACTTCGCCGGAAACCTCGATTGTGCCGGAAGCAAGGTTTAGATCGCCTTCAACTTTTCCGCTGATATTGGCCGTTGATGACGCGGCAATCACGTCGTTGTTGACAATCCCGGCAATATTAATTTCCGCCGCTCCCACCAACATCTCATCAGTGATCTGTTGATCTTTAGCAACTCTGATATTTTGACCAGTACGGATATCCATGGCTTTGGCAGAGGATACAAATCCAAGAGTTAAAACTAATAATAGGGCGCTGGCGAACAATCTCTTTATAAATTTCAATCTTCCTCCTTTTTATTTATACTAAAATACTGCCCCTGACCCTCCTAAAATTGGTTCGAGGACTTTATATTTTCTACTACGTAATCGTAAGATTCTAATTTGATAATAACAGATTTAAAATAGATTTGTCAAACCCAAAAAACGAGCGATTCTTTAAAACTGCATCGGGGTTTCGATTTTCTGCCAATCTTGCAGGGTCTCGTCCCAAATAAAACCATCAACATGATAGGTAAATTCGTCTTTTGAGAAAGTGTACTCGGCTTTAGCGCCGTCTTTGCGCTTGTGATATAAAAGTTTTTTTTCTAAAACGACTGGTTTTATGGTTCGCTCTAGTTTCATTTTGCCGCTGGCGCCGCGAAATTCAATAATCTCTTTTTTGCCAGCTTCAACTTCTTGCCCGCCCGATTCAATAAAAATAGGTTCGGTATGCTCTTTTTCGATGCCGAACTTTTCTCGGATCGATTCAATTAAATCTTGCCATTTTTCATCAGTCATGATGCAGCTAACTGCTAGCAGCTATCGGCTAGCGGCTGGCCTATTTTATATTCTTATCATCCGTCCTTACAATCACTTTTTCCCCACCTTCTTTTTCGAGTTGGATCCATAAAGAACCAATTTCTCCCTTGTCTCTGTCTTCAACCACCCGGCCCTTGGTGCCAGGATTAACCTGATAGCTCTCCCCACTTTCAACCTCAAAAACTAAGCTTTTTTTAGAAAATTCTACTTCCTGCCCCGGACTATACTGTTTATTTGCCATCTTCACCTCCCACGCGATATTCTTCAAAATAAACTTTTTTATTTTCAACCAAACTCTTAATCTTTTTTTGACTAGCCGATAACTGAGAATTAGCGGCTTTAAACTCTATAAATATTATACCATCATCGGTGAATTGAATGCCATCTATTGGATTTCCCAAAAACCGAAATCGATTTTCATCATAAGGATAGCTTTTTAAAAATGGTAAAAACTGCTCGGTCATTTTGCCATAATGAACTGATTGCGATTGTTTTTTAGAGGCAAGATCTAAATGATCTAGCTCTAATTCAGCATATTGCCAGATCTTTCTTCGATATAAAAAGACTAAAATCGCGATAATGATAATAAGTGCGATTATTATTTGGGTTTCAGTATTCATATATTCCTCCCCCATGTGAGATAGTCTGCTGAACATCTCACGGGGCCCCGTTTGATGCGATAGCTATCCAATGGGGCTTTAATTTATTTGTTATACAAAAATAGAGGCCCTAAGACTTTTCTAGTGGCGAAAAATCGGCCTCACCAAATCAAGTAATCCAAACTTATTCAGAAACCAAGGAAACTTCGTCTCCCTCGCGAACTTTGTCATCAAGTTTAACACCAACCTCATCACCGGATTTTGCCTCTTTGATGTCTTCGTGATTAACCTGCATACTTCCGACTTCTTGTTCAAAATCAGAAGTTGCGCCTTTAATTTTAATTTTGTCACCAACTTTGAGGACATCGGAAAGCTTAATAATCCCAACGCCAATTTTTCCAAAGTAGTGACTGACAGTGCCAATTTTCTTTTCTTCTGCCATAATATTTCCTTTCTGATTTCTTGATTTCATTATACTATTCTGATTAATTTTGTCCAGAGAATTTTTGACTTTTCCCCCTTTGCCTTTTTTAAATGGCCACCAGCGCTTTTTAAAGGCAAAATAAAGGTATAGCCCGATGCCGGCTGCCAAAACAATCCCAATCAGCAAATACCAAACCCAGTTTAAACCTTCGATGTATTGGGAGACTCTGTTTGATGCCGGCGATAAATTTCCCGAAGTGTCTTTGGCTTTGACAACAAAGAATAACTCGGTTCCCCGGGACAATCTATCGATTCTAGTTGTGGTTTCATCTTTTGAAACTTGATGAGCTTGATCTAAATTAGCGCTATCTTTGCCAAATTGGACTTCGTAACCATCGAGGTCTTCGGCGGAAACGGCCTCCCAGGAAAGTTCAATCCAACCCTTGCCTGATCCGGTGATGCGTAAACTTTTAGGCGCATTGGGAGCAATGTTATCTTCTGGAGAAATTTCAACTTCGCCAGAATCTTCTGATTCGTAAGCCCCTTTATAAGTACGAACAATGTAATAATAGGTTTTTGTTGGGTCTAGGTCTTCCTCGTCGGTAAATTCTTCATCGCCAAAATTTGCCGCACCCACCAAAAGCCAGGAGCGAATTCCCGAAGTATCACCTTCAATTTTTTCCGCCCGATAAATATTATAGCCGGTATAGCTGGTGGTGACTGTTCCTGACCAATTAAGCTTAACGGCTTTGCCTTCGTCATTGGGAACGTCACCCGCCTCTAAATCGGTTGGCGGCTCAAGTACACTCGGATCAGATGGAGAGCTTTGAATTAAATCATATCCCCAGGTGCGAAAAAGAAAATCTTGAGCCGCACTTGGATTGCCATTGATAATAGAACTTCCTCGAGAATATGTTCCCGGGTTAATCCCTCGCCAGGCATAATTCGTGGCTGGATCTCTTAAGAAAAAACGATATTGATTATCGGGGTTAACTTCAACAGGGGAGGAAAATGTGAAAGCATTAATGCCGATACTGCAAGTCGTGTGGGTTTCAGCAATATAAGCATTTGAGGAAGTCGTGAGAATTAAATTAACCTGCGAATCAGCTCCGGCGATTTTATTTAGGCTAACATCGATTCTTGTGAGGCGGTTTAATGAAGGCTTGAAAGATTGACCGGTTTTGTAATCTTGATTGGTCAGCGGTGTTTCCAAATTAGGACCAGGGAGATAATTTTGATCAATTGTTTGGGAAATAGCAAAAACTTGAGATGTCCCCAAAATAAATATAATGATAAGTGAAATTATTAGATATCGAACGATTTTCATCAGCCCTCCTTTTTGCTTAATTTGATAATAACATTTTAACACTAGATTGTAAATCTCAATTGGCTTTTTTGAGCACAAAATCAATCTAATTACAAAAAGCGCCCTCGCGATAATAAATTTGCGAGGGTGCCTATCCGGTACTAGATTTCATCTTAGTACCTCCTTTTTACTCCCTGCCAACCAGCTGATCCTCCAGCAAATAGTAGTAATCATCTTCAGAACCATCTTCCCAGGGGTCTGCAATCATCATCTCGCCGCAACATTCCAGGGGGAGCGATGAAAGGTTTCCGCAGTTTAAACATCTATACTGAAGGATCTCTTTTATTTTTGGCATTTTGCCTCCTCGCCCGTCTAAATATCACAAAGTGATTTTTGTCGGGCTTAGTTTAATTAATACGGATAAAGAAGGCAATAAAACCATTGGTAGAGAGTTGATGAATTTAAAGTACTATCTAATTTAATAATCTAATATTAAATTGATTTTGTCAATGTGGATAACCCCTCAATGAACTCGGGTCAGGCTTCTTTCTATTCTCTGATTTTCATGTAAATTGCATAAGCCGTAAGAGCGATCGAAACTATTAGCCATTGGGTTGAAGCCAGCCACAAATCATAACCAAAAGCTCCAATAACAGATAGGATAAGAGCAATAATCGCAAGTCCGAAAACAATATCTGCATATTGTTTCATTTGTTCCTCCTTTTATTTTGATTTGTATCTTTCTAAAACCTTGCTTAATGAATCACGAAGCTCCATTGCATGAAGTGGCGTTAAAATTACTCGCGAGACCAAAGTTCCTTTTGGTGGTTGAACCGGCTCAACCAAAGCAAAATCGATAACCACCTCGCGCGGCGAGGCATTAACTTTGGCAGTGTTAGAAAACCGACCGGCACGTAATTTTTCAGGAACAAAAATCTCTAAATTTCTTTTCATTATATTTTGCCTTTCTGATAGATCGGCGGAGCCGATTCATATCCTTCGATTTATTTGGCTGTTTATTTCATCTTTATGATAAGGACTCTGGGGATCATAATAGATGGTTTGACCCTCTACTCCAAAAGATCGTAAAAATCCTTCTTCGGCAAATTGTTCCAATTCTTTTACAGCTTTTTCGAGCGATACACCGGTAAGCTGTTGATAGGTTCGCAAAGTGATATTTTTTGACTCACGAAGATATCTTTTGAGTAGAGTTTTTCTGATATCTTGACTTGCGCGATCTTCTTCATTTGGATCTTCGGCGATTTTTTCAATAATTTCTGTTTTTTCACGAACTAAAAAATATAAAGCCAAAAAACAAGCCATAATTACAAATACGAGCATGTAACCCATACCCCTCCTTGCCCCGTTTGATACAAAACCATCTAACTGGGGCTTACACCCTTATCATAGCTTGATTTTGACCAGCTGTCAAAGAAATATCGGCTCTAATTATTGACTTTTAATTAATAATATGATATAATCAGTTAATATCGTAAAAGGATTATCAATGAATAAAGAAAAAGCCGATCGATTTTATACAATTTATGTCTTGCTTATAACTATTTTGGTTCTTGGTTTTGCTTGGATTGTTTTTGAGTCTCGAGTTATCTTTGCTGAAAATTCATTTTCAACCGCAAATCAAGTTCAAGAACTAAGACTAAAGAGTTCTTTACCCGAAAGTGCCAAAGAGATTATTGATACTATTAAAAATAGTGCCAATAAACCTGAGCTGAGATTTGAAAATGTAAATGTTCAAGAGGTCTAAAGATATAGATTTAGAAAAGAGGCTAAAAAAACAAGCCTCTTTTTTGATCTCTAAAATACTGCCGATATTTTTATTTTCTGGCCGCAGCAATTGCCGAAGAAACCGAGGATTTTTGTTTTCTCTGAACTGAACTCGATGATCCACTGGAACCCTTAACAATGAATGACGCAACAATCATTCCTAAACCAATAACAAAAATTATAACTGATGTCCACAAAAGAACGCCGGCCGAAGCGTCGAAAATCTGATTAACTAAGTCAATAACAATACGTCCGGTTTCTTTGAATTGAGAAAAGCCGGCAAATAATTGATCGCGAACAAAGACCAGAACCGGCCCAAAAATTAATGATAAAATTATTAAAACTAGTCCGGAAATTCCCACTCCCCAACCGCTCCAGCGTAAAACAGCTTGAAGGTTTTGACGGCTAAGAAAGATGATTAAGGCCAAAAGCAAAATCGTTATCCCAAGGCTTAAATATCGAACAATCCGCGTAATTTTTAAAGCTGTCTGGCTCTGGCCAAGATTTTGCTCAACTCCCAAAGGATCTTTTTGCACTTCCTCATCAAGAGAATATTTTTTAAAAATCTGGTTAACATCTGGTTCTATTTCATTATAAATAAGACTTTGATATTCCTCCCAGCTCATTTCTTGTTCTTTTATGATTTCATCGTAGAGATTTTTTTCAAAATCGGGGCGGATTTTTTCCATATCAAAGCTAACTTCGGGAATTTTTGTTTTTAAATTTAAAAATCTTCCAGCACCAATAAGAGCTTTTTCTGTTTCCTCTTTTAAAAAGGCTGGGGTGATTGTTTTTTCAATAGCTGCCGAAAAAGCTTTTTGGGCCACTGGATCAATCTGTGCCACACCCCCCTCCTGAGTTTCATATAAATCAACTATCAGCTCAGAACCTTTGTTGTAAAAATCAGCTTTTTCGAATTGTTTTTTGTAAAAATTTGGATTTAAAAATGTGAATTGTTCAACAAACAAAACGACTGTCGCTGAAAAAAAGATGATAAATAAAAAGACCAAAAATACACCTAAGCACGAATTTTTCAAATCCCCTCCTATCCATTATCGATATAAGCGAGGTGATCCGGAACAATTTATGAGGGCCGCTCGCACTTGTGCCGGGGCGAGCTGGGATGCCCATGCTAAATTGTGACGGGTCACCGAGCGACCTAATATATAACAATCTCACATTTATTATTAGAACAAGTTTTTGAATATTCTGTCCCTTGCGGTAGTTCGATCGTCACGGTTTGAGTTTGCTTCATATAATATTCGTATTGAGGTTCGGCTGATTTTTGAGTGGTTGATGTTGTTGCCGATGACGATTTTTCGGAATTTGCAGGTTCACTACTGCTTGATTTTGGAAGCTCTTTTGTAATTTTTTCCTCTGATTCTTCCCTGGATTCCTCAGAAGGTTTTTCCTCCTCAACCCTTGCCTGATCCTCTGCCACCTCTTCGGGAAGAAGACCCTCAGTAACTTTCTTGGTCTTGTTTTGGGCGCTCCGCACAATAAGTATTAGGGCAGTAACGATTAAAATTAAAATAATGGCAATGCCGACATAGTAAATTTTTTTCAAAAGATCCTTTTCTGCCCCCTCCGCTCCGCCGGCTGGCAGATGACGAATTATTGGTTCATTTGTTTTTCGGCTTCATTGGCTCTTTCTTCCTGAGCCTGTTCATATTGATCGGCAGCGCTTTCAGCTTCATCAATATTTTCTTCATATTGCGATCGGCCGCCACCCTCTTTTTCCCCCTTACAACCAAACCAAACTCCCATTATAAGCATCGCGATAATTAAAATTGCTCCCAAAATACCGGTCATATTCATCTTTCATATTTTAGCTTAAAAAATTAGCCAAAATTAACAAATGTGATCACCAGGCCTATCAGAATAAAAAGGACTATCAACCAACCAATGGTAATCCCGAGGATCTTAAAGCCCTCGCGCATCTCACCTTTGATCATCTTGTAAACTGGCCAAGCAAAAATCAGGCTTGCACAAATTGCCGCCGAAATCACAAGTAGCATCAAAATCATGATCATCGCTAATGACTGAGGCGGGGCTGAGACGTACTTATCAAGGTATATCATCAAAATACTGACAAGAGCAATGTAGGCGGTGGTGGCTAATGCTAAAAGTAGTGATTTTTTGATATAGCTTTTATTTTCCATCGATTACATTATACAAAAGGAAATAGTGGGTAGCAAGTGGTGGGTGAAAAAATGATAGAGTAAATTTTATCACATATCGAAGTGTGATAAATAATTAATAAAAATTCTTACTATCATGCAATGTAGTACGGATAGTGAAAGCTGTACGAAAATAAAAGATTGAATAACTTTTTGTAAGAGTGTCTGAGATGTCTCTCTAGAAAAAGACCTTAAAATACTTGACATTCTCTAAATTATATGTTATTATAATAATAAGTTCCCGTCTAGCTTGATTCGGTACGTACGTTTTTAAACGGCGTCAAAAAACCCGAGTCAGCTAAGAAAGGAGAAGGGGAACCATGGGCGTAGAGCTAGTGTTGAAAGAGGGTGTCAGAATCGAGGATCTGCCGGGGTACAAGACCAAGCTATCCGGTAGCGATCATGATACCTACACCCGGCATCTCGTCGGCAACCTGGAGTTCCACTTCGGCCGACATGCCTATATAGAGATGTCGGAATCGATCCCTCCTGATCTAGTGGGGCATGTCGTCATTTCAATGCGTGAGACCTTCGAATGGTACGCAGAGCGTGAACCTGGCAAGTACACGCACAAGTCCGCCTCTGCGGTCGTCGAGATCACCTACACCGGAGGAAAGCATAATCGCCAACAGCTCAACATCAAACTTACCTCCGAGACCATGGAAGATGCCCGCGAGATCATCGAGCTCATCCGTTTCGGCAACATCCGTCCGACGAAGAGTCTTGCCGCTCCCCAGTCCGGCAAGAGCTACCGGGAATTACTGAGTACGATCGCTCAACAGGACCACGATATCCGCTCTCTACGCGAGACGATCGCAAACAAGGACAGCCTGATTATCGGCTGCACATGGATCAACCACCTGGCCATCGGCATCTTTGGGGCAACTGCGGGCATTGTGCTCGTAATGCTGCTCAGCCGGATCTAACCGGCTCCAGCCTCGACCTTGACCGCTCCTTACCGGGGGCAAGCAACATCTGTTGTGAGCCTCCGGCTTTTTTTATTTAGTGAACTAATTGAGTCCTAGGAGTACCTAGTAGAGTCCTGAGGTTACTCAGTAATACTTCAACACTCCTTGCACCACACCTTGAATGCGAATTTCGTCGGGGAAAGCAACAATCGGTTCGTGATTAGGGTTTTCCGGCTGAAGAACGATGTGATCTTCACGGGGAAGATATTTTTTAACCGTGGTCTCATCGCCAAGTAAACCAACAATTGTTTCGCCAGGATCGGCGGTATATTGTTTTTTAACAATCACCACATTGCCATCTTCGATCTTAGGCGACATTGAATCACCCTTAACTTTTAAAAGAAATATCTCATCTGAACCGGTTTTAAAAAATCGAGTCGAAATCGGCACCCAATCTAAGATATTTTGCTCAGCAAAAATTGGTTCGCCGCCAGCAGTCCAGCCACAAAGTGGCACTTTGATTAGGTCTTTCATTGGATTATCTTCATCATCAGCGGTTACCATAATGTTTCGCACCCCCTCAGAAGTTCTTCTGATATATCCCATTTTCTCGAGCTGCTCTAAATGATGAGATACAGATCTCGGTGATTTTACCCCAATTTCAGCGGCGATCTCGCGAACTGTTGGCGCATAACCCGAATCAGTGATTGACTGCTCAATTAACTTTAAAATCTGCTTTTGTTTTGATGAGAGTTCTTTAGGCACAAAACCTCCTATTTTTAGTTATCTTGGGTAGGGACTTAAGAGCAGAGGGGCCACCCTTAAGTCTCCACCTAAGCTGCTAAATCTAAAATATTTATACAATTTAGCATACTTACGATTTTAGCTTAGCAAGTGTATTATTTTTGTCAAGACCCCGCACCTGAGCGTAGCACGATGCGGGGCAAGCCCTATCCTGTGGATAACTTATACAAATACTTATACATTCTGTAAATAAAAAGAGAGGGTTGACCACGCGCTATGTGCCAACATGGCACGCGATTAACCCTCTGTGGAATCACTTTCCCAGATAGGAGTCCTCTCCCCAAGAAGAGCACCACCCTTAAGATAGTACTCCTCCTCAAAAGGATCGACCCCGCTATCAAGATCAAGCCTTATCTCCCCAGTCTCTCCCTTTACGGGAAGTTCGATTGGCTGGATGACACCACGGCCATAGTATGCCTCTGCTGAGATGGTTTGAGTACAACGGCCAAGTTTACGGAAACCGCAGCGAATACATGCGCCGGGATCACTACAGACACGGTTACCATACATCCACCATAGAACTTGTGCCCTTGAGTCCGCTCTGGCCAACTGACAAACTTCTGTCAGGGCCCTGACAATAATGGGAATGACCCCATTCTTGTAGTAAGCGTTCCTTAAAGGAGTGTAAACGCCTCTTTGTTCATCCCACTCCCGGAGTATGCCCAAAGCGACCACCAGACGAATTACATGGTAATCGACAGGCATACCAAGCATTCTTATCCCCCGGAAACGCTTAACTTCTCGGTGATGTCGGAGAACACAAAGACGACCAGTTTTGGTCTCCTGAACAGGACCAAAACCCATAAACCAATCCATGAGAGCATCGCTCTCTGCAACAAGGAGCTGATCACGCTCTGCTCGTAAGATCCGAGTTTCCTGACGGAGATCGGCTCTCTCCCCAGCATCTAAGAACATGCTACCGAGCTCTTGTTGGGCAGATTTCAGAAGTCGACCTATCTCGATTCGACGTAGTCGACTCTTTTTGAGAGCAGCCCGAGCCTTTACCCGTTTTGGGGCTGAACTGAGTTGCGCAAGAGCTCTTGGGGCTGTTCCTATTCGGTGGAAAACCCTTGAGAAGTCCGAATCAAATTGAGCGTGTACCCGACGACAGTTATGCCACCAGTGGAGAGCCAGATCTCCTTGCCGACCAATACCAACAGTTTCGGCAAAGAA
>Ga0180437_10008194_pt1 | contig 13343 bp, 25 predicted proteins | sample SS_ome_4_FD_132410 | JGI IMG/M metagenome (GOLD analysis project Ga0180437, IMG submission 132410) | Hypersaline lake sediment archaeal communities from the Salton Sea, California, USA - SS_3_D_1 metaG | ecosystem: Environmental > Aquatic > Non-marine Saline and Alkaline > Hypersaline >...
ACTATAACAATTTTACCATGAGCGCACACGGCGGGTCAATTATTATTCGCAGCGCGTTTTCTAAGGCACAGGACAGGTCGGCGGACTTGTCCTTCGTTTTTGGGAGGGGAGGGTTACTGGCATGAGGCACGGGACGATAGGAGAGGTCATCCAGGAAAGCGTGCGCAGATGCAAGCGCAAATCGACGGAGCAGATTGCCGACGAACTGGGCGTCGGCTACTCCAACTTTTCACGGCAGCTCAATCCGAACGATGAGGGCGCGCGGTTCCCCGCCGAATACCTCATCCCGCTCATGCGCGCGACGGGGGACTATTCGCCGCTCGAGCACATGGCCGCGCGGACCGGCCACCTGGTTGTCAGCATCAAAAAACTCCGGGTGCCGAAGGGCGCGGGCATCGACACGGTGAACGATCTGCATCAGACGTTCCTGGATGCCTCGAAGAAACTCGCCGCCTTTTTCCGCGATCCATCGCCCGACGCGAAGGAAGACACCATCAGAGCAGTCGACAACCTGCTCGGCGAGGCGCTGGCGGCGCGGAAGAAAGTAGATAAATGGCATCAGCCGGAGCTGGAGTTGGAATAGCGTCGGCGTCGGCCTCCGGGGTGACTCGCAATTTAGATTTTACCACGGAGACACGGGGAACACGGAGATACAAAAGATGCCAATCGATATTAAGGACATCCAAAACGAACAAGAGGAATGGGCGAGAAGGAATTTCCCCGACCGCAAATCCTACCAACCGTTGTTAGGCGCGATGGAGGAACTGGGTGAGCTTGCTCATTCCCACTTGAAGGAAGAGCAGGGCATTCGCACCAGTGAAGATCACCCGGAGAATGCGAAGGATGCCATCGGCGACATCATCATCTACTTAATGGATTACTGCAATCAGCGCGGCTTCGACCTCGCCGCAATCATCTACGACACGTGGGCCGGGATGAAGCGCCGCGATTGGCAGCAGAATAAGGATATCCCAAAGGACACAAAATTTGTGGAGACCCATCATGCCGACAATTGACTCCCTCAAGAACGGAATCCACTTGCTCGAACTCATTGCAGACGAGGGCGCGCCGTTGCCGACGCCGGAACTGATCGAGAAGTGCAAGGCGTTTGACATGTCGGCGGCGACGGTGCGGAACGTGATCGAGACGCTTGCCGGCCGGGGCTGGCTGCAGAAATCACAGGGGCCGGGCAACGCCGCGCTCTACGGGCTCGGATCGAAAGCCGCCGGCCTATGGAAGGTGTATGTCAGCCACCAGATCGAGGACCTCACCGAGAAGAACGAGGACCAGGCGCGCGAAATACAGCGATTGCGGCGGATGGTGGAGCTAGGAACGGAATGATACCGCGTTATCAGAATCTGATAAGGCTCCTAACCCTCCAGGAGTCGTGTTGTGAGGCCGGGCGCGGGGACCCTCCGCGCGCCGCGACATACCCGCGCCGGCCTCTCACACGGAAATCCCCCTTTGTCCCCCTTTTTCAAAGGGGGAGATTATGAGGAACAGAAATGAAGATCACATTTGACGCGTTGCCGAAGGAGGCGCAGGAGAACCTCCGCGAGAAAGCCGCGATGATTTGCAAAGCGGTGGCGCGCGTGATGCGGAGCGCGGACCTGACCGACGCGGAGGCGTCGGCGGCCGTGCAGGAACTGCTGCCGTGGATCGAGGAGCGGCATATCGAACCGATGCGCGACGTCGGCGAAATCATGATGATTTACCGTTCCCACTCGCCCGCCGAACTGGATCGCGTTGTGCTGATGCTCATTGAGGATGCGACGGGGAGAATGACGAATTGAAACCACGGAGGACACGGGGCAAATATTTCAGGGTTTGAAACAAATATTTCAGAGTCTGAAAAATTTGGAGGAGGCTGATGGCCAAGAAAAAGATCGAAACCGACGCCGAGCAACATAACCGCAACGTGTTGGCCGCAAAGAAGAAAGAGGCCGAAAAGAAGACTCGAAGAAAGAAGCACCTCGCCAAGTACGCAAAGGGTCTTCCTTCGGATAAGGCCTCCCTGATTGCCGAGACAAAGGTCATGGTCCAGACAGGCGGGCAGTTCCTTTGGGAGGCCGGCCGCAGACTGATCGTCTTGCGCTCGATATGCGATCACGGCGACTGGCTGCCGACCCTCCAGGAGATCGGCATCTCGGCCGCGACCGCCTGGCGCGCGATGGAGTCGGTCAAGCGGATTCCCGAGAGCGAGCTGAAGCGACTCGGCAAGACGCAGGCATACGACATCATGGGCGCGCCCACAAAAGCTGACGAGGAAATGGTCAGGAAGCTCGAGAACGGAGAGCTTACCGAAGACGACTTCCTGCGCGAGTCAAAGACCGATGTCAAGAAGATGGCGGCGAAGATCGCGAAGCTGCAGGAGAAGGTCGACGCCAATCAGCAGCTCGTCGATGAAATGCGCGAGCAGATCAATCAACTCGTCCTCGGCACCGTCGACGAGCGGGCGATCAGGCAGCGGCTCGCCGAATGGCACGCCGAGTTCGACAAGGGAATCGTGCTGCTCGGCTCACTGAAGAAAGACGTTTCCGAGCAGAGCCAGCTCGATATCTATTCCGCGATCCAGTGGATGAGCTACCGGCTGCTGCAGGCCGAATCGCTCGTCGCGAGCCGGTTCCCACAATACGACACTTACGGCGGCCCCGACCGCGCCATGCTGCTCGAACATCTCGAGAGTCAGGGGCGCGCGGGAAAACAATTTCAGCATACGGATTCTCAGCCACGAAATCACGCGAAAGACACGAAATAGTCAAGATCGATAACGGTGCGGGAGAGATCGGAAGCGGTGATGGATCGGACGATATGCGATGACCTTGCGCGCGCGCTCCGACGCGCGTCCCGCGATGAACGAAACGAGATCATCCGCGAATACATGAACCTCTACAAGATATCGAGGACCACCGCCTATCGCTGGGCGCGCGCCGGCGGATACGACTCCGGCCGCGCCGGCGTCGGCGGGAAAAAAGCAAAACCGCAGCCGACCGACAAGCTCCAAAAAGTCGCGGCCCTCATTCATCAGACCGCGACCAGGAAGTACGCGCCGACGCTGACGACCAAGCGCGCGATCCGCGTGGCCGAACAGAACGGCATCTGCGAGAAAGGCGAACTCACGCGCCACCAGGTGGACCGCTACCTCCGCGAGCATTGCCCCCGGGGCGCTCACAAGATGGAGACGGTGCACGTTGCGCGCCGGCCCGACCACGTGAACCAGTTCGGCCAGTTCGATGTGTCCGTCTGCGCTCAGTTCTACCTCAAGCCCGACGGAGCCGTCGACACGCAGGACCCCGCGATCTACTGGACGAAGAACAAGCGCGGCAAGGGGCCCGCCATCCTCCGCGCCGTTTACACCGAGGTCGCCACCGGCGCGTGGTATCCCGAGTACTTCACCGGCAGCGAGTCCACCGAGAATCTGCTCCCGATCCTGTGGCGCGCGATGATGCCGAAAGAACGCGAGGAACAGTATCCGCTGAAGGGCATGCCCGACATATTGCTGTGCGACAAGGGCTCGGGCCTCGACAACGGATACTGCGCGAACCTCTTCGAGAACGTCGGCATCGAGTTCCGCACCCACGCGAAGGGCAACCCCCGCGCGAAGGGATCGGTCGAGACCGCAATGTTCAACATCGTCGAGCGACAAATCGAATCGCTCCTGCGCTTCGAGCCGGCGACGACGGTCGAGGACCTCAACCGGAAGATACGACCGCTCGTCATCGAACTCAACGGCTGCGAGGACCACGGCCGCTATAGGATGTCGCGCTCGATGGCGTTCGCGTCATGGGTCAAGCGCGAACACCTGCGGCTGCCGCCCTCGAGCCTCGATCACTTCAAGAGCCTCGCATATCGCGAGATCGACAGGAAGATCGGCTCGAATCTGTCGTTCACGTTCCGGGGCGAGCGCTACAGCTTCCAGGGCGACCGCGATCTGTTGCGCGATCCGCGCGTCGTCGCGCTGGCCGGGCAGAGGGTGACGGTCATGTACTCGCCGTTCGACCGCGACAAGGTGCGCGTCGTCGCGCCCGACGGGACGCTGTATGAAGCGCCAAAGGAACGGACCGACGCGATGGGGTATCCCACCTACGCGGTCCGCATGAAGGCCCCCGGTTCCGCGCCGGAGATCGCGAAGACGTTCCATCAGCAGAACATCGAGGCGCTCCGCAACGTCGAGCTGCCCGAGAAGATCACGGCTTTTCACAACGAGGACATTCTCAAGAACCTCTCGTTCATGACCAAGCCCGCCAAAGACTTCGAGCCGAGGGACGGCGACCCGACGGCGACGCCCGTTCGGATCGCGCGCCTCGATGCGAAGGCGCGCCTGCAGCAGCGGCTCGGGCGCAAGCTCACAGTCGACGAGAGCGCGCGCCTGAACCGGGTATGGGGCGAGATGGTGAGCGAGGAAGAGATCGAGCGAGAACTACAAAGACTGCAACCACAGATCCATTCGGCAAACTCAGGACAGGTTCACACGGATGAACACGGATTGGAACGACGAGCGGAGGCAGCGAGTGCCTGAGATCGAGTTTTGGTGTGGCGTATGTAATAAGGAATTCACACGGACGATCAGTGTCCGGAAGAACCTGACCTATCAGGTGTCGGACGCATTTGTCAGGCGGAACGTGGCCATGACGCAGAAGCTCAGGCCGAAGTGTCCGCGCTGCAATTCCAACCGGCTCGTAACGCCGAAGAACGACAATGCTTGAGCAGCTACATCTGAGAGGCATCGACCGGGCCGAGCTGACGCCCGAGCAGTGGGCGATCATCTATGAGTTCATCACGCACAATTTCGGGAACCTGGTGAACGACGCGTGCCTCGTGCTGCAGCTCGTGCATAAGGGACAATTCGATGTGAGCCGCGCGGGCGTTATTGATAGCCAGCTCAAGCGGCACTATTACGAGATCATCGGCACGCTCCGGGCATACAGGGACGGGGAAGAAATCCCCCTGTGTCCCCCTTTAATAAAGGGGGAGAGCGAGGAGGGCCCTGTGAAAAAGGGGAAGAGTGATGGTAACGAGGAGGACGGCGGATGAAAGGGCGGATGATCGAATGCCGGCGATGTGGGAAGTGGCGGCGCCACGCCGGCAGGCATCTGTGCAAAGCGTGCTACATGTATGCGATGAACCACGGGCTGCTCGATCGTTTCCCGCGCATGAAGAACTCGGGCAACACGGGCTGCACGCGGAAGGATTTTAGCCGCGAAGCCCCGAAGGAGTTGTGCGCGACGTGTCCGATACCGCGTGGACGCAAGCGGTTCAATTTTCACCAGTGCGCGGCCGAGGGCTGCATGATGCAATTGCCGAACACGCCGAAACCCGGCCGGCATAAGGCGCAGAGCCGCGCGTATGACTGCCGCTGGAAAACACCGAAAGAGCGACGCCGGGCGCTCAGTAAATACTGGCGGCCGGCGGCAATACCGCGAGCGGCGATGCCGCGCTTTTAAACGGGAGGTGGCTATGGCAAGGAAACGATTGAGGGACAAACAAGAAACGCAGCAGTCCAGGCGCGGGCGCAAGGTGAGGCCGCTAGCGCACGGCCTCAACGCGAAGCGGCTGCTCAACGAATGCGAGGTCTCATACGCGCGCGCGGCACGCGTCGCGGGCATCTCGCCGAGCACGCTCAGCGACATCCTCAACCACGGCAAGTGGCCCTCGAAGCCGACGCCCGAAACAATCCAGCTCGCCATCGAATCCGCGCTGCGCGAGCAGGGCGCGACCGAAGAACAGCTCGCGAGCGCATGGGAATGGTCTGGCTATTCGCCGGCGCACGAGCGAATCGCCAACGGCAACAATGGGAACAAAACACATCTGGGGGTGCGTATATTAGATGATGCTTGTCTGAAACATTTCGGCTTGAAGCGCAATCCGTTCGAGAAACAGTTCAGGGGCCCCGACGAAATGCTGTGGCTGCCTCCGTTCAACAAAGCGCATCGCGCGATCCTGAAAACAATCGAGCAGCGCGAGTTCGCCTGCGTCTCCGGCGAGTCCGGCTCTGGGAAGACGTCGCTCCGCATGATGGTCGAGGAACAGTATCGCAACGATCCCAACGTCAAGTTCGTGCGGCCGTTCGACGTCGAGCGCGAGCGCATGCAGCCGCACGCGATCATCGAGGGCATTTGCCGTGACCTCGGCGTCACGAAGCTGCCTCAGTCTCGAGAGGCCAGGTACCGCCTGGCCGAGCGCAGGCTCTCCGAGGCGACCAGGCAGGGCGCGCGCATCATCCTCATGATCGAGGAGGCGCACGCGATGACCGACGAATCATTGAAATCGCTCAAGCGCATCTTCGAGCTTGCGCGTTTCGAGCGGCTCATCGGCATCATCCTGTGGGCGCAGCCCGAACTCACCTACGGCAGGTTCTACACGATGGACTGGCAACTGCGAGAGGTGATTCAGCGCTGTTACGTCATTCCGCTCGGCGGCATCTACGAGCACACCGAGAAATATCTCAGGCACAAGATCGAGGCGGCCGGCGGCGCGTTCGACAAGATTTTCACTTCCGACGCCGTCCGCGCGATCAAGAAGAGGCTCAAGCCCACGGACCAGGCTCCGCTGATCGATACGCCGCTCAGGGCGAACGCGCTCGCCTCGAACGCGATGGTCAAGGCCTTCGAAACGACCGAGCCTGTCGTCAGCGCCGACAGCGTCGCGCGCTCCGATAGCTGGCTGTTACGGGCATGAGGAGCACAAGAGAGAAGGTGATGGTATGCGGGAAATGACGAATGAGGAAACGTACATACTCGGTATCCTGCAGCAGCGCAAAGGGAAAGACAACGCGATCACGTGCCGCAGGCTCGCAGTCGGGCTGTTCGGCGGGAGCGCGGAGATACCATCAGACTCGCAGGTGTCGAGCTGGATGCGGCGCGTGCGCAAGCTCGTCAACAACCTGATCTTCGATTTCGGGATCCCGATCATTGGCGATCACCGGCGCGGGTACTACCTCGTCGAGACCGTCCAGGAAATGGAGGTCGCCACGAGCACGCTTACCAAGCATGCGCTCCACGAACTGTGGAAAGCGTCGCGGCTCAAGAAGGTCGCGCCCGCCGAGCTGCTCGGGCAGCTCACGTTCGATTTTCACGCCGCGCTGCCGGTCGGAGCCGACGCGCCCCTGGGCGAGGACGGGAATGTCAGCGGCGACTCGCCGCTGCCCGCGCATCTTGCGGCGGTGACGAGCATCCTGGCCGAGTACGAGCGCGATCCGGAGAAATACGCGGACGAGATACAGGCGCTCAGGAAAAAGTACTCGCCGATGTTTCTCTCGAGGGAGGACGCGCAGCGGCTGAAAGAGGCGGTCGGCGCGGCCGCCGGGATACTGGAGAAGATACTGTAACGGAGGCACGGGAATGAATGAGAAGAAGATCGAGCAGCGGCTGATCATCTATTGTGAGGCAAAGGACTGCAGGTTTTGGGAGGGGAAGGAGCCCGCTTCCTCGGGCGCGTATGTCGAGTTCGAGGATTTCACTGCAGGCATGGCCACGCGATGTGCGCACCCGTGTCCTGACATCGTCGTGTTCGCCGGCCACGAAAGCGGTCACTACGCCGAGTCCGGCTGCATGAGTTATACCCTCGATACCAGCAAGATCAACCTGGGCTCGGCGCCGGAGACGCTGAGCTCGGGACACGACGACGTCGAGGAATGGAACTGTCGAAAGGGAGCGAACAACTGATGGGCGCGAAGACGCAGCCGTTGTTGAGGATGAAGGATCACGTCGAAGTGTTTGTCACGAGGCCGACGTTTCGGACCGGCGCGTTCGTCGCGCCGGCGGGCATGGGATGGAGGTATATGTACAATCGACGTAAGCAGCAGAGTCGCCAGAGATGCTACAAGTGCAACACGCAGTTGCATCTGCTCGAGGGGATCAAGTGGTGTCCCGCGTGCGAGGCGGTTCCGGTCGAGGTGCGCTCCGGGAACAAGGACGAATGACGGCGACCGAAGGCGAACGCCGGCGACGGGAGAAAGGACAACGACAATGACGGAACGACAGAAACAGATACTGCTCGAAGCGGCGGTCGTCGCGGTGGCGGCCGTCGCTGCGCTGATTGTGATCGCGGTCGCGGCCAGCGCCGCAGAGGCCGCTACGTTTCGTTCGCCCGACCGCACAATCGCATGGGACCTCACGAGCGCCGACATTACGGCGGTCGAGATCGAGGCGAAATGCGAGGGCGGCGAATGGGAGCTGGTCGCAATGCTCGATATCACGCCCGAGAATCAGCAGACATCGCTGCCGGTGACGTTCTGCTCGGCCACGGGCGCCACGCATTTTACGGTTCAGGTGCGCCATCGGTTCTATGATGAACTCGGCCCGGGCGAGTGGTGCGAGTCCGAGATCGCGATCATCGACACCGAACCGCCTGCGTGCGCAACGCCGAGGATCGAATGAGGAGAGATAGAGTGCGAAATATGCTGGAGTGGTTAAAGAGATGGAGACGGCGCAGGATTGAGAAATTGGGATACTATCTGCTGGCAGAACAAAGAGCCGTCCGCAGATGGTATGGACTGCTATATGACAAAAACACTTATGGCGAGGCATCGCTGTGGTTCGCGGCGTCAACGGAAAGCGCATTAGAGCGAAAGGCCTTGCGCTTGATAAAAGAGCATAGGACAGCATGAATATAAAGGGAATTCTTGCGATCCTGCTGCTCACCGGCGTGGTATTGTCGAAAACGGGGACGGAGACATTGCATGTGCGTGCGTTTTTCGTGGCCGGTCCGTGGGATATTTTGTACCTGCGGCCTGAGAGTGAATATGTGCTGACGCTCGACGGCGAGGACGCGGGAACCGTGCGGACGAATGATTATGGGTATGCGCGGATCGTGGTCGGGCATGCGGGCGTGCTCGAGATGAATTGTGCGGGCGGCCTCTACTGCACGCCGGCGCGGATCGAATGAGGAGGGACGCGCAGGAATGATTCTGGAGATTGGGGCGTTTCGTTTTCCGATATGCGACGATTGCGGCATGCCGCTGAAGTTGTATCGCGAGGACGGATTCTGCGATGGGGAGGAGAATGAGTGGGAGTCAGCGCCGCTTCATCGATGCAGCATCTGCGATCAGCAGTATTTCGATGCCTGCTGGCAGGAGGCCGATCCGTGCGGGAATTGCAGAACGCAACCATGCGAACGAGGAGGCGACTGCTGGTGGAATCCACCGTTGCATTTGTTCCCGTATTTGCATTATGTGGCCGAGCCCGCCATCATGATCGATCTGCTGCCGCAACGGGAACATATCAACGACGAGCCCGAGCGCATGCCCGCTCGTGATTGCGACCTCTGCGATTTCAAATATGACGTGCTCTCGCTTCGCGAGCGCCTCGAGGAGCACAAAAGGCACCTGGAGTTGGTGGGAACAAACCTCCAGTTCCTTAACGGCTTTCAGGAAGCCATGGAGGAACTCTCCTCGGTGCTCCCTGTGCCCTCTGTGGCTGGGAAATAATCGATGCATCCGAGCTTCCGAAACCAGGCGACGTACAACACATGGATACGAGCGCTGTGGGGCACGGCGAAATCGTACGGCATGAGCGGGGACCTGGTTCGCGACGTCGTCGAGCAGGTGTCGAATCAGCGGTCGGTCAAGGCGATGTCGAAGGAACAGTTTGCAGCCTGGTTCAAACGCATCGAGGAGATGTACGGGGAAAAACCCTCACCGCAAAGGCGCAAAGGGGCCACAGGCCCGAAACGCAAAGGGAAAGAAGAAAAACCGAAGGGCGACAACATTATTGAGATCGCGACGCCTGAGCAGCTCGCAAAGATTCGCACGTTTGCGCGGAATCAACTCGGCTGGAAGAAATACTGGAACGAGGCGGGCACGGAATGCGAATCCATCTCGAGGGTGATCGAAAAGGTGACCGGCGGCCGCAAATGCCAGATCAGGCTCCTCACCCTCGATGAAGCACGGAGCACCATCGAGGCGCTTAAGAAGATCAAGCAGCGGAAAGACACCTCGAGCAGGCGGACCAACGCGGAGACCGAATGAGCAGGCGATACGACAAAAAAAAGCGGCGTCAGCGCGCGAAGACCGAAGAGGCGCGCGAGCGCGAGAACGCCCGCGAGCGAGAGATGGAAAACCTAGCGCTCGACGCGATCACCGAAGTCTCCGAGACCGCGCGCATCCTCTACGGCATGCACGACCGGGATCGCGCCAACACCGAACTCGGACAACTCGTCCTGGCGGCGTTCACCCGCTGCAGGCAGGACCTGCAAAAGACGCTCGCCGACATCCGCGCCCGGGGACTCGTATGACCGCAGCCGACGACCGACAGCGACAGCTCGATTTCGATCCGCCGCCGGCGATCACGTCGGGCGACATGACCTGGGACGAGTTCCTCACGCGCACGTATGGACCCGAGAAGGCGCTCTTCACGTTCGAGGAAGTCTGCACGATCCTCGATTGCTCACGCTCGAGCCTGTACGCGATGGTCGGCCGCCGCGAACTCGAAGTCAAGCGCATCGGTTCATCCCCGCGCGTCACGCGTCTTTCCCTTCTCGAATACCTCCGCACCCAACCACCGAAAAAGAAGTGAGCCACGGAGACACGGAGAACACGGAGATAAAATGCCTCACGCGAAGTCGCAAAGGAGCGAAGAATCCGTGTTCATCGGCGGTTTCATGGTCTATTCTGAGAAGCTTTCCCGCCGCAAATTTCCCACAAAAAATTGTCCGTAGTTGTCCGTAGTTGTCCGTAGTTGACACCACTTTTGCTTGAGTCTTTTCCCGCTTCATGGTTTCCTGAAAATATGAAGCCGGGAGCATTCTCTCAATCGCGCTGCGGACGCGTTCCCGCGCCGGCGCGTCCGCAGCACCTCCCACTACCAGCGGCGGCCACGCGCCGCAGGAGGAAATCATGAAACGCTTTCGCTCTCCCGCAACGCTTGCGCTCTGCATTCTCGTTGTAAGTCTTCTCACAGCGTGCTCCGCCGCCAAGCGTACCATGCGCACCACGCACGGAGAGGTCAACTTCGGCCCCATAGCTGGCAGCCAGGTCGCGTGCGACGAGGCAAGCAGGCCGCTTGCCGATCAGGACGGCGCTCCCATCCTCGAGGACCGCCCGTTCTTCCGCAGGCTCACGTGGGCCGACGACTCGGGCGACGTCTCAAACGAGATATGGGCGCAGGCGATCCAGGCGACTGCGACCGGATTGATGGCGACCGCCGTCTCGTTCTTCGATCCCTGGGCGGCCGTCGCGGCAATCGGTCTTATCGGTCTCACAAACAGTCCCATGTTGCCCGCATCGCTCGACATCTACATTCCCGAAAACCATCGCGGAGTCCTGAGCGAAATATTGATCAGCGGCGACGTGCTCGCGGCCGGCGGCGTCAACCAGGGCAGCGGCGTCGACGAGAATCCGGATACCGGCTTCGGCGATCTCAGCATCAAGCCCGAAACATGGTGGGTCATTTTCGATGGAGAGCTTTCCGAATGCGAGTCCGATCTTATAGAGGCCTTAATCAGGACTATCGATCTGAATTTTGAGAAAGCGCCGTAACGGAGCAGTCGCGAGAACAACGAGGAGAGACATGACAGACAAAAATCTGAGCGAAAAACAGGCGGCGGCGATCCGCGCGATCATGATGGCTCCCGACACGGACCTCAACAGCGTGCTCGCGCTGCTCGCCGAGGAGGCCGCCACCGAATGCGAGACCGACGAGTTCTGCGCGAAGGTGCAGATGGAGCTCATGGAGGTCTACTCGATGATCGTCGGACGGCCGGGCATCCTGCGCGATCCGGCCATGCGCGGGATGGCCGGCCGAATTGTTGATCTCCTGCGCGGCTTCAGGATGATGGCGCTCAACAAATGATCGAGGAACTGGCAAACCTGGCCGACTCGCGCAACGTCGCCCTGATCCTCAGCCTGGCGGCAAACGTCGTCCTCATATACGCCGTCAGGCGCCTGTTCGCGAAGATCGAGGAGAACGTGTCATCGAAAGAGCAACTGGCGCAACGAATCATCGCCGACTATCTGGAGGAGAAAAGACGTGATGCGAAGAATCCGCCTGCTGATTGAACGCATTAAATTCGAGTGGAATTATTCCCAGGCTATCATCGAGCTGAACGATGCGCTCGCGAGGCAGCGCAACGAGCTCGCAGGCGGCGAGTCGCCGCCGACAATCTCTGGCAACTCTGTGGCCAGGCCGTAGTTGTTGTGGTTCTCCGTGTTCACTGTGGCTCTGTGGTGAATGGGAGTTGTTAATTGTCATATCCGCCGGAGGCAGTGCAGAAATGCGCGAACCTGTATGCGCGCGGGCACACGCACACGCGCATCGAGGAGGAGATGCAGAAGGAGTGGCCCGACTGGACGCGCAAAAACCTGTACGGCGAGAACGGCTGGATCGAGAAGCACGGATTCGACGACGCGCGCGAGCGGTACCAGCGGCGCACGAAGCAGCTCGAGATCGAGGCCGAGCAGACGACGAACGAGATGCTCGGCGAGCTCGTCGCGATCCGCAAGCAGCTCTACCAGGACATGCAATCGAACGAGCAGCTTTCCGATCCGCAGAAGGTGTACGCATACGACAAGATCACCAGGACGCTGGTCCAGCTCCTCAAGGCCGACGACGCAACGGCCGCCGAGGGAATCGATCTCGACAGCAATCAACTCTTTCAGGTGTTGATGAAGATACCGGACGTCAGAGATGCCATCGAAAAGAACAGGCCGCAAATCCTCAAAGAAATCGAGCGCGTTTGACGGGATCAAGTCACAGCTTCGCAAAGGGGAACTCGACGCGCTGATCGAGAAGTACCGCGACCAGCCGGACAAGTTCTTGAATGAGTTCGGCAAAATGTTTCCTCCGAAGCTGCGGACAATTCTGTACGACGTGTTCTCGCTCCGCGTGCGCAGGGCGGCGCTCGTTGCAACGCGTGGAGGAGGTAAGTCTCAATTCTTTTCGTGCATCGCATCCGTTTTGTATCTGTTTAAGGAGTTCGACATTCTGATGCTCGGCGGCTCGGCCGCGCAGTCGAAGGCCGATTACAACTATACGTCCGAAATCCTGACCGACAATGAAATCATCGAGGAGTTTTCGGAGGACATCTTGACGACGGTTACGACGGCGAAGCAGGGCAACTGGCTGAAGTGCCTGGCTGCCAGCGGCACTTCGGTGCGAGGTCCGCACGCCGGCGATCCCCACAAGCAGCTCGGCAACGTTCCGCACGGCGGCTGCCTGATAATTGACGAGGAGTGCGAGGCGAAAGAGGACATCGTAAAGGGCGCTCTGCCAACCGTGAACACCGCCGATCCGTCCGTCATCCTTCGAGGCTCGACGTTTCATAACGCCGTCGGTACCTTTGCTGACCTGATCGATCACGCCGCCGAATACGGTTACACGGTCTATCAATGGAGCTGCTTCGATATC
>Ga0180437_10008195_pt1 | contig 13342 bp, 17 predicted proteins | sample SS_ome_4_FD_132410 | JGI IMG/M metagenome (GOLD analysis project Ga0180437, IMG submission 132410) | Hypersaline lake sediment archaeal communities from the Salton Sea, California, USA - SS_3_D_1 metaG | ecosystem: Environmental > Aquatic > Non-marine Saline and Alkaline > Hypersaline >...
CAGCGGTATTATAAGAAAAGGCGCGAGGTAGAGCAAAGGGCCATGTGTGAGGTGGATATGTTGGATGTGCTCGATGAGCTGAAGCTACACCCCTTCCAGATTGAAGTTATAAAGGCGCACATCCATAAGCAGATGGTGAGCATGGATACCAGCGAATTGGCATCCCGCAAGATGGAGAATGAGATTGAGGAGAATGACTTGGAGAGGCTGGAGGACGGAAGGAAAAGGATGCTTTCGGAGATGATTGCCCGGTTGACTGACCGGCAAGCGGAGATAATCAAGATGTACTATTTCAGGGGTTTGACCACTTTTCAGATCGCCGATGAGTTAAAGGTCACCAGGGGCTATGTTGGAAAGGAGCTGTTTAAGGTTCGCAAAAAGCTCCTTGTGGACTGGCCCAACCAGCTGTTCCTGGTCGCATTGGGATCGGCACATTTCTATGATCCCCATCACATATTCCACATGGAGAAGTGGAAGCCAATTGAGGGCATAAAGTACTCGGTGAGCAACTATGGCCGGGTGATGACATATCATCGGGCACATAACAAATTCATGATCCGGAAGCCTTCCTTTGAAGCGAATAAGTACCGATACCATTTATCTGACGAAGAAAAGATGATCAAGCTGCCCATCCCGAGGATCATCACCATGCACTTTGAGACCGATGAGCTGCCAACATTTTACGAAAAACCATGAGATACTTTATTTTTATATTATTGTTATTTGCGTCTTGTTCTATAATATCACAGGCTCAGGATACTATTCTGTATACTTTTAAAGAAGGGGATCATATTTATTATATGGAACATGTGTATGATCCCCCCATACATTATCAGGTGTGTGGAAAGATGAATCAGAATACATTGGATAATCTCACTTTATTTGGTACCCCAAAATGTGTTGTGGCTTATGATCCTCTTACCAAGAAAATATACCCTGAATGGTTAGATGTAATTGAACAAGATAATAATGTTGTAATACTTACACCTCATCTATTAAAAGCAACATCATTTAAACTGCAAACTAATAATCGGGTATTTGTTTTTATAACTAATCCAACACAACAAATTAAATTATGAAAAACAAACAAAACAGGCCCGGATGCTTGCCCAAGTGGTTGCACTGGATTATAAGAAAAAGGAAATGAGAGCAGCATTCACAATAGCAATATTACTGTTGGTGGTCATAGGGACCCATTCTCAGTCGTATCACCCCAGCCCGGCATATTATCCCGTTGAATGGGAGATCGTGCCGGAATGGACCCCCGTTGGCTACCCTTCGTTGGTTCCGGTGGAATCCCCCAGCTGGCTTCGGAAAAACTCCCGTCCTTTGGGCATAATAGCTTGGAACTTGGTCACTGTTGCGGTTGGAGCAGTGGGTGACGGGCTCCGGGATGACGGACATAAGGAATGGGGACACGCCTTGAGAGCAGCGGAGGTGGGAATGTTGATTGGTGGTCCTTTCCTGTTTCGAGTCAAAAGGCAAGAGGCTGTTTGGTACATACTGGATTATGGGTTTTTGAGGCTGGCGACTTTCGATGCCATGTACAATGCTACTCGGGGGCTCCCGGTTTTGTATAACGGCACCACTTCTAAATATGACGAATTGATGAACACGATACCGGACCACGGCAAGGCTTGGATCAAGGCTTGGAGCCTGTCCCTGGGGTTCGTTATTCCTTTATGTGAATTGAAATGAAAAAGATCTGGTCCATACTTGGTAAATTTGGCATTGCGGCAGCCACTTTGGGCACCTTGTACGGGGCTTTCAGCCTCCTGGATGGTATCCGGGATGAGGTGGCAGATACCAAGGAAATGGTCAATTACAATAATTTCCAAATCGAAGGGGTTAGTCAGCAAATGTATAGTTTACAGGACACTGCTGATGATATCAAGGAAATGCAGATTGAACAGGGAGAGAAGCTCAACAATTTGACCTGGATTGTTAGGCACCGCAATCAATACACAGAAGAACAGTTGGAAGAACTGATGGACATAATGATGCGCAAGAGTTCAGTGGCGGTTCCCGTTGAAGAAATACATTCACAACAAGATCCGCCCAGGAGAGAGGTACCACATTACAGGGGAGAAGTGGAATTCATCCCCATAGACACTTTACCAAATCCATAAAGCCATGGAAGAAGCAAAAACTAAAACAAACAAGAAGCCTCTGAAGAATCAGCCAGCCCACATGGAGCCAGGGAGTTGTCCTGGTCAGGCTTACTTCGAAAAAAGAGATAAACGTGACCATGATATGTTCCAGGCTATCGTGCTAGAGGCCCTTGGGGATGTGCCCAAGTACATGCGCATGGCCGGATACAATCGCATTTGGTTGTACTTGTTGACCTTTCTCGTGTTCATGGACACGGCCATGCTCTTGGCCTTGTTAGTAACAATTTCAAGATTACCGCAATGAGCAAATACACTTATTTGATTGATGCGGGACACGGAGGTACTAACTCCAAAGGAGATTATTACACTGCTCCTGATAAGATGTACCAGCACTCTCCGGAAGAGATCTTCTACGAGGGTGTATTCAATCGTCGTATTAAGGATGCTCTAATTCGGGATTTGTGGCAAAAGGGAATTGATACAATCGATGTTACACCAACCGAATTGGACCTGCCATTGAGTGTGAGGGTTAATATTATTAACGCTATTTATGAAAAATACAGAAACGCAGTACTCATCAGCCTTCATTCTAATGCCGGAGGGGGAACGGGTTTTGAGGTATGGACATCATATGGTCAAACTCGGTCGGATAACTTTGCCGAATTGCTCATCAATCAATTTAGTACTGATTTCCCGGACATAACAGCTCGTATAGATACCCGGGATGGGGATCAGGACAAGGAGGCTGCATTTTACATTCTGAAGTGGAGTCTTTGCCCAGCTATTTTGCCTGAGTGCTTGTTTTACGACAATTATGAGGACTACAAGAAGTTGGTGGATGCTGATTTTCGGTTGTCTTATGTGAAAACACTGATCCGTTTTATTGAAAAAGCGGAGACTAAAGATATATAGGTATTTATGTTTAACCAAAATACATGTATTATGAAAAGGTTAGTTGTTTTAATGTTTTTGATGGTTGTAGGAACCATCGGATTGTTCGCACAAATTGAACCGCCTGGAGATATTATCGAATGGGTGGGGGCATTGCCGTTGTATCTGGGCTCTTGGGAGGGTGTGGCCATCTCCTTCCCGTTCCTGGTGGCCTTTGTGCTGGGAGTAACAAACCAAGTGGATGCCAAAAAAGTGGTCAAGTATCTCATTACTGGAGTGGTGGGGATTATTTTGCTATTGTTAGCATTCTTCCTGGACTTTGGTTATCTGCATGGTGCTTACTGGTGGTGGGTTCCCGTGAACTTTGTCGGATTGATACTGTCAGAGATTCTGGCGTACACCCTGATCGGGAATTTGCTGGATGCATTTGCTGAAAAAGTTAATCCCTGGAAACCATCTCAATAGTTTAGGTTTAGGTGTTGAATACATGCGAGGGTGGGGGAGACCAGGTGCCCCGCCCTTCTTTTAAAACTTGGAAAATATGGATGGGGACATAATAGTACAGAAGTTGTTGAACGGGGTGCCCGTGGATGATTTTATTGTTTTCTTTATTGCGGCCATGGTGGGTTTTATTCTCACTTTTGGTTGGGACGTTAAGCAGGGAGTAAAGAAAAGCGACAAAACCCCCAACAAGTGGGATTGGCCTTCGTTTTGGAAGGGATGGAAACGGGTCACACAGAGTATTATTCTCATTGCTGCTAGCATTGTGTTCTGGCCTCAAATATCAAGGTTCCTGCTTGATTCAGAAACCCCCATCAATTTGACTCTGTGGTCATCCTTCGGAATAGGAATAGGATTGGATAAAATATCATCAGGACTGTCAGCCTTGCGCAAAAAATAATAAGATATGAAACGAGCAGCTTCTAAGTCGAACGGGGAGATTCAGGCAAACAAGGACGATTTGATGGGCCGTCTTCAAACATTTGTGGAATTACAAGGAGCCCTGTCAGGACGAATGAACCTGGCCGGTCAATTGGGTCTGACTTATGGTGGGGAACGTGATGTGTACAAAGCACTAGGGTACAAGAAGGTACTCACATATGATGATTTTGCTAAGAGGTACTACCGTCAGGACATTGCCAAGGCCGTGATAGATCGTCCGATTCAGTTTACCTGGAAAGGTCCGGTACTAATTACTGAGGTGGGGCAAGAGACTGAGACAGAGCTTGAAAAAGCTTGGATCGAGTTAAATAAGAAGCTCAAGATAAAGAATAATTTCGTTCGGTTGGATAAGCTTTCCAATATCGGAGAATACGGGGTGTTACTACTTGGTTTTGATGATGTGCGGAAGATTGAGGATTGGTTAAAACCTGCTCCTGAAAAGGATGTTGAATTGAATTACATTCGTCCCTTGTCCCAGGGTTCTGTAGAAATTAAGAACTACGTAAAAGACACAAAGAATGAGCGATTTGGGTTAGTAAAAACATATTCTATCACCATTGCTACTGATGATGGTGGTTCTACAAAGACTTTTGATGTGGATTGGTCACGAGCCATCCATATTATTCCAGAACCCTCTGAAAGTAATACTAGGGGGGTTCCCGCACTACAACCCATTTTTAATCGCTTGGAGGATGTGGAGAAATTGACAGGTGGATCTGCTGAGATGTTTTGGAGGGGAGCCCGTCCTGGGTTTCAATTCATTGCCGACAAAGATTCTACAATCGGAAAAGATGTGGAGAATGATCTCATAAATCAGGGAGATGAATACGAGAATTTTTTGCGGAGAATGCTTGTTACTACTGGTGGGAAATGGGAACCATTACCTTCTCAGGTAAGTTCCCCTATGGATCATCTTGAGATTCAGATACAGATGATTTGCGCGGAAAAAGGTATACCAAAGAGGATATTGACAGGTTCAGAGCGAGGAGAATTGGCCAGCTCACAGGATCTATCCTCTTGGTATGCTGTGGTACAAACACGTAGGGAAGAGGTTGCGGAACCAGCCATTGTTCGTCCATTTGTAGATATGTGCATAGAGAAAGGAATACTTCCGGAACCAAGCACAGGTGAATATCAGGTGCAGTGGATTGATTTGTTTGCTATTTCTGAAAAAGACAAAGCAGAAGTAGGACGTATTAGAGCCACAGCATTACGTGAATATGTTCAGAATCCTTTGGCAGCTGCAGTTCTTCCTCCGGAGGCATTCTTTGATTGGTTCCTTGGATTAAATGAGGATCAGGTAGCTGAGATTACTAGGATGTCTTCTGAAGAGATACAGAGGGAAATAGATAGGGTAGCTGCTGCAGGACAAAGTTCTGGGACAATAGAGCCTGAAGAAGGAGGTGATGATGAGTAATGTGTATGCACATACCGTCCCTACTGTATTTACCAGGTTGCAGATCAATGCCTATGATCCGACCAGGACCACGACATTGCGAAATATCTTTTCCCGGCAGATGGATGGGCGATTCAATGCTTTATCTCGTATTATACGCCAAGCCATAGTTGAATTAGATGTGTTTGGATTGAGGGTACTAACACAACAGGAAGAATTAATACCTCCTGCATCTAATGCATTTAATTTTCCTCGGACAGAAGATAAGATCAAAGCTTTTATGGAGTGGTTGCAGCGTCAGGAGAATAAAGGTCTTCTTGAAACAATTACTTTGCCAAGAATTGGAGTAGGTATAGAAGAGCCCTGGACCAATTTATACATTTTGGATTCATACAAACGTGGAGTTCTTCGGGCCAGGCATGAGATGCGGAAAGCTGGATATGATGTTCCTACTGTAGATATTTCTGGGGGAATTGAGGCTGTTATGGGGACTCCATTCCATGTTGATAGGGTCGGGGTTTTATTTACTCGGGTATTTGCGGAATTGAAAGGTGTGACAACTACAATGGATACTCAGATTAGCAGGATCTTGGCTCAGGGCCTGATTGATGGTGATAATCCCAGATTGCTGGCTCGTAAATTAGTTAGTACCATCAATGGTTCTGGAATGGGGGAATTGGGCATTACGGATTCTCTGGGACGATTCATTCCGGCACAGCGACGAGCTCAGATGATTGCTCGTACAGAGATTATCAGGGCACATCACCAGGCCATGGTGCAGGAATACAAGAATTGGGCTGCTGATGGTTTTATTGTCATAGCTGAATGGAGTACTGCAGGGGATGAGAGGGTGTGTAGTCGTTGTTCTGCTTTAGAAGGCAACGAGTTTACTCTTAGGGAGATAGAACATATGATACCTTTGCATCCGCTTTGCAGATGTATTGCGATACCTAAAGAAGTTAAGAAAAAATGATGAAAGCAATACGAAATAGATATGCTTGGTTGATTAACAAAATCAACACTCACAATTACATCAATGTAGCGGAAATTGGGTGTAAGGAAGGGAATACGTCTATGCATTTGTTAAAACATTGTCCTCAAATCAATTTGGTGTGTGTAGATCTGTGGGACTATGTTCCCGGAACGTTTACGGCAGCTTACGATTCAGAATATATTAAGTGGAACTTCAAGGAAATTAAAGCCACGTTTGATAAACAGGTACAACCGTGGAAAGATCGAGTTGTTATCCTCCAAGGAGTCAGTTGGGAAATGGCCGAACGTGTTGAAGATGGAACTTTAGATTTCATTTTCATAGATGCTGATCATGGGTATACGGCTGTTAAGAAGGATATTCAAGCGTGGATGCCCAAAGTGTGTAAGGGTGGAATGATAACAGGACATGATATTACTGCTGTGGGTGTACAAGCTGCAGTTTCGGAATTAATAAAGGACCATCGTCGTGGTCCGGCTAAAATGTGGTGGATTTATAAGAAATGATGAAGCATTTAACTATAGCGTTCCCATATTATGATTGTCCAAATATGCTCAAGGTGCATTTGGATTATTGGAAGTGGCTGCCTTATGCATTTTCTACTAGGGTAAATGTTGTTGTTGTGGATGATGGTTCCCCAAATTATCCTGCTTTGGATGTACTGCGGAAGTATGGGATTCCTTCATTTGAATTCAAACTGTTTCGGATCCATGAGAATATTCCATGGAATCATGGAGGGGCAAAGAATTTGGCAATGCAGCAGGCCTATCCCGGTTGGGTAGTATTGACAGATGCTGATCACGTAATGAGTGCTGAAAATATAGTGAATTTGTTGGAAACCAAATTGGATCCCACTTTTATATACAAACCGAGCAGGGATGATATGCTTAGCCACACTGAACGTACTCCCATAGGTACCCATACTGGTTCTTTTATAATGACTAAGGAGATGTTTTGGAAAATAGGGGGGTTTGATGAAAGCTTATCCAGATTTTGGAATGGTCCGGGTTACCCCTTTCGTAAGGCTTCGAAAAAACATGCTCCTTGGATTCCTTTAGAAGGTGTTCGTTTGTTTCGATTCGGCAACGAGTTAGTAGGAGATGCCAATGTAATGGAGTGGGATAGAGTTGGTAGTGAGTATGATATTAAGACAAATCAGGTTATGCTGAAAAAGCAAAAACAAGCATTAAATAAGTACAAACCAATAAATCCATTGAGATTTACATGGACACGCGAGATTTGAAAATACCGGCAATGACACCTCCGGAGGTTCATGATTATCTACGCACTGTGGGGAAGCAGTGGACAGGAGAGGGTTTAGCTGTTGAATTAGGATGTTGGTTGGGAGCTAGCACGGTTCCATTGTTGGATGGTTTGACTGATGCTGGGTATTCTGATTTTTATTGGGCTTTTGATAATTGGCATGCTACTAAGAGTGAGGTACAGAAAGCAAAGGAGCAGGGGTTGGTAATAAAGGTGGGCCAGGATCTTATGCCCTTGTTCTTGGAGAATACTGAAGAATTTGGACTAATCCAGCCTATTAAGGGAAGTCTCCCAGATACTCTGGGGGAATACAATGGAGGGCCTATTGAGATTTGTTTGTTTGATGCTCCAAAAAAGGATCCTGTTTTTACCAAGTGTTTAAAACGGCTGGAACCACATTTCCTTCCCGGTATTACAGTGATTGGCTTTTTGGATTATTATGCATATGAAAAACATACGGGACAGAAATGTTATGATTTATCTATTCCTGTTCGAACTACAGAGAATGAAGCAGATAGTTTTGAATTGATGCAGCATTGGCCTGGGTTGTGTTCCTGTGCCTTTTTCAAATACAAAAAACCAATGTTATGGGGAAAAAAGAGATAATGGTACAGGATTACAAAATCCTGACTCAGAATTATCAAATTCGGGAAGAGACGTACCAGGGGCGTTCTTATTTGGTAGTACCTGTGGTAATGATGAAAGAGGGAGTTCATAATGGTAGTCAAGGTCCTATTCTGCACCAGGAAGAGGAACTTAGACAGTTTACAGTGGCTTGGAATGGTATTCCCGTTACAATTCATCATCCCGAGGAAGATGGACACAATGTTTCTGCCAATTCTCCACGTGTTATGGAACGGTATGCTGTGGGGCAGATTTTTAACACTCATTATAATGATGGATTACGGGCTGAGGCCTGGATCGATCTACAAAAAATTGAAGGAATCCCCGACGGGCCATTGGCTCTGTCCTACATTCGTGCAGGCAGGCCTTTGGATGTCAGTGTTGGGGTGTTTAATGAATCCATTTCCAATGAAGGTGATTGGAATGGAGAAACCTACGAGGCTATAGCAAGAGGCTATCGACCGGACCATTTGGCTCTTTTGCCAGGAGAGCAAGGTGCGTGTTCATGGAGTGACGGCTGTGGCATTCGTGCAAACAAGGAAGGAGGCAACGTGGAAGATTTAAAAAAGTCTTTCAAAACCCTTAGTGAAAAGGGGTATGCGGTGTCCTTAATCAGCAATGAGGAAGGATTCCAACAGATCTCCCGTCTACTCCAGAACTCTTTGGATGCGATGGACACTAACACCAAGGCTTATTATCTGGAGGAAGTGTTTGCGAATGATTTCGTATATCGTGTTCGTACGAGTGATGGAGGTAGTACTCTCTATCGTCGCGGATATTCCATGAATAATGGCACAGTTGAAATGGCTGATGATTCCGTTGAAGTTCGAAAACAAGTGGAGTACGTTACCATGAAAATGAAGCGTACAAAGCCTAGTATTAATTCTGAAAATAAAGGAGGTAAAATGAGTAAAGAACAAACCCTCTGTTGTGAAGCCAAAGTGGATGCGCTTATCGCGAATAAGCTGACCCACTGGCAAGCTACTGACAGAGAATGGTTGCTGACACAAGATGAGGCAACCATAGCCAAAATGTCTCCGATAGTACCTGAGAAGGAGGAAGATACTCCGGCACAGGTTAATAAGGAGGAAGTCATTGATAATTTCAAGGCTTCTTTGAAAACTGTCGAAGACTTTACCGCTCAAATGCCGGAAGAGATGAAGGCAACTGTTGAAGCGGGTGTGAAAATGTATCGGGACAGCCGTAAGGCTAAGATTGATGCAATTGTAGCCAACAGTGAGTTCGAGGAGGATGAGCTGAAGGTTATGAGTGATGCACATCTGGACAAGCTGTCCAAATCTATTAACAAATCAAAGGGTGATTTTTCTGGTCAAGGAGAACCTGTCACTAACCGTGGAGAAAACGGGGAAGAGGCAGAACCTCCCATGGTTCCTGTTGAGTACACCTGGAAAAAGAAAAAGGAGGATTAAAAAATGGCACGAAGAACCATTATTGTAAAAAACTACTCGAATGTTTTCGAGGAGTATGATGCCGTTGCCGCTATCACTCCTGGGATGCTCTTGGAGCTGACCAGTGCGGGTGAGGTACAAGCACACTCCAATTCTGGACTGAATGCTCCGCGCATTTTTGCACTGGAGGATGTGTACCAAGGAAAAGGTGTCGATGATAATTATGCAGCTGATGATAAAGTCCGGACCTGGGTTCCTACCCCCGGATGTCAGGTGCTGGGACTCTTAGCAGATGGTGAGAATGTAGCCATCGGAGATTTCGTAGAATCCAATGGAGATGGCATGCTGAAGAAGCATGTAGCTGATGTGGAATCTTTTGAATCTGCTGAAGCTGGCTCCATCACTGTTTATCCGGAGCAAATCGTGGGTCAGGTCCTTGAGGCTATTGACATCAGTGATTCTTCCGGAGCAGAATCCAGTGGAGCGCAGGGATATAACAAGCGGATCAAGATTCGTATCGTTTAATTAAAGAAAGGAGGACAAAGATGAAAACGAATGTTGATATTATCGCGAATGGACAGGCAACGGGCTCAGTAGCTCAGCAGTTTCTGTCTTCAGGACGTTTGGATCCTGCGTTTATGAGACCTTTTGTCGGAAGCGACAACAAACCCTATATTTCTGTGTTCAAAGGGGGAGACCCTGCTGATCCCAAGAATTATAAGAATATCCAGGTGAATGCTGGTACCCTGAGAAGGGATGAGTGGAAACAACTTGACCAGACTGTTCTTCAGATTGCTGAGAGCCGCTTGAACGGTATCCAGGATCTGATTGACAAAGGTCTTGTTTATACCATTGGAAATAGTCTTGGAACTACAGTTCTTGAGTGGCATGACGTGAGTGATGCTCTGGAGGCTGCTCTGACCATGGATGGTGTGACCCGAGGTGAGAACGATCAGGTTGTATATCAGTACAACTATCTGCCCTTGCCGATCATCCACGTAGACTACGAAATCAATGCTCGTCATTTGGCTTCGAGTCGTAACATGGGTGCTGCACTGGACACAACCATGGCCGGACGTGCTGCCAGAAAGGTAGCTGAGAGACTGGAGAATATGCTTTTCACTGATACCTCGTATTCGTACGGGGGATTGGATGATCGTAGCAGAAATTCCATCTACAGTTATCTGAACCATCCTGACAGGCAGACCAAAGCTCTTGGAACGGCCTGGGATGACAGTTCCAAGTCTCCTCGTGAGATCCTTAGGGATGTTCAGGAGATGAAGCAACAGCTGGTCGCTATCCATTATAATGGACCTTATACTATGTATATTCCTACAGCGTATGAGACCATTATGGACAACGATTATGAGGACACCGGTACTACTGCTACCGGAATGACCGTCCGTGAGAGGCTGTTGAAGCTTGGTCAACTCAATGACATCAAAGTCGTTGACACTCTCCCTGATGATACCGTTATTATGGTACAAATGACTTCTGACGTAGTTCGTCTTGTACGAGGTATGGGAATTCAGAATGTTCAGTGGGGTGAAGAAGGTAACATGGTTACCAAGTACAAAGTAATGACTATTCAGGTTCCCCAGATTCGCTCTGATGCGAACAGTGCCTGTGGAATTGTGCATATGTCCAATGCTTAATTATAGAATCACTAATCAAGTGATTTCTTTAAAAGGAGGAATGAAAAATGAAAAGAGCAAATAATATAAAAGACGAAAAACCCAAGGAAGGACAAGTCAAATTCCATAAACAAGGGGGTGGGGCTTTTGCCGTTACAATTGATGGACGCAGGAAAATTATCAAACCAGGACAGACTTTTTACGCTCATCCTGATGAGATTCCCGCTGCTTTCCGTGATGTTATTGTTCCGGTGGACAAATCTAAATTGAAGGCTGTTGAGGAGGGGGTTTCCAATGCGGCTGATTTAGATTATTCTGCCAAGCATCATGGTGGTGGAAAATATGCTGTCTACAATTCTAATGGTGACAGGCAGAATGATGACTGGTTATCCAAGGATGAAGCAAAGGCCTTGGTTGAATCTCTGAAAGGAACCTGATGTGGCAAATTCCGGAGATGTGGAAAGGAGGAGAGTGTTGGATCATAGGAGGTGGTCCTTCCATACCTCGTGAATTTGATATTCCGGAGCATGTAGTACAAGGCGTTCTTTCCAGAGAACTTCCTTTGAATGCATACTCTCCTTATCTTTCAGCTATACACCACAAACACATTATCGGAGTCAATGCTGCATTTTATTTAGGTTCTTGGGTTGATATCGCGTTCTTTGGAGATGGTGGATTTTACTTTCAGAATAGGAAGGAATTGTTGGAGTTTCCCAATATGTTGGTCTCTTGTAATCCTGCCCTTAGTAATAATAAAAAGGCGATTGGTGTAAAGTTTATTCGTCGGGATGGTAGGTACAGGCATGGAATTAGTTTTAGAAAGGGATCGGTGTCTTGGAATAAAAATAGTGGGGCTGCAGCAATTAATCTAGCCGTTCATTTGGGAGCAAAGCGAATCTACCTTTTGGGGTTTGACATGAAGCTTGGGGAGGGGGATCTTCAGTGGTGGCACAAACACTACAAGAGAGCTCAGAACGATAAAAAAACGCATCCAAAAAAGCTTCCGTTTCAAAATCACCTTGAGGGATTCCCAGTCATTGCCCGGGACGCTCGTAGACATGGGATTGAGATATTCAACATATCCAGAGATTCAGCAATAACTAATTTTCCTAAAATCACAGTACAAGAAGCATTAGAACATGGCAAGAAGAAATAATAAGGATAAAGACAACAAACGATGGGTTTGGCTTATTCGGACTATCAAGTCCAATGGTTTTACGAGTGGGGCCGAAGTGGGTTGTGCAAATGGGACTACCTCCCATCGTGTTTTGAAAAATTGTCCGGGTTTTCACCTGTTCGCTGTTGATAAGTGGGAAAAGATTGAACGTGGTCCGGAAGCTGAGGGTGTAGGTGGTGGCAGATTTGTGGATGAGAATTATAAGGGTTGTTACAATTGGGATCCTGTTGAGGGTTGGAAACGATTTAATAGAGCTTGCAGGCCTTACAGTGATCGCTTGACAATTCTTAGAGGAGATTCTGTTGACATGGCTTCTCATGTTGTGGATGGTTCTTTGGACATTGTATTTATTGATGCAGATCATCGGTATGACGGGGTTCTCAGGGATTTAGCGGCCTGGGCTCCTAAGCTAAAAGAAGGGGGTGTGCTTTGTGGGCACGATATCCACTTGCCTGGGGTTCTACGGGCTGTTACTGAGAAAGTGCCTGATTTCAAAGAGGCTGGGATAGATCATGTTTGGTATGCTGAAAAGGAGGATTATGTGGATTGATGTTCGTATACCATTTGACGAGAATAATCGTTTAGCTGAGGCTTATAATAGAGCACTTCGGGAAAGTACTACCGATTGGGTACTTTTTCTGGATCATGATGTGTTTCTCTGTAATCCACATTGGTACAGCATGTGTTTGTACGTTATTGAAAATTTGAAGGATGTGGATGATCGTGCGGCATGCATTGGATGTAAGTGTGGGGGGTCACATCACAAGCGCACAGTAAAACAACATGGTCTCCCAGAATCTGATATTGAAAAGCATATTGCTTATTCGAAGAAAGTATATCATAAGTATGGCAACATGGTCCGGCAAATTCATGAGCATGTAGCTGGTTATTTCCTTTTGTTGAA